>JAABUL010000063.1_pt1 | contig 189987 bp, 171 predicted proteins | sample 5559151 | NCBI WGS metagenome assembly JAABUL01 (sample SAMN10711876, study PRJNA513368) | rock metagenome | isolation source: Antarctica rocks | place: Antarctica: Victoria Land, Pudding Butte sud | reverse complement strand
AGTAGTATTTCATTTTTGTTCATTCAGAGCTTTTCTAATATGACGTCATGATGATCTATATCAGCTATTAACATTGAAACAGTCAATTTCTTATGACTTTCGACTGTGAGATTGGGTAGAATTTTATGAGTAATGATCTTTCTTGTCAGCTTTTCGTCATATTCTCTTATTAACTTCTCTTTAGCTAGTCATATGAGTTGAATTTTGAGCTTCTGACATATTTGATTGACTAGCTTTGTATGAATCAAGATGTAGATCATCGAGTCACTATTTATCAGAGATTGTAGCTTGAAGAATTCGTCTTGCGAGAATAGAGTGACATCGACTAGAAATGACTTTTCGAAGTAGTTCTCTTCGATAGATGAAATTTCGTCGATTAGATTGCACAAAGAAATGATCTCTATCTCTTCGATGATTCTGAAAGAGATGATTAGTTTTTTGAATCAGACTCTGAATCGAAGTTCGAAGAATGATCAAACTCATCATCTAATGTGTTAATTCTGAAAGATCTATTTGAGCACTCTTTAGAAGTATGATCAGACTTATGACATAGAAAGCAGTTTTCAATTAGTAAGTCATTTTCTTTGACGCTAGTCAAAACAGCGTCGCGTGATTTTGACTGGTCAGTCATCTTCATTTCTATGATTCTACGAATAGCTTTGACTGATTCTTCAGCGTAGATGATCTGTTTAGTTGTTTAAGCTTTGATCATTGCTTCTCTATTCTTGATTTCTTGAATAGCTCGTTGATCGTTATTCAATCAAATGAGGTAGAAATGAATTTCTTTCAGAGTACTGAGTTGAATCAATTGAGTTACTCAAGCGAATTGAAGTCGAAGGTTTATTTTATTCTTTAGATTGACGATCAGCTGTTTTTCTTGATAGTCTAGGTAGAAGAATAGTCGTTGAAATTGAGTATAAAACTCATTGAATTTCTTCTGTTCTTGAACCAAGTTGTAGTAGTTTCTACGAAAGTTGACTTCTTTATCTGAGTCATCGAACAACTGAGCTAGCTCTTTCAAAAGCTCATCGACAATCTTGTATGAGTTGAAACAGTCACGTTCGTGTTTTGACTGAGTGATCTCAGCTGCATCATTGAATAATCTGAAATGTACATAGCTCAGCTTGACTCGTTCACTTGAAAAGAGATCGACGTTGATTTCTAGCTTGTTCTGAACTTTTTCATATCAGTTCTCTCAGATAGAGTTCTTTTCATCAGTGAACAACGAAGAATCGAGTATTTTCTGAGATCTAGAACGCTCAGAGTAGGTTGACGATGACGAGGTAACCTCTCTAGCTTGTAGCCTAGCTTTCAGCTCTTCGCATCGTTTCTTCAAAGCTTTCATAGTCATAGAAGATGTTATGATTTCAGCGAATGAGTCGTTATCTTCGACAATGAAGAATGAAGCTTCGAAACGCTCTTTGAAGAAGCGAGACATGATGAAGAAGAAAGAAGAGGTTGAATTGAACGAGTGTTTTAAAAGAAAGAGATCGAGCGAAGAGCGATGCTCGACAATAGAAGGTGAAGTCGTTTTTGTTGTTTGATTTGAGAGTTGATTGATTCTCTTGATCGATTTGATTCTCTAGCAATCAATGAAGATTCTTTATCGCTGATTCTATTAATCGAGGTGAACGATGCGTACTTAATGAGCTGTAAGTCGTCTAGCAATTCAACCAGCCTCGCTGTTGATTCTATAGACTCTCTAGTGTTGTTCTGCCTTTCGATTGCGTTGATCATCAGGTAAATGAATTTCTTTAGACTCGATCTGCCTGAACGAGTATATTGAACGAGTAATGAGTATCTGTATCGTATGATAAACGGAATTCTTAATGTAATGTTGAGATCGTGCCTAGATCATTCAACCAAAGAGACTCAAGGCTGATATGTATGTATTGCTCTTTAGAGATAGCTATAACAAGACATTAAGAATACAGAAGAGAAAGAGTGCGAGCTCTTCTATAAATAATGGCTTGAGGCTGCGCTAGGCTCGATACAGATGTGATGTAATATGTCAGATGTGTTTGTCTAAAAGAATGATGAAAGAAGTGAATGAAGAAAGTGCTGAACAACGAGAAGAAGTGCTGAGAATGACTCGAAGAGTTCAATAGGGGTGCGCTAGATTCAAACTAGGCATAGCGTCATCTGAATTCTGGTCGGTTCAGACATGTTCGTAACACTCTCATCATTTCTATGATCATAAAATTGAGTTAATCGACGAGAAAACATCTTCTTGAAGTTGTCTCTATCATATGTCTGACTACAAGCTTCAAAAGATGAAGAATTATCTGATCAAGCATCTGAATAAAGACTTTATATCTTCTAGCTCAGCTTCATACACTTCGCTCATACTATTCATCGAAAAGAAAGACGATAGCTTGCGTTTCTGTGTAAACTACAGAAAGCTCAATACTTTGATCAAACGAGATTGCTACTTCTTATTGCTAATAGACGAAACTCTTGCTCATATTCAAGATAGCAGATACCTGATTCAATTGAACATCATTGTTTTCTTCAACAAACTGCGTATGCATTCAAGCAGCAAAGATTTGACTATCTTTATTATCTCTTTTGATTTTTACAAATATCACGTGATGTTTTTTGAATTAATCAATGACTCAACTTTCTATCAACATTATATGAACGACGTGCTATTTGACTATCTTCATCAGTTTTGTCAGATCTATCTAGATGACATTATCATTTACAGCAAAACACTGAAGAAACATAAGCGACACGTATGATTAATTCTACATAGATTACGAGAGACTGATCTTCAGATGAATATAAATAAATGCAAGTTTCATGTTCAGAAGATCTTCTTTCTGAGACTATTGCTATTCATTGAAGAACTAAAGATGAATTTCAGAAAAGTACAAGCAGTAGTTGAATGATCTACTTCTACAAACCTCACTCAGATGCAGTTTTTCGTCGATTTCTGCAATTTCTATCAATGTTTTATAAAAAACTTTTTGAAGATTGTTCATCTTCTGATTCAACTAACTCAAAAAGAGATGATATTTGAGTGAAATCAAGCTTGTCAAACGATCTTTGATCATATGAAGAAACGAATGACTAAAGTCTCTATTTTTCGTCATTTTAATCAGAATAGAAAAACTATTCTTGAAATAGACTCATTCAACTACGTCAACAATGACATACTTTCTCAGTATGACGACGAAGAAACATTGCATTCGATGATCTACTACAGCAAGAATCTGAGTCTCGCTGAGTGCAATTACGAGATTTATGACAAGAAACTACTAACAATCATTTGTGTCTTCAAGCATTGATGATCTGAGCTAAAATTGACTGAGCTACTCATCAAGATGTTCATTGATCATCAAGCTTTAACATCATTAATGAAAGATAAAGAGCTAAGTAGACGTCAAATGTGCTGAATACAAAAGCTCATTGACTTCAACTTCAAAATCATGTATCGCTCAGGCAAATAAAACATCAAAGTCGATGCATTGACTCGTTGAGTTGATTCAGTTTCTAGAAGTCTCGAGAATAAATGATGTCGCTATCAGCGAACTACAATTCTCACATTGAATCGAATGAAAATTGCTGATCTAGAAGAGAAAGAGAATGATGAATCAATTTATTGATTGATTCTAAAAGCTAACAGAATCAACGAGAATTGTATTCTACTTCGTGAAGTTGTGTTAAAAGATGAAGCTCAATATGAAGATATTAAATTAAGAAATTGTTGAGTTCAGAACGAAATACTATATCAAGATAATCTTCTATGAGTTTTCTTTGATAAGCATCTTCAAATAAAGTTAATTCAAGAAGTTCATGATCAATCTTCTATTGATCATTTCGAAATTCTCAGAACGATGAAGATCATAAGAAGATACTACTATTGATTTTCAATGCGAAAGACAATAGATTGATATATTCAAAACTGCTACATTTGTCAGCGATCAAAGACTTCTTAAGATAAATTCAATGAACTACTACATTCTCTATTCATACTTGAACAGCAATGAAAGAACATAGTCATGAATTTCGTCATCGACTTATCTTCTTCGAAAGGCAAAAACATCATACTAACAGTGATATGTAAACTGACAAAGAAACGACATTATATTTCTTGCTTCACTGATGACGAGAAGATCACAGCAGAAAAAACAGCTGAGCTAATGCTTCAGTGAATATATCAAATACATGATTTACTCGATTTCATTGTTTCAAATCGAGATTCTCAATTTACCTTCATTTTATGAAAGTCGCTTTGCAAAAGACTAAACATTAATCTTCGACTCTTTACAGTTTATCATCTTCAAATCAATGATCAAAGTGAACAAGTCAATCAGAACATTGAAAGATATCTTTGATCTTTCTGTTTGTACATGCAGAATGACTGAGTTAAGCTACTACTTATGATCAAGTTTGTTGACAATAATGCTTTGTTCTCAATCATTTTCTCGACTTCTTTCTTTCTAAACAAAGACTTTCATTCTTGTATGAGCTTTGAACTCGATGTCATCAAATATGAAAGTTCTTGTGAACGCTTGCAGATGATTAAAGTCGAGAATATATTTGAACATATGAACAAAACACTGAAGTTTGCTCGCAAGTCGCTAGTCAAAACACAAGAACAAATGATGAAACAAGTCAATAAGCATAGAAAAGAAGTTAATTACAAGGTCGAATTAAAGATGTTTTTGAATGAAAGAAACATCATTACAGCGAGATCTTTCAAGAAGCTAGATGACAAAATGCTCAATTCTTTCATCAATCTAAATTTCGTCGACTCTTCATATAAACTGAAATTATCAGAGTCTATGCATGTTCATGATGTATTTCATTCTGATCTACTTCATTCTGTCGTCAACAACTTCTTGCCTGGTCAAAAGAACGAATTCTCAGATTCAATAGTGATAAACGACGAAGACGAGTGAAAAATTGATGATATATTGAATTCTTGTTGATATCAAAGACGACTTCAGTATAGAGTCAAATGAAATGACTATGACAATGATCTCAATTGATACAACGCTGATGATGATGAATTTATGAACACTCAGAAGATCATTGATAATTTTCATATTCAATACTTGAACAAATCGCGCTAATTAACAATTCAATCAATCACGATTTAATAGACATCAATTGAGTCGAGCAGAAAATACATTCATGCGAACATGAATTGTTGAAGAGAAGAGATAATGTCATGATTCTAGTCTTGTCAGACTCAGTCTTCTAGTCTTGTCAGATTTATTCTTGCTTTGTCATCTTGACTAGTTTCTATTGAGTCTAGCGTCGACTGAGAAACACACATACGTAGTCAGCTTCTTTTCTGTAGCTATCTTTCTTTCTTAGCATTTATCTACTAGTTAAATGACACTCATATGACTCACTTTATGCTGATTTCTAACATTCTCTGTTTGAAATATCTGAAGCATCTGATGCTTTGTTTGCTTTTACTCATCTGATTGTTTGTTTCACTTCATTTTCTGTGATGCGTGAATTGAATGAGACTGTCAAAGATATGAATGACTCTGTGATGTCACTGACATTCACTTGAGAAGATGAGAAAAAGAACTTTTCTTGCAGTATCTCAATTTTTTTCTTGAACGTCGTTGTCATATGATCAATGTTGCTTCGCTTCAGTGACAAAAACTGAGAAAGTTTTTTAAATAACTGACTTTCGATTCTAGCTCATTTTGTAAAGCATCATATCAATTTGAGTGCTTCACTCAGCTCATGCATTTGTGATTTGAAGTGTGTGCATTTCGTTTATTGAATGATCTTGTTTTTATAATCATTGTGCTTCAGATATTTGTTTCACGTAGACTAATCATTAAGTTGAGTTTCAAGTTAACATTTTGAACTTGAATCAAGATCGAGTCGAGTTGCTCACATTTTCAACTCAATTCAAGTCGAGTTGCTCATATTTTCAACTTGACGCGACTCGACTCGACTGAAAATTGAGTCAATTCAACTCAACTCATCAAGAACTTGAGCTTGACATCAAGAAAGCTAAATATAGAAAATTTTCCGATTTTTGACTTTTGCATTATCTTTTTGCATTATCTTTTTGCATTATCTTTTAATAGAAAGTCATAAAGAGAAACATGAAGATCATTTGATAGAGAGTCATAAAGAGAAACATGAAGATTGTTTGATAGAAAGTCATAAAGAAAAACATGAAGATCGTTTGATAGAGAGTCATAATGAGAAACATGAAGAAAAACATGAAGAAAAACATGAAGAGAAACATGAAGAGAAACATAGAGAAAAACATGAAGAGAAACATAGAGAAAAACATGAAGAGAAAAATAAAGAGAAACATGAAGAGAGTCATGACGAAGAACGTGAAGAGAAACATAGAGAGAAACATGAAGAAAGTCATGACGAGAAACATGAAGAGAAACATGAAGAGAAACATGAAGGAAAAACATGAAGGTCGTTTGACTTTGGTAGAAAGTCATGACGAGAAAACATGATAGAAAGTCATGAAGAAGATCATGAAGACTGTTCAACCAAGCTATTTACATCTATCTAATATCTTGTCGAGTCAAATCGAGTTTTCAAGTCGAGTTTTTAAGTCAAGCTTCTCAACTCGACTTAAGTGCTTGAGTTCAACTTCTCAATTCAACTCGACACTTTTTCAAAAATCTTTCAACTCAACTTGATGTGATCAGTTTAATTTCACGCTTTTAATGTATCTTGCATTTTTTATATGATTTGCAGTTGTCTTGATTTCATTACTACTTTGAAGCAGCTTTGATTTCAAAAGTCTTTTACTCAATTTGATAATTTTGTCAAGAAGATAAATTTCTCAATGATTTTCTGTAGCACTCTGATAATCTTGCACACTTTGTCATTTATCATAATCTTGTCATCTAAAGAATGTTTCAAAGATAAATGTATTTGCAGATAAGCACTCAATGCTTCTGTATTCATTTTTTTTCAAAGTCATTGAATTGAGAGCTGCATTAAGATTGTTTATAAACATAACTTTGTGATGATCGAAAGATGATTTAATTTCTGATGCAGATCAATTTGTATCTTGCACTTACATGTCATGAACTGTATTTTCTCGCTGCTAAAGACTAAATCAATTATCGTAAATTGATTGTGAGTTTTGCAAGTAATAATGTCTAATTTCAGCAATAATTTCAGTCTTATGTTTGTAATGATGTTTAACAAAGTATCAATTGTCATATGATGAGTGAAGCATCTTCATTCTTCTCAATGAGAATGATGTAGATTGAAATCTTCTATGATCAGTTGTTTGCAGTCATTCTTGAGTAGTTCATTCAAATGAGAAATGATTGAAAATCTTTTTATAAATGTAGTAAATAATTGTTACAAGTGTGTTGAGATTGAATAGAGTTTTCTAGTCAATAAGCTCTAGAAGTTTTGACTCATGTTAAATCTCAGTCTCGATACTCTATTCTAGCGCTTTCGATACTCAAGCAAATCTGCTTCGCTCTTTTTGTTTTGCTCTACTATAGATACAGCTCAAAACTCTCTTTGATTTCTTCTGTATTCTTAATATTCTAGTTATAGCTATCTCTATTGATCAAACATTCTATTCAGCTACGCACTATCTTGCTGCAGTGTGATTAGATTCTAGACATGATTTCAACATTATATTAAGAATTCATTTATCACATGATATCAATTTCATTACTCATTCAAGATACTCATCTAGACAGAATGAGTTCAAAGAAATTCATTTATCTGATGATCGACGCAATCAAAACACAGAATAACATCAGAGAGTCAATAGAATTAACGACAAGACTGTTTGAATTGCTAGAGAATCTATTGCTCATTAAGTAGACACAGTTCACTCGATTAATAGAATCAACGATAAAGAATCTTCATGAATTGCTTGAGAATCAACTCATTCTCATGAAGCAGACGAGTGAAAACAATCTGTTCAACCTTTCTTTCTCTCAAGCTTGTGAATCAGTCGAGTCAAAACAATCTGTGTCATCAAATTTGATTCAACTTGATTCAAATCAAGATCAATCTAGTGAGTCTGCTACAAAGACGTTGTCAATGCAATGATCTATCTACTTACATTGTTTTATCTATCAGTGAATTGATCTATTTCACGTTCACATGCAACTAGTGAGTCTGCTTCAAGAGCAAGTCGATAGTTGATCTCTTTGATGAGTAAGTTGACTAGTGAGTCTGCTTCAATGATCACTTTATCTTACATAGTGAGTCTGCTACAATAGACATTTGACGAGTTGATTTGAATCAATAGAAAGATTGATAGAAAGACAGACATCAAGACTCTACGTCAATGCTATGAACTACATTACAAGTCATAAAGACATGACTTTTAAAGAGAAGAAGATAATGTTACAAGTGTGTTGAGATTGAATAGAGTTTTCTAGTCAATAAGCTTTAGAAATTTTAACTCATGTTAAACCTCAGTTTTGATACTTTATTCTAGCGCTTTTGATACTTGAGCAAATCTGCTTCGCTCTCTTTGTTTTGCTCTACTATAGATACAGCTCAAAACTCTCTTTGATTTCTTTTATATTCTTAATATTCTAGTTATAACTATCTTTATTGATCAAACATTCTATTCAGCTACGCACTATCTCGCTGCAGTGTGATTAGATTCTAGACATGATTTCAACAATAATGAGCATGAATTGTAAACATTTAAAAGTCTTAGTATCTGCATTTCATCATTTGCGTTGTGAGTTAATATTTTGATTAAGCAAATGTCTGACTCAGCTGTTTCTACTATTCATTGATTGTGTTAAGAGAAAGTGAGTCTCAACAGACATCAGTGACAGCAATGATGATAATGTAAAGTGTATTGTTCTATTTACTAAAATGTTGTGACTATATAGAAGTGCAGAGTCTTCTGAGCTAGACTCATCTTGATAAAGTTAGCTACACACAGCTCGCTCAAAGACAACTCGCTTACATACTTTAAAGATTGAAGACTACATTTTAACACTCTTTCTGCTGACAATTCTTCAGATGTGTAGTCAGAACATCTGATTTGCTCATAGATGAATCTTCTTGACTCTTTTACGAGTGAATTTCTTTAACTTTCTCACAGGTGAATTTTCTTGACTTTCTCACAGATGAGTTTTCTTGACTTTCTCACAGATGAGTCACTCTGACTTCTTCATAGATGTTTTTACTGTAAGTCAAGACATGCTATTGACGACGTAATTGCTAGCAAACAGCAATCAGTAGTAGTAGACAGTTACAGTCATAAGACTGACTAACAACTAGCACTTCAATCAAGAAATGAAATTCTCAAACGCAGCAAAATGCTGATGTCATAGACAAAGAATGAATCATTTAAACAAACATGTTCATCTCAAATCATAGATTAATTCTGAAGTTGTTCTGTCACAAGCGCGTTAAGAAACAGTATCACATCATGAAACAAATCTCTGAGCTAAATCTAGACTAGACTTTCACATTGTGACAGAATGCAGAGATTCTATCATGTTGTCATATTATTCTCATAGCATGCTTATCTTGATGATGTCAATCACTCTCTCAAGACAAAGTCTTTTATATCAATGATTTCATTCAGATGATCTTCAGTATCTCTGCTGTTGTTTTTACTGTTCATCAGAAACAGACTCAAACTTCTTCTTTTATCTTTACTTTATTGAGTTCAGCTTTAGACTCACTCAGATCGCTTTAGACTTTCTTTCTTTCTCTTTTCTTCATGATCATCATGAAGTAAGCAAAGATGATATCATAGATGCTGATTGCAGATGAGATGATGCAATTGCAAGTCTTTGTATGAACAAAAAACAAGATTGCAACTAGTCGATGAAGATAAAATGTAAACATGAAATGATGATCAAAACAATCAAAATCAAATCATAAAGTGAGTGAGTGACTTAAAGCACTGCATTCAAATAAACAGTGTTGTCTGTAGTTTAACAAGAGAATCAAAAACATTCTCAAATAATGCGTCTTTTAATCATGTTTTCAAGAGTCTTTCAGCTTCTTCTAGTAAGTAGCTGAGAGACTCTGTTGCTTTCTCAAGTATGTAACAAGACTTCAGATAAAACTGATCAAAGACATTAAAATAGAAAGAAAAATCAATTTGATAGTCAAAAGAAAATGTATGACTAAATCAATATTGATGAATTAAATGAAAGCTGAATTGATGATTGTTGATTTTTGATACAGTGAATTCAGATTGCTGCTGTATGAAAGTTATAATCTCAATTGAACATGCTTGTATGATAATTGTCAAAGTCAAGTGATAGTTTTCTGCAAGTATTAAATGTATGTTCATTAAACGTGTCATAGCAAAGTTGACTGCAGTAAACTTGCAAAGCTGACATGATATTATCAATGCTATATGATAGTCTTTGTAAGATCATCACTGTGTAATGACAAGACATGACTGCTAAACTGATATAGCGTAGTCAAAGAAAAATCTCAAGACAGTTGAATTGCTTGAACAGCGTCAAGTTGTAGCATGACTGCTGTGATAGAAAGTTCAATCACATGAAACTGAAAAATTATTAACGAGATGATGAAGTTGAATACTAATCGTCTCGTCAGTCTTTCTGCCTCAGCGCAGAGTATCATAATACTAGTTTCATACGACTCAGCTGTCATGTTCTTGATCTGCTGCAATGAGAACTTAATCTCAGATCTGTTTATACTGATCTGAAAATGCAGCTCGTCAGACTGTCTCTTCAGCGTGACTCAAGACTGAATTATACTGATCTCTGTGTCAGTAAGTATATATTTAACCTGATCTTCGTCAGAAATTCTTGACTTTCTCACATTGATCGCAATCAGAAGTTAACGAAGACACAATTAAATCTATGAACATTTACTACATGAATACGCAAGTGAGATGATAAATGTGCATCATTCACACTAACTTGAACTCATAATTTGTTAAAAGAGAATGAGTCTTGACAGACATCAGTGACAGCAATGATGATAATGTAGAGTGTATTGTTCTATTTACTAAAATGTCGTGACTATATAAAAGTGCAGAGTCTTCTGAGCTAGACTCATCTTGATAAAGCTAGCTACACACAGCTCGCTTAAAGACAACTCACTTACATACTTTGAAGATCAAAGACTATATTTTAACAGATTGAATCTTAAATGTTTGTTAATGTATATGCATGTTTTTGATTGAGATGACGAGTTTTTCACTAGATGAAAGAAGTTGTGTGCTGAGCTAAATGACTGTAAATCATTATTGTTGTGATCTTACTTCTGTATAGCTACTATGTTGAATTCGCAAACTTCTTTGTTAATTAGAAATGATTCTTGAATTCTTAATGACTTTCTGATGTTGTACTGTAGAATTCATAGAAAAGATTGTTTTATCATAAAATTATTCATAGCTGTTGTTGACTCTGCAATGAGAAGATTCTTTGTATACTTTCAATCATTGAGAATCTTTCTTACTTTCTGATTAAATGTTTCTGAATTTGCTCAAATGTCATCTCATTTAAGTCATTACTTATACAAGAGAAAAGATTGACTTATCTTTTCTTGATCTTTATTATCTGTCAAGCTGATTCATCAGCAATTCAACTGTGTATTTTCAACATGATTGTTACTGAGCTTGAGAAGTTCATTGAATTAAAAGAATTTGTTGAATCTGAAGAGTTTGTTGAATTTAAAGAGTTTGTTGAATCTAAAGAGTTTAAAGACAGCGAGAAAAATGCACAATTGTATTTAAATATTTTAAAGTATTTGAATGATTTGTTTTTATAAATTTTGAACGCTTGTTTCATCTGCTGTCATCACTTGAGACAGATGCATCTTCAGAGTTCGTGATTTTCATTGCAGTTGATGCAATGTTTTCTGTTTGAAGACATCATGCACTTCTTGATGTAATGCTTGTCTGTGCACTTTTCATAATGCTGATTCTTTCTGCAGAACTTAATCATATGATCAAATTTATGATATTTGAAGCACTGTGTAATGCAACAGTTTTTTTCAAATAGCTTGCATGCACATTCTTAATATGAATTCAGCATGCTCATGTTCATTAGTTGATTCATCATCGCTTTGATTGTGATTTTTACAATGAGTGATGAATGAGTCTTTTCACTTTTTACTATCTTCTTGAGTCAGACTATTTTTAGAACTTTCAGATTTTCATAAAGTTTTATGTTATTTTTTATCAATCTTTCAATGATCTTTTTCTGATTATTCATGTTTATTGTAGTGTGTACTTCATGTGTCAGCACTGCAAAGATTCAACGTGTTATACATGTCAAACTCATGATTTCTTTTGCTCATGTTTGAGTCTTTTTCAAATTTGCTCAAGCATCTGAGCTTGTTATGATTCTAGCTACGCATCTATGTTGATAGCTATGTTGATGACTATGTTGATGACTGTCGTTGATCGCTCGTCGCTAGACTATAGAGTTGTTTCAAGGTCAACTCTATTCAGAGTTAGCTTATGTTCTTCTGAGTCATATAGATAGTTGACTCTTCTCTTCTAGATACTTTTCTTTCTTAGCATTTATATACTCGTTACATTACACTCATATGACTCGCTCTATGCTGACTTCTAACAGAGCTGACTGCATGAAGAAAAATGTCATCGCTACTCAGCTTGCGAAGTGACATAATTAGATTTCTTTGATCTGTTGACACGTCTGCGATTTTCTGTAGAATCTGTTCAATCAACTTCTTCTGTATCTTTTTTATTTCTTTTCTGTTCATTATTTTAATCATGACTTCTCATTTCTTGCGAAGCAATGATGAATCATCTTTGAAACGTTGCTTCTTCGTCGCTATTTCTTCTCTTGTCACGTTCACTCATGACGTGATTTTCGTTGAAAGATGCATGCTTCTCTGTGTATGCAACTGCTTGTTAAACAGTTGAACTGATGTCTTCAGTTTCTGTACATTCTTCGCGATGAACGCGTTCTGATTCGCATGATGTTTTTCTTCTGAATTGAGTCGAAGACGTTGAATCAGCTTCAATGCTATCTCTTTTCACGAATGATCTTTGTTCTTCTCTTTCTCTAACGTTGATATCTTTATTAGTAGATCAATAATGTTAGCAACGTTCTCTTCATCATTGCGTGAGCATTTCGATCTTGCATCTCTGTTTTCTTGTGACAAATCAACGTCGCTCGCAATCGTCTTTGAATCAGCATTGCTGCGATTCGTGCAATTCATCGTCGTTCAACCGTCTTCTAGATTCACTCTGCCTTGTTTGTAGTGCTCTTTTTCAAAATTTGTGATGCGTGCGTTGTGGTTGTTTTTTTTGCAACACGCATGTATATACATATGAATTCAAGTAAAGCACAATCACTTCTGGTTTAGCATACTGTTAGTGATTTCCTCGAGTTAAAAGTGTTCAGTTTGCATCTATACCCGAAGCCGGTCGCATTCATTCAACATACAAGTGCTGTCGAACTGGGGTAGATTTAGGAAACGAAGAGCTATCTATCAAGATTAAAGAGTTCTGAGAGTTTTAATCTCGTGGCTTATCTGACTATAACCCTCACACCCCACCCTCGACTCGCAGCAAACCCCTTGCCCTATCCCTGCCTCCTTCTTGGCTTAAATAGCCGTCAAAATTAGATTCATGTCATCTTCTCTCTTTGAGAGGAATCAGCTTAGACTTTATTCTTTGTGGTTAGAGCAGTGATTTACTACAATTCTGGACTGTAAGCCAGGGAGCGAAAAGGAGCACACGTAGTGTTCAGCTATGTATGGAAGTCGAGAAGGTGAATGACGCTCCAGGGTCAGAAAACTCAACGAACCACAGCCATTACCTCGACAGTTTCCACCCACACCTCCCTATCCACCACCTTCAGTCAAAAGACATCCCCTACACTATGCTGCCCTCCTCCCGATACCTCTCGATCCGGCTTAGGATCTCTTGAATATCTTCCCAAATCCTTTGCCGGTTCTGCAAACCCTTGAGATCAGCCCAGCGCGTTCTGATCAAGTAGTAGAGAAGACACCAATTCGTGTGCCACACTAGCTGTGGCGTTATCGGATCTCCTATCTCTGACCAGCCAGCAACGCTCGCATAGGACTTGTCCACTGTGGTACCATGGCGATGAGACCACAAATCGAGAATCTCTGGCATCTCCTCCTTGATGATCGCGTGACGCTCTTTCAACAGCGCTTCCATGTTCTCGTATTCTTTTTGTTTTGCAGCTAGAGCAGGGACGGAGATGGTGGCCCAGGTGGAAGGGGCGACGTCGTCCCAGATTTCCCACAACCATGGCATTTCTTTCCAAAGCAGTTCCCGCCAGTGCGAAATGGGCAAGTGTGTTGCGCACGACGCTAGGCGCAGGCTGGCGATATCGGTAGGGGGAAGGAGGTCGAGGATGGCGTCTTTCATTTCCAGGGGCAGTTTCTTGAATGGGTCGTTGGAGCTCAAGTATGCTTCCTCGAGAGGCGTATGTTCCTCATGTGCAGCAGAGCAGAGAAGAGAGGGGAGCAAAGGGACAAGGACGGGGTTGGCAGCAAGCCATTCATAGCCGGGTTCATGATACCACCATTCGTACGCGCATTGTTTCACAGCGTTATGGCGTGGGAAGTCTCTCTCGGCTCGGTAGCTCGACTCGAGCCGTCGCCACCCGGCTAGACCGTGGATGTCGATGTGGTGGCTGAGAAGGCGAGAAGCACGGGTGAAGATCTCGAAGCAGGTGGGGTGAAAGGGCATTGGTGTCTCCGCCTCAAGAGGATGCTGCGAAGATGAATTCAATATCAGCGGCAATATTTTCCCGGAGATTGAAAAGACTCCAGGTATGACTTACATCGCCGAATGAAACCGTATCCGGGTATAGAGTGTCTGCTCCATGACGGACTGGTACAAATTCCGACCCATCGTCGTCACTCGAGGGCATCCGCCCACTGAGACCAGTAAGGAAATATTGGCTTGTTAGCTCGAAGATCTGATCATCAAACTCAACATCCCACTCCGGAGTCTTATAGACCAGCCATTGCACCGTAGTGCATCCCTTCATTTCTTCAGAGGTGATACGGCAACCGGAGTAGCCATATAGGGGGCCACAGTCAGGTCCTGCTAGATGCTCTAGCTCTCCGTTGTCTCTGCCTAGTTTATAAAATTCCTCGTCGAGTTCGCTGTCTTCGTTGGACTTGGGGGATGCGGACTGGGTGGCTGCTTCGGCAGTTGGTTTGCAAGGCTGTGCTATTTTAACGAAATCGATCATTGCGCGTAATTCATCTCGGGTAGCAGAAGAGTATGCTGTATTTCGGTTATCTTTGCCTTTCAGACGACAACTTCTGACGTTTCTCCCCTGAGAGGCACTGCTGTGCTTTTTCCAACCGTACGTTGGCATACAATCACTCTTTTCATTTTCCTCGTCAAGCTCTTCTTCTCCCTCTGTGTAACTGCTGTCCGACTCGTCTTGTTCAGATTCATAGATATACTCATCATCAGAATCATCCGTTTCTCCATCATCACCGTCAATTTCAACACAGTCAGGATGCTTGTCACTCGTTTCTCTCCTAACATCTCGACAACCAGCAGATTCTGGACAGCGAGGTCCTTTTTCATCATCCATGCTGATAAAGTTCTTGTAATCGCCAGCCAAAAATTGACCCGGTTCACCACATTCAGGGTTCCAGGCGGCGTCATATGGTTCATCTGGCTTCCGAACCCGGCCAATGTTGAAGCTCATCCCACACAGCTTGCAGGGTGTCTGGAAGCATAGTCAGCGTTCTGCTATTCTTCTATACTCGATAGGTGCATGACAGATTGACCTCTGAACGGTTGTTAGACATCTTTGATGGCTTGGCAATTTTGCGTTCACGCTGAGTCGTGCGTTTGTGTATCTGTGTGTTTCCTTTTCAGCTCTTGGTGCGGTATGTCCGAACATAGAGACGCGAGAATTTTTTCAGTCGGATCGGAACGTGTTTGAGACGCATTATTACCGCTTGACCCAATGACAGAGAATCGATAGCGTTTATTCTACAATAATTCAAGATTGGACGCTTTCGGAACGACGGTGAGGTTCGAAAGCCCAGATCACCAGCACTAAGGTACCCGCCTCCCAAACGTCTCATGCACGATGACGTCAAACATCCTAGAGCTGCGAGAGAACCTGGATCGACACTATCCCAACTCCATCTATAAGATTCATACCTTATCTCACAATTCGAATCCACCCAATCCTATCCCAACTCTACTTCAACCATTCCATTTCGGTACCCAGATAGAAACCTACAGCCGACCATGGCACCAAACGACAACTTCATCTCTCGCGGCATCCAATCTGGCGTCGCAGCCGCCGGCTCCTTCGCAGGTGGCGTGGTCGATAGCGCCGGCAAAACCGTCCAGAACACTGGTCGCGGGGTTGGAAACTCGTTCGTCTCTCCTAATCTCCATCTCCAACCGTTCATTCTCCCCTCCCCCAATGCCCACATCCAGCAATCCGCGCACCGCTAACCCACCCCGGCTGCGCAGAGTAACCAACACGACCAACGGCTGGGGCAACGGGGCGCGCGACTATGGCAACGGTGTCAAAGATGCGACGAAAGCTTCGGGCACCCGAAGCCAGACGGCGCAAAATCCGTTGGGGACAGGAAGGAATGCTGTTAGCGGACGACAGACGGTGGTGGGTGGGGGAGGGAAGACTGGGGGGAAGGGATCAGCGGGGAATCCTTTGGGGCTTGGGAAGTAGGCTGGAGTGGGTACGTTGACAGAGGTGGGCAGTGGGGGATGGTTGGGGGGATATGGAATTTATGGTTGTATATGGTTTGGCAAATTGGTTGTATACGTTTCAGTATACCAGTTGTAAGGGGTTATGATAATGATAGATGTTTGAGATGTATGATAGTATCATAGACTAATACACCTTCTCTCCATTGCTGCGGTTTATAATGAGCCATACCGGTTTATATGCTGGTAGGTACATAGTCTAGGTGGATGTTCATGAAGGGCCCTATAAGGCACTCGGCCAACCCTGTTCGAAAGCCAAGCGAGGTTTTGATGCTGCTGGGGGAGATGAGACTCTTTGAAAAGTATCGTGTCATAATTCATGGCTCGTAGCTCTCTAATCTCGTCTTTCTAACCTTGCCAACGCTGTCATTCCCTCCGATTTGGACATGGGACAGATTTGGTAGGAGACCTGAGAACGTAGGACGCCGTAGTACACTTTAGGATCTGAAGTTGCTGAGGTACGCACTGACATGATCGAGAGATTTCGAGTCTCGTGTCCCTTCTTGTAGAAAGGGGGTTTCCGAGAATTCAACTCCAGTGGAGTTGCTAAGCCTCTTTGAGATGGGTGAGATATGTCTTTCACTGAAAGCAACCGGTCAAGTTTAAAGTGTCGACTGCCACTCTTGTTAAACTAGTACGATAGCTTTAGGCGAATACTGCGGCCAGCACCGTGTCTCTTAAACCACGCTGTCTGGGACTCGCCTTACCGGCTGGAGCTGCGTTGGAAGGGTGACAATGGGAACGATACAGCCAGCAAATGGTTTCAGGGTGGAAATTCAAAATCTAGAATGGGTATCATTGGGCTTTGGGCTTTGCTATTAAAATTTGCCTTTTCCAGGAAAAGTTTCTGATCTAAATCCGAAACACGCGTCAGCGGTCAACTCGAAGTTATCAGGCGGCAGAGAACTTGGGTCTGACCTTCAAGATCAGTGAAATTAATAGTAAGGAATTCTATGCCAACCAAATCTTTGGGAACTACTCCCTTGATAAAACTTTCGGCAGATATTGTTGGAGACCTGGAACCCCGTAAAGTGGAAATTGAATTGGTGCGGTTTGATATGATTGACCACCGCCTCTTGGTCGTCTCTGGCGAAGGGTCCCCATTGACTTTCAAGGCAAGCATGATTTCGTAAGGAGACTCTCCAGTGACCGGACGAAAGAGCTCCACTACGCAATTTGGTCAGTCTTCGCTAAAACAGTCTTTGCTTATTTAGAATGAAAAACTGACGATCATATTCCAGATATTGGCCTGAGTTATTCGCATGAAACATGATGGTTTGGCCACGACCATCTTTCCATAGGCGAAGGTATTGTCTTTCACTCTGCTTGCTTGGCTTGGATTCCCCCTGCCTCTGGTAAGCGATGTAATCTACGGGTGCGTTCAGGAGCATCTTTTTGCCGATAATGTTCTCCTGGAAGCTCCAGTATTCTGTGCCCTATCAGCAATCCATCGTTTATACTACAATCTAGGATTGCTCATACCATCTATTCGTTGAAACTCGTACATTGGATACTCGGTCTCCTCTTTGACTTTGCCGCTGGCTGCTGAAAGAACAGGTGACCCAATACTAACAGAGGTGCCCACGCTGCCAACTGAGCCTATTGTGCTGGGAGTGTCTTGGCTTCCCATGCTTTGAATGCTAGGTGTCTTAGAGGATGGTGGCCACCTCTCGGACGTAAACTGATGAGGCTCTAAAAACTTGACAAGGAATCTCTTCTGATTGCCGTAGGCTTTAGGATGCTCGGTGTGTGGGATGGACCGCGATGATTTGGAGACTAAGAAGGCCAGATAATTAGTAATGTCACTCCATTTGTACACTGACGCTAGCCTACTTCTTTGATGGAATCTTGCGTTATAACCACAAGGAGGCGTAGCAATAATATAACGAGGGTTTCCATCAGCATCGGTCATGAACTCAAGCTTTGTGATTGGCAAAGGCGGTTTTGACTTGTTGTAATAGCTAGTAGGTAGCATATTAGCTTCTGGTACTTTTTATCAGGTATCCCTTATGCACGACCAGCCCTACATTTTGACACCACTGAGATTGTCCATCGTCGTATCTGGGACGGGAGTATACATGGACATACGGGAATCACGTCTGATCAGCACTTCCGGTGATGGAAAATCTTGCAAAGATGGCCGGCGGACGGTTAGTGCCGATAAGCTGGTGGGGCTGTAGGACAGCTTTTGAGCTTGAGTGAAAGTATCCTGTGTCATTGTTGGAGACGTGGAAGAAGATTTGCTAGACGCTTTAGGAATCCATTTCGCTCCACCAGCATCAATACCCGACGGAGGATCCGATGTAATATCCTTTGGTAGATTCAATAAAACTGCCGGAGTAAGGGGCGTCTGGCGAGCCTGGTCTTGCATTGGTGGCACAGAGATGTCACGGCCCAGAGTAGTCTGTCTTGACATTCGGTGATTAGGAGACTGCTGCCGCCTACTGTCTTTTCTGTTCTTTATCAGCCCGATGCTTCGAAAGGTTGTCTCTGAAACGTCGCAAAGACATACAACGACGCTATTCCTAGCAGCAGGTTGATATCGATGATCTGGCTATTGATTTCTTCACGCAACCTAGCTGCCGTATCTTTCTTCCAGACCCAGGTGACTTTATCACCAGCGTTGATTTTACCTTGGATAGGCTCGTTGAGCTCCTTGAACTGCTCAATGAACTTCCGACACTCCGTGGCACATGTCCAGCAACCATCCAAGGTATCCCGAAGATGTTTGCTATCTTCAGCTGAAGCTGTGGTAGGGTTTGCAAGACATTTATCCAGCTCTTCTAAAGCTCCACAGAAAGTTTTGATCTTAGATGCGAACGATTTGACCTCATCCGAAGCACCCCGGAGCGCTTGGATGTAGTCGTAGACTGTCTTCGCAACGTGCAAGAGCTCCCCAACACTCCATCCTGGAAGGACCATCTTGACGTGTGTGCAGATATCGCTGGCGCATGAAATAGCGGCACAACCCTTTGACTGATTTTGCTATCGGTGCATGAAGCGATTGGGAAACGGAGAGATCTGATTCAGTGACAGCGGCAGCTACGCTCGGCGAGCGCCGAAGTCGATCTCATGGCAAGCGAGGCTGCAACCAACTAACGATGAATCGAGTCAGCGACTTGTTGATGTTCCAGCTGAGAGTCGTTTTGCTCTGTACCAATCAACGTGCTGCTAAAGCGGAGGGGTCGCCGGTTAGTGCCGTGCTCAGCCACAACCAAAGCCCAGATCGAGCCGGCCATATGGCGCAGCTAAAAACGTGGAGGTTCCAGCCATTGACTGTGGGGAAGTGGAGAACGTGTCCTGCATGATTAACTAAACATTTCCACGATCAGAATCCTGTACGGAATATCTTTGCCTAATCTAGGCAACCAGAATATCCACGACTTGGCATTCGTCGCCCTACCTGATGCGATAAGGCAACCATGAAAAGCGAGAATGCTGCCTCTCTGGTGGGGCTCCTCCAGAACCAGTTCGATGGTGGCTGAGTCTTTGAAATGCCTCAAGCCACGTCCCAGGATGAATGGTTGTTGTTACATCTGGACTGTGTTGACACACGACCGCCAGGAGGACCAAATATCTCTGCAGTTTGTCTTAACCTGCCCCACTCCCTAATCAAATGTGGGTAAGACAACGATCTTCTTCCAACAACACCAGCTGTTTTTCCATGAGCCTGTGAGGGACATCACAATGCATTTTCGGTTGCCTCGTTTCTGGGTGGACAACTTTCGTGGCTTCGAATACCACCTCGTTAGTCATCTACCCTATGCCTGAGGCTGGATCACGTGGATATGTCACGTGCTGACGATGTGAAAGTCTTGGCAAGAAAGGCGACGTCTGGTTATAGGCCGAGTGGAAGATGCTGGCTTCGGATGGTGGATTGTCATCGTTGCTGGAGTAGGGTTTATGACAGACGCCTACGATGTAAGTACATCATCCAAGCATTGATGGATGGCTCCATGCTAACAAAGCTCCCGAGATCTTCGCCATCAACACCGTAGTCCCGATGATCGGCATCGTCTACTATGGAGGAATGGTACCTCCGAGCTACCAATTTGCCTTGAACGTCGCAACATTACTTGGTTCGATGTTCGGTCAGGTTCTCTTCGGCATCCTCGCCGACAAGTATGGCCGCAGGAAGATGTATGGACTAGAACTCGTCGTCACCATCATTGCATCTTTAGGCTTCGCTCTCTCAGCTCCTGGTGTCAACAACTCCATGTCAATCATCGGACTGTTCATCTTCTGGAGGCTGGTAATGGGGTGTGGAATTGGTGCGGACTACCCCCTAAGTGCTACCATCACTTCAGAGTATGTCCAACTCACCCCTTTGATTCTTCACCCTTTTCCAGATTGTTCATATCACCTTTATGTTTTAGGTTTGCACCCACTAGATACAGAGGTCGGATGATAGCTGCGGTGTTTTTCTGGCAGCCAGTCGGACAGCTGTTGGCTTCGCTGTTGGCTCTTGCCGCAACGGAGGGGTTTCAGAGTCACATCCTTAAGAACAATACCAACCCAGGATCATGCTCGATATATGCAAGTCATCTCATGGATCCCACAGGTGCAGATTGCGCTCGAACAGTTGACCGAGTCTGGCGTCTGGTTTCAGGCCTCGGTGCAGTGCCTGCAGCTATCGCCATTGTATTTCGACTTACTATACCTGAATCTGTGAGTAATGTTACTCTCGAACTCCTTCGTCCTAGCTTCTTGTACTGACTGTAATCGAAGGTCTATTGGGTTTTAGATGTCAAGAATGACACCAACCAAGCCATGCAAACTCGGGATTACTGGCCTGTACGCTCCACTGACGCCGAATCTAATGATGATGACAGCATACGCCTTGAAGAAGGGTCCCAAAGCATCAGATTTGATGATATTACACCTGAGGTTGGAAGACCGACAACAGAGGAGATAGGACCCGCTAATAGCAACGCTACGCTTCCAGGACACGCAGGGCAAGCCTTGGATGGTTTCATAGCGCTAGAGCCACCCGCCAGAGACTTACCAGTGGGACCAATAGGCCCAGCAAGTCAGACGCAAACAATGGTCGTAAGGGCCAACGAGTTCGAGGACCCTCATCCCCCTGAGCAGTCTGTAAGAGACTTTATCAAGTTCTTCTGGATCGAAGGAAACTGGACAGACTTACTCGCGACTTCCCTCAATTGGATGCTATTGGACTTTACCTTCTATCTTTTGGGAGTCAATAGCGCTCGCATCATTCCCAGCATGTTCAGCACACCGAAAGCTCAGCCGCCATTTCCTTACCTCGTGAGCAATGAGTGGCATACGCTGGTGGCAACCTCGATCGGGGCTGTTCTCGGGGGCGCCGTAGCGATAAAGATTATGAACAATTTCAGCCGCAGAATCATACAGATGTGGTCCTTCCTTATTTTATCCATGCTGTTCGTGGTTGTTGGAGCGCTCTATGTCAAGCTACTGAATACGACGGCTGCTGTCTGGATCGTTGCAGTCTATGTACTTTGCCAGTTTTTCTTCAATGCTGGTGAGTTCGAATCCTCCAAATGTATCTGTAACGTCTCTTGAGCTGTGACTGATCCTTATTACAGGTCCAAATACGACGACATTCATTGTAAGTCCCAGAGGTGGGGGTGCTTGGTCCGGGCTGACTCGCATGTAGATACCAGCAGAAGCATTCCCAACACGCTACAGGTGCGCATGCCACGGAATTTCCGCCGCCACCGGCAAGCTAGGATCTGTCTTCGGCCAAATTGTTCTCACCAGACTTGTGGATGACACTCAGTTCTCCAAAGTGGGATACTTGTTGATTTCATTCTTCGTAGTGATGATAGCTGGAGCTATCGTAACCAAGTATCTCACTCCAGAAACCTGCGATATCAACGGCAAAAGCAGGACTCTTGAAGAATTGTCTTTTGGGAAGTCGCATCGAAAAGAGATGGAGAGGGTAGAGAGGGAAGCACAGAGTCATGAAAGAAGGAAGTAGTCAGTGCCGTTATTTCCATGGATGTTACAAACTAGGCTTCTGCTTCATCCGGAGTACTAGGCGTTGGGGGTGGATTTTGCGCTGATATACCCCCACCTCGGCGATACGGTGATATGATATGACGAAATAAGGGGCGCTCGATGAAGAAGTAATTCCTATCAATCCCGAAATTTTGCAACTCGTGCTCTGGCCTAATCGTAAAGATATCCGCGCCCAAGCTGGCGTTCGTATTGATATACACCCTGCTCGGGAATATGAATATATGACACGGCCGATCAAGGACACCTAGATACTTACTTTATCCAATCCTCTCAGTCACAAAACGTTCTACCCTACCATTCAAGACGATGGATGTCTTGGCGATAAGCGGGGGTGGAAGTTGTCTCAGCCCACAAGACCATGGGTGAATATAAGTTTCTCGTGAAATCTTTCATCGCAGCTCCTTCTGCCACGCCGCCTCCTCATACTCATCCATAAGTGCGACATACTCTTCGCCCGCACAAGCCCAGCCCTTGATACCCTCGACCATGACGACACTTTTCATCCTCGGATCCTGTTGACTGTTGATGTAATCATCGAACCAGCCTGCTGCACGGGATCCTCGGCCACGTGATGATCCTTGAGTTTCCATTGTCAAACCAGTATCCATTTAGTGGAAGTTGATACATGGAAGGAACTTGATACTAGTTTTGGGTTAAGTGGAAAGAGGAAATATTGCGAACATACCGCAGTACCACACGACCTTCTCCACCCCGGCTGCTTTGAAAAGGGAATATAAAGCCGGAATGGTGGGGTATAAGCTCTGCGCTGGTAAATTGATGGAACCGCGAATGCTTCCTCCCTGTACGCCTTCGTTCAGCGTTCTTTCCTTCCATGTTCATGTGCCTTAAAACTAAGGTTTATGAGGGGCTGAATTACCTCGTAATCCGTCCTTCGTAAATCTATAAGCACCAAGTCCTTTTGGGGCTTCTCTGCAGCACGTAGCATGCCTAGAATTTCTTGTCGCGTGACAGTTGCTGGACTTTGGTTTTTCGGCTTGGGATAGCCAGCGTGCCACGGGGTATCGGTGGCTGGATGCTGGTCACTTGGTTTGTTTGGTGCGGCCATACCCTTCGAGCGATGAGGATGCAGGTGTGAATGATGACTAGCTAAGAGTATACTATTATTGGATTTTATGGGACCAAGATTGTGCTTTAGCAATCTACGTTGCGGTAGAATTACAATCAAAATGGGCCTGAATGAAAAGAATGTTGAATTAATACCAGGATACTTTTTGTTGACTATATATTACTTTGTAGTCTGAGTCGTAGAACAGGAGGATGTCACCGCTAAACGCTCATTGGTTGTTAGTGTTGCGTCGCCAAAGACATCCCTGTCGCACCTTTTGTTGATGGCAAGTACGGTAATGGTAATATTACTGCAGGTTAGGAGACGTACTACAGTACCACTTTTTGTAAAGTATCCAGGATCGCCCTTCATTGGGAGAAACTTACTATATTTGAGGTTTCCCGAAATTTTCATTGTGCGGCCGGCTATCATTTCTTCTGAGCATCTTCATTGGTTCCTACTGGTTTTCTTTCGGATACTTTATCATCATGGTGCTCTACAATAGCATTGACCAGAGAGTATTAAGTCACTGTTATAGGAGATTGCGGAGAATATTCGCGGATACAAGTAAGGTCTGGAGGAGTTAGGGCGGCGCAGCTGTAGCGCGATGACCTCGGAGACTGGTAATTGGCGTGAGAGTTTGCTTCTTGATTCAGAGATGCAGGATCATGGTGGGATCATACGTACAGGTTGTTGGAAGTATGATCGTGGTCCACGAGAGAGACAATAGGGACTGCAAGTGCTTAAGCCCCGCAACTTCTACACACAAGGGGCTTATTGTCTGCAAGAGCGGTGTTAACGAAATGATATACACTTCAACAGAGAGCCACTAACCATCCAAAATGTACCTAGTATAGCACCACTCAGGTACCTAGGGCAGTCAATATCAGACCACCACAATCTTCTTGAAGAAAGCATTCTTAGCGTCATCGCGGGCTTGGCTGATCTTGCTGGGCACAAAAATCCACGCCTTGGTGTTCTGGAGGTTGGGAGAGAGTGCGATTGCAAGACCAGACAATTGCCTAATGTCTTAGACAATGAGTCAGATTTCCCACGCTCGCAGGAATGGCACATTGGAAATTTCTCGAATGGCGAATTAGCTACTAGGTCAGTCAATAATTCCGAAAAATTGGACAAAATCAAGCTTGATGCTGACAAGATCAGTATCTATGACGTGTTCTTGATGCCTCAGGTGAGTCCAAAGATGCTGCAATGACCATGGACAAGGCTAATTTTGTACAGAAGGCGACGATGAGCGAGCTTTGGCCGAAAATAGCAGATTATCTCCCGAAGATCCTTAGCCCACAGAGTATTGTGATTGGCAGAAATTCTGCTATCGCAGCAAAATGTTTGAAGGAGTCTGGATGCAAGGTCTTCAACCTGGTAGGCGGCGTAATGCTCGCTTTAACATCTCGTAAATTAGAGGGCAAAGAGATTGTTCTTGTATGTTGTCTTTTCCGAGTTGAAACAAACCCTTGGGGCCATCCAATATTGTCCAGGTCGAACAATCTTCAACACCCTCAGATCTTACAAGGGAGATCAAAGCCCATTTCTATAGCACTGTTGGAGCTGAGCACGTCAATTCTTATTCGCTAAAGGATATCGAAGCTGTCAAAATGCCTCAGAAATCTGTTGTAATTACTCTCCTGGAAGTGGAGAAGCCACTATTGCCCGTAATGACGCCAAACGAGATGGACCTTTGGAAGCGGGTCATGGAGAAATCTACCGATCTCGTCTGGATGACTGGAGCCACCTACGTGGATGGGTCCTCGCCAGACCTGACCTTGGCAAGCGGCTTATCTCGAGCCTTGATGCTAGAACAGTCATCTCTTCGATTTGTCATCTTAGATATTGGAGCCCCTACACATATGTCTCGGTCGGATCGGGAATGACATCCGTAGCAACATAGAAAAAGCGCTTTTCGCAGATGATGTCCCAGACAACAAGGAGTTTGTGTCTAAAAATGATCTTTTACATATCAGTCGCTTTGTACCCGACGACGGTCTAAATAAGCATTTCAGTCAGAGACGAAATCAGCAACCCTGCGAGATGACCCTTGAAGCAGCGTCTTCAGTTCGACTTTTAATTAAAAAGGTTGGCGTTATGAACACCATCTACTTCCAACAAGAGTCAGAAGCCCAGACGGAGATTCCAGACGGCGAGGTTGACATATATGTGAAAGCGGTTAGTCTCAATGCAAAGGTATTCATCAATTCCAATAAAGGGGGACTTCGAGACATTAAAGTATAGACAGGATATATACGTTCTCTCTGAAAAAGTCGAGACCGGAAAAGGCACGTCTGCTATTGAATTCGCTGGTATCGTCAAAGCTGTCGCCAAAGATGTTCAGAACCTGCAACTTCGCGATCGAGTCTGTGTGTTGGCCTTCAACTCATTTAGAACCACTGAAAGGGTACCAGCCTGGGCTTGTCACAAGATGCTCCCAGAAGAAAGCTTCGAGGTCTAATGCCGTCACTGCGATTACTTTCGTGAAAAGCGCTGACATATTGGATGCAGGTTATGCCCACACTTTCAGTGATATACGGCACAGCTTTGTACGCGCTGGACGATCGCGCACATTTGAGGGCTGGAGAGGTAAATAACAATCACGAGTACCGCTAATTCAGAGCTGACAATATAACCATAGACTATTCTCATCCACTCTGGCGCTGGGGCCTTGGGCCAGACCTCAATAGCCATTACGCAACAGCGGGGTGCCACGGTCTACGCGACTGTGAGCACAGAAGATAAGAAAAACTTCCTTGTGAGCGAATTGGGAATGCCGCGAAAGAACATCTTTCAGTTCCGGGATATTTCGTTTGTGAATGGAATATTTGCCGCGACTAACGGGAAAGGCGTGGACGTTGTGCTAAACTCCTTGACGGGTGATCTTCTTCATGCCAGTTGGAGATGCTGCGCCAACTTTGGCCGGTTCGTTGAAGTTAGCAAAGGCGATATTGTCGATGCAGGAAAGCTTGATAGGGATGTATTCTTCCGTAATGTGACTTTTACCGCCTTTGATCTGACGGAGCTCTATTACCATGAGGACCAATTTTACAAGGACTTTTGGATCAAGTGTGCATAACCCTCCTAGATCACATTAAGCCTTGGCCTGCCAATGAAGTAAAAAGTAAATACAGGGAAGCTCTAGAACTATCTCGCGCTGGAGCAGTCAAGCCTGTTCCTATCAAGACTTTCGACGTCTCGGGAATTACGCAAGCGTATCGCTTTTTCTCTCAGAAGAACAGAGTAGGCAAAGTTGTCATCGATGCAGAATCCGAAAAGCATCGTTCCGGTACGAAATCTCTCTCACCTCTGAAGTTGACAGTAGACTGATGAATGTAGGCTGTTCCTGCACAATACACCGCAACGTTTGACTCCAACAAATCGTACGTCTTGATTGGCTGTTCGGGTGGCCTTGGACGAAGTCTAAGCAAGTGGATGTTCAAACGAGGCGCCCGCAATTTCACGTTCCCTGGACGTTCCGCCACCGACAAACCTGCAGCTCGCGAAGTAGTTCAAACCCTCGAAAGAGCCGGAGCCGCTGTACAGGTTATTCGTAGGGATGTGAGCGGCAAGGCTGATGTTCTTACTTGCATGACCACTTCTCCAAAACCAATTGGTGGCGTAATCCAAGCCGCCATGGGTCTCCACGAAGCCCTGTTCTCGACCATGACCCACAAAGCGTGGCATACCGGTATCCAGCCAAGGTGGCGTGGGACTTGGAACATACACGAGGCGCTGGAAGGCAAAGATGGCCAGGTCGACTTCTTCATCATGACCTCCTCTGTTTCTGGAAGTGTTGGAACTGCAACCGAAAGCAACTACTGTTCTGCGAACGGCTTCCTTGATGCATTCGCTCGATACCGCCAGAGTTTGGGCAAACCAGTTAGCTCCATTGGTTTCGGTATGATCTCTGAAGTTCACGAAAATTCAGAGATTGAAGCATTACTACTTCGGAAGAGCATTCAGCCTCTTGATGAAGAAGGGTTCCTTCAAACATTTGACCTATCGCTATCCGGCACGCCATCAGCAGGTAGTATAGAGTACGACAAGTTTGCCAAATCCCATGTTCTCACAGGCTTGAAGCCCCACGACATCCGCAAGGTGGTGGAGAAGGGATTCGACGTCAACAACGGAACCATACAAGACCCTCGGACCATTTTACTTTCCGCGTCCCTCGATGCCAGCTCAGAAGATGATGGTGCGGCGCTCACATCCATCGACGCATCGTGGTCCAAAGGTCTGCCTGCCGCCGTGATCAAAGCGCTCACGACGGAAGCAGCTGGAGCAACGTCCTTGAACGAGGCAGTCCTGGCGCTCGTAACGGCAGGAGATTTTCAAATTGCTGCTTATGTCGCTGAACAAAGTGGACACGAACAAGGCACTGGCGTCGTACGGAATGGACAGCATGATTGCGCGCCGAGTACCGATCGTGGTTCTGGAGTGTGTTCAAGGTCGATGTTCCGTTGTTGGATATTTTGAATTCGACAAATCACTTGCAAACTTTGGCAGGCATGGTGGAGATGGGGACTTCAGGAAAATAGCGATAGATGAAAAGAAAAGGTGTGGTAGATGTTGCGTCGTGAGAATTCGGGCATGGATAATGCATTTCTATCGTTGAGATATATAGACTTGTTGGAAGCTGAGGTGAATATCTAGATTCAGCAATCTAACAGGTGCTTACCTAACTCTTTACTACATACCTCGAAAAAGAGCGAATGATCAATAACAAGACGATTTGGTTTGCCTTTGGACATTCAAGGCTGCGAACGGCCTCTCGGTCATTTCCCGACCAATCAAAGTCGGGCAGTGACCACCCGCTCAATAGGGCCTGGCGTGCCTGGATTGTATGATACACAGTACATGTACCCGATCGTGCCGATCCGACCAAATCGCTAATCTCATTGCTTCATCTGGGTACTTAAAATCAAGGTAACATGTACCTACATAATCACAAAGTAGAAGTACCCCCAGCTAGTGGGTACTGAGCTTCTTCCTATCACGTTCCTATGCGTATTATTCACTTGATAATGCCCGAATGAGCAGTCCTTACGTTCCGCGCCTTTTACGGTATTATTCGCCGGGTTGCTGTTGTTCTCTACGTCGTAGTGTTAGGAGGTCTCATTCTCCCACTCTTGTGCGAGATTTCTACAAGTCTGAAACACGCCGTTCCATGGCTTCAATGACGACCTCTCAAGGTGATTTGAATAATACAGCAGCTGCTCGTCCGTCTACCGTGATCGCCCCGGACCTGACCGATCTAAAACGGACGCTCGCGATCCCGGTTTCCGAGGATGATGCACTGGTCAGGAAAGCCTACCGGCCCTTTTTGCTGGATGATGAGGTCACGAAGAACGACTGGGTATCGGAGCTGGAGCTTAGTACTGTGTTAAAGATGGTGGAGGGAGAATTGAAGAGAAGTAGTGGCGACAGATTGAAGGTGTTGGTGCTTTTCGGGAGTATGAGACGGAGGTGATTTTCTCCCCTTCCCTTACGTCTTTACAGACGAATCCACCGCGGCTTTGACACCATTGCCCCACCATGCTCACTTCCGCGATTGGCGATCAGGTCATATTCACGCCTCCTCGCTTTGGAAGCGGCCCGAATCCTCTTCAGACTTGGTTGTGACGTTCGGGTGTATGATCCAATGGGTCTACCGGTCAAGGATGACGAGCAGCATTCGCACGAGAAGGTGCAAGAGCTGCGACAGTTGAGTCGGTGGAGCGATGGACATATCTGGGTTTCACCTGAGCAACATGGCAACATAGTAAGTCACTTGTTTTGCGTCAATCTTACCCAGGCTGTTTGCCCAATATGGTTTGTAGCCAGCATCTTAACAAGTCCCAGACTGCTGTCTTCAAAAACCAAATCGACTGGATCCCTCTCTCAACCGGCTCGGTTCGACCAACACAAGGCCGGACGCTGGCAATTGCTCAAGTGTCGGGCGGTTCTCAGTCTTTCAATACTGTCAATACCTTGCGAATACTCGGGCGTTGGATGCGCATGTTTACTATACCCAATCAGAGCTCAATACCCAAAGCATACACACAATTCACGGATGCGCTTACCGACGCAACTATGGAAAAAGACCCTGAAGGCGGCAGCAGGCTCATACCAAGTGGTAATCGAGATCGACTCGTGGACTGTATGGAGGAATTCGTAAAGTATACAATCGTCATGAGGCCGCATTTCGATCTCTTTGGCGATCGGTACAGCGAAAGGATTGAGAGAGCAGCAAAGCAACAGGCACAAAAACAGCAAGAGCCAGACCGCTCCAGGACCGCCGAGTCCGCAACAAAGATGAAAAGTGATATAGTCAGTGGGGTGAACATCAATAGCATCTGAGCTCCATCCGCATTACTGTTCCTTCGCATACCCTGGCCTCTGCGAGAGGTCAGATACTGTACCATTTCGATATCGTGGCGGACAGGACGTTTAATACCATGGTCTAGTTCAGATCACTACATGGTTACATAAACCCGTACAGCAGCATTTAGATTAGAGGATACCATGAATATTAGATGAGCGAGAGTATGGAGTGCCCAGCATCTAACACAAACGTCGGGGAGACCACACGACCGACAACATATTTGTTGAGTCCCAGTAGAGGCTATCAATTCCACATTCTCTCTTGGAACAACGACTGAAACTTCCTTCGCTGTAGCCGTGTCCGCACTGAAAATAATAGGCAACATCATTTCCTGAAAGACACTTTATCGATGAAAAGAATTTCAACTGGAAAGTGAGCACAAGAATTACAGATGAAGATGGATGTTATTTTTTCATTGGCGATGTTGAGGCACGACGATTCTGGACAGATGGAAGAGCTACCTTCGGCGCTTGTGATACACGTGCTTTCTCGCCGCCCACTTCAGCCTAGCTCGTATTAGAGTAACCCAAACATGCCAACCTACAAGGCTACAACAATCTGACGACTTACTTCAGCTGCGAAGCGCAATATACCAGACCACCACTATGGACGATCGTCTTCTGTGCAACTTCCCATCGAGCTCGATGGTAAAAGTCGTCAAGAATACACGCGTCACGGTTTGCTCTGGGCAGCCCCTCGAGCCTCAGGCTTTGGGTTTGAACAAGAAACATATATGAAACCCGATGTACGACCAAGAAAAATCTGCCCAAATGTATGACCGATCGGCTGAGGAGCACTTTCGGCCTTTGAACGCTCTTTGTGTACAAAAGATTTTCATGTCGGAATCGAATTATGAACATGTTTGGCCGGTACTATCATTCCAGCAAACCAGAGGCGAGCGAAAACCACTAGTCGGGGATCTTGCTGAAGATTTCAAATGACCGAGGGTCGGTGAAAAAAGTCGTTGCGCACCAAATTAAGCGATTTTCACCAAAACCCGTACTCATAAAGATAATAAGTCTTGATTTGCTTTGATACATACTCATTAGTTAGACTGAAGGACTCTTAATGCTATGAACTACTTCTTTAGAGGCATTTCTAGCTAATTTAAAGAAATTTCCTAGTCTCAGAGTTATGAATTGATCGCCGTTTTGGTGAGGATTCATTTTGATGCGCAACGACTTTTTTCACCGACCCTCGGACCCATAATCTCATTGTAGACGAACGTTCTTTCCATGAAACAAACCCGTTAACTGAAATTCAAGGTCCGCGGGCATCTCCAGTCTCGTGACAACCTCAAGGCTACCTTAGCTTACCTTACCAATGATATCGAGAATGTTTTTGTGATTGCAAGCCTGGACAACAGCAAGGACAACTCAAAAACATCAGTACTACGCTTAAGAAACACGGTCTACGGTTCTACATCTACGCGCCGACTCTAAATTGGTTGCACAATTGCTCGTTTAATCCAACCCTTCGTTGAGTGACCGAGAGTCAAGGATGAGCTAACCTTTTTGATCTCCAAAACCTGCGTCTGCAGCTTCAACAGCCGCTGTATTGGACCGCATTGCTGTTTAGTACCATGATCCGAGTCGCCATGGGTTTTCAGAATGTTCGCATCCAGGAAGTGCTGTAAGGATTCTCCTCCACAGATAAAGGTCGGACTTTTGGCCGGAAAGCTTTATTGGTGTCGTCACTTCGCCAAGGCCACGGCCAAGCCGCTGTATCGTCTCGTCCATCTTGTGGACCTGTGCCCGTTGAATAGTACGAATATCGATGACGTGCGCAGTAAGGGTGTTGAAGTAACCGTTTCCAGACGTCAACGGTATTTTCATCCTTTGAAGCTGACTAGGGAGATTTTCAGACCGCTCGGGCCTGCCATTCTTCGCAAACCCTTTCCGTAGCGTCTGACAGGCTGACCACCTTCAATTCCCGCTTCAAGTCGACAAATCCATGATTGAAAGTCTCAGTGGTTGGTGTGCGAGGGTCTTCGTTGGCTAACCATGATAATGTCGGCCCGGATTGAGCTATGGCTTCCGGGCCCTAAACGGCCAATGAGTCGTAAATTATTCGTGCTTGATTGTGCAGAGAATCATTGGTCCTTCAAGCCCGCAATTTGACCATGGTATCGATAGGCAAAGACAAATTCAACTTGGCCCCTGAAGTCGAAGCCCGGGTCAGCTGGATAGACACTTTAGCCGCACGCAGTAAAAGGACTTTCAATGGCATGAGACTCAGTACCATGAAAACCGCTTTCAATAAATAGTACGCACTCGCCATCTAAGCCCTTGCTGGCGTCTTCATCGCACATTGATCGCAGCTAGGACGGATCAAGCCATATTGCAAGCCTGTTTAAACACGTCAGAAGTGAGCAAACACACCGTACCACCTATAGGGACTTGAACAGGACATACATCTGCTCATTTTTGCAACATAACCGCGTCGAAGTTTGGCGCCTGCCACTTTGCGAACGCCTGGAAAACCGACCACATTGCAAAAAGGTAAGCCGGTGACTGAAGGATAGCAGTTCGGGTACAGCAGAACCAAATCGCACTCTTAAGAAGGAGTATGCATCGTCGTTGAATATCAATTCTAGGATCCCGTTTGGCTGACACAAGGTTTCTGCAATGACAAGGGCTGAAGCGAAAAGGGGCTTTGACCACATGGGATCACTTGGCATGCCAATAATACTTAAATTCTTGTCAAGGTACAGCAAATCACAAGCCTATGGTGACAATCATCGCCAAGTCTGAAAAACCCAGATTTAAGGCGAGGCGCAACTAAGTATCCGTTCGATCCCGGTTGTGCCATATCGTCCCATGAAGCTGGGAAAGTTGTAGCCTGTTGCTGTGGTTATGTGACATGCTTTCTATGCCCTCATGCTTCTTCGATCGAGCAGACTCAAGGGTAAGACGACGAGGAAAAACTCAGAAAGAATTTCGCATCGCGACAGGTTGCGATTTTATTGAATTTGAAGCCGCCTTGCTAGAAGTTTTCATCTGTGGAATTTTTCCAAGTATTCTACGGCTTGCAACCTTATTTCTTCAGAATCTTTACCTCAGCTAAATCGTTATCCCCATTCACAATAGATATCAAGACAGTTCGCTCTATGCTCCGCACATCCGTGATGATTGATGCAAAAGCCCCGAATCCTCCAGCAACGGACAGTAATGCACTTCGAAGGACTGCTTCGCAGCCATTGACAACGCACCTATCGGACCCTCTCGCGTTCGAGCCGACATGGCGGTCGAGACCTGATTTTCCACAGATGCATACAACCTGTTCAGCGCGACTATCATCACAACGAGGATTGAACTGGCCTCCTTGAATTTGCACTCTATTTTAGTATCTGCAAACACTGCCCTCGAGCTCTCAACGACGGCCGGCGCAATATTGGGTCAGGTCGTCTTTGGCTGACTAGCCGACAAGTTGGGGCGTAAAAAGACGTACGGTCTGGAATTTATCATCCGACTGATTGAGACATTCGGAAAAACCATCAGCGGTTCTGGCCCTGGCCTTGCGATCTTGGGTCCCCTAATCTTCTAGCAAGTCATGATGGGTGTAGGTGTGGGAGGTAGCTGCCCACTGTCCCCTGTCATCACTGCGGAATCTCGACGGTCAAATGACGCAGTGCTTCGATGCATTCTGTCTTTGCAATCTACAGTAAGTACATTCTTGAGGGATATTGAGAAGTATTCTTGCTTAGCTGTGCAGTCGAGCAAGACTTTGAAAACCTTGAAGCGACTTTATTTTTCTTCATCTGTGTGATGGCCTTCAAGTGCGACACGAAACGTGAGAGGGCGGCCGATAAGATGTAGAGAATTATCATCGTCTTGGTGCTCTAGCAACCAGTCATTAGGGCTTTGAATTTTCGCCTTACCATCCCTGAGACTCCTCGTTATACCATGAATATCACCGTGGACAAGGAGAAGGTAAAGGCAGAGAGCGATGCCTACCTCTCCGGAAAAAGAGCCGATAACGCCAAGGTTACCGATGAAGCTCTCGCAAAAGCCAGGCCGATAGCAGCAGGCCCGAAGGCTACTTGGACAGAGTTCTGGCAATACTATAGATGATGGCGTTATGGCAAGTTCTCCTTGATACTACTGACTCCTGGGTCTCCATTAACATTATAATATCGATCCTTACAGAAGCTATGAGACTTAAAGAATTGTTTAGACATAATTTCACTAGACTATGACGCTCCTGAACCGTTTCTCAACGACTTACCTTGACCGCTAGAATATATGCTTTCCGTGGAATCAGACCCATCATCTTCCCGTAAGTAATGTCACGCAGCAACCATATGACTAACTGATTCTCAGCCGATAAGATACCAGCAGTGACATTCCGCCCTGAATGCTTGATCATTCGTTGAGCCTAACCATTGGTCGCTAACACGCCATCAGCTTTCTTCACTGACGCTACTACTCCTCAGCCCAAACTCATGTCCAAATCTATCCCATTAACAGGCGTGGTTGAGCAGGGTTTTGTCGCTTTCCTGTGCATTTGCCTTGATACCATCGGTTGCAGTATTTAGACCAAGGTCTTTCAATCAGAGCGCACTAAAAGCCGTGACTGACGTGCCGATTGTGGCTGCCCCAGGATTCTCTCTATTCCTTTGGGATTTCTGATTGACATAAAACAACTTCATTCTGTGCACGCAACCAGCTAATGGTCTGCTACGCAAGAGCTCCGGGAAGGCATTCTCAAGCAGCCTTATTGCTGTTCAAGACCAACGCGATCGGCCACTCTATCGCGCCGTTGCAACCAACATTGTTAAGAAAGTGTCAGAGTTACAGACGAATATGATAGATTCTTGTCTGCAGGCCGGTCTGCGTTGAATAACCAACAGAGGAATCGAAATGAGCTCATCTCTGATTAAACTCTCGTAGCCTTCATTCATAGAATATACTGACTTCACTCCTTCCCGGCATCCCCTGCACTCTTTTACACATCAACGTCTTCAAACAAATACCGTTCTGTTCCTCAACATGAACCTGAAACCAGCTCATCGTGCGTTTATCAATACATCTATATAAATGTTATTTGAGCAACACTCATCAAACGCTCCAACATCTGGCGTCGGAACAAAGTCTATCATGTCACCACAAAAACGCTTCAATGGGTTGTATCTCGCAACTCAAACTTTCAAAACCAATCGATAAGAACAGAAAATGCTACTGCGGTAGAAGATGGCAGAATTTACTGTGACAAGAATCAGAAAGATACTCGATATCGATAGAAATACGAGAAACGATACACCAATCTAACCAAGTAATTTTTCATAGATTCAACGCATCTCACTACCTTAACCTGTCACGATTTAGGTCAACTAAAACCAATAATGAAAGAGGATATATCAGCTATAAAAATAGCGTTCGATTTGCACACAAAGTATGTGTGTAGCTCAGCCGTTTTTTCGGGTGATGCACTTTCTGTTCTCTTCGGCATGTATCATAAATTACCGTTTTAGTATATATGCACCCAGCATATCTCTATCCGGCTTCGTGGTGTAGAGATGATGGAGAGAGTTTGCCTTGAAAGACTTGCAAGCGGGTTGTAAGAAGAAGAAAAAATGGATTGGTATGTCGAGGATAAAGGGGTTCGGGAGTGTGAGGTTGTTGCATGCTATAGATTAGGTGCTGGCGATTATGTGCATGGCCTTCAACGCTTGAAGTAAGAAGAAAGAGAGTCTTGGCTGCGAATGATGGCCCAAGGGGCTCGATGGTTCTAGGTGGCCGAAAGGTATCCCACTGTGAGATGCATCTTTGTCCAGCTTCTGCCATAGATCCGTTGGTGCTTAGGGTGTATGGCTTGTTTATTCGAGTCGAAGCACACAGCATCAAGAAGTAGTGGTTATTGGCAAATTGCATCAGAACGTCCACGATCCACAATTGGTGCGTATTTAGAAAAAGCTACGTTGATGCGTGTTTTTATTTTGTTTTTGCAACAAAAAACATATACATCACTGCCACTCCGAGTCCTTCCATCCCCGCCTCGTCCCAATCGCCTTCACCACATACAGCAGCCCAAGCAACATAGGCACCTCATTCAACGGCCCAACCGTAGACACAAGCGCCTGATCGCTGTTAGCGTCAAATGTAGCAACAGCAGCCGCGATCGCAAGCTCAAAGTTGTTGCTCACAGCCGTAAAGCTCTGCGTGGCAGAAAGCTCATAGCCAGAACCTAATTTGTGTGTTACGAGCAAGATGGAAAAGAAGATGGTGCTCTCGACGTATGAGGGTCAGAAGGAGCTGTTGGAAATAGGGGAGATGATAATCTCCGCCTTCATAGGGCTGATAGGGCTGGGGCCGCTAGTAGAGATTTACTAGATAGACTCCTACCAAGCTTCAACCTACATACCAAAATGCCCCATATGACCTCGTCCTCCAACAGGAGCATATGTGCATGTGTATATATTGGTTGAACTACTGTAGGAAGCTACGAAGGTAGGAAGGAGGTGAAAACTCTGAACCCCCTAGCGCCAGCCCCATAGGGCTCGGAGCGGAGTTACTAACCACAGGGGTAGCAGTACTGGCACCTGTTTCCAACAGGTGCCAAAGATTACCATCAGCGGAGGGTCGACTCGCACGACGGATACGATATAGTGGACGACTTGATAGCCCTGCGACGCGAAGAGACTAGGATTGTGAAGAGGAGACCGATCAATGACCATGGAGCTGCCCATTTCAGGAAGACCTTGTCGTACCGGGATACACTCAGGAGGTTACGGAGGCCGAAACGGGTGATGATGGCTGCTCGGAGGGGTATGCCGACGAAGGCGGCAACGCTGGTTGCTACGGTTGTGTACGAGATCGTGACTTGAGACTTGGCGTGGCTGATAACCTAAATGAACAACAGGGCAAGCGGAGCGTAGAGGACCATCTGGAGGATCGAGTTGACGGCGACTAGGATGGTGCAGTACTCATTGTCTCCACCGGCTATGCCAGTCCAAATGAGAACCTGCCGTGGGGCATGTCAACTACGGCATTAATTGTGTTATGCCGAGAAGGAGGTTTACCATTACGATGTATCGAGCCAGTCCTACTAGAATCAATCCTTCGCGGAGCCCGCTCTTGTCTGGTAAGAATGCCCAAGGAAGACCGAGCTAACACTTCTCAGCCTTTTGCACGTGGCGTTTAGAGATACGGAAGACTCACCATCAAGAAAGGAGCTACGAGCCAGTTCATTACAATGCGGAACGCATTCTGGATCCAGATTCCGTTTCCGGAAAACCTGATGCAGCGTTTCCAACTGCACTTTGCACAAAATCGGGTACATCATCACAAGCAAACTGATGGCTGTTGCAATCAACACGACGCTGGTAATCAACATGAGCTGGACTGATGGTATAACTCACCCATGGGTACAGGAACCCCGACAGATTTACCCTTTTGCAATGCTGGACCGGTGTTGGGGACGAAGTTGCCAAGGACGATTCCTATAACCACGGCCAGCAGTATCCACAAGGCCAAGAACCGATCCAGCCAGCCCAGGCCTTTGAATACGGAGCTTTGTCGGGAACGATGGATGCCTCAATCCATTGTTTTTCGGAGTCTTCGGCTTATTCAGGGGTTTGCGGGACTTGACATTATCTTTCGATAAGGGTAACTCGATCGCGCTGGATTGCTGAGGAATATAAGGGTTCTTGAAGAGCGATGTAGATGGTGTTATGGTATTTTTTAGTGGAGGGATGTTGTCACTGTGAAACAAATTTGAAATCCGAAGAACTCATAGAAGCGAATCTTGCTATCGTTGTTGTTGATCTCATAAATGGAGATCAAACTCGATCATAAAGGAGTGTGAGGTTTGCAGAGAGTCAGTCTGCCCAGTTAACGAAAGCCAGTGACATCCTAAGCCTCAGGCGCGTTAGGAGCGGAGCTCCGGTTGCCTAGTAGGTAAGTTTTCTAGAAATTCAGGTACCGCCATCATGCTCATCAACATCACCTTCTACGATTATGATGATTGGTTGTCGTCACCTCCATGGTGCATCAATTTTAAGGAATCCTAAGGTTTGGGTCTGGAAGGTTCACGTATCTTGGTATTTTCCCGTTGTTTCTTTCGGCGCTCGACCGCAGTGGTCGGTAGAGAAGTACCTTGGTTATTGACGAGCTCGGCCCACTGTCCGTGGGGCTTTTCCCAAGTCAAACATTGTAGCTTCTCTGAAGGTGTCGGGAGAATATCTTGGAGCATTTCCTGCCCTCGTATACTTCCTAATTCATAGACTTGTACAACGCCGAGTAGATTAGATGGAGTCACGGAAATTAGAAGACTTCAAATACCGGCTCCTCTTGATCGTATAGTTTTCGGCTGCTTTCAGAATAAGCCAATTTTACTTCATGTTCCGGCTTCATGCCACGTTCGCTCTTTCCAGGCCGTCTACTACGATTTAGGCTCAATCGTCTTGGAGATCTTATTCCGAACTTCAGCTTCTCGCAGTCATCATAGCTAATGAATTGCCTCCTTTTGTGTAGGAATGATCTTGAAGAAGTGAAAGTCTCAGCTGTTCAATGAGTCACCATTTTCTACCCGCACACTCGAAGCGTGGCTAATTGCAAGCCTTTCGAATTCATGGATCACGGTCCTAGCTGTAGCATAACGAGCTTCTTTCGTCGACAAACTTTGCCAATCAACGTTGCGGCACCTCATGTTGATCCGAGCATACCAGTTGTCAGCGTCTTCTACCCAATTCGGCGTTAAGAACCGCTCTATAGGCGACGCGGAGGACGGTATTGCAAGTATTCTACATATGTCGAATGTGAAAGCACCTAAGGCAAGCGGGTCTTTCATGGATTGTTGTAACATCTCCGCAAGAGCCACGTGGGATGCGTATGGGATGAATCCTGACTCTGGCGTTTCGAGGTCTATGTAATCCGTTTGCTGCACAAGCGCACTTGAAGGCTCTTCACCATGTTCACGAGTTTTATTCGAGCTATAAGAGAGGAGTGGTTTTACTGCTTGACCACGATTGATCCCCTGACTTTTGTCGGAAGGTTCCTCTGCAGGTATGACAGGTCTGAAGTTCGAAGGAGAACTTATTCTTCTGAGTCGAACTTGAGTAAAGGGGCCTCTGGTATCCGCAAGGGCTATCATTGGTAAGTGTGGGTCGACATCCATATTTCCAGGTAAGAAGTCAATAACTCCTGCTTTCGCCTTGTGGCTGATATCCGAGAAGATGGTCGTAGCGGGAACGATGTACCCTGTTCCTAACAGAGCCATGCCTGCCACTAGGGTTCCGTACAGATCTCCAGTGTCAGAATCAACTACCCAAGAACCAGAATCTCCAGGTTCTGGCTCAACGTTAGCAATACTACCAAATGTGTACGTCGGTGCATGGCGTACCAAATTGACCCGTCAACAGCTGTACAGACCACGTAACGAAAAGTTTAGTCCCAAACTTCTCCTGTATAGTAGATTCAAAATTTACTCCCATTCCAACTAAAACCCCACGTCTTGTAGCAACAAGAACGTTTCCCTGTGGCTGCTTTTGCGAGATTTGTGTGACGGAGAAGGGTTCGGCATCGAGACGGCCTCTGATCCGGTTGGTGAGAAGGTGCGTGCAATCGTTTAGTTCTACTAACGCCCAGTCGTAAGAGAGGCCTTCGGTGGTTTCCTCGGGAAAGCAAGCAACGGTGCCCAGTAGTGTTGCTTGGGGTTCGTGAAAAACTCCGTCATGAGAGACTACCAACAACATTTAGTAACAGTTGAATGACTTGAGCCCTTCCGACGTATACCTTGATCATTGTTATTTGTCGCACCAGAGAAATTTGCTATGAGCTCCCTGCGTGTGGACGAATTCTGCTCATCTTCTGTCCCGGACCCTTTGGTCATCGGCTTCAGCTCTCTTTCATCGGAGCAGTCGTCAGACCAGCCGCTGTCTGATTCTTCATCGCCACTACTATCGTAGAAACGAACAGTAGCACTGGATTCAGCCACTGGTGCTACACAGTCTTGATTAAATGCATGAGCAACAGTAAGCCCAAAAGGTCTTCCGTCAATGATCACAACACCGCCCAAGGTTGCACGCTTGCTAGAGCCATTGATTACAAGACCTACTCCACAAAGGTTGGTGGGAAACCCCTGAGAACCTTGAGAATCAAGAACAGCGCTTTTGGGAAAGACGAGGCCACATTCGTGTCGTTTAGAGCGTGCTAGCGGTTCGATTTCAGACTCAACTGTCAAGGTCTTGAAATTATGCTGCTTCAGATCAGCTAACTATAAGTGCTGTTTCAGCCGTCCCTAACTTACTTTCTTCACCATGCCAGATACCAATTTCACGCTTCGGTTAAGAACGATCGGAATTGGATGACAAATAGCAATCGTCGGGTGCGCACACTTCTGGTCGTAACCAATCATGTAACAGTGCAGAATAGGGGGCTCCCGAATACTTAAACCTTTGAAGATATTCTGATCAGGTCTTCCCAATGCTTCCTGCAGTGTATCTCGTAGTTCCCCCCAAATGGAAGCCACTTGGTCCACTATGCTCCATCGACATCGACCATGTAGACTGCTCAATTGCACGCCAAACGATTTCTCATACTCTGGTCTTGTAGGTTTGAAAACACGGGCTGCTTTTCCTTTAACCTTAGAGATTTCTCCAAATGGAGATGTGAAGGTCTGTTTTGAAGGTACTACTCTTGAAGGGCTTGGAGAAGAACCACAATACTCGGAGCCTACCGCTGGTGCAGTCCTTGGGAGCATCGAAACAGTTAAAGACATTGACAATAGTAATACGCCATAAAGTAGGCAAATAGGCTACAACAGCCCTCCAAAAAAATTAGTATCTTTTGTGTCGGTATGGTCGGCGCTTATCCAAGGGCTATGGTTGCTGGGACACTTGATTGGATGACGCTTGAGTGACGAGGCTGGACAACTTTCATAAGGCTTCTGGTCCAAGTATTCAGCAATTTCTACCTCATATAATTATCTTGGAGTTTGTGGTAGTAGCATCGTTGCTTCGTTCTATGCCATGGCAACGCTAAGGACAAGACCACAGTGTTTGGGTCCTGAAGATGTCCTTTTGCCACCAGCGGGCCCCTCTGAGCTCTCCGATAGCTTGAAAGGCACGATCTGTGAATGTTTCTGGGGAGGAATTCTAGGGACTCTTCCACAATACGACTCCTATTTTCGGTGAGAGGTGGTGCAAGACCATTGAATACAGACTGATTCGAAAAGAGCATTTTCAAGAGAATGTCGGCTGGCCGGCAAAAATCTGCCCATCAGAACTCTTCGCAATCTACTTTCCCTTGTGGAATACCTCAAGTCTCGAAACTCCTGGCGCCGTAGAGATCTCCTCGAGTTTTTTGACTCCAGTTCTGACTTCTCAAGCTCTGAAAATTGGCAGAAGTACGACGCTATTGATCTCGCCATACGCCTTTGGTTAATGCTCAATGTCCAGCGGCGTCAGTCGTGGAATGTTGGAATCAGGACAAGCACTTACTGGCCAGAGGACTGGAGTTTAGAACAAATGATCGCCAATCTATTTCCCCGTCATCATCCTTACGCACTAGAAAAGCCACGGTGGCCTCACATGCTCAATGCCCGAATGCTAGAGCATATTGGCAATTTCAAGATTGTTTGGACTGATGACTTGCAAGACCATCTCTTGCTTGACGAGGACGATAGATCCATCCGATTCTACCACCATGCAACTGTTCTCAATGCGTTCGTTAGTGGTACAGCCGATGGGTGTCTGCCAAAAGATTTGCTGGCAGAAACACTGCAGACCTTGGCTCTTCTGTTGCCTTCACGGGTCAATCGAGACTGCAGAATATGGTTTGAAAGACAATTGCAAGCAGCAGAGAAGCAGCGAGGTAAGGAGTAGATATCATCTGGGCTGTGAATATATGTAGCTTCACTAACGGATACCGCTAGGTTTAGTGGACCCACAAGCCGGAAATCAAATCTTACATCTCGAGGGCCGGTTGCCCAGGACATACAAATATTGGGGCGAGCGACTTTCTATAATCAAGAATGCCCTGGATGAAGCAGAGCCGAGTACTCTCTATCAGTGGTGGACGGACAAACGAAAAGGGGTTCAGAGATGGACCTTCTGGCTCGCTGCAATTGCTCTATTACTGACCGTCTTCTTCGGGTTGGCTCAGACCTTGCTCGCTGCATGTCAGTTCTATTTAATGTTCAATCCACCCATGCGCTAAAGTATCTAAGAGAATGGGCTCGAAAGGTAAGTTCTGCATACAGAAAAAGATATAAAACCATTACACCATCGTACCGGCGCCATTAGGCGTATTGAACCCAATATAATGTAGTACTCACTACAACACATATAAGCAGAAAGTTCTGTTTATTTTGGCCAAGTCCCACTGTGTAAGGGATTCCCAGTTCTCGGTTGCAATTTGCTACTGTGGGACAAGGTCAAAACTTACTGGTGACCTTTCTATGCATGACACAAAACCCATTCTCCTACATCTACGACTCGAGTTGTCGACAAAAAGTTTCCTGCCATTCAGCGGCAGTAAGCTACCCGTCCATTGATCAAACAATATACTCACGAATCATTAATCGCATATCAATACTCTCGATTGAATGCTCAACAACATGAGATTGAAGTTGTGTTCTTCTGTTCTTTTTCCGTCCTTTCTTGTTGTTCTTATTTGACAATCTTGTCTGGACTCCTTCCTACTTCCTACAGGAACTTATATAGAGCAAGAAGACGACAGCAAGACGGCCGGTTAGCCTAGTCATAGTATAACCTGGGAATTGCTTCATGATTGATATGTCAGTTAATATATAGGAGTGAGTACTCGATGGATGAAGGCCCAAGTTCGCACTTTATCCATGGGGTTTGTTGGGCCATCAATGAGGGCACCCGTTCATGGATTATCGTTTAGATCCATGATTGGGATAAAACCATGGATTGGTTGCATCATAAGGTATCAGTAAGTTGAATATGACAAAGCGTTAAGAACACCAAAAAAATTGAAGAAGTGTTTCAACATGAAGAATACTATTTACAAGATATGGGACCAGACTAGATCGTGAGGATAGAGCCGTAGTCTTTCGCCTCAGTCATTTATCAACCGTATTGTTCAAAATAGAACCTATCCCCAGGGTCGAACATTCGAGGGTCCACTTCAGAGTATCGCGGTACCATTCACGTGCGTACTGACACCACCTGTGTTCCGATATCAGCGATGAGCTTCTCAGCAAGATTTTAAGAGGTATTTACCATGAACATTTGCCGGGGCACTGGTAACAAAGAAGAACCACCTATTCCTTTCCCGACATTTTTGTGCAAGCTTCTCGAGATCAACCATTTCGCCGATAGGGCTACCCCACAATGCAAGGAGGTACTCATGCAGGTAGTACTCTGAAAGGTGTCAACTATGCATGTGTAAATTATGGTGTCTCCTTACCTTTATTGGATGGCCATGCCTCAAAAGCAGGAGCATCTCCACCAACAGCGGCAAAGTAGCAGTCGTGCAACCAATCCAGCATCTTCTCCTCTTGGGCGACGCCAGCATATCTCTGTCCGTCGTCTGGCCCGAAGTGGTGAGGGCGTACAGCTAGTTGATTCCGCTCTTCAGACGTTTTGCTGTAGTACGATTCGATAAAGCCACTGCGGACGAACAGAATGTCCCCAGGCTTTATATCTCCACCTTGCGCTTCTGGACGAATGTCAATTCCCCGGTCCTTGCCACATTGATAGAGCTCTTGGTAGGAGATTGGATGAGCTTCATATGAATCGTATTGTATGCCCTTCTTATGCGCGTAGGACCGGTAGTCCAGCAAGACGCCACGGCCTGCAATCCCATGCTCGGACCAATGGTGAATGGAACACTTGTCATTTGCCTTGGGCCCTATGATATCTTCGCCATGGGTGTTGTTGTAGAAGGTAGCGGAAGCCATATGAGCGACCTGTGAAGGCTTAGCACTCTGACAGAGTATATGACTGAAAAGTCAGGACGAACATGTCTAAAGCCATCCCATTGAGTACCACTTTGCGTATTAAGAGTATATTTGTCGTCGTAGGCCATGTTCTCCATAAGCGGCTTGATCTCATGCTGAAAGGATTCTCGACCGAAGCCGGGAACTTCTGGGATGTTCAATGGCAAGCTGAGAGTCCGGTTTTAGCGGGATGACAGCGACAGGGAGTTATGTCGTACTTTAGCGAAACCATCTCTCCGGTCCTAATTTCTGCAGCGGCAGCCTTGACTCTCGTAGGAGTGAGCAGGTTCAACCGGCCTAGCTGTCGTCGCCATTAGTACTTGGTAACACCAATCATCGACGTTGCCCATACATAGTCATCCTTCCCCCATACCCAAGCAGCTCCTGGGGGAGCATCTGACCGCTGGGGAACCTCCTTGCGGGTGGGGAACTTTGTACTTTCTGGATCGAAGGGAATGGTGGTGGCAGTCTTGTTCATAGTCACAAAGTCTTTGACTTGGGCCAATCGAGATTGAGCCGTCGACATGCTGTCTGCCATGTTGAAGGTGGTTGTGGGAAACGTCGAGGGCTTACAATGTCCCCGCTGTTGACGCGAGAACTTGAGGAGATGCTTCGGACCTATTCGAACGACGTTGAGCAGACATTGAGCGGGGCACAGGTGCACTAGATGGGGCTATCGTCATGATTGTCCGTGAATGATGGATGCTGGCAGGGGTAGAGTTTCATTATTACGTCGAAGGCGGCTCTGGATTGCGGGGTTTATCGGAAAAGGAAAAGGGCTTAGCGGGCTTCGGCAGCTAGGGCGACTGCCCTAAAGAGATCTAAGGTTTAGTACTACTCCGTACTGTAGATAAAATTATTATTTGGAGTGAGGATAGCGGATTTTGTTTCCCTGGCAAAGAGCTGAGCGGCCTGTCTCTTTCGCAGGGCCAGTTCAAGATTGCATGCTGACAATAGGTCTCTGAGATTCTGTTGATGGTTGATATGAAGTCTGAATGCTCGACTACATAATTGAGTCGGGATCAATTGCTATCTTGCCAACAACACCTTACTTCCAAAACCTCTCAGTTCGAATGCATACTGATATTTCTCATTGAGGTCCCTAGCCTACGTTCAAACAGTTTGGTGACCCATCGGACATTTATTGTTGTCAACAACTCAATCGACCCTTACCAATATGGACTCCTCCCCCAACCAAACCGCCTACACTTGCCCTGCTTCCCAGTCTCCCACAAGCCAACATCCTCCCTCACTGCCCTCTTCCAGCACCCTCCCCTCCCCTCTCTCAAATCCCATGTCGACACCCCTGATTACCTCCACAACCTCTTTCGTACGCACTTACATGTCCCTGCCCCATTTCGACGCCTCCCACGATTACGCCCACATCCAGCGTGTCCTCGGCCTCTCCCACCACCTCCTACACGTCGAGCAAGCTACCCACCCCTCCATAACTTATAATCCTACCATTATCACGCTTGCGGCACTCCTGCATGACGTTGGAGACCGCAAATACATCTCCCCTTCTCGTACAAGCAGTGAGGATCTGAACACTTTAGTGCAAAGGACACTGCTTTCCTTTGGTACGGAAACCGAGCTCGCGGAAACCGTGCAAGCTGTTGTTTTGGCCGTATCTTACAGCACGGAAAGAAAAAACCCCTTGTTAACCCAACGCACCCTGCTTACTCACCCGGAGCTGGCTATCGTACAAGACGCGGATAGGCTTGATGCAATTGGTGCTATTGGAATAGGTAGGACGTTTACCTATGGTGGGGCGAAAGGTAGCCGAGGCATGGAGGAGACAATAGAGCATTTTACGGAGAAGTTGGAGAAATTGGAGGGGATGATGAAGACGGGGGAGGGGAAGAGGATGGCAAAAGAGAGAACGAGGAGGTTGAGGGAGTTTAGGGGTTGGTGGGAGGAGGAATCGGTGATTAGATTGGGGGAGGAAGTCAGTATTGAAGGAATAGCGTAAAGAGCATATCATGAACTCACTTTACTGTGTCGAGATCTGTCGCGCTGGAGGTATGAAAGGCAAGGATATATTTTCGCTGATGATTCTAAATATACAATTCGCTGGCTTCTGCATTCCACTTAACAGTCCATCTTCACCTCTACAACTGAAGTCCCCATATTTGTCCTTCCAGCCTACCAGAGGCTCATTCTATCTACATCTCCACATCATCTACCCCCTATCTACAGCAACATAAAAACTCTTCAACAACCATTCGAACCGTCAACTTCCCACCCAAGAATAGAGTCCCTAAAAGAGCAAGAAATTCCCACTTGGACATCAAGGGCGGAAATCCGAGTGAAGAACTAACCACCTGGGAGAGAAGAGAAATGGATTTTCCACGGATGAAAGAGGCACCTGGAAAAGAAGGTTTTCCTTCAGGAGAGATTGTGTTTCTGTTCACCGCATGAGCGCCTAGGAAATCAGGTCTTTTTCGGGTCTACGACTTAGGATACAGGAACTTATGTGACCTCCTGGGATGAATATAACTATGATTTGAAACGGCAACGGAACGGTAGCCGTGAGATGTGCCTAATAAAGATGGACGCATTGCATGCCAATTGTTTGACAGAACGGTTACTGTCAGCGCTAAAGTGCCCATCTCTCTTAGGGATGTCTAAGAACATTCTATACCTACCTTACTACTACTCCATACAACGCGCAACCATCACAATCGGAGCATGCGAGACGACTCTCCGCTTCCTCTATGATAATCTCCCTCGTGTAACCTTTGGCAGGCTTCTTCACCGCCGCACTCGCTACCGAGAGGATCTGACCCTTCAACGCCTCGATCTTAGCCTCAAACATTGGCGGAGCTGATCCATGGCTTATTGAAGCTGTCGTAAGGATATGCCCGACTATGCTCGAAACGTCATCTTGGCGAGTGATATACTCCAGCCCAGATTACTCGACAAGTTTTCATGTAACTGCGTTTTCATTGCATGCAGGAGATCCTTGCAATGATGATGCACGTCGGGGTACGTAGAAACGAGGTCTACGACTTCGTTTGCCATGGTGTACTGAAGAGAAAATAAGAGCTGGAACCAAGTGAATTGATGAGGTTTCTACCAATGCCTCCGGGTGGCTTGCAGCCAAATGTTAATTTTATCAGTCCAGCGAAGCAGAGACTCGCTGTTTTCGATTGTCTAATTTATGGAGCCTTTAGTGGTATAGTGTTATCAGAAGACCGTGATAGTGGGAATATGATAAGCATAGTCTCGTAGGCCGCTCTCAGAAAAAGGCGGTTGTTTTTCTCCAACGTTGCTCTCATCTCTTTCCTAGCATATCCATCTTTGGGCGAAGTTCTCCGGCGCTTCTTCCGCCATTAATTAATGTTTGTTTATGCAATCTTCTAGAGTCGTTGGAAGACCTCTTGCTCAAAAAGTTTCAGGAGTGTTTAAGAATATTAAAATATCAAGAACCGGCCAATCGACTTTCAAGATAGACATCTGCTGAAGTGCGTTGTAGAGATGTGACACATGCAAAATGGACCGCAAAGCCTTCGATACCGCAATGTCAACGTCGTGCATCATCATCATAAGTGAGAACTATGTGACACCGCATAGAATCGGATGCTGTAGCTTCAGACGGAAGGGTCAACATTCCCTATGCAATCGTGAGCGGGCTTACAGTGGTGTTCGTCTCGTCCTATCAAGTGCGTCGCTGATAATCCATTCTTCGACGAAAGTGTGGTGTTTCGAATCGGATCATCATTCCATTTGGGGCTCTGCTGAGCCGTGCAGTTACGGAAATCATTTGATGTGAGCGGATTTTAGCAGCGTGCACAAGAGCCTTTAGCTCGTCAAATGCTTTTCCACTCTCCGCACGATGAAAGTGGTTGATGTCGAAGAATATCTTCATAGCAAAACAAAGCCAAATGGTAGACTTCTTCGTGCGGTACAGGTTCCTTAGACCCCTAGTCAGCTCTTCTAGACCAAACATCAGCGACTGCGCTTGTAGTAGAAGAAATGATTCAGGCAATGGCACGATGATAATTTCTCTTCTGCAGGTTTTCCGGAATAATAGTCTATTCCTAGGACGTTTAGGATGGGAAACGCCGAAAGTCTCCTTATTGAGCTGCGGTAGTACGCGAGGCTGTAGCATATCACCGAAAGCGTTGAGTGAGTATTCTGTGGGCATATGACGCCCCTGAGCAATATCGGCTATTTCGTAATTGAACTCATCTCTAGGAGACTGAGAGTGGCTTGAGTCAACGTAGTGGACCGCACAGAATAATAAAAAGAATCCGGGACGCCTTCTGGATTGCTATCATGCGACTCCTTGCATAACATGATGTCACATCCACACATGTCAGCAATTTCGAGAAACCATCCAGCAAGCTCATCTACGGGCTGCTCGTAAAGTTGGTAGCTGTACACGAAGATCCTGGACAGTAGGGTAGTGTTCAGTCATGACCCTGGGCTAAAAGGAAGATGATACGATAAAATATCCCCAAATGGCACGGCAGTTGATGAGGTACCAGATACAATGAAGAAAGAGAAGAGGTCTCCGCAAACAGAAAATGGATAGCGGGCGTGTAAAGCAAACTCTTCACTTGGTGACACCTAAATATGGGAATGAAAATAGTCAAAGAGGAGATATGCCTGTACCTATCGTCAACCAGCGATTACTGCCATCAGATGTAAAAGATAAAGTAATCCAATTTTATATCATGGCGTTGCTTGAGGTATTCGTCACATGAGCAGCCGGGGTAGGCAACCCGGAGCTAATCTTTATTTACGCGAGGCTGTGGGGGCGACCGTTGTGTTTATTTCAATATTCGACAAACAAACTCCACAATTATTTGGTGTTTCGGTTCCTCACATAACGTCCTTACCATTGCAGGCACGGGCTTTCAAGCATTCCGTGCCTGCTTTATAGGAGCACCTTCAAGGTTGTCGATAGTATGGCTTCGAATAAAGACGGTTCAGGGGCGAAGAGGTCAACCGGGCCGAAGGTGGGTCTCTTTACCATGCAGATTCCCGCTGCAGCGAGCCTCCCACGTAGCAACGATCACTGACAACTTACTGACGTTCATAGGCTAGTAATGATATCCATCAGACGAAAAGGCATTCTTCTTTAAAAGAATTGGAACCCGTAACCCAACAGAACCGACAGTCTTCTATTTCGTGGACGAACCCTCGAAAGAGACCGCATAGCTATAACCCTTCGAGTACTTCTGAACCGATCCGTGATCAGATCTTACAGGAAACAAATCATGGCAAGCTACTACACGTCTCCAAGAGAAGTCGAGCCTCTGAGTGGCCGCTTAAAGACCCTGCTGAGCAGGCCAAGGCCCGCAGTGGTAGCTCCAAACCAGCAAAGAAATCACTATCGCCTCACCAGAAACGCAAACCATCCACCACAGCTCGAGATTCGAGGTTTCTTGAGGGTAGCATGAATGATCGTGTCAGTCAGAAACCTCCAAGTGCGTACATGCACGAAGAGGAGGCAATGGATCGGTATATGATACCTGCTGGAGCTACATTTCTATCACGGGAACAAGTTACCGACAAGCAAGAGACGGATACATTCTACGACGCTGGGATCATCTCATCAAAGCACTCAGGCATGTTTCGTTTTGGTAAAGCCATTGCCAACGCTTTCAACCCAGCCAATATGTGGCAGGGGATCAATGGCATCTGGAAAGAGACAGAAGATTCGAACCCTCCCGAAAAGACTGTTCTGCAGGAACGCCAAGCCAAAGCAGAAAAGGCATACGCAGAGCTGAAGAAGAGTGGATTCAAAGGGACAAAAGCTCCTTCGGTAGGCAGAGCGAGCAAAGACTTACCAACAATCAGGTACGAGGATGTCGTTCCCCGAGAGGCTCCGTTTCGTGACTCTGGCGTCGACATGGATGGATACCCGTCATCAACAGAACGAAGCAAAGACAATCTGGTAACTATTCCTGCCGAAGCATTAATGCCACCTCCGCTTATACCAGGACCTGGTCGATCCCCAAGTCCTATGGGTGGTATAAGTACGGGTCGTAGGTCGTCATTAAATCTTCACAAGCCCTCTTTTCAGGAACTAAAAAGGATTAAGTCGCATTTCCACTTGTCGCCAACGAAGAGAGCGCAATCTGAAATCTCGCTTCCCCTGCCGTCCATTGAGATTGACGCTACAGCGAGTACAGCAGTGACTGCTCAACCATTGCGGAACCAGCCGTCAAAACAGGAGCTTGTCAAAGAGCAGAAGCTGACCAAGAGAGTGAGTGACCTGGAAACGAAGCTGGAGAGAGCTCGTCGAGAGCTTGATGGGCTTCAGGAGCCATCCAAGCGAGGTTCGAAGCCTTTTAAGCCTGGTGCTCTACCTTCTCTACCGTCCCAGCGTATTCTCAACAGTCTTGGTGGCAGTAAGGACTTAGAGGGGGGAAATGAAGTCAAAATCTATGATAAGAGCAACTCTACGAGAGACTTAGGCCCAAATTACGGGCGTGATGTGACACCTCAAGTCAATGCTCAGCTTCAAAGTGAACTCAAGTTTTCAGTCTCGAGAAGCTCGCTTTCAAGGAAGCGTAAGAGTGACGACGCTCTGTTCAAGCCTGGTCGTAACTATGAAGATACATGCGGTTCTGACTTTGACCCTGCCGGAAAGGACGTTACCAGGAAAGCATCTGTACGCTCTCGGAAGTCGCAGAAGATCGAAACCCCCACTGCTATCGATTTTGTCAAGTCTCGCAATGAGACAAACGTGACACCAAATGGTCCACGTAGGATCTCTTCTCGAAGAACACTCGATCCTGTGCCACCGCTTCCTACGAACCCAAAGGTCTTCGATCTGATGGAGATTGATCAAGCCAAAATACTTTCCATGCGCCCAGTCTCTGACAGCAAGCTCCCCTTTGGCAAACTCTCAGACGACATCATCAACCTACGTACCCTTTACCCTTCTATGAGTGAATCTCAATTGGACGATTACATTGCCAACCTTCCCGCGAACAAGAAAAAGACAGACCATACATCGCTTTCCCACCATGACCGTCCAGCCTCTCCTTTCCTCGCGCCTCCACTTTCTGCATCTCCAAAAAAGACACGGGCTCGAAAGGCAAAGCGTGGAATATCTCCGCCGCCACCTAGTTTAATCTCGCCTAAGAGACGTGCGATCGAGGTCGAGCCAAAAGAAGAGGAAGATGCGGCGACGGTAGACTCCGAGGGACACGACACAGTGGCTCCGCTGCCGGAGTCCCTGTTAAATAGTAAGGCCAATGCTACAGCAAAACATGCAGACAAGCCACTGCCTGGTATTCAAAAAGAAGATTTCGAGTGGCCCGAAGACGTCTTTTAGAATTGCCGTCTTCCCTGCATATTTACTCGGAGTAGTGGCACGTTGCCAGCATAGCCTACTGTCCGACTAGACGAGTGCCTTGACCAGCACTGCCTTGCTCACTCTTCCAGTCAGGCAGCAGTACAGTACATCCAGTACAAACACAAATTGACAAATTTCTTACACTTCCAGCGACCGAGCGTCGATATTTCTCGGGTTTTCCTTGGCATGAGGCCAAACACAAACGTTCAGATATCTCGACTCACCTCGGAACATAAAACCTTTGACGATTGACGACGGGAAGATTCGGCCGTCTTTATGAACATAGCACACCAAATTGCCAGTGATCCTGCGATTCTAGCGAGCCACTTTGAAGTTTTGAGCGTTGCCATTTTCCGGCATAGCAGCAGGCATATTTGTGTTCAGGCCAGACTGGAAAGGGGTTGATGATTTATGAGATGGTGGAAGTCGATATGTTGTCGGTTTTAATACTGTTCAACGATCCGAGGATAGGTTTTGTATTTACGAAACAAGGGGTGGTCTGGTTACATACTGTACTTCAAACACGTTTTCCCATGATGAGCGATGATGGAAATGGATTGAACATGCTTGACGCAGCTCGGTATTCATTAGATCCTTGTATACATTTCATCGCACACCTTCCCCTTTCCTCGGAAGTTTGCCCCTTTTTTTTCAAATGTGGTTTTCTACTCCCCTTTTTTTCTTCATCTTCTTCTTTACAGCTCACCTCGCTCTCCATAATTTCTACCCGCACCTCACCCAACATCTCCCATCTCCCATCTCCCCTCTCCCTCAAATCTTCCCTTTTATATATATATATATATTTCAAACCTCGCATCCCCACTCACTCCCTCCCTCCTCTTCCCATCCCCCCCCCAAAAAGAGATTTTTTTCCCCGTATCCGCATCCTATATTACCTAGCTCTGCGTGCTCTTTACCTCGGTCTCCGCGGTCTATCGAGTCTTCTACGATTGGTTGCTGGGTTGAGGATGTTCGTGGGGTGTGTAGGGAGTGTAGGGTTTGTGTATGTGTGTGTGCGCGTGTGTGTGTATGTGTGTGTGTGCGTGTGTGTATGTGAATGTGAATGTGAACGGCGGAGGGGATTGAAAAGGGCGACTGAGGGATGATGGTCATGATGGCACAGAGGGGGGTGGTTAGTCTTTCATCATGTCACTACTCTCTACAGTATGTCAAGATGTTCAAATTCTAGGCCTTAACTACAGTAAGATATTGGTGTTTTTTTGACATTGCAGAATTTGCTGGTTTTTTTGGATCATGTCGGCTGGGTGGATGGTGTGCCTACCGTTCTTCCAGCTTCACCGATCCTCGTTTTCAAAGAGATCCAACATCTCCTTCACCCTTCTCCCCTTCTCAGCTACCAGCTACCAGCTACTAGCCGCCTTCCTATTATCCACTTCCCCCTCCCCCTCCTCCTCCTCCTCCTCCTTCTTCCTCTTCTCCTCCTTCCTCTTCTCCTTTCCACCTATGTCTATCCACTAATACACAACCAGGAAATATTCCCTTTACCCCTGAACCATCATCCCCTAACCCTCAAACCCACCACCACCCTCCCACCCCTTCTTCCACAACCTACAACCCACGACCTTTCGAAAATCCCTTAACCAACCCCCCCTTGCTTCAAAACCCCCAGGCCATCTTTACCCCACCACCATCTACCACCATCTACCACCACCACCACAACACCAGAAGCTCGAACCCCAAAACCCCCCAAAAAACAATCCTCAGCATATCCCTTCCTCCCCATCCTGCAGAAAAACCCCTATCTAACCCACTCACCAACCATCTCACAACAAACGTCCCCCTTCGCCAACGAGAAAAAAAAAACCGGCGCCCCCACCACCAACAATAACAACAACAACAACGCCTCGCGAGTTGGAATAAGAGGATGGGGGTTTGGGGTTTGATGGAGATTTAAGAGGTGGGGAGGGAGTGTTGAGATGCTAGGGAATTGATATTTTTTGCTTTTGGAAGGACGGGGGACGGGGGACGAGGAACGAGGGAGGGGTTAAGATCAGAGGGCTATTTGGTTGTTCTGGAAAGCATTTCCAAATAACATAGAGAGAGGGCTATTGGGAAGGGGCGATATGGACAGAAGGTGCGAACTAAGGAGATGCAGCAAGATCTAGTCACCAAGCATTGAGAAGCCCGAATAGCTGATTTGACAGAGATTCCTTGCCCAACTCCAAAAACCCAATCCCTGAAATTAACCCTGTATAAGAGACCCCCATTCTCATTATCCAACCTATCCCGATCCCTACCAAAGCCCCGCCTCAATATAAAATCCAATAACCCCTCCTCTCCAAAGGAACTATACTTTTGATTTACAATCCTCCCCCCACAATAGCGACTGTGTCTTTTCTTAAACAAACGGCCCGCCCAGATGCAAAAGACAGGCGAGAAGGGGTATCCGCCGAACGCAAGAACGAGCATGTTAGATGTTGGTGGTATACGCGAAGGTATCGATGATACTGGAAACTTAGATGTGTGTGGGGAAAGTACATGGAAAAGGACATCAAGAACGATATACGCTCAAATGGCGCAAGGATACCCCGTTGAAGACATGGTTGAATCGTTACCGCCAGCGCTGGGAATCAAGTAAAACGGAACCATTTGCGCTGCAACACCCAATTTTATCCGACCAGGCGTATTCGTCCATTCAAGCGGTGTGTGATAATCGTTGCTCAAAGCTTACTGGCTGAACGAAAGTGAAAAAAGGTGGCTCCAGGCAGTCATTCGGATATAGGGGAAGGACATTTCTTCAACTGCTGGGTGCCATCCGCGCGCTTGTACGACAGAAGCTTCTTGAAATCCTGATCATAATCCTCCTCTACTAGACCCTCATCCGTCTCGACCTGAACAACGTCTTGGCCTTGGTTACTTGGCCGCATCCCGCTGTGCATGGGCTGGTTCAGGTGAGCCGAGTCAAAGACTGTGCCGAACGAACGTTTGCCGAGGTGTGATGTGCTGGTGGCAGATTGTGGAGTCGCCGAGTACGGAGTGAACTTACTCTGCAGGCTGTCGTAGCTGGGAGTCGAAGGTGCAATGCTTGATACCGGCACTGCGGATGCGGGTAGAGCTGGCTCGTGCTTTCTCTCGAGCGGTGGATGGAGGGTCTTCAATGGTGGGAGCACTTGTCCGCTGACGGGGTTTGCGGCTCTCGGCACAGGAGCCGGGGCAGGCTGTGGGTACCATGTTTGCTGCACGGGAGGTGCACGATTCTCCACAGGAGGATAAGAGTTTACTTGCGATGGGTAGATCGGGTTGTTCATGAGACCTGTAGCACGGTGGTAATCATTGTGGGGACGATAATCCTTGGTGTCGACGTATGGTTGAGCTTGCGGAAACTGTGGCTGTTGAGGTGCCTGGGGCTGTTGAATCCCATAGTTGTTTCTCGGAACAGACATCTGGCGAGTGTGGGTGGCGGGGTATTGAAAGCCATTGCCATTCGGCATGTAGTTCTGTACTGGTTGAGGTGCTGGCGCAGGAGGTGGCTGAAATGTAGGCGCGGCATATTGATTGTTGTTGGGGACACCAAATGAAAGATGAGATGTGTAGTTGGTGTTCGCTGGCTGAGCTGGCTGTACCGGCGGAGGAGGCTGTTGGTAGTTGGGTTGATTGAAGAAATTCAAGTCTTGCGCCGAGAGCCGGCGTGGCTCCACACTGTACGGCGTTGGAACATCCACACTTCCATGACTCGATGACCGTGGACGATCTGGCATTTGGGACTTTGCATACATGTCTGGTGTGACATATCGATCAGACCGTGCATAGGCATTCTCTTCGTCGAACTCGTCATAACCTTGGTTAGCCTTAGTGTCCCGTCTCCTCATGCGGACATCCCGCCTGATCCGTACGCGACAGCCCTGCTCTGCAACCACACGGCTAAGCTGGGTGCTCTCTGCGAGACCAGGGAACTTCTTGGCACTAAAGACATTAAAGGGCACCGACTTGACTTCGAGACGGAAGTGGACATGATCTCTTGCCGACATTGGAGTCATTTGCGAAGGTTTTCGGTCCTCGATATTCGGGCTCGGCGTTGCAGACTCTTTATCCGCGTCCCTGGTCTCTTTGAGTTCCTCGAACAGGTTGAAGCTCAGCCGGTATTTACCCTCGTGGCGGACGGACAAGTCCGGAAAGATGAAATAGCCAGCAGGATCGGGTCGGTCAAGGTATGCCATACCAGCAACGGGCATGCCGGTCAAGACTGGAAATGGAGTCGGTGCTTGGGGGACACGTCCTTGCGCGATTTGGCGCGCAGATTCAAGTGTAGTGTAGAGGAAGAAGTTGGCATTGTATGAGAAAGTAATGTCGGTTTTCGCTTCTCCTTCAAATATACGAAGCTGAACAACCGGCGGAGGATCCACCGGACGGCGATCTGCGGAGGCTACATGATTGTCAGTCGGGAGATCATTCACGTATAGGACGAACAGCACGGACACTTTGCTCCCGAACCACATGCTCGGGCTCGTTCCGGCTGTTGGATAACCTCCATTTCGTACGTCAACTGCCTTCCCTCCTTCGTCACCCGACTCATTGAGCTCTTCGTCTCATTGCTAACCGCCAGAACACTCGCCATGCTGGAAGCTCTTCCAAATTATATCCAACGATCGGATCCAACTACCGAGTACCCTAGAAGTAACGCTGAAGATTCCGAACGGTACGGTGTGTCGCTTATGCTTTTCGCCAGCCGAGTAATTGCGATGGTGTATGAATCAATGCCTATCTTCGGCTTGACTCCTTGACCAAATATACGTTACGAACAATTGCAGCGAGCGATAGAGCGATAATAACTTCACGTCAACGGCTGATGGACTCGAGCGATGATTCCTGGTGAACTGTAAGATACCAAGCCGCTGGGTTCCCAAGACATTCGTATTTGCTTGTCGGAAACGAAGGACCAAGATGGTGGGACAAGCGACAGAAACTCAACTTACGGCGCGATGCGATCGATGATTAAGAGACGGCTTGTGGTTGCAGAATATTACGATAGGAATATCAGAATGCAATCGAGGACGATGCAGATGTCGACTTCCAAGAGTGCTAAAATATATGGGGTGAGAAGGGGGAAGATGAAGGGTGCGACGACTGGCTGAGTGGTTGTCGGGATGCCGAATTTCGATTCCCGCGAGCCCAATCGTGGGGGAATTTGGATTATTCTATCGCAGGTTGAAGAACGTTCGCTCTCCGGACGAGTGATAGACTCAAGTCTGAGAAGGAAGCAAATCAGTCGAGGTCTTTTGCAAGAACCATGGGGCGAATAGAAAGGAGGAGGAGGGTGAGCACGGCTGAGGTGGAAGACACACAGCAGCAGTAGGTATGGTAATCCGTATGGAAACCACAAGCTAGGGCAAGCGTCACTGAGATTCTTATGGTGTACGATTACTACAGTACTGTATAGTACGCTCGCCGCCAAGGTAACAAACAGCTACCTACTCCGTAACAAGAACCAAACTCCCCAAGGCGTTCCCCGTCTGAGCCATCAATCAATGATTGATTGAACCGTTACGGAAGTCCAGTACCCTCGACTCCAGAGGGGGAGCATTTTCGGGGCGATCCATAGGCGGCCGAGCAAAAGTCACCGCCTATTCCTTAGCTGGGGATTTACCTGCCTTAGCGGGTTCAAAGGATGCGGGACGACGAAAGCTAGGGACTAGGGAGTCGCTCCCCTACTTGAGGGACCAATCACACCCGTCCCAAGAGCTCCACCTTCACCCTGGACCGCGAGAATGGGCTCACCAAGAGGCTGGGGGGCTACTGTACCTTAGGTAATCCACGAACTGATTGATTGGCATGGTTACACAGACACCGGTGGCGGGTTTCTTACGTTACATCTCTGATTCGCTAGGTATCTCGAAGCCAAGCGAATAGAATAATACAGTCGCCCCACCACCCACGCCACCTTCATGAACGATGGTGTGCCACTGATACCTTACCGTACTGATGGATACCAGATGCTGCAGAAAGACAAGCCACCATCTCGGCGTGCATCAGTCGAAATTCAATGGGATAAGGTAGGGACGGAGTACTCCGTACATGCCCAATTCATTATTCTACCGTATCTTCCCCGACTCCAGTGTTGCTGCTCGAGCAAAAGCCCTTTCGTCACGACGTTCCGTGTCTCATCGCAACCAAGATTCCCACGTTCTGGTTCGAATCTTAAGTTGGGCTTGGGCGGACCGAGAGAAGCTCTAAAAGAAGTTCACGAAAACGCTTGTGCTCTACAATGTCTCACTAAGCAAAGCCCAGACACTACTCCGGTTCTAGCGCGCTTCTCAAGTTTGAGACCTCCTTTGGCAGCAGTCTTCAACCAGAGTTCATCGGTACTGTATCGTACGACGTTGGCAAAGAGTAATCCCTACTACACTATTTGAGGAGATGGACGGTCATGATGGCTTTGCAAGTCAGTTTCTTCATTGATCAACCCCCACCCCCAGTTACGCGGTATGATTGGTGGCCAAAGATCGAGCATGCCAAGGCTTCTTGAATGCTTCTCAAAGTTGGGTGCGCAATCAGCCCCGAACGGAACGGATACGAATACCTTAGGTAGCGCTACGTATAGTATTCCGTAAGGTACTCGAAGCTTCCCCCCGCGCAGACAATTCCGCTCTCCCGTTGTTGGCCCAGTCTCCCAGATCTGCAGCCTCAAGCCGCCCCGACGGTCTCACTGAATCTTACAGTCCCTCCGGTTTCGACGCTAGCAGTTCTCAACATTGGGGTCGCCGTTGGTGCATACAGGGGTTCCCAATTCCGCCATACGGTCAAGTACTGCAGCCAGCTAGGTCGTGCATGCATCGACGTTAGGTATTTTACCAGTTGGAGCCTGTGGCAGAACTGGGAATTTAATTTCATTCGGTACAAAGTCACAGAAGATTCGTTCGCATCGCAGCAGACGCGCAGTACCGGGAGAAGAGCAGCATATGCTTCCTTGTTGTGGGCTTCAAGCCTATCAACTATCGAGTCGCGCACCAGCATGGCAAGGACCTCTTCTCCTTCCGTCGAACCATCATACTGTGTGCATGCCGTATACGGTGCTCCTTTCCCGTACGCTGGACGTTTAATAAATAACGTTTCATCGTAGACTTCAAGCCCCACATCCCCAACACCAACGATACTAGTACCGAGCTGTACATAGTACCTTAAGGGCAATAGCCGATTAGTTAAAGTGGAGTTGCAATGGATTTGGAGCCGATCTGGGCAGAACTATAGTTTAGACGCTAGGTTAGCCTAATAAAACGTTATTAAAAGGGTTTTCTATTCACCACCTTGTTTAATAAGATTTAGGGCTGTATGAAAAGCGGAGTTTGGTATCAAATTAGTATAGAAATAGTATTGAAACGAAAATAATTTGAAGACCGAAACGACGCTGTATGTAAAGCCAGATCAACTTCAGTTTCTATGAAAATCTGTTCTTGAAGCAAGGTTGCAATGTGACACAGTTTCAGACGAGGCATGAACTCAGCTTGCTATTAGTTATTCTTCGCATAAAACTCTGTATATCTTAAGGTAAGGTATATTAAGACGAAAGGCTGATATTGTTCTTTTGAATAACTCTAAGATTAAATCAAGACGAGCCTTGAAATAATGAAACAAAGTAAGACTTGAGACAAGTCGATTAGATTGATAGATATAGCTAAGGCAAATCTTCCCTCAAAGCAATGGCAATAGCCGAATATCAAGCGCTCAAATCTTTTCTCAAAGCAATGGCAATAGTCGAGTATCAAGCGCTCAAATCTTCGTCAGCAAATTCAAACCATAGATCTCATCAAGTTCATAACACATCAGATCGTCACAGTGATCTCGCCAAGAGAATTTCTTCATTAGTTCGACTGAGACTCTGCGAGAACAACAACTCAAGCCTCGATGACAGTATCTCTGCAGAAGTCTCAAGGCGCAAAAGATCGAACAGACGTCGTCGTGAAAGAATTAAATTTTGGTTGTGATGCAAGTTCTAAGCATTGATATCGCTCGTTCTGATCTGCGAAAAAGTTCTTCTTCTCTGAAGATTTGAACTTCTTTTTCTTGGTAGTTTTCTTCGTAAACTCTCTTCAAGTTAAGTCTTTGTAGAATTCAGACAATGTCATGCGATCGAAGAAATCGCTCAGCTCATTCGCTGAATCAACATGTACAGCTGAGCGAAGAGAATCATTCAATCAATCGAGATGAAGTTTGACACAAGTCGCAAAGTTCGCATAGATATCTATCACGCTTTAAGCATCAAACAATGCTATTTCAGTGACTCAATCGCACTTACTCTTAACATATCATTGAGTCAGCTCGAAGCTTTCTTCGATGTCAATTCAATTTCTTGCAAACTCGAAAACAAAGTACAGATTAGAGACGTTATACTTCTTAGCAAACGCTTGAAGCAGAGGAGAAAAGTTCTTTGCGCTAGCTAGCAATTCGCTTTCATCTAGCTGTAGAATTGATCTTACATGCTTCTAAGAGCATGTTAAAGAAATGTCAAAGAGCGAGAACGAGCTCAACTCATCTTCATCTTCTTGATACAGCGTTTCTTCCAATTTTTGCAATTGTCATCAACTTTCTTGACTGCATTCACATAGTATCATTTGATTGTGTCAACGTCGAATTCAAAAGTAGCATGAATGAGATCAAGTCATTCTTCGTTTCCAAAGTTACGCAGAAATGACACGCGCGTATTGTGCTTCAAGTGCTTGAATCGAGACTTTCAGTTTTGAATGTAATCGAGCGATAGCTGTTGTTTCGTGCGCTTTCTTTTGATAGGTTGATTAGTGAAGCTTTTTGCATCGCACTCAATCTCATTCTCTTTATCAGCATCATCTCTTACAGCCTTCGACTGATCTTCAGCATTCAATTGTGACGATGAACTTGAGAAGTTACAATCAGAAGATGGTTTCTCATCATTCTAAATCTCGCACTCACGTTAGCAACTGCGTTTTTCCCAGTTTAAGCGACAGCGAGATGTTACCAGCATTTGTTGAACAGACCGCTTGTTACGGTTACTGGCATGATCTTCTAGAATTTGACTGCCTTGAGAGTCATCGAGCAAAGTTTTGTCGCTTGATTTCTGAGGCACGAAGAGAATGCGAAATGTATGAACGTTCGAACGTCTAGTGAAACTCTGAAACATGCTGCACAGAGATAGAGAAACCTTTTACGTAGAGTACGAATGTGCCTTTCATGAAAAGAGACTTAAAATCTTGAGTTGCTCACATCATAAATCGTTAAATTGAGAGAAGATGTATGATGAAGAAGCTGATGAGACATTTTCAAAATCTCTCGCTCAACACGTGATTCCGAAACAGTTCTTCGAACACGAAAAACCTCACTGCTTATTTGCAACGTTCATCAAATTCAACGCGCTGTCATATTCTGTGAGAACGTTGTTTACAGATCTTTTCATCATCAGTCAACGACATTCTACACAGATTGACGACATCTACATTTCGTGTATAGATAGCGAAAAGCAGAGTTGCAGCAGATACAGCTCAGAGAGAAAAGATCGCAGATTTTCTATTCTTTCATTTCCTTGTATATCAATTTACTCGAACTCTACATTAAAGAATCGAGAAAATAATTCAAGTGTTCTCGTCTCTTCTGCCTGTTCATATTGTACAATTACGCTAATTCAGAAAAGCAGTCTATTTTTCGTCTCTGTATCGATTCTTCGTCATTCTTTCTGTTTCTACGACTTCTTCTTCTATTCGATCAATCATTTGTTTGCATGTAGTCGTCATCTAGAGCATCGCGAACCATCTAGAGAACTTGGAAATGTTGTGAACTATACTGTGATGGGTGAAAAATGATGGCGGCAGCAAAAATGGCACGTAGTGTGGAAAATTAAGGCATCTTCGATGTCACGGCATACATCGACAGCGTGCCCTTTCACACAGCTTCTCGAAGTCGTATCTGAATATCTTCTTAGTCGAAATTTCGAGAATTACCTAGCGTTACTGATGACGACGTTTCTTTTTCAGAGTGTTGCAGCGCGCCTTCTCTTCCCCTTGTAGAATGCGATTTCGCACAGTTGCTGTGAGTGATGTCGAGATCTCATCAGAAGCACGACAATTGTCGCTGCGTGCATATGCTAATGCCTATTCAGGTGTTATTCTAAAATTCCCATCATTTCAGATTCCTTCGCCCTTCATCCTCGACCTCGTCCTTCTCACTCCCAATATTCCCCAGTCTCTCTTTCGATTGAGCTTTCTGCAAGATGAGCTTCCTGAATGTCTCTTCGCGCATTTTCGATCGCATGAATCTGCGAGGCGATCCTGGATGCGCTTCGTCACCTACGATTTCAAGAACCCAAAATCTTTCAAGTTCGACAATTTCGTGTTCATTCCCACGCCGCATCTTTTCTGACGGGCTTAGCCTGATTTTCGCGATGCCTCGCAATCTTATGACGATAGTCATGAGAAGTGAAGGTGACGATGACGATGATCTGAAATCTGTTCAAGCCATGATGTTTTCTTTTCAGCAAACACAATGATTATCATACGACAATGATGATGATTTATCTGTAAATTCTGATGTAGAGAACATTCCAACGCAGAACAATGATGAGCATGCGATCGCAATATCAAAGAATCTTCTGACTGCACCCGATATTGCAAGCAAAATTTCAGGCCTCATAGATGAGAATGCTCTGCCTATGAATTCGATCTCTGAAGGCATGATACAGCTAGATGATGAAGTAACAATTGCATCATCGCAGAAAGAGTTCGTAGCAAATGCGCTGAAACGAAATATCTTGAAGAATACTCTAGAAGACATGCCTTCGTCGTCATCACGTCGCTCGTCGTTCACGTTGAGAGTTGATATCTCTGAAGAAGTGTCGCTTTCTAGATTTGCTGCATTAATGCAAGATTTTACCCTCGTCATGACATTATTTTGTGAGCAGCACAACATTTCACGTGAAGCATATCAATCACTACTCGAAGCTCTGAGATTACTCAACGATATCTCGCCTATCAAACAGTTGTCGAAAAGCGTAACAACTCTGAAGAAGAGAATGCAAGAACATCTTTCATTGCTCAAAATGCGGCATCAGAACATATTGTTGATATCAGAAAAACTTTCGAGCGAGGAAAGTGCAGATCAGAAGAGCAGACGAGTATCAGAAGAGAATCTGTATTGATTCGATTCGCTGAATCTTTTCTCAAGAATACTTTCATGTAGAAACATCACGTCTCAAATGCATTATGACATGACACTATTTGTTGATGAATCTTTCGAGTTCTATCATGATTATGCATGAGATTCATCTATTCGCGTCTGTTCTGAGAACTTTGCACATTACAAAAATGATGGCACGTCATCTGAGACATCAATATTTCCCTCAGATGTTGTATACTGACTGTGTGAAGATCAGAGTTGTGAGATAGAACATGTTGCACAAGTTTTCTGCGTCGAAAGAGATCATTGATCAAACGCTTCTGCATTTGACAAGATCTTGATTATGTGTCAAGCTCTTCTTTCATACAAGAATCTACGTTTCTTTGCACTACATTTGCCAGCATACTCAGCCTTCAACAAGTTGTTCTTGATTGAGAATCAGGTTTACTCGTTGATCGAAGATGAGATTATTCGTCATGAGTCAAGCGTATTTTTTGATTACAAGTACGAGAGCGATTCTAAGGCAACTTATAGATTCACTGATATCGAGAAATACTTTGTCCGAGCAGTGATAACCCTCAAAACAGCATCAATACGTCCGATTCAACTTCATCATTCGCCTCGTGAAGAGCTGAAAATCGCAGCATATGAAAGAGAGCATTTTATCACGAATTTTACCAGAGATTGCATATCAATTTCATATACTTGTTTCATCGATGAGTTTGATCTGTACCGAAATATGTATCGATCATTGATGAGAGTTTACTTCACTCTTGTCAATCTCAATCTTCGACAACGTAATTGACGCGTTAATGTGCATTCTTTGACACTTGAGTCTCATGAAAGTAATTTGACGAATGTCATTCAGACAATGCAAGACCTGTTCTTACTGAATGAAGAAATCATGATGAAAATCAACGATGAAGAGAAGCTGATCTGCGCATTTGTATTGACGTTCATTGAAGACACTTCACAGCAGCAATTCAACTCTGACTTTATGTCTCATAATGCAAATCGAGAATGTCGAAGCTGTCTTGTTTCCAAAGTTGAAAGAACAGACTTGAAATATGATATCATTGTCAAGAATTGTTATCATCATAGAGTGTTACAAGAAAGAGCGAAGACTAATCGTATAATCGTCATCACTCGACGAGTCAAGACTTTTCAATTTTTGAAAATGAAAACAGAGCAATCTTTGCTTATGATGATGACGTCAGCTCTGAATATAATTCGAACAAGATCGACAGATTCTGCTCACTTTAAGTTTGCGAGACTTGCAAAGCAGTCTCAAAGTCTTCTCTTTTCTGCCATACTGACGTCTAAAAGACAAAGTGAGTACACATTACAGCTTCAAAAATTCCCTTTCTCGTCTACGTGAGCACGTCTTCAGTCTTTCATGTATCACTTACAATCATATCGAATGCAAGAGTCTGCTCGTTTGTTAATAATATGCTCTGTTCTATTATGTTGCTGGTTGAAGAAAGAGTGAATTAAAGTATTCTATCTGATCGCTGTTCAATGAACAATGACTCGAGAAATGTCAGTTGAGAAATTTACTGCTGTAGAGACAATAATCTCATGCTACGTCGCAATGATCAAAAGTAACAGCATAATCTTATTGCCTACTATGTTCGCAGAAGCACGACACAATCTGAAATGATCTCTAAAAGTCTTGAGGCAAGGTTTTCAAAGATTATTTAAGTGAGCATCAATATCTGTTTTCAAACAACAGATTTTGCCAAGTTCACAGGCATCTCGAGCTGCGAGCCTCGTCTCAGTTGATGATCTGTTCGTTGCAGAATCTGATCATGGTCAGCTTGATACAGCGAGTCAATTCGAGAAAGTGGTTGACTTAAGAAAAACTGGGGAATTTGAGCAACTTGCGCAGACTTCAAAGATGATCGACGATGATACAAAGAAAGTCAAAGACTATCGATGCTTTTTGAGCAGACTCAACGTTCATGTTGTCGTGCACTATCAAGATGTTACAATAGACTATGTCACTTTCAACAATTGCACAACCTTTATGAAAGAAGATAAGCATTGATATGTCTTTGCTTCGAAATTTCTTTTGCCTAGAATACTGAACTAATCTTTCAGAATGTGAAAGAATTTGATAACATACACTAATTATTGTCATGTGAAGAAAACGTTACTGTTGAAGAAGAACGTAAAACAAACGATTAGATTTCTTCTCAATGAAAGTCATGAGAGATTCAAGCTCAATTTAACTGAGACAATGAAACGTCTTTATCACAGCTGCTCAACTCTATTCAAAGCTCTACTTTCACCTTCAAAGCTTGAGAAAATCTCGAATGACTCTGAGATAATGATTTTGAAAGACTTAAATCACATGAATTCTGCTGCCTTGTGTTGTTTGACTAAAGCATATGTTTGAAATGACACTGATCTACCTCTATAATCACATTGACTCGAAATCAATTATTCTTTTCTTCAGATGCTTTGAAAAGCATTGTAATTGTAATTGTAATTGTAATTGTAATTCATACATTCTTGTGACATCGGTTTAGGCTCGACTCATGAGGGACTCTATGCTATTTATATCGAGTGGACAAAACTCTCTGGGGGAGAAAATCACTCGTCGTCTATACGACTGCTTCGCGCAGTCGAAACAATGAGATTGACACTGTGTTACCAAGTAATGAACCTATAGCTTCTATTCAGCGCGTGACGCTCGAGTAAACTCTTGATGAGAGTGTCTGTGCTGTTTGATTATGATGCATCGTCTTTGCCCTGCTCTTCATTGACGATATTCTATACAACGATGTTTCGGTCCGATCCTCGGTTCGAAGACGAAAGACGTTTCCTTTGCACTCGTGGTGCTCGTGATTGTAACGTACGTAGAGCTGTGTTCTCTTACTCAATGATTGCCATTCATTGAGCAGAGAAATATGTGATGAAAGAGAGGCGCACACGATGGGAAGGTAGAGTGTGGTTGTACTGAGTAACCCTTTCCTTCTCTTGATTTGACTTGTGTCACGTAGACGTTGAATGAATTGTTAGTATAGGCGTGCGGTCGCAATCGTTCAATGTTTGGCTCTGATCGATGGAAGAGAATGCGTTCTGATCGTTCTCTTGAGCTCTCGATTTTCCATGTGGATAGATGAATGACTTGGCGTCAAGTAAAGAAGGTGGGCTCAAGCCCTCTCAGTATACCAGCGTGATCGACGAGTCACTACTCCTTCGGGCACTGTAGTCACGCCTCTCAATACTTGGGACGACTATTCTACCTGATATCTTTCCATCAATTACTCGACGACACTGTCGATGTGGTGAAGACGTTTCGATATCGACGCAGTCGACGAATCGCAAATCCTTCGATCACTTGTAGTCACAACTCGCAGACTCTTCACCTGAGTTGTCTTTTTCACTAGTAGTATCTTCCCATCTCTTACTGACATCGACATGTCATTAATCTTCTTCGTAGATCGATTGTGACTGTTAGGGAGAGTGTTGTCGCGTGGGTGAAAACTCTGCACGATGACTTTCCTGATCACGCAACGTTCTAACATCGTTCGAACTGCGTCGAATTGAGATCTCTTGGCTCTTTTGACTTCTATTCGAACACAGAATAGAATCAAAAGATTCGTAGTCGACATCACGTACAGGTGAATCTCGTTGCCAGCCGCTTTGAAAAGCATATGAAATGAACTACAAAGAATCTGAAATAGTTCATTTCCTCAAATCTATTCTGCAATAATGTCAGAAGATTAGCTTTACAGATCAATACGTGTTTCTTTACTATCGTCACTGAACTTCTTTGCAATTCAACATCATGTTTTATTTTCAGTCACTTGAACTCATGCTATTTAATTGCTACAAGTTATCTTACTAACGCTGTAGTTACAGTATCTCGAAGCATCGTCTGACATTTAAAGTTGATGACTTTGTTGAGGTTCAAGAAGCTCAAATCGCGCAAATAAAGCATCTATTCGTTTACGCTTTACGCGAGAATACTCAAAGAATGTTTGCTTTGATAGATCATGTTAAGAAATCTTTTCTGAGAAGAGATCTGATACTGAATATGATCTTTCTAATGCTTGACATCTGTCAGTTTATCGTAGATCTTTTGATCATTGACGTGAAAAAGCTGTACATCGTATCTGTGAAACAGCAGTACAGTTCTAATGATGAGCATTCTTTCTTAGAACGAGAAGAAAGTTCATTACTTCTGCACTGTCAATGAAACATACAATTTATGTGATATCTCGCTGTCGTTTGATACATTAAACATCTGCAATCAGAGAATCTCTCGCCTGCTCGTAAAAGTAATTGAATGTCGTGCACAGAATAAATCTTAGTTGAATGAATTTGAAAGCTTTCTTTGACTCGATAAGGTAATTTTCGCTATCTGCTCAGAAATCGCGTTCTCACTAACGTGCAGCAAACTTTCCCATTTTCAAACCTTTCATCTCAACAACACAATCTCATCAAATGCTTTATCATGTCTCATCAACCTCACGCTCTCTTATCAGAGATGCATCTCTAGAACCTTCAAACACTTCATTTCGCGACATTGAGCACAGCGTGACAACACACTAACAGATGTCAGCAGTTCTCAAGAAAGCGAAGGCACAGATTGAACAGATCTCAGCATCATGCCTGATTTTCATTCTTTGTCATCTCTTTAGTTTCGCTTCTTTCTGAAAGGTTCTGAAGAAAAAGAGCGATCGCATGTTCATCTCTGTCACATTTCATTAACGCTGCTACGCTCTGTCAGCTTCATTTCTCTTCTTCAGCTTTTCTTCGTTTCTTTCTGTTCTCTTTGCTTTCTCTTCTCATTTCTTATTCTAAAAGATGCGATCGCAGCATCTTTTGACATTCGCAGAATCAAAAGAAAGCTGACTTCTCTAGAGATGTTTTATAATGTGAATGAGCGAGACGTTCTTCTATCAAAAGGCAAGTCAAGTCATTTTCGAGTACATAACGTTAGCTGATGAACAGCTACTTCGAGGCAAACTTCTTTCAAAGCACGACGTTGAGCACTTTCGTCGAGACAATATTTTTCTTTTAGATATCTTTTGAAATCGTCGATGATACTCTCGATGCACGCGACGATCGTCAAAGAATCTCTAAGCGTGTCGTGATCATTTCATGCGCTTGACAAGGTTTTCTGCAGCAGATGCTCAGGCATATTCATGATTCTTGTTGAGAAGTGCGATGACAGACTTGTTTCTAGCAGCTTATTGTGATAGCTTTGAATTCAGTCTGAATTCAGTCAGGCTTGTTTCTAGCAGCTCTCTCTAGACTAGCGTCAGATATAAAGTCGCATGTTGCGACTTTGCTATGCGTGACAGTATATAGATAGAGCAGCCTGTGATTTCTCTTCATAATCTAGATAGATTTCATCATATGTAATACTGTTCACTCTATTCTTTCAATAGATTATGAGCTCGATTAGCAAGAAGCTTTCAACATAATTAGGTTGAAACACTCTAAGCATTTGATGCTCAGCAACTTGATACAAGATTTATTCAAACGAGCAATCAGCGATCACTTACTACGCGTCTCACAAGAAGACAAATAAGTACATTGACTTAGAGAAGTTCAGTGAAATTCGACAGCTTACTACGCATCTCACGAGAAGGTAAATAAGCACTCACATCAAGTCAACAGTCTACTACGAGTTCTCAAGAAAGTGAACAAATAGACACACTTAATCACGTCGAAGAACGCATAAATCTTCATCATCATTGACGAGATTAAATTCTTTTCACTTCACTCGTCAATTTATCTAATATCTTTATTTTTTTTTCTTTGATTCTAACAACAAGTTGAGTCTACATTGCACGTCATGAACTTTGATGACTTCTTCATCAAACGATGATCTGTTCTCATTCTCACTCGCAAGAACTGCGATCAATGATTTTCTCTCATGAAAAGATGACTCATTGAGAAAGACTTGTAATTCATTATTGAAGACAAGTCTGACTTGAACACATTCAACAGCATCATCAGCATCATCAGCGAAATTCAATCTCTTGACTTTGAAAGTCAAAAAATCGATGCAAAAGCTCATTACTGACTGATCATCTGCATCATCATCAATGATCAAGAACACACTGCAGACAAGACATCAACAAAAGAGGTTTGAGATGCTTTGAGCTATAAATACAAAGAGAAGCTACAAATCACTGAGAAACAATATCTGATGAACTTCATTGACTACAGAATGTCGATGAATATCTTCATTAAAAAGACATGAACATATTTCATCAAGTTGACTTGAAAGATTGTTGCAACACAGAAAGATATGAGCAATCTATTCAAGTCAGAACGTCGCTTTCAGATCTTACTTCAATCACTGTCAGATGAATATACAGTCATTCAAGATGTCATTGATGCGCAGAATAAGTCAGATGTCAAGAAGAGACTTCAAAAGCTATAAAAGAAGAAAGCATAATTGAAAACAACAGAGACTGCGCTATGAGTCAAGCGAAAAAACGAATGCAAGCGCATTGATCATGAACAGAACAAACGCAAAATCAGTCATCATTGCAAAAGTCTTTCAAGCTTTGACAGTGATCAATTGCATTATTGTCAGTCACAACAATCTTTAAAATGTTTTCTCTGTGAAGATGAACATTGTCTAGTCGATTGCTTTCATCTGTCTGCAGCTCAAAAGCTTGTGAAGAAATGCAAAGACAAAGGCAAAACAAAGCACAAGAACGCTGATGATCTTCAAACTTTCACTGAGCTTCTGAAGAGTAAGCACAAGAAACACAAAGTTTATAATGTGAAAAGCGATGACTTTGAAATCTTTGACAATAATGAGAAAGATGAGAATGAGAAGAGCAAGAATATTGCAGCTTTGTCAAAGAACATTGTCAGTAAGATTTCTGAATTCAACTGAGTTGCAGATTCTGATGTCTTCTCACACATGACTGATCAACTTCAACTTTTTAGTGATTCTTTAGTTTGCATTAAGAGATGCATCATCAAAGTTGAAGAAGAAAAATTGTATGTCAATCACTGTGACACAGCAGTCATGCAAGATCATCACGAAAACTCAGTCAAGCTGTCTTCTGTTTTTCATGTTTCTAAGCTCAAGATGAATCTTCTTTCTGAAAGAAGAATGTGTGAGAAAGATCTGCAAGAAAGTTTTGATGATAAAGATCTGTACATGCATGACAAGCAAAGAAAGCAGATGATTGAGACTTTAAAATGCGAAGATGTCTACATAGTAAAGAGAATTGCAAATGATCTTGATGAATTTGCATTACTATCAGCTATGCAGCGTGACGTCTCATCAGCATTTTCAGCGATGCACAGTTCAATGAATCTCGACGATTCAATGAATCTAGATCACTTCGCATCTCATATTGATGTGATTCATCATGAGAACAAGGTTGAAATTGATCATGATCAACTTAGTTTTGCAAATGACAAAAGCTTCAAGTTGTACAAGCTGTGACATCATCGTTTCGCTCATCTTGAATCAGCAAAGCTTCGTCAACTTCATAAGATCATCACTTTGAAAAAATCTATTCTCATCAACAACAGTCATGAGAATGTGTGTGAAATATGTGCGCTCATCAAGTTCATTAACAAACGAGAACATAATGTCAGTGATTGAAAGACAAGTATCTTGACTTTCATTTTCATAAACATCTGTGAATCACTATCATCATTTCTTGATAGCGAGTCGTACTTTCTAGAGATAGTTGACAATCACTTCAGAAAGACTTGATGCATTTCTTTGAAGCAATGATTTGATGCATCAGATGCTCTGCGAAAATGAAAACTCAGCGTAAAGCTTCACAACGATGTCAAACTTCTCTCAGTACGCAGTGACAACATCACGAAACTTAAAGTCATTTTGAATGACTGATGCTCATCAGTTGACATTGTTTCTTAATACATTGTTTCACACATGTTGATTCAAAATGAAGTAGTCGAAAGAGTTATACACATCACAGAAAACTTGATGCAAGTCATGATCAAGAATGCTGAACTTTTCATTGAGTTCTGAGCAGAAGCTGCAAAGACAGATGTTTATCTGCAAAATTGAATCATCATGAAACTCTTGATCAACGAAGCTTTCATGATCTTGAAGAAGACATTCATCGAAATCAAGCTCTCAATTGATCATGTACAAGTATGAGAATGCAAATGTTACTCATACGTTGATCTCAAGTCATTGTCAATCAAAGACAGATGAGACAAATTCATGAACAGAGACAGACTTGATGTCTTCATGAAGTATGTGAAAAATATTGACAAGCAATATTGTTTCTGAGTTTCAGATCTCGATTGAGTCATCAAGAATCACGCTGTTAAGTTCGCTGAAGATGAAAAGAGTGAAAACATGAACTTGCAATTTTGCAAGCAGACATTCAATGTTCTTTCAGAGCGAAGATCTGTGAAAAGATCATCAAAGAATAATATTTCAACTAATGTTTCAAAATCTGATGCTCTCATGATTGATGTTTCATTTGAATCAACTGATGCACTGAAGACTATCATGATTAACTTGAATGCACTCAATTCTAAAATCACGTCACATACATCAGATGAGCGTGAAGCTCATGTGAATGTTCAGATCACTCAAAAAGTCTTTGCATCAAGCATGTTTAAGTCAGCAGCTCAAACATTCTTGCATGTAATCATCTTAAAGAGAAAAAGAGACAGCAAAGATCAACAACTGAAAGAACGCGCATTTAAGATCTTGCGAGCTATGATGATTTGATTCGTCACAGAGAAAGTTGACGACGATGAAAGCAATTCTGACATAAGCATGTCATAAGCATTATTCAACGTCAATGAATCTGACTTTTTTAAAGCAATAAGAATTTTCACGTTGAACATTTACAAAGACGCAGTGCAGAACTCAGTTTGGGAAAAACTTTGAAAAAAAGCGATCAACGCAGAACTTGTGACGCTAGTCATCAATGAAATCTGACAAGAAGAAGTGTCGCTCAAAAAGATCAACATCATGACAAGCAAATGAATCTTCAAGTCAAAGATGCATGTCAACAATTTTCTTGACAAACTGAAGACAAGACTGATAGTCAGAGATTTCTCTCAAATTCATGAAGTTGACTATGAGAATACTTTCACGTCAATCATCAAGTTTGACATTCTGCAAGTCTTTCTAGTCATTGCAACAATGAAGAATCTTGAACTTCATCAAGTTGATGTAAACAATGCGTTTACTGAATTGTTTCTCAAAGAAATCATTTACATATCTTCTTCATCAGAAGTGAAAGTCAGATTCAACTGTGCTTTGAGAGTTCTTTGAAGTCTTTATGATCTCAAGCAAGCTGCATGAGACTGACATGATCATTGTGTAACAGCGCTGTCTGAACTCGACTTCGCTCAATGCGCTGCAGACTCATGTCTTTTGATTCATGAGTCAAAAGAAATCATGTTGCTACTATATGTTGATGACATAGTTATCATCTTCAAATCATTGAGCAACATTAAATGATTTAAGCATGAGTTTCAATGTGTTTTCAAAGTCAAGAATCTGAAGAAAATAAAGAAGATTCTTGACATTCAAATCACTTGCAACAGAAAGACACAAATCTTACGAATGAATCAAACTCACTATCTTCATGATGTTCTCAAGAGACTCAACATGAGACAAGACAAGCACAAGGTAACAGATTTTTCAATGAATGAATATGATGCTCTTCGCTCAGCTGAATTCAAAGATGTGAGAATCAATCAGCATGAGTATCAACAAGTCATTGAAAGTCTCATGTATGCTGCAATTTACACTTGTTTTGACATTGCTTTTGCTCTCAATCGACTAAGTCAATATCTCAGCAATTCTGCAAAACATCATGAACACACTTTGAAGAAGTTAATGTGATACGTTCGTTTCATCATTGATCTAGACATCATGTACGAAGTCAGTGAAAGCATGAAGTTAGTAGAATACTCTGACTCAGACTACGTCTCAGACAGACTAGATTGCAAGTCAATTCTCGTCTACATCTACATGCTTGATGAAGAATCAATCTTCTGAATGAGTTAAAAGCAAAAGTTCGTTGTCACATTGATCATCAAGGCAGAGTACATGACTTTATCAATCTGCATCAAGAAAGATCTATGAATCAGTCAAGTGCTCAAGAACATGAATCTGACAAAGTATCTGAGCATCAGTCACAGTCGCGTTGATATTCTTGAGAAGGTTACTCATCAATCTGTCTCACTCACACAGCTCAAGAAAGATAATCAAGCATCTCTTATGCTGATTAAGAATGCTCATATTCACGAAAGATCGAAGCACATTGACATTACTTATCATCACATTCGAGATCTGCACAAGAAGAATCAGATTTCAGTGAACTTCGTCTCTAGTCAAGATATGATAGCAGACGAATTGATCAAGTCACTATCTCGACAGAACTTCAAGAGATTCATTGAACAACTGAGACTGAAAAGCAGTGAGAGTTGAGAGACTCGCAAGCATCGAGTGAGAGTGTTGAGAAGTGCGATGACAGACTTGTTTCTAGCAGCTTATTGTGATAGCTCTGAATTCAGTCTGAATTCAGTCAGACTTGTTTCTAGCAGCTCTCTCTAGACTAGCGTCAGAGATAAAGTCGTGCATCGCGACTTTGTCATGTGTGACAGTATATAGATAGAGCAGCCTGTGATTTCTCTTCATAATCTAGATAGATTTCATCATATGTAATACTGTTCGCTTTACTCTTTCAATAATTCTATTTTTTCTTCGTCATCAATCTCTTATCGCTTCATTCATTCTTTCTTTTCTTCATCATGTTTCTTCTCTTTTCTCACTCTCAATCTTTGCTCTTTGAATTCACTTGATCTTCATTCTCATCTTGAAGAAATATCGTGATTTCGATCGACAGCATGAAATGACTTCAAAATTCTGAAAATTCAACATTTGTATGATGAAAGAGCAAATTCAATGCTATCTTCTTTGAATTTTCGAAGAATGACAAAAGCTGTACAAAGATACTTGATTCTTCACTGAAATTGAGTGCGTCTGTAAGTATCTCAGCACAGAAGTCTTCATCATCAGTTTCAAGACTTCTTTGTCATGTTGCTTTCTGAAGCGAACTCGCTTGACTTTGCGCTATGTCTGCTGAGTTGATTGAAGATATCATTGTGATCAGGTCTTACGATGAATGATTTTGACAGATGTTCACAATGTACAGTGAGTTGTTCAAACGCTATCAGTCAGTATTTTCTTCAATGCAATGAACTCTGCTGATGATTTTTAGACATACAGAATTTCATGATGAAATTTTGCTGCAAAACTTCGATATGTTTTTCAATTGCACTTACTGTGATGATAAAAATTCATGCTAATACAAATTGTATACATTTATCGCAGTTATCGTCTCTGTCTTCATGACACGATTGCACGACAGATGATGCATAAGAGAATCAGAAAGAGCAAAGCAGGTAAGACGAAGAATTCTTTGATGATGATACTGACATGTCATGCTGATTCTTCAACCTCTACGCAGAAATTTTGATGATAGCAGAGTAATGTAAGTTGTTCTGTCACATTTGTATGCCTTATTTGCTAACGTCATGTTAACTAGAAGATACAGACCTACTGAATTACGACACTATCATCATGATACAGTCTTCTTTCACATTATCAACAGCTCGAATTGTCTATCTCTCAAACAAATCACAGAAAGCACTCTCTCGCTCACATGTTGTAGAAGTATCTGAAAAAAGAAGACGAAATGAATACAACTCTTTGATTGGTCTGAGAAAGAGAGAAAGATGATATGAATAACTATCTTTGATGGGAATAGAAGCAGAGAAAGAAGTGAAACAGTGTGTATGCTACCTTATGACGGGGATTGAATGAGCATGCGAGTACGTAGTTTGAGTAGTACCGGAATATCAAGCGAGTAGTGATTCTTGATGGGCATCGCTTTCTATGTAAAACGTGTTGCACCAAAATTCATGTCTGCTTTAAACCGAATGTTAACCTCGCTGCGAAAGAAATACGGAGTTCGACATTATGTTCAGTCTTAAAACCGGTTCATAAGCAGGTTTCGAAATAATCTAGAGTTCGGAAAAATTAGGGTTTATTGCATTAAAACCGTTTTCTATACCGTCTTGATTTTAGCATCAAATCTGTATTAAATCAAACATCGTTCAAGTACTCAATACTAATCTAACATGGAAACGTTTTATCGCTAGTTGAGAGTTACAACTGGGTCTAATAAAACCGAAACTCGTATTCAAATCACGCTAGAAGCTGGGCCTACACCGATTCAAGGATCGGCGTACTACCGGTAAGGTAGTATCTGTAATTTTCGAAGCACTGGACATGACTCGCGTTGTCCTTCCCATCCGCCAAGCTCGGTGGCTCGTTCTTTAAACTTTGCGGCTAACCGTTCGGCGCACCAAATCCCTTTAAGCTCGCTTGGCTGATCTCCTCGATCGATCGCTTGCAGGAAAGTCAAATACTTGCAGATCATTCCAATTGGGGCTTTTCGGATGCTGAACCTTTTTATATCCGTGCACAACCGTGGGAATACCGTGATGATTAGATAGACCCCGGTTGTGGGGATGATCCATGTTCATCACTGGTCGAGGGTGAAAAGTACTAGTGGCACTAACATCTTTACTCTCTGACCTTCTTGATAAGCACCATCCATCAATGAGATAGTACTACTGTACTGTACTCCGTAGTATAGTATACGGATGATAGCCCGTTGCACATTCATCGTCAGCAGCCTGTACGGTGTGACATGCCGGTCACTACTTGCATCTCTATGACCCGGTATACCCGCGATGCACCGACGATAACCTACCGCCTACAGCCTACAGAGATCATTAATCGCTGCGAGAACCAATCGAAACGATCTGTTTCAAGACTTTGATATGCGCTCTGGGTAACATGCTTGCTTTGAGTAGTAGTAGTACTACTACTACTACTGGACAATTCATGTCTTCGGATCGTTCTACCGACGCGAGGAGCCGTTGCGGTAGATATGTCTTGCCTTGTCCATCCCCTCGATCGCCCGGTGCTCTTGTTGTCGGTTGGAGCCGATCTTTGATATTAAGATCCTTCATGGTGTCCTAGGGAGCGTGAATGACCACTAGTCATTGCTTTCAGCATCCTCGGATAAACCCTTCTCTGGTCATGCTGGCGATGTTCTCCTTGCTGGACTTTCGGCTGTTGGAAAAACGCTTGTACCATACAATGAACACCATGCTGGCGTCGATCTTCTGGCCCACCTCGTCTCCGTTTGCAGCGATCGCCCTCATAGCGCCGTAAGATGCACTGACCACTCAGAAAGCCGTTCAGGTCACGCATCATTTTTAGTGGTCGGTCTACGCAGCGACTGCGGTCAGGAGTTGTTGTTGATGATGAGCCTAAGTCGGAGATCGGGGTTTGGAGTGACCTTGGCACTCATCAAAGTGGAGGCGAAGCTTCACCCAGAGTTACAAACCTTAGAAGGTGCACTGATGGTACGCTATTCAATAGGCCTTCGCCTTTTCGCCTGGTCTTGAATGTCAGATAAGAAACTTTCGCTGCTTGGTTCCCTTACCAGCCCCGATTTCCGTATGCACCCCTTTCTTTTTCCCATTGTCTTCTGCAGAGGCACCCAGTAGTGGCTCGGAATTGCAAATGTCTTGCCTGTCGTGGTGGTCTGGTGACCATAGTCATCCATGTGGCTTTACCTCCTTCCCCTGTAGCGTCTGTTGGTCAGACCCAAGATCAACGCAGAGTCGTCTCGTAGGCGCCACAGACCTGGTCCGTGGTAAGAATCTGGGGGAATTGATATCCTATTGGGCAAGACCCTTCTAGAAAGACAGATTTCTTCGTTTGGCCACCTGCACCTTGCCCATCTCTTTCTCCCGCAACATTTAATCTGGGGCCCCTGTAGGGTCCTATGGAGTTCAACATGCTACTAGAATGTATGCACATTCTATCTAGATAGGTCTTTTCGACTGCCATTCGTCCGACCTCAAACCGACTTAGCTGTCATATACATTAGCTTGCATGCCTCAGGCAGAGCCTCCATCAGACACCTAGGCCGCTTGATACAATATAATTTGAGAAAAAGTGGTCCCATGGCCAACCTTTGGGGTTTGCCAGCTCAAAAAAATTACAGTATGGATTTTAGTCCGAGTAAAAGACGGTGAGCTGTCTAATCTAGAACCTAGACCAGAGTCAGACTTCGCCATGCTTCAAGACCCACCAGTTAGGGGAATGGCTCATGGAGCCCCGTTTGGGGTCAAAGCAGAAGTCTACTGTATGAGCTCGCAGATCACCCAAGTCTCTGTCCAGCTCCAACCATGCTTTAACTAGCCCAGGTGATAGGATTTTGCGAGCAATAACCTAAGGCCCTCGTACATGGTCTGTATTTATTGTTCTCACCTCTAGATGCCCATTAACGACCGCTCAGAGGTCGAACCTAAGGTCAGACAACGGATCCTACACTGGCTCGTGGTTCGAAATCCAGGCTCAATGCACTATCATTACAGCCGCCGAAGCAGAGAGTTCGGCCCGCCCAAATTAACTCTGACTTGAATTCGCCAGAAGGAGATCCCGAGCTAGAGCAGAATGATCAAGTCAACCTAGAACACCCTGGATTTTATGACGACCACGAACCTCCTGTGTAATTAAGGAGAGCTAAGAAATCTTGCAGATCTAATAACAAATCACGCGGTGATGAACCACATGGAATCTCTCATAGATTTACTTAGAAGAGCATAAGATTATGAAAACACATAAGAATTATGTGGAGCGTTGCGCTCGATATGACCTTTCCATATAAGACGAAACACCTCTACGATAACGTTGCATCAACAATCTCTAAAGCAAATGTTGATTATATTGTTTGGTCTGCTATACATCATGACCAGAAAGGGAAATTGGCCCACGTCTGTGTTTCTAGGCATCCTTACTTAGAATGAAGACTCTAAGATTCCAAGAAACCGCTCTACAGGTAAGAGAATGGTGTGATAAGTTATGCATAGAGGCGGAAAGTTTTGTTTGCTCTAGCCCATGTGTGACAATGGCAAATTGCAGCCAGGAGGAGGGATACAGCGGCCAAAACAAACAACACTTTCCGCCTCTATACATGACTTATAGTTCATTCTACTACTACAGACATTTTTGGAGAATTAAGAGAGAGAATACACGTTTCAGAGGCTTAAAGCCACAAGGTGTTCTCAAATACATTCAAAGCTGCATACGACGCCACTCCAGTACTTGGATATAGACCTTTCCAAAGATCTTATATTCTCCAGGTATCCCAAGGAGCTTTGAGACGGGACATTTAACCTCTGTCATGGTTTTTGATATTCTACATGAAGGTGTAGCTGAGATACATGTTGGTGATGTCCATTCGATTATCAAATTCTGCCACACGTCCGAATTCGCCTCATAACAACCGAAAGTTGGGCCTACAATCAGGTAGTACGGGACGTACATGTAAGAAAAGGTGTTGCACCAATAATTTCACCCAACCCTGACCCCCCACCATCTACCCTACCGTCACCCATCTCCTTTCAGAACCCCAGCATCACCCAAAATCTCCCATTCCAAACCTCACCCATCATACAATATATCCAGCATCTCCCCTTGCCGCTTTGAACACAAGGATCCGCAGAAAACCTTCTTTGCAACATTTACACTGGAAGAAGAACGACGTGTATAATTCCACGCAGGTTCGAAGAAGAAAGAGTATATTTGAGAACACCCTCGTCTCTCGACAACGACCTTTCTACAAACTTAACCATCTACCTCCTCAAACAAACTACCTCCCCGCCATCCACCCGGCCCCCTGCTGCAAACCCAACTCATCCTTCTTCGCCTTATCTCTTTCGACGCAGAGGAGTAGCTTCTTTTGTTTGAGTTTATTGAACGGATTTTGAGGGGACGGGTGGGTGAGCGAGGTATGAGGGTGAGGATGGCCGATGGCGGAAGGTGGGTGGGAAGGATTGCTGAGGCGAGAGGATGAGTCCCGTTCAGCTTTTAGTAAACCTCGTCTCTTGGTGCTTTCGTCTTAGCGAGCGCGTCAACAGTCTCGTCTTCCAAAGCCATCCTGCATTTCTCACCCATCTCTCATAACCAAACACCAACTTTCTTCTTCATTCACCCCTCTTCCTCTTCGCCAGCGGAGAATGTAGTAGAAAGTATGTGTTGAGTACAGCTGTTTCTTATCTCCGGCAAAAGGGTGGATGGAAGATGCATGGAAGATGCATGAGGCCGAGGGCGGTGCGTAAGACGGGGGGGATGAAAGGGTTAGTGAGGCTAGAGGGGCGGATTTCGGAAGCGAAGGATTGGTGGAGATACTGTAGATGAGCTGGGGGGTGTGTGGTGGAAGGGACATCGAAACGTATACTGTATCTCCCACCAATTCCCCCCTACTACACCACCCAGCGTTTTCAGTCTCAAACCCTCCACCAGCACACCACAACCCCAAACCTTTCCACACCACTACATCAAAACCCCCCTTCTCAACCTCACATCCCCCCTATCTTATCCCCAAGCCCGTCCCAAAAAAAAAGTCGTACGCAACACGTTCTCAGCGCAGAACGTACTCCGAACCCGCAGGGCTTATTTTATTGTACAGGCGGTTTGAGTGCATCCCTCCTGCAGTTCTGAAGATATATAGATCCAAGTCCAACGACCAGAAAACGGTATCCCAACCCATCAAAACCGAAGCTCTCACGATATGTAGATAAGCTTGAACGCCATCAATACAACTTTCAGGAGGAGGCAGGAAAACCCCAACCGCGAGCAACGAACCCTCGGTTCCCTGATCAAGAGGTTGTGAGACCACAATAGCGAATGCGTCAAGGATGGCTAGGAAATTCACGAACCGGGGGGCTTTATATATGGCTTAGGCTATTAGGAAAATGGGTGGGGGGGGGGGGGGGTGCAATAAAACGGATGGGGAGTTTAAGAAAAGAAACGGGGAGGCAAGGAAGGGCGATCTAAGGGTTGTTTGTTTTTAAAGGAGTGGGGGTTGGATGGAAACAGGTAAGATGAAATTGGGGGTTTGAGTTTTTTCTTTCTTCGAGAGCAGCGACATAGCTACATAGGTGCGGGATCTAGTTAGTTTATGAAGATGATGGAGGGAAGGAAAATGGAGCTGTGGATGCAAAAGCCGAGAGTTGGAGGGAATTTCTGGTTGGAAAGAAACGGGGTTAGAGAATTGCCAACGAACGTTGAGCTGCAGAGACCAAACAAGCTACTGTAGCCAGCCCCAACCGCTCAACTCCTGTTTCCCCAATTTTAAAAAATCCTCCGACTCTATTTTTCCCTCATCCATCACCCAGCCCACTTTCCCCAGTCCAAACCCTCAAGTGAATATATTTTATCGCATCTCGTTCACCAACCAAACGTCATTATTACTTAAAGGAAGTTTTCAACCGCTACGATGGTTTGAGGGTGGAAAAGATAGGATGTGTGTAAGGTTTGAAGGTGTGAGGTTTTGGGGTTTGAGACGGTTGAGGTTGGGAGAGGAAACGCAGTGGGATGGGGGGATTTTGGGGGATGATGGGGTGGAAGGAGGGAAATTTTGGGGAAGAGAGGAAGGAGAGGAGGAAGAACAGACATGGAATCAATCGTGTCAGGATGGTGCTCGGATCAAAACTTAGTCATTACGATGACCTAGTGCTAAAGGGTTCATAAATCAGACGATTTGCATAGAATGGTTTGGGATTTCCAGACCGATAGATGACCTGTTTTGGGTCTCCGGTCGAGGAAACCGATAATGGGAAGAAGAGGGGGGGATAGAGTAGAGATTGTTCATGATTTATTTTTGGTGTGCTTTTCGATGGTATAAGCCGGTATGCACGTTGGAGTGTGAGGAGCAGACGGGGCTGGCAAAGAGACGGCTTGAGGTCGAAAGCAGAGCGAGGGGCGGAAATGGGGGGACCGCCTCTTGTAAAGGAAGTCTGACAGATGGGCAGAAAGAAGGGACAATAGATGGAGATGAGTGGAAATTATCAGAGTGTAGTTTGCTTCTCGAGTCCATCGCATGAATTTGTATATCGAGAGGACGTAAGAAGGCAAGATAATTTGAATTTGTAGACAGAGGGAGGATGCATGGAAATATCAAAGTGTATGTAGAGAAACTCGAGAAAAGGAAGGGAGAGAAAGGAACAGATGAGATGAGATGATGCATACAGCACCCTCCCCTATTCTCCTCGCCTCCTCATCGTCTCCTCTCTCTCAGCCCTCTCAGACCATCAAACATTAAAAGTCGAAGATCAGACAGACGTCCGCAAAAAGACCTTGGAGAGCGAGAGGGGAGGTTAATAGAGAATTAGAGATGATAAGATGTCGGGTTAGACAAGTAGCAGATCGGTCTGCAGTTATACCCTATCGACCCATCTACAGTACCTCCCTATTCCTACCTTGACCCTTTCTATCAACCAGAAGAAAATGTTATTGCCAGTAGTCAAGAACCTGACGTACAGTATCTACAGTACTCCATACCTATTCAACTCACCCGCAAATGCGTTAGTGCCTTACCCGAGTATAACCGCTCACATAATCGCATCACGCGCACCAGTGACGCAACAATCCTCTAATTGAACTTTATAGGATATGTCTATAGGATATCCATCTAACGTTCACTCTATCTTGTCCATGACAGCCCAAAAGACGAGTGTCGCAGCTGCTGAGAATCGAATCTAACGAAGGATGGGCGGGCCCCACGCCCGGGTTGCTAAGAATACACGTTTTCTAGCTCCACGACTCCAATGCTGATGCGGAAAGGAGGCCCTTGCCTGGCCTCAGGCGGCCAAGCACGATGCCTTTAAATCATCATATGCAACAATCACCCGTTCGGCAGTCACCGCTCTAAGACGCTTTTTGCTGCCACACCGGCAGGAGGGGCGAGCTTCGCTGGTGGCACACCAAGACCGTTCCTGTTCCTATAGAACATTACGCCCTTGCCCTCGCCTTCGGCCTCTTCGGATGGCTCTATCCATTGGCACCATCGGGCGCTCTTCCACATGCTCTTGAGGAACCCAATTGGTCCATCTGTGACGTCAGAGCGGTAGTGCCGGCCCATGATGGGTTTGATGGCTTCCGTCGCTTCGTCTGCGTTATAAAATGGGATGGTGGATACGTAGTGGTGGAGAACATGGGTCTCAATGATGCCGTGCAGAAGCTGGCGGCCAATGAAACCGAATTCGCGATCGATGGTTGCAGCAGCGCCACGAGCATAGGTCCAGGAGTTGGGCTCGTAGTGAGGAAGCGACGGGTCAGTGTGCTGAAGGTATGTGATTGCCACTGCAGCCATTGTTAGTCTAGTCCCACGTCCTCGAAGCAAAGGAAAGCTTACCAAGCCAGTGATTCACCCATAGATACGGAAGAATATACCACACAGCCAGATTGGCCCATCCAAAGTTCTTTCCAACCAGAAACAATACACTCGCGGTGATGGCCAGTCCCAGGTCACTCAATAAGATCAGCTTGACATCCTTGGAATCGTACAGAGGACTCGACGGGTTGAAGTGGTTGACGCCATTGCCGAAACCGTTCTTCTTCCCCTTGCCTCGACCTTCGCTCGCGCGCTCATGATAGTTGTGACCGGTAGCGTTGGTAGAAATATACATCGGCCATCCAATGAGCTGCTGGCCGATCATGGTAGCGGCAGTAATAATCGGTGTTTCCTCCATAAGCTCGGACAGCTCGTTAGCATAATAGCCCATCTTGGAAGCGTACTGCTCTCGGGTCTTGGGCACAAAGACCATGTCGCGCTCAAGATGGCCAGTGGCCTTGTGGTGTTTGCCGTGAGAGATCTTCCACGAAAAGTATGGGACCAACAATGCCGAGTGGCAGATCCACCCTACCGTGTCGTTGAGGGTCTTGGACGGGGAAAAGGACTGGTGGCCACACTCATGCGCCAAAACCCACATACCAGTACCGAAAAGGCCCTGCACGAAAGTGTAAACACCCCACAACGCTGCTCGAGCGGCAGTGGAAGGGACATTCTCCGGTGTTAGGAATCGATTGAAGAGATAGAAAGTGACCGCCAGAGAAGTGAAATCTCTCGCAACATAGTACAGGCCCTTTGCCGCCGACCGCTCAAAGCAGTGGGCGGGAATGGCATCGCGAATTTGCTTGATGGTGAAGTCGGGGATCTGGAAATCATTGCCATAGCCGTCAAGCATCTTGCCGTTTCCATTCTTCAGGTCCAGGCCGGTATCCGAGCCGAGAGACGATAGTGACGTTGAGGAAGGAGATTGCCGCGGAGTATCCTCTGGGGATCCAGATAATGAGTTGGCGGACGAGGAAGCTTCGGAGCTTAGGGTAGCTTGCCTCATCGCCGTCACCTTACGAGGCGTTGCGGTGGTAGACATGGTCCCAGGAGAGATTGGTGTATGATCCGATCGGGGTTTGAGACCGGAGAGGGGAATCGTTCTTGAAGACTCTGGTGCCCGGAAGCTTCTGCAAGTTGGGACGTGGCACGAGGATGGGGATGTATGTGCTGGTGCTCTAGACTGCCCAGAGTCAGCAATTGCCGTTTACACGATAGCCTTAGGAATCATCCTACCACGCCAATTAACTCTCGACTCTTCGTACCGGTTGTTATGGTACTCGAACACTTCAGAGCAGTCAAGAACGCTTCGCAAGTGCAGGATATGGTGAATGAAAAATGTTAGGAGTCTTTATCGGGCGGAAATTGAGCTAAAATGTTGTTCCTTGGCGAGAACTTTTTAGCTTTCAGGGACCGACTCTTACTCTGTGCAGATCACCTCAGACCGGGGACTGGAATCTGACCCTGATGCGGCGAGCTGAAACTCTTCTACGTCAGTACGTAGTCGGCATACAACTTCGCATGCATGCAGTGTTATCCGTGGCTTGTGAGGATAAACCCAAGGTGTTGTTCCGGTGTTGATTGGGTCGCAGGATACAAAGCGATTCAATTGTTATATACGTAGTCAGTTCGTGTTCTCCAAGCCCAACAAAGCAAGATACCTTCGATAGATACCTTATCCTACAGGAAGGAGTACGGTAACACGACAAGCACCAGAGATCTCCCAAAGCCATTCACGACCACGTGAAGATCTCTCAAGCAAGCCAGGTAACCTAAGGTATTCTAAGGTAGGTGAAATGCATCAAGCACTCCAAGTCTACCTACTCCACATTTCTCTATTCTACTAGAATACTCTGCAGAGACAGACATCTGGACCCGAAGGTACGGAGTTACATATCCCGTGATACCTACAGTGCCACGAATGCCTCGGTCCTGCTCGGGGGGATGGGAGCAGCTCACCATAAGGTAAGGTAGGTACCTTGGGCATGTGCTCGCATGTGTTGATACTATGTTGTATGTGTGTGACGGTGTGGAGCGAGCAGCCGCAGTTTTTGTTGGGAGTAGCTCAACAATTAAGGTCGTGCTAGGGCATGCAAGGGCGGTCAACAAAAAGACGGGGATATCCGTGCGTTGAAATCCGTGACCCTTGTAGGGTTAGGGCTCGGGCTCGCAAATCGTCAATGTCTAAGCGAAGGTAAGGTAGGTAGGTAGACAATGAGGAAGGTGTCGATCGCATCTATAGCTACGGAGACTGTACTTCCACCCTCGGGAGGATCCATCTACAATTCAAAGATTGAGGGGGTATGATCTTGAAAGGCATCTCTGGGCTAGGGGACAATTCCCAAAGCCTGCAGAGGCCACTATTGACTCCCACCATCGCTTCTTATGCCGTCATCCGACATTTGACCCTGTCAGACTGTCGTTGCCAACTCTTCTCTTCTCAACAGGGTATCTGGTATCACAGAGCCATCATCTGGTCCAACTCAGCACAATGTCTTCACCACCTGGCTGAATGCACTGAGCCGGGTTTTTGATCGACTGGTGAAAACTTCATGCTTTCCACTTACTGCATTGGTGCTTCGTTCCCACTCGAATGGCCCTCTTCCTTCTTTGCACATCTACCACGCAATTTCGCATGGCTGTCCGTCCTGACCCATCGAACCATTGATAGCGAAGGGTATCTGCAACCGCAATGCTCCTACTTTTGCGCATCAGCTTCTAGGAAGAGGGTCGTATTACTACTTGGCCATGCGATATCGCAGGAGAATGCTTTGGCATTTAAGAACTATCGCGAATCAGTTCTTGGCCATGCCTGCTTTTCGACTCCACCAACCATGCGCCGCTGGTCGATCCATGCGGGTCAAGGCTGACGGTAGTGCTGCTTAAGTTTGGGACAACCAAGATCGTCTCGCCTTGATTGCGGTAGTCCGTTTCACAGCTGGACAGTGGAACAGCCGATGACCGTCTGTTTTCACTTGGCTCATTGCTCCCGTGTGGACGAGATGGTCGAACCTCAACCGATGGGAGTAGCAGGTGGCCCGTTCTCTGAGGTAGGAGTATTATCGGAAAGCTCAAGGACTCATCTTCCTGTATCGATGCTTAGCAACAATTAGGGTCGGCTCGTGCACTGTAACTAACCCTGGCGCTAAAGTGTGCCTTTCTCTGGCCTGCAACAAGCCACAAGTCTGGGCTTGCCTGTATCTCATAGCAAAAATCAAGCGCTTCGTTTGCGTCTTGGAACTTCGCTAGCGTACCCCATCTTCGCGTATGCTTGATTTTCAGCTCTGCTGGGACAGCGTGGCTGATTGCCACAAGGCTCGATTCGGCTTGGTTTTCTGTAAGAGCGCTTACTAGCCGCAGATGAGCTGTGTGGACAACCTGCATCTGAGGTATTTCTACCGGAACGGTGAGGTAATTTATTGTAGAAGCCTTCAAGTCGCCAGAGATTGGGATGATTTTGTGATCCTGCATGATAGTCAGCATTATTTGGGGTATGATCTTGAACAGCTACCAACCTTATGCCAGCTCTGCAGCCAATCCGCAAGTTCAGGTCGGGACCCGGGCAAAATACCAGACAGAGCGCCGTCCCAGCTGTAATCCTGAAAAACACCAACCTGGATCTTTCGCATTATGCCAATCATTTCAAAATCTTGCGAAGATATTTTCGACCCCAGTCCCGCAGAAAGCGCAGGAATCAAAATGCGCGAGAATGTCTGAAAAGGAGAGTCGGCCAAAGCAGCCGAGAATGAGTGCTCAACTGCGATTTCGATTTCTTGGTCCAGGCGACTATACTCAATCTGCAGTAGCAGTTTTCTCTGTAGCTGGTTGACCTTGTCACCTTTATTCTGACTTCGTACAGACCTGCATATCTTGGTGACCAAAGAAAGCGGTTGTCGAGCAAAAACAACAAGCTCACTATCCGCCAGAGGGGCCATAGCTACTTCGAAATCTTCAGTCGACTCCAGTAAGCATTTTGAGATGAGCAACGGGGTTGAGTCTGCGGTGCTGATAGTGAACTTGGAGAAGAGCGCTGTCTCTTTGAAGACGTCTTGTACATTGACGCCAACAGGCAAGAGTATAGATATCTTAGGGTTACAAGCAAAAGTGAAGCTGCCCTCTGCAGTGATATAATGAATTTCAACTTTGACCACTATCTCTTTGAGATCGCTCTCAAGGCTATAAGGTATTCTGATTTTGACGGTGGTATCTGCGGATACCTCACCAAATTTGAGGCTGCCAGGCTGAGATCGGTCGAGAATATTCGTATCGCTGGCTTCTACTTCTGCTTCCGCTGTGTGAAGACGAAGCCCAGCAGTAGCAGGCCGAAGCTGAAGTCTGCCCTCGGAGATATCTTTCCAGCCACTAGCCACGTCGACCACAAGCGAACGCGTATGCTCGAGGTTGATAGATCTGCTGTGCGACAGACGAGCCTCGAGAGCCCGAGAATGCGCCCAGATAAGGATATGAGATGGATAAGAACCATGGGCTGTCTGGAAAGGCGCTATGTCGCGATTGCCTGCAAAGAAAGGTCCTTCAGACGGTAGTGAAAGATCATGGGTGAACAAAATCTTTTCCGATTGGATCGTGATCTGGTCAAGGATATACCAACCCGGGAGAATAACCTACCAAGTCAGAAACAGTATGCAAAAGAGGGAACTCAACCAACGCACATTTGATCGTAAGTGTACCTCGACTGTACCAGGTTCCATTCTCTGCAAACCTTCAGCAGTAAGCCAGATCTCATAGCGTTGCTCCTTTCCGACAGTAACAATTCTTACACGGACCTTTTCAGCCTGCAAGCTCTCGGGCATGAGATACTGGAAACACAGCAACAGCTGAAAGCCATCATGGCTTTCGTAATGGCGAAGGAACGGATCGAGGCGGATATCACCAAAATAGCGGTCCATTGGGATTGAGATGTTGTGATCTAGTGATTTGGAAGCAGATATCAAGCCACCTAGGTGACCACTGACATCCCCCCGTTTTTGATGCTGTGGTACTGTGATATCATGTTGAACTATCTTCGCAAGAATTTGCAGTGCAATGTTAATGTATTCTTCGCTTCTGTCTAGGCGTCTCAAACACTGTGCATACATCTCAAGTACACTCATCTCAAGATAGCTCCAATCATTCGTGGCGTAGAAACGCGCAAGTTGATGGAAATATGATGCCGCGACTGCGTAATCTTCTAGATAGCTATGGCCTGTTAGCTTCTCGCATTACAGCAGAGCATTCAAACATACAATCGAACCGCCGCGATGTCGGCAATTATTCCTTCTACTGACTTGTGCCTTTCACCTAGAACATAGTGTCCCAGTGCTGATGCTGTGAGGTCCTAATGTTTCTATTAGCATTTCTACTCTATAAGAAGCTATTCTCGCAAATGTTACCTCATAAGCTTCGTAAAATGCGCGTTTAGAATACACGGCCGAGAATAAAGCTTCGTTTCGTGTACCAGTAATGGTTGAAGCATTATTGTATTTAACCTGCATCGCAGAGTTCGCTGCATCTCTCTTTGAATCGTTATCTAGGGACACGTCGTCCATAACTCCATCATTCAGAGATAGCTCAGAAGCAAGGTCAGCCCAGCCGCTGCTCCAGCCACCTACTCGAAGCCCTAAGCTACTAAGGGCGCGTCTACTTAATGAAGAAAGATCTGCACGTTGGGCTGCTAGTTCTTGAAACCCAGTCTGCGAAGAAGTAGATGGCAGCAACCTTAAAGCATTTAGAGACGTAACGGATGGGTTTTTTTCTGGACTGGACGAACGACTGGCGGTACCGGTACGAGATGGCAAAGAGCTTGTCCGACTAGGGAGGTTCTCCCGTTGAATGATATTTGTAGATAAGACAGGGTTTTCGTAAGAGTCTTCGCCACCGTGGCGAATTGGCTTCAATTGACATAGAAGAGGTTGTAACCGATCAAAAAGGGACTGGACCAAGGTTTTCTTCAGAACACATTGGCTTGCGGAAAATGTCCAAGAAGTAACGAGGTTCTCAATGATGTCGTCAATTTGTGCTTTGGATAGGCTACCATAGTCGTCTTGTTTCCGGGAATCATGTTTGACAGAATTCCTAAAATCATCTCGAAGAGCACAAGCAGTGGAAGTGATGAATTCTAACGCCCGTTGGCAGATTTCTGCCAGAATGAGAAGATTTGGTGGCTCGCTATTACTGGGCACCGACTCGGCTGCCGATGCCATATGACCAAGCTGAACGGTACCATTCATAGCTGGAACAGTAACAGATGGATGTTCCGAAACCACGTTGGCCAGTCGCAAGAGAAGAGAAACTTGCCTGGCAAATACGTAGCATTGGAATTCAAAGGCTGAAATGTTATTTGCAAGTATCAATTCTCGAAACGGTTTCCTATCTGTGTTTAGGATCGATGACCCAAAATCGTGAGACCTGCTGGGAACTTGGGCCAATTCGGCAGTAGCAAGATTTGATTTATGATTCGCCTTCAGGCTTATAACTTCGGACAATGCCGCTTGCTTGAACTCTTCGAGTACATCTTTAGTGTGGTCACGAAAGAGATCCGTGTGTTGCTCTAAAGACTCGTTCGCCTCCCCTTCACCAATGACAGCGTTCAGGCCTGCTGCAAGCTCATGATAACCAGTCAATGCATCCTGAATTAGGCCAACACTCTCAAAGCCTCTTGCCAGACCCTCCTTGAGAACGAAGAAAGTATTAAAATTCCATCCCGGGAGTTTTCGCTGTGACTCTTTCTCCCTGATATCCTCTTCGTATTGGCTCACTCGCAGGTCCAAGGACCCCAGGATGAGAAATTTCACTTTAGTGATCAAATCATCCCAACCTCTATGATCCTCTTCGGGCGATTGATCAACAACAGGGCTTGGGCGCGAGGAAACTTTGCCAGTATCAGAATTCTCGGTAGCTTTGACTTGGGCAACACGATCTATAGCACTCTTCGAAGTCCCGTTGAAATCCGCCCGTATCTTTTCAATTACACTAGAAGATGTTCGTGTAGGCCAACGAGAATCACTTTTCGGGTTTCCAGACAGCCGAGACACGCTTGTATCGTCTCCAGGTAGTACTACATGAACTATAAGCCATTCGAATGCGTCGTGATTCTCGTGCTTGCTGGTTGAGGTACTGTTTTGAGAATCAGGGGTATGATTTTTGATCCATTCGCGGAGTAACTTCCTCGATGTTGCTTTGTATGATTCTGTGTCCCCGCAATGGAGGAGATAGATCTTTAGGTATGGGGTCTGCCGAAGCCCAGGGATTTGGTGTCTTCTTTCTTTTCTTGGTCCTTCGCTCGCCGAAGCTTGGCTATTGGAAGCGCTCGCGTTATCTGAAGCCAGTTCATCGTCCTTGGCCTGATTTGAGGTCCCCAGTGTCAACGAAGCAGAGGTATCCTGTGAGATTGATTCGCCGTCCGGGACTAGCTCAATATGAAGGAAACTTATAGATCGCAACGGTCGCGAGGACGAGTTCCAATGTAGGTTGCGTAGTGGAAGCCGTTGACTCAAGTCATTGACGATCAAAGGAAATACTCCTGAGGGATCAGTGTACTCGACTGTGCGTCCAAAAACATTAGCATGTCATGGAAGCCCGTTTGCGCTTTAGCAGTACCTGTGACTTTGCTCGAGCCTGAAACCACCGGCTTCTCCATAACAATGCTGCCTCGTATGGTTGCTTGCTTGTGCCATCATCTGTGAGGGTGTGAGCATATGCTCATTGGGCTGCAAACATTCATCGATTGAGTTATCAAGCACACGAGGTCAGAAGCATAAGGTAGATGAAGTAACTTTATTTGCGATAATTACGTACCGAAGCATTAATTACATGTATTTTGTATGTATGGCATCTAGCTTCATTCCTAAACATTGCTTGCTAAAGAGGCTGCTCGAAAGGCCTTTTTCTACGTTTTCTCATGGCTATGACATACGCAGCGGCAACTGATCGGATGCCTATTTGTACATATGGCAGGCATGAACATACTACTCATGTGCCGACTTCAATACATGGATATACGAAGTAGTAGACTCGTGCAAGTGGACTGATAGTAGTGTGAGGAGTGCTTAGTTCGTTGTGTTGGCTACTTCGAATAGCAAGGACAAAACTGAACGTATGTTATTTCAATTGGTGATGGTTCAAGTTCGGGAGCTCCTTATGAAATACGTGAGGCTTTTCAGAATGAATGACGGACGATGTTACCAGATAGCTTATGATAGTATTGATACGATGAAAAAGTAAATTGGAATCAGGTTCTGGACTTCTCTCAAAGTGGCATCTATCGAGTAGATAATTATCTGGGAACATCCCACATCAGGTGTCTGCAGTGAAGACAGAAGCAAGAATTTCAAAATCCCGTACCCCACCCATGAACAGATAAGACAGTGTGTAGAATGAAACTATACTGAGCCAGATGCGCCACCCCTGACAAACATCTGGTAAACCCCAGAAAGAGTATACAGCCAAAACTCCAAATACCCGCGCTCCCATATTTCTGAAACCTCATTCGTCGTGCTGCTTGCGTCGACCAAACTCAAGTCGCCGCCTATACCATGAAACGCTCTTGGAGATATCTCAACGGCTGGTGAACGAGGAGTCGTAATTGCGGAACCCAATCCTTCAGCATTGCTAAACCTACAAGTATTAGGAGTGGAATCTAGACATTCGTATTAGTGTCCGTGTAGAGTTTAGCTGTTAGCGAGGGAAAGGATTACCCAAATGCACCATAACTTCCTATCGCTTCGTAATCTCTTCACCTCCTTAGGAACAACTTCCAAAGTGGTCACATTCTCGCCCTCTCGTGTCTTGCCTGCATTTGCAACAGAAGAGCTCCCAGCTTCGACTCCATCAAATGTTTCAATACACTTCTGATCAAGCAGGGCCTCTCCCAAGGCACGGATACCAGACGCTTTCTTCACGTCGTGATCTTGCTTTGCCGGTAGGGGATAGATCTCCTCATAGGCCGGGGGCTTCGAAGGTATATCCGCATGAGACTCCATTGCACCGTTATCTTCAGGCATGCCTTCATCATTCTTACCACCAAAGCTATCCTCGAGATCCATCAAATCAGAGATCGAACGCACTTTCCACGATGATCTCGGTGTGGTCGCATCGCTCACTCGGCTCTGGCGCGAGACCATGGTTGCTCCGGCACTTCTCGACCGAGTATGGTGGTCTGGGGTGCTAGCTATGTCATGAATCTCTCTTAACGTTGCCATATCGGCTGGAGTAGCTCCACGCAAACTTCGGAGCGTCGGATCACCTCCGGAGGAGCGGAGTTTCCGGACTATTTGCAGGTGACCGTTGAGTGCTGCCATGTGCATTGGTGTAAAGCCACCATTATCTCGCAGATCGGGGTCGGCTCCTCGTGCCAGCAGTCCCGCGACCAGACGGAGATATCCAATGGATGCACTAAAGTGTAACATGCTCTGCCCATTTGGTCTTTGGGCGTTGAGCTGAGCCTTGAAGGAGCTGTCAGCAAGGTCAACAAGGTCAAGACACCTCATTAACGATGCTTCCAAATCCATGGACCCAAGCATTTCGGCATTCGAGGTAGGCACTTGTGGTAGGTTGACACCAGCGCGGCCTGCGCTAGCATTTGACGAGGATAAACTATTTAGAATATTACGAGCGACGTCTTCCGCATGTTCATCCCTTCCGGTATATTTGTGATTCAGAAACGCCAGCGCTAGTTCCATAAGTTGCTGCTTGTTATCATCGACATATCTAAACTGCACTGCTTGTTGATGATCTAGTTGAGCCTGTTGCAAGCGGTCAAGTAATGTAACTCTGACAGTCATTTCCTCGGTAGACGGGGGCAAAGTGCACACAAGACATTTCTCGCCCCAATGAGTGGTAGTAGGAGCGAGTGCTGTTCCAAAAACGACCTCGAGGCCTTCACGAAACCCGCTACCTAGTAGTATAATCTTGATACCTCCAGACTTGGGGCCTGACGCAGGGAACACTTCTAGGATAGTCGGTTGGTAAGGTGCGACAATCGCGCCTGGTAGCCCGTTGAGCGAATTCGCGAGAGCTTGTGCATGATTTCGTAATGGAACAGAAGTATTCTGAATGCCGGCAGTTGTGTGGACAGTAGCTTGTGCCTGAGTTCGAGACATGTCAAAATTGGCGTTTTGGTGACCGAACGTCGAATTCGACATGGGGTTTTGAAGAGCAACACCCGAAGCAGACGGCGTTCCGTGTAACACGGAAAGATCATCCATGCTTTGAGATCGCTGGGCATTCGCAAAGAAGTTGTAATCATTGTTGTTTGGCGTTGGCGGGTTTGTACTAGACGCGGAGGGGTAGACGCTATAGATATTGTTGTTCGGGGCTGATGGACTTGGGTCAGCGGGAGACAAAAGAAAGTTAGATTTATGAAAGGAAGGCAGGGGGGGATTGGCATTCGGTTGGAATGCCAAAGAGGTAGTGGGTCCCGCGTTCATTGACCGAGGGAACCGGCTATGCGTTGAGTGATGCAGGGAGTGATCCATAGTGACAGGGAAATTTCCCTGACTTTGTGCATGAGATCGAGATGCACTTAGCAAGTCGGTAGGTGCCCGGCCTGACGCTGAGATATTGGGTACGTGTGTGTTTGGTAACCTTGTCATGGTCAGGCCATCTGGAAGCTTTCCAACGCCGCTGGTTTTTCTTCTTTTGGACTGTGGTCCTGTGTGAAGAGATGGCGAAGGTGGACGTGAGAGGTTGAAGGGTGTTGTAGAAGCAGAACCGGGCTGCGAGGTGATCTGCGGATTATTGAAGTGGGTAACATGCTGTGTGAAATAGGGGTTAGAATTATGCGGTAGCCCCTGAAGGTCTGACGATGAATGCGCATGCGTATATTGTAGAGGCCCGAAACATTCTCTAGGGAAAACTCCAGCGCTGGGAAACTGGACAATCTCTGCGGATTTAGATGGTTTCGCAGGTATCGCAGCTGCAGCATCCTTAGCTTTGTCGGAAGGATTTTTATGATCGTCAGTGACAACGATCGAGTTTGACATCGCTTGCGCAACAACCTTATCTTGATGGTCTTTAAGCGTAAATATCACCCTGAGCCAAGATTAGCTAGCTGAATGGAAACCAGAAATAGAACCCACTGGAATCCAAGCTTCTCTTCCTGGTGTCGACAATAGCAAGCTATCCGCATCGGAAGGTCGACCTGCATAGCGTCTTCTGGAAAAACAGGAGGTGGAGAAGAGTATTCCGAGCCCGAAGTACTAGCATCCACGGTCTGCGAGCCAGATTTAGATTTCAGGGGTGATTGCCAGTCTTTGACTTCGTGTGTATTGAAGACAATGATCCTTTTAGCTTCATCCTCCTGCCACATTTCTTCCTCCTCTTTATTTTTACTCTTTTTCCTACCTGCACGCTTTCGCTCCCGCGTAATACATCCCGCGCAGATATTCACAGGGCCGCCATTGAGCGGCTTGTTCTCGTCATCGTTCGGCGAAGGGGAACTTTCAGAGGAGGATCGCCGGCCTTCCACCTTGTGGGTTGTTGGGGATCCGGCAGCTCGTGCTAAAGCCCGTTGGACCTTTGCCGGATCCTGCATGGCACTGGTACACACCAGCATAGTGTACATTTCTAGCATTTCAGGTGACTTGGAAAGGGTTGGCTTTGCTATTAGCTTTGGCTTGGAGATCGCATGTGGCTGCAAATGAAGTTTGGTAATTCCTGGCGGCATTGGAAATAGGGTCAGCTTGATGGCTATTTGGGTTTCTACTCGCGACTTTTCACGGACTGGGTGAACGAAGAGCTTGGTGGAAGCGGCGGACGCGTACGGGGAGCCACGCGTGGCAAGGTGAGATGCAAAAGGCATGCCTGATGTCGCATAAAACGTCATGGCTGGAGATACGCTGCCAGATCCATCGTAATTGGCTGGGGGATTGGTAAGCTGCAATGGTATGATCTGAGGGAGGCCATTTTGTGAGTAGGTATCGGGGTTATGTTGCGGGAAGTTTGCTGATGTGGGAAGTGTATGAATCGAGCCAGATGCCCAAGCGTCCTGACCCTTCATCATCATTGTTGACGGATATGTCTCGTAAGACCCCTACAGAAATGTACACAGTCAGTTGCAAAATTTACGGACTCGATGAGAAGGGACTCGGAAAACAAGAAAAACTTCCTTACTTTTGGCACTCCATACTGGTGGTTGAGGCTAGAGGCAGGTCCAGGTCGAGGAGATCGTATGGGCATCTTCAAGCCTCTGATGTCGCTGCTAGAAAGGGATTCCAGGTCCAATGGGGGACTCGGGCTACTTGCAGCGCTTTCGAAGTCAAAATCGTCCTCCATTGCTCGATTGCTCATATCAACATCCGCGTCAGCAGAAGGCATTTCGCCCTTGAGGCCCTCCGCGAATTTGTCTTCAACCGTTTTGAGACCGCCTCTCCATGCAACCGGAAATGCATCGTCTGTCATGGAGAGATCGCCTGCTAATAGCCCAGACTGAGAAGAATTAGAGGAGTCGTTGCGCTTAAGTCTGGTGGACGTGTCAGATGAAGAATCCGGTGGGGAGCTTTCCGGAGAATGAGAATCTGCCGGGTTCATGGCATTTGGCCGGCGATTGTCCAGTAATGCTTGGCTCGGAGAGTTCGACAGAGCATCATCCGGAAATATCTCTCCCGGCGAGTTGAACGCCGTGTTGTACGCTGAGTTGAAAAAATCGGTATCGCTTTCCTCTATAGTACCAGCCAGAGTCGGGTCCAGTGGCTCGGGAGAGTTGAAACTCGGTAGAAATAGACGAAAAGGATCGTCATTGACTGCCATGGTATGAACGTAGTGTGCCGTACAAAATGGTGGTGGTGCTGCCGCCGTCGAAGCTCTCAGCTTATCGCACTTGCCCGTCGGGCGGGTGCGGCAGTGCGTTGCCGCCGCAGAATTTCAAGCTTGGGGAGTCTTTTGGACGAGGCTGAGAGCGTCTGGGCTACTGGATAGCCATGGCGAGGCTGGAGCGACGGCACCAGTCAGTTCCAAAACCGGCGTATCTGTGAAGGATTCCCCTCACGTCCAAGAAGGCAGCCAAGTGAACAGTCTCCTCCAATATTACCTTCCCTATGATAGTGATGGGTGAGCTGTCCCTGTGAAGCCTCTAGAGCATGATATCGTTAATCAGTGACTAATTTTTCAAACACTGTAAGTATTAGGTTGAGCAAGTCGAGCAATCTTTCGGTGCGGAGTCAGGGTGGAGTTCGTGGTGAGGAACTTCGATTTCATCCCCTCTAATAATCGCTAATATTACTAAGCAAAGGACCGTTGAGGACGTGTTTATCATAAGGTACTCTTACCACGAACCCAAATGTTTGACAGATTCTTTGCCGAACCTCACATAGTCATTTACCGCTCCCCCCATCACCACAAGCTCCTTCTACGAATATGGTATCAGACTCATCTTTGTCTATTTATTAACAGAACCATACCTAAGGTTGCCAATTCATTGAGAAGACCTCAAGCCTTCCTCCATCGCCTTGACTTTCTTCTGTAAAGGACTGTCCTATTTGATACGCAAGTACCCTTCTTTACAATCAGGCATGAGCGGGTGTGGCCACCCATAATCTTCTTTTCCCTTCTCCTTGACGACCCGCCCTCAATTTCCCTACAGCGTCATCTTATGAAACAGTATGAATATCTATATTATAATGGTCGTGATGCAGATACAACTAGAATGTTGCTCATAGCCGTTTCGTTTGTGCTTTGAGCCATTACCAGAATGCGAGGAGCGTTTCATTGCAACCTCTCCTAAATTGTCTTATTGTTGCGGTTCCGATTCCGATACGGAATCCTAACCCTTGAAGCAGGCTCTTCTAATTTTGCGAACGACTAGCAACAATGATAGTATGGCGGCACCCACGATCCTGAAAACCATTTACCGCTTATAGACAGAATGTTTACCATATGGAGTGCGTTAAGCTCGGATGAATGAATACTATTACAAGTCTCTAGTAGATATTTTCCAGGGGCTAATGCTCGCAGCATCCTATCCTTGGTACCAAGCTCTGAAATCCTCATTGAACCACCGTTTCGATTTTTATGCGGAATACCAACAGGGATCGCGGCTGGAGTCGTTTAAGGGCTTTTAGTACCTTCAGAGATAGTTGTTTTTGTGAGTTGAAGTCTATCCTCGAGATGGGAAAGCAAACGGCAATAGCAAGACGGAGATGGAACATTCTCTATTTGTTTGATCCGCTTTTCATCTTCTTGGATCAACAGACCTCCTTACCGGTACTATTCCTTTTAGGCTGATGATAGACCTTGAAAAATCATGAGAAATTCAAGGAGCGAAAACATCGTACCGGTACATTGGGTTACACAGTCGATATTAAACCCAGAAGCTTGAGCACACAGACAGAACTATGGCACCCGGGTTCAAGCGACCAGTGCCAGTTCTAGGGTCCACATACTCTGATAGCCAATTAGGCGCTCAATTTTTCTTCCGTTAGTCTTTCCTCATGAAGATTAGCTCTATCAATGTAATGCAAGTCATCGGAAGATCTCCTCGAAGAGCTGCACTACGAAGTACGGACGGAGAAACCTACGAGACCCCACGGCCCCAACGATTTTCTGCATGATCAACGCATCCAGTCAAATTTCGGCGCGCTACGTTTGAGGCTTAAACAATTTGTTTACTTACTACCGCCCCAAACCTCGAATAATTCTACGGTGGGAGAGACTGCAATATCTGTACTGGACAATCAATATGTTCATAGAACCCCTGGTGTCGACAAAAGAATTATCCATCTAGAGCCCAGGTGCTAACGGTGAGACACGGAGGAAATACTCGGAGGAGATGACGCGTTGTACAGCCACGGAAACTGAGACTCTTGAGAGCAGCAAGAGATGGCTCACTCATCAACATAGTAGTGGTCCTGGAGTGCTTGTAATCTAAAATTAAATCACACACAGTTTCCTCTTTATGAGGTTTATTGTCACACAACTGGCGCTACTCAGGGGACACATTTACCTTCTCTCGTGGCCTTGGCCAACTCGCTTCGGGCCGTGTTGTCCGCACTGTTGGCATGATCAATTGTTGGCTCAGTACGCAACCAACGGATGACCTACTATCTTTTGTAAATTGGTATGTAATGTTCTTTGTCACTAGTGGTCTCTTTAATACTCTTGCGGTACTGAATTGCAGCCACCCATCTTCTCCACTTGTACCAGGCGTCCTCATCTCCAGATTTGCTATGATTGGAGATGCCTAGTTCACCTTTCCAGCGATCAAAGATCCAAAGTCGAACGGCCCATGGCGCCATGACAAAAGCAACCAGGAATGGCTCCTTGCCCCAGAAGAACGGACATTCCTCCTCCATTGCTTCCGCGAACTGTCTCAAGGTCTCTACGAACTCCGAGCGTATGTTGTCAATGGTGGATGACGACTGCCCAGGCTGAAAATGCAGAAAGCGGTGAAAAGCTGGGATGATGCGCGTGCCAACGAAGTCGGTCCAGATCCTCATTCTAGCCCTAATGTAAGGGTCCGGGGGGAGTAACTTGAGTCCATGGTCCGGATATGCATCCTCTAGGAACTAGCAAATAACTGTGCTTTCATACAATGGCTTGTTGTCATACTAGAGAGTTAGGACCAAGCCCCTGGGATTCGATTTGAGGAGAGAATCAGGTTTATGATAGGGATTAACCTCGATATACTGGTATGGAATGTTCTTCTCTTCCAGAACTGTCCAAACACGCTGGACTGTGTAGGGATTAGTGTTAAACGTTGGCAGCTCCTTCCACGCCAAAAACCATACCAAACGGACAAAACCCATCCGGCGCACAGTTTCAATGGCTGAGGAGCGCTGTGCCTATTTGCGAGTGTCTATGCGAGTCCCGTAGCTTTGGGATGAAGACCAGCATCTGGAGGAGGCATGCTGACGGCCGTATGGCAGGATGTAAGTAGACGTCTACCGTGATGTGCTACTTTCGGGGACCTTGGACGAGGCTATGCAGCCGGTGGTGGAACGGTGCTGACGTTGGTTTCCACCTTTTCCACCTCTTCTCGGGAGCCACCAGATACTTGACGTATTGCGGCTCATCAATTCCGTATTTCCCCTGAATCAAGCACGATTCATACTTACTGTGCTACTAGTACTACTTGTGTTCGAGTACAGGGCATAGCAAGGGGATCGTCATACCTTAGCTACAGTACAAAGTTAAGGTAGGGATTTGAAGCATCGTCCTGGATCTCAGCAAACATTAGCGTACGAGCTCCCTATAACAACATAGTTTGATCAAGTACCTTACTTCGTACCTAACAAGCAACAAGATACCAGATCTGAGGTACCTTACCTTGGCCAAACCCTACGTGCTTCATCATCACCAACGGTACTCCGTACCAAAGGTGCAAACTCCCGTGCTCCGCGCTCCGTACCTACCTTTAATCACCTAAAGCAGGCTGTGGTGGCCGTGGTGTGGTGGCTTGGTGGTACTTGGTACTTTAGCAACTTGCCCCCACAGCTGCCAGCCTCCCACGCAATGGCATTATCTTGAAGTACCTATCCGTACCTTGCACTTTCGCTCATTCTTCGCTTAGTACTCATCGGCCATGTAACCAAATCAGCCACCTGACCAAAATTCAACCATATTACTTCTGAAAAGGCTGTATTACAAGCAATTTCTTCAAAACAGCCTTATATAAAACCTTTCAGACCTTCTCTTCCTTCTGTCATACCTTAATATGAATCTTACAACGCTTATAAACCTTTATTAGCTCATTAGTACACTGCTTTTCGGTACGCTCATCGCGGGCCTTTTGCCTCAAATTCTCTAAACCTAGCCTATCACAGGTCATAGATCGAGCTTCTTTGGCGTATAGAATGCCTCCCGTTTGTAAGACCTTAGCAGATTGATCTTTATGTATATTTCGAGCGTTGGTAGCGGCTTCCGTGGCTGCTATTTTGACTTTCAATAGCTCAATCCCGTAGTACGGGCCATTGCATTGATTTCTTTGATAAATTTGACTAACTTCTGATGAAGCTCGGGTTCATAGCCGAAGCAAAGTAACTGACTTGTTGTCTTTTCAGCTGTTTTCTAGTAGTAGAGGTAGTCTTTCAGATATCGGGTGATTCCGTCACCGTGGAAGATGTAATAGAACGAGCTGAGGGTCGAGTTCCTCGCACCTTATTCAAAACCACATTAGGATCGAAGGGTAGACCAGTTTTCTTTCAAGCCGAACATATCCCTTAAACCGTCATTAAAGCTGCCATCCCAGGTATACGGCCACCTTACCTGTTAGGGTACTAGGGAGCCACGGGAGATGACTAAGCAGGCCAATGGGGACCTGGAGATTAATATTTAGATTTCCTAGTGCGGAGTAGAGGAACTGTGCAGTAGACAAATATTTTGGTGGGGTGCCTAAATAGGCTTAGCTTCGTTAATCCTGGGATGGCAGCTTTAATGACGGTTTAAGGGATAGTAGTTTCCTTGCTTTACTTCTGAACCCGTTAAAAGCAGCTAGAAATTCGATTTTGGTTAAGGTTTCGTCGCATATATGTATGCAGAGGTAAGTCCTGATCAGGATCCACCCGCTAGCCTGGATCGTAGCCTCTGCAAAGGTACATCGAATCCGCGTGCAATTTCGGTTTGACTCGGGTTTTGACGGGTGTTTAAGGCGTTGATAGCCTTCTTTATTCGATGCTCAATAGCTATGTAGGTAGAAGTCATTGCGTTGAATATTGATCGATTTTTGAAGGTTGTTGGTTGAATATGGTTGGAATTTTGGTTAGGTGGCCGATTTGGTTACATCATTCATTACATGGCCGATGAGTACTAAGCGAAGAATGAGCGAAAGTGCGGGGTACGGATAGTAAGACAGATCATCGTTGTTAGTACCTTAGAATACCTAAGGTGGCGCTGAAACCGCGGCATGAAGCCACATCAACGCCGAGCTCCTGAACAAAGAAATTAGAATAAGACATTAAGACCACCTCGCCCAGGCGACCGCCATTAATGCCTTGCAAAATCTGCCTTGCAAAATCTCGCAACTCACAACCCGATCTGCTTGTAAAACTGTATTTTGTTTCCGTCCCGTGTTCCGCTCCCCCTGGCCCCCGTGTGTAGAACTAGATCCCGCCCGTGTCTCCTTTACTTGCTTGACCTTCCCGCCCCCCTCGAAACGTGAAACATCCAGCCCGCTTCTGGCCTAAAATGGCTTCTTCTTCTATCACGGCTCACTTTGGTATTGTTTATCCTCCGAGCCGCTCTCGTTCCACCAGACCATGTGGCCTATGCCGCTCTTTTTCCACTGGTCTGTCACGGACGATTAGCTTAATGGGCCTTAGACACATGGCTATGGTTCCTACATCAGCAACGCCGTCCCTATCCAATTCGAAGTCTAATATCTCGTTCCATCCCGCGTCTGAGGCTATGATATATAAAACGTCCTTTCTTCCACCCTCACACCATCAGTCATCCCAGCTTCCACTCCACCTTTACCCCTGCTCACATATCTCTAAATCGATGCAACGTTTAAGCTGGTCTTGACATTCTCGTTACCTTATCTCTTAATTTGTCCCAGTTAACCTCCTCTTTGACTCATCACGTCTTGAACGTCGCGCTCGTCAAACTTTTCAACAATGCATCTCAACGCTGTGCAAGCCGGTTCCATGGCAGCTGCCCTTTTCAACCTTCCTCTAGCCTACGCCCTCCCTGCTTCGGTACAGGATCTCACTCCTCGTGCTATCCAATCAGCTGTTACAGGTCTTCCCGCCTGCGACTCCAAAGACACAGACCCCACGTGGGCTGTAGGTGCAAGCAAATGGCAAGATGGCGAGGGTCGTTCTATAGGAAATGACTGTGACAATGGCCAAGGAGGAGGTTCACACTGCTGGTAATTCTTCTGGCAATTCACCCCACGGAACGACGCTAAAGTATAGTACTATATATAGGACGGATTACTTTCTTGTTGGCACCACAAACTCGTACAATGACTGGTACCAAGCAATCGGCAACATTGGATGCAATGGAGATTGCCACGAGGATGTCGGCGCCTTGGCCCAGAGCTGTACAACTACGGAATGGGCGGTTTCTAAAGATATTAGTACTGGATTCGACTTGGCGGGCATCCAACTTGGAAGTACGACTACATTGACAGTCGGACAGGCGAGGACGACCTGCAATACCAAATTGGACATTGCATCTTGCAGATGGACCGACCAATCTTGCCAGTAAGACAACTCGTTACACAGTTACAACTAAGGAGCAAAAGCTAACATGATCGACCAGCTCAATCTGGGCCGCTCAACAAATCACCACCGTTCACGGCTACAAGCGCCGAACATGCAAAACACCCTCTGGCAGCGCAGGCGTAAACATGCCCGATACCGCCATTCGCGACGACGGCTACTTTACGCGCGGCATGCAAGACTTTGAAGTCAAGTTGCCAGCCATGAGTGCCATTGATTGCAAGGGTACTTGTGATCCAATGTGGAGCCCGGGACAGTTGCCGCCTATTAATGGAGATCTGCATCCGGTGTAATAGCGGGAGCTGGTTGGGAGACGTGATAATGATATTGGCTGTGAGGATAATGGATATGCACCAAGTCTGAGTTGTTCAAGCGAGTCTTTCAAAGCATTTGTACGCGTATTGATGTCTTCTCGCATTGTTGTCAAGCAGGCGTTTGCATCACATGGCGGCATTAGTCCAGCAGGCACTGCTGGCATTCTGTTCAGATTAGCATCGGAAATCGATCTCTGACGTTTTTGCCATACTTGAAATCCAATACAGGAGACTAATCAAGGGTCTAACGGATGCCAACCTTTTCATCCTTTACCACCCTGGAAGCTCAGGAAATAACCGGCCAAAAGGTCTGCTAAAAACCCAACTTGCATTTGTGGGTCACCTAACCAGCTCATAGCCCTTGAGCTTTACCACCGATTTCAATTCCATCAGTCGGCTAAGACAAAGTCGAAGCCGGCCTGAATCTTTCCCGTTTCTTTGCGGACACAACGTTCTTTCAATCCAGAACACACACCCCTACCAATTACCATCTCCATTGCATCACGCGCGAACAAAGCCTACTAGAAATCTCGCTCTGATAGCAACCTACTCTAAGAAGCTCGACTTGCAAAATGTTTTAGACCAGCCACACTGAAACCTGCCGCGTCCTCTTTCTCTCTTGTCCCCCTTGAGAATCACTCACTCACTCCGCAGGAGTCCCCATTACATACTCCAACCATCAATCACACTCACACATCCACCCCGCCACCCCAATGACAACTGAACCCTCGCCACATTGGCACAAAACATTCACTACCTAAACAAAAACCATCGCTGTTGCCGGTGGATCTTTCGTTAGCTAGCATCTCTGACACTCCTTGCTACTTCGCGCATTACGAGATTCAGTAAAGCCTACCGAGACGGGTGGTGAGGAGGGATGGGGCATAGGTATGAGGGTGATTTGATTCCTACTTTCTCCTACTTTCCTTATACTTCCAACTACTTCACAACACCCCTCACCCGCCCACCTTTCGCAGTCCAACCTTCCTTAGCTACCAGAGCCACGGTCTAGGAACTGGAAACACCAGCTCGCACTCACCACCTCTCCGCTTTCACTTCCTGCTATCTTTCAATGCCCACAAAGCAACCTGGGAGAGATCTGACGAATATTTCCACAAATGTTGTTCGCGCGTTCGTGGCGGCTGAGAGAAAATTATCATGAACACGGTCGTTGGACTTACTTTCTTAGCTACTCGAACCGTAGTCCTCAAAAGGGCTGGTTACTGGCTGGAAGGCCTCACCGAAGCCAGACTCTGAATCCGCATAATCGCCTTTACCAGCCCAGGTGAGCAGAAAAACCCTACGACGTCTCCAGTCAACATGGGCACAGCCGTATCCGGGTCCTGGGTTTGGACCTCCGCTTCGCTGCTATCAGGACACATAGCCTTTGTGGATGGTATCGAGGACGCAATTATGAGATGTTGGAAACACGATCAATGTGTAAATATGAGACCACTGCACTCCTCTTCTTCTAAATTTGGAACCCCGTTATCTCAACCGCTACTTTTCCCGCTTCACTCCTTTTTCCCCTTTCACATTGCCCAGTTCCTTCCTCCCCACTACCACTAGGACCCACATCTCGCTTCAGACCTTCAGACGCACTGAGTGCTATTAACCTGTCCACGCAGTACACCCACACACCTTCAACACGCCCTCCATATATTTCTCTTCTCTTCGTTTTCTCCACTAGAGGATCGCAGAACGCTAGAGGAATGCAGCAATCAGCGAACAAGAACCAATCTCCAAGAGGAGATATTTTAACGATCCAATAGAAGTCTTTTATAAAAAAAATCCGTTAACTCGGGTCTAAATGCACAGCTTAAGCGATAAGAGGAATCGGGTTAAACAACATGGAATCCGGTCATGCTGTCTTCAGTGACTTTGTGCATCCCAAGGCGCTTTTTTCCCTTCAGTATCCACCGCCGGGGTTTTTCCAAGATAACGGCAAGCTCTGCCACATTGTAATCTCCTCTTCATGAGTTGTTTTCTGGGCCATGGAGCGCAGTCCGGAACCACTCCGCCTCCCAATGTTTCTAAGCCTTCTTATGCCCTCCCCACCACTCGAAAATTCTGACAGAGACCTACAACAAGAAACCTTGGGCGATTGATCCGAGCAAGTGGCTTCTTTGTGGGAGTTCCAATTCGGACAGTATGTTGCATGATAACCACTCATACACCTAGGTGAGGCAATTGCGATGGTATGGAAAGGAATCAAGTAGGCAAAAAAAAACATCGGAAATGGGACAATGTAGAACGATTGCTTTGCTGGGATGTGTTCAGGGGATGTAGAGCATTAGAACGGAGCTGGATAAAAATGGCGACCGATGTGAGTGAAGTCCTTCAGGGGAAGCGATCGAGTAACGGCGATGATGGAAGCAAGCGACCTCTCTTATGGGGCCGGATGTCGGGATACGGTTCGCGAAAGCAGGCAAGCGGGCGATCAATGGAAAGTGGAACTTGATGATGTGTGAGAGTCAATGTCGTTGGAATTCAAAACCTACGTTCATGCTTATATAGGATCGTTGTTCCAAAGTAAATATGTTGCAGCAAATATTCGACCGCTATCTGAGCGCCTGAAGTGCTAAAGTGTTTGATGGTAAGGTTTATGCTGCCTCCCACCCCAGCGTTGAATTATGATATCCCTTTTAATGGAGGGTCATAGATGTAGAGAGTGGGAAGCAAACGAATGGCAAAGGTGAATCGATCTGGAGCTAAACCGTACATGTTTGATGGCAGACTACTATCGTACGTTGAGGTAACTTGCATAGATGCATGCAAATACAAAAGTGAGCGCCATTTTGACTCCAATTATGATGCTTAACCAAAAGATTTTAGGCCATCCTAGCGATGAATTTTGCTGTTCGACAGATTTTCAGTTTGGTGTAAGAAACGCCAGGGACCTCAGCCTTGAGCCTTGCGAGCCGGTTCAAGTGATTGCAGATGTGTATCAAGATTATAAGGTTCCAAGACGTCTCCAGCGAGTTATCGTCACCAACTAACTCCATAGCCAAGTCTACCTTGAATTGTTTGTCCAAAACCGGCACCCAATTCTTCAATACTTTCTCTGGTTTAATTCTTCGTGAAGGGTGAATATTAAATGCTCGGAGTATCCTTACTGACAGGAGAATCTTTACTCCGGTTTATTATGTTACTCTCCAAGTCATCCCCCGAACTGAGCATTATAGTCGGACTATTATATGTTGAGCTGCCAGCGCTCACCACAGGGCCAGATAACCCAGTGTGGATAACCGCGCCGCTAATCCCAAAGACAGTACGTGGAGGTCCATCTCTACTTCGCTGGGTATTACGTTGGTCATTACGCTTGATGGTTCTTTGACGGAGAATTTGGGGCTCCGTTTGCAGATCTCCGGCTTGGAACGAAGCTGGCTCACCTCTCGAGTTTGAGCTGATTGCGGTAGAGAGCGTTCGAGGTAGATGGTAGCCTAATTTGCCGATAGGAACGCTCAGACCATGTACGACCTAAACCGCGAATTAGTCAGCTAAGAATATACGGAGGAGGTGAATCTTCCATAGGGTACCAACAATACTACAAATAGCCAAAAACCAGATCACTACCGTCATAATTTCGGACAACCTCGCAGCGTCTCCACGTGTCACCCCATCCACAGTGACTTGCCTGAGGAATTCAAGGCTAACATAGAGGTAAAACACCGCACTTACGCCAATGGGGCCAAAAAAGCCCACAAAGAGAGCCTGCTGCTTTTCTTCAATTTGGCTAATCTGCCAGTGCATGGCGTAGACGACAGGTATTCGGCGAAGTAGAAGGATCAAAATCCCAAGAAAAATGAGTCGGTAGATAGGAATGACGTTGTTATCACGGAACATGGCCCATGGGCAGACACAGCCAAAGTATACGAATATTGACAGGTTCAGTAGCATGTCAATCGTCGGCTGTAAGGAGTCGTCGAGAGTCTCTAGACGGAACCAGTCACTATGAAGAGGGTCAGCGTTGTTTAATTTGTATAAGTGATGAATGTAGACTGTACTCGACGGTAAATGCGTTCCCGGCGATGAAACATGCCAGTACATCGTCGCTGCCTATCATCCCACATGTGCCGGTAATAAAAAGCTGAAGTGAACAGAGTTAGTAAATTCCCCTCTAGCACTTAAGTGATCCTTACCGCCAGTGTGATAGCAAAAACCAGAAAGCTCTCGCGATCAACAAACTTTCTTTCCTCAGCCCAGTGAAGCAACTCCTTAGCAATCCAACCCACAACCGCCCCATATATCACACTGAGAAGGATAGTATAGCCCCATATTTCCCCGAACCAGTACCCCATAGCCAGTCTGGCGCCACCGGGTTGACCTGCACCATGGCTCTCGACGTACTTCAGCAGATATAGCGGGAGGAATAGAAATGGGTATCCTAAGCCATCATTGGCACCGGATTCGGCGATGATGATTTTTTGCAGGTCTTTCGGAATGTTCTTATCCGCAAATTTACCTTTGACAATCGAGTTGGATAACACTGGGTCTGTAGGCGTCACACAAGCACCGACCGCCAGTGAGTGCAGGAAGCTGAGATTTGGGACCAAAGCCCAGACAAGCAAGCTGCTACACACCCACATGCCGACCATACCCGGTCCAAGCAGCAGCGCTAGACTTTTCCATTCCCGCTGCAGGTACTTACTGGGTAGCTGCACCCCCGCGAGGACCAACTGCACGCCCAAAACGAGACGTGTAAAATAGAGAGTGATTGAGTCAAGACTCTCTTGCGAGCCACCAGCATAGTCTAGGGGCCTGAGAAAATTGGCAGCATGCGGGGAGAAGGTTATACCAGCCAATAGAGATATCACTGTCCAGGTTAGCTGTGGAGCGGAAGGCCAAGTAGATTTCTCACAAGGCAATCAGAAACGTACAAGCTTCGGAAAGATAGAAGCGCTCTTTACAGAGATAAGAAACAAGGCCGAAGAGGGTGATGAAGCCTCCGAGGGTGGCGCAAACAATATTGAAATTGGTTATAGCGAGAGTAGGCATTTTTTGGCAACCCTACGTGGTATCAAGAGTAGTTCTAACTATATAATTCAATTCCTGATTTCGGATAGGTCGTATCGCTTGTCACTCGTACTCAATGATGGCCACCGAAAGTAGGCCGTAATCCTGATGTTATTGAATCATATGTGCTTGCAAATAGTGAGGCAGTGGAAAGATACTGAAGTCCGCCAAACTGTCTAGAGGTTGACGAAACATAAAGCCGTGTTGAGAAGAGATAAGATTGATTTGACGATGGGTTGTGCGTACCTTACAATACGGAGTAATGCCCTGTACGGTGTAGATACTACGATAGGGTGGTAAGGGTAAAGTATCGTTGTATGCGAAACCTTGTTCGTTTTTTTAGGATTTACCGAGAGCCCCATCAAAATTAGTGACAAGTGCAAAATAAGAACCAGATTTGTAAAATCAACCTCACTGCCCCCCGGTGCTTCATATGTAGTATATTCAATGCAGTATATTCAGTGCCTCTTATGTGGCCTACCCAGTGCTTCATATGTGACCTACCCAGTTCTCCATATGTAGTATATTCAATGCTTCATATGTGACCTATCCGATGCCTCATATGTGACTCATTCAGTGCTTCATATGTGACCTGTTCAGTGCTTCATGTGTAGTATATTCGATGCCTCATATGTAATATATTCAATGCTTCATATGCGGCCTATTCAGTGCCTCTTATGTAGTCTGTTTCAGTGCTTCATGTTCGATCTATTCAGTGCTTCATATGTAGTATATACGATCTATTCAGTAAGTCGCATAAGAGGCACTGAATAGATCACATATGAAGCACTTGATAGATCACATAAGAGACACTGAATAGGCCGCATATGAAGCACTGAGTAGGTCACATATGAAGCACTGAATAGATCACATAAGATGATAAGAGGCACTGAATAGATCACATATGAAGCATTGAATATACTACATATGAAGCATCGAATATACTACTTATGAAGCATCGAATATACTACTTATGAAGCATTGGGTAGGTCACATAAGAGGCACGGGATAGGCCGCATATGGGGCACTGGATAGGCCGCATATGGGGCACTGGATAGGCCACATATGAAGCATTGAATATACTACATATGAAGCACTGGGGGGGGCAGTGGGGTTGATTCTACAAATCTGGTTCTTATTTTGCACTTTTTGAAGATTCGCTAATTTTGATGGGGCTCTCGGTAAATCCGAACAAGGTTTCGCATACAACGATATTGTGGGTATGTGTGGTACGGTTGACGTAGTACTCTAAGTTCGCGCAAAAACGCGTGTGATTTCGATAATGATATCTCATATCAATGACGACTGAGCAACCTTTATCTAGTTTTTCCATATTCAAGCCAGGTCCTGACGAAACTGAACGTTCCAGTTCTCCTAGATTGTTATGTCCTGTCACCGGTCACGGCCACTGGTGTTTAAGATTCAACAGCCAAGCCAACCCAGAACAGCTTGTGAGTTGATCTCCCTGAAAGGAAGGAGTCCTTCGCATTGAACCAGTCATGTATCGGGGTCTTAGAGAGAAGAAGCAGCTCACAGCAACTCCGTGGACCTTGTAGAGATAGACCACAGGCCGATAGTCGATGGTTATACAAGCTACGTAATAAGAAAGGCGGCAATTTGCCCTCTACCAAATCAGAGACTGAACGTCTATCAGAGACGGTAACGGCTGAAGGTGGGACATCTGGAGATCCCAAAGATTTCTCTTCTATCAAGAGATATGAGGATATTTCTGCCAACCGCATGACAATCGTTATCTAACACATGCGAAGCTCGTGTGGTATCATTAGGGTAAAGCAACATATTAGCGTATGGCGAGATTATAAGGTAAACTGATGAGAGCAATTTGCTGATAACGTTAAGGGTATTGGTGGATTTTCCATCTTGTGCCCACTTGAACTCTCTCTCAGTTTCTAATCCTTTTCAACATCCTGCACAAACCTTCCGTCATAATGGACGAGAGCATTGAATTTGCGCTCAATGATAGTAATTAGTAATGTAAGCGGCCCATTGTCATCCTCCTTTGAACATCCTGGGGCCACTCAAATAGCGCGGTATTTGAACGCCCTTTCAAGATATGTGAAGGAGCGGCTACGCCACTGGTAGATAGAATATTCAGCGCACGTTGGATAGTGCTTTGGACGAAGATGATATGGGGAATCCAAAGCTCAACTCTCAACGCATGGAGTAAGATTGAACTGGCGAGAGAAAAGTAACCAGACTGAGGGTGAGAGGATAAGAAGAAGAAAGAAACTTTTAGAAAGCTGGTTGATAGTCACATGAAAATTAAATTGCTACGCGTAGAAATGCCATCTTGATCCTACGTTTCAACTGACCTAAGTTTGTCAGGAAGTTGCTCCCTTTCGAGCGCCCTCCACAGCAAGCTTATCAGCTTCAACATTCCCCAGCTGATTAGAGTGCCCTTTGATCCATTCGAAAAGCGTCTGAACCATCAATGAATTACGTTCCTCGATTTTTGCAAGAATATTCTCCACAAGATCTTTATTTTCGACCGCCTTCCCTGCCGAAGTCCTCCACCCATTCTTGCGCCAATTGACGTACCACGACGTGACGCAGTCAATGGCATACCGACTATCGGTGATGATGCTAATATCCCGATGTCTGGGCACTATCTCAAGCGCTCTCAGTATCGCAGTAAGCTCCGCCCGTTGGTTGGTTTGTCGCGGTCCAGGCAAGGTCTCCGAAACATTTCTACATATTGAGAGTTAGTTTTTGGTTTCGGCTTTCTAGGTTGCGCTCATGTATTACCTTAAATCACCAGGGCCAAAATAAACGCCCACACCTGCGAAAGCTCCTGCATGTCCATTACCAAGAGAGCTTCCGTCGGTATGTATACGTATTATGCCAGTCTGTGCATCTCCAGCTCCTTGCGGTTTGGTAGCTAGCCGTTGCTCTTGTGTCTTATAGAAGATCTGGCCAGTTTCGGCATCCAAGACAATGTTAGGGTCAAACCCGTCCTCAGCACCTGGTGGAAGGGGTCCGGTGCCTGGTTCATATTCTGTCTCATTGTACTCAGCCTCCACCGGTCTAACCACCTTAGAGGTGCCATTCACGCCTTTCTTCGCCTTCTTCGATGCGGGTGGCTTCGGTATGGTTGGATAGGGAGGCTCAGATGCATAATAAAGTGCTGAGGTCACAGGGTCTGCCTCGATTGTAGCGGAAGACTCGAATGCCTTTTGGTCATCGCTGTCAAGAAAGCGTTGTGCTTCCACACGAGTAGAGAAGCATTTGTGCTTTGGTTTAGTCCATCCAGTAATCTGATCTTGAGCGGAAGGCCAGTCGGTATATATTCCAGGAACTCTCCCATTTTTGACAGCGTAGAATTTGGATGTCGGTGATGAACTCGAGCCACCATTCTGAGACGGATTTTCTCCAGCCAGGAACCGCTCAGCGTCAGTCAAGGTCGAGAAGGACTTGACTAAAATTGTTTGTTAGCCATCATGAATTGTACCAGATTCGCTACAGCGTACAGGTCGCTTTTTTGAAGCCTTTGACTTGCTCCAAGCAATCGGCCCAGGTATGGTAGATCCCAGGATGGTTCCCAACTCGAACGGCATAGAACTTGGGCTCAGCAGCTCTTTTCCTCTTTGTGCCAGCAGAGGCTGTGGTTCCAGCAGGCGACGCCGATTTCACAGAAGCAGTGTCATCCATAATCTCGTGGGCGCTCCGTGAGAAGATCTTCTTCGGGCTAAGATGAGCTCTATCTAGGTAGTTAAAGTGATCGATAAGCCTACCACTCCACAACAGCATAAAACGATTCACAGTTCAGACAACACTGTCTGGTCCAAGACCGACTGTTCCTGGTGATTCAGCTGTACAGAAAGCATCGGAGAAAGAATGACCTAGAAAGATCGGCGCCGTTTGCGAATACTTCTGTCAGAGATACTGTGACAAAGCTTGGTAGAACTTCATGAAACACGGGTGTCCGATGGGACAATCAATGATTATTGACGGGTCCCTGCAGAAGTCCACCCATTGTTGTGTTGTTGACCATAAAGTGGCTTGAAGAGGGGATGGGACGGGTGCTAGGGGGGTATCGGCAAACCTCAAAAACCGTCACAAAAACAGACGCCTCTCGATCTTGTTCGTCACTACGTTATCGTTGATAGCTCGGTCTCATACTTTGCCTTCAGTGTACTCGAGTGAAGGAAGAATTTGCGAGTAGCGGAGCGCCTAGGATACATGAAAGCCAGCCGCCATTTGAGAAAGCTATCCAAACACCAACACCAGAGCTCGCTCCGAAGCCAATCCCCAACGACCCTCAAATATACGTAAACAGGGGGGTATATGTAACGCCTTGCAACGCCTCAACACCTTATAACGACGTGAAACAACGGCCAAGCCTAATTTGACGACTGGGAAGCAGCCCGACGGAGTTGATAATTCGGGACGAAGTCAAACCAGTCAGTCTCCGGATTATAACGGTAAGCCTTGAAGTCCACTCCGTACGGTTTCTAAGGAAAAGGTTAGATGTGGGAATTGGGTTACAGGGAGGCACACTTACGGGTTCGAGCATGTACAACATACCCAATGGGACTACATCAAAGCAAGTGTGAATTAGCGCTGATTCTGCATAACACGCTCCAAGAAACATTACCGTCAAGGTCAGCGACATCCTCCCGCTTCAAGCCTTTAAAGTAAGCTAGAAGCACGCGGGCGACAGAACGATGTCCAACAAGGAGGACATGGTCAGTCATTCTTTCCACCTCGACAATAACAGCTCGTAGACGGTTGATGATGTCGAGATAACCTTCCCCACCGGCTCCTGGATAGCGGTAATGAAGCTTATCTTGTTTGCGCATCTCATACTCGGCGTTATATTTCGTCCTAATCTCCTCGTAGGTAAGACCTTCCATTGTACCAGCGTTAAGCTCATCCAGCATCTTCATCTGCTTTATGTCAAAGTCTTCCTCATCAAAGTACTGAGCCGTCTGAACGCTTCTTTTAAGCATCGAAGTCCACACGCAGAAGCTCTTGGGTGAATCATCTCTACTTTGGCCACCGTGGTACGAATACTCGGGATTCGGCGGTGTCGTATCGCCAGGTAACGGAGGGAAATGAGTCGACTTAGCCTTATCCTGCTGGCGAATGTCCCAAGCCTGGCGCTCATGTCTCATGAACCTCGTTAATGCTTTCGCGTACCGGCGGCCGTTTTCGCTTAGATCTGAATCGCCTCCAATTTTGCCATTTACGTTATCAAGCGACTCGCCATGTCTAGTAATCCAGATTTGCCTTGGCGAGAGATTGAAGTTCAGCAAATAGTAAACCGTCTGGGCGGATAAGAAACCTCGAATCTGGTGGGAAACGACCTTTCGTCCAACATCAATCATCTAGATATTGATTAACGAACATTTTCGCTATATTGAACGTAAGCGGGTTTTGGTACCTGGATATAAGGCATATTATTCCGTTCCTCGTAATCACCAAGTGGAACATACTTCTGCTCATACAGACTCACACGTTTCTTGAAATCTGCCAAAGCTGTTACTGGATCCTGATCACGATAGTCAGGGCCAGAGAGTTTTAGGCGCATGTTCGACTCCAAAAGCTAGCCGTAAAATTAGTCAGGATTTCTCGAGTATCCTTTGTACAAACGTACATTCTCATCAATACAAAGAGACTCGAGAAAGAGGACACCAAGCTCTGGTCCAGCCCTTTCTCGAACTCTCTTCATAATTATTTTTCGCCTCTCAAGAGTACTGTTTGTAGCGTCAAAGATGCCCACCGACCCACCCTGGTCAAGGATGTAGTCTAGGAGTTCATCCAAGGTTTCAATTGCAACTTGCTCGCGGATCTGCGCAGCTCTTGCGTTGTTTGGGTCAAAGAAATCCGCTGATTGTTCCATGGTTTCGGAAGTATTTGGGAGAGCTTCAGGTAAGGAACCATAAGCTTTCTCATCTGAGCCGTCGCTCTCGACGGATAACATGCTAGAGGTTTCACTCGCGTAAGGTTGCTTATGATGGCTATACGAACTGGAAACACCGAGTGCAGGTGGAGGAAGACTCTGGTCTACCGTAGAAATGGGTGGAGGTTCGCCATTGACGAGAATCTTGGTAGGTAACGCAGGTGGTCCTAGAAAGTCTTTTTGGTTCAAAATGCCGTTCAATGACGCGGTACTCAAGCTTGATCCAGGAGTAGCATCCATAGACCATCCGTTTTGCGTTTGTATAAGCGGGGCGCTTCGATTTGAGCCGCCAGCAACGACTCGTCTTCGCTCGCCCACATTGAAGATCCTCGTATCATGTTGGAGCCAGTTCAAATACCTCGCGATCTTTTTCGTAACATAGCTTTTTCCCCTGGCCGGCAGACCCACCATTACTATTACCAGCTTCGACCCAACATCACGCTGAGATATTCGTCCATCAGGGGACTCTTTTGACCTGGTTAGGCCTGGGATATCGAGGGTCGTAGGTCGGCTACGGCCGGAAGGGGTTGAAGCGCCGGAGTCCCTTCGAAGCGGGGGACTTCAAATGGTCAGAGCTAGCACGAGACCGTGACTTGAAGGAAAGATGCTTACATTCTAGGGCTAAATTTAGGACTGTTTGGTGCCGTCGTCGCAGGTGTATCTGTCAAGCAAGCACCAATACCTGTGCTCTGCTTATGCACTGGCTGGGGCGCTGAGAGATTGGCTTCTGAAGTCTTCGCGGATGGTGACTTGTCTGGCCAGACTGTCCCACGCTCGTCTGGGATGATTGCACCATCGGGGAGAGTGAAGTGGCTCATTATGGCGGTTTTGGCGACCATGGAATGTTGACTCTGTCTACGGGTAGGAGCTATCCTATTCGAGAGTGGTGGTTTCTCTTGTCTTGTTTCCGGGTGGGTCGGGAGAGGTACATCTGGGTGTTCATGCCCCAAGAGGGGCATAGCTCTCTTGCTGGATGCTGGAGGGCAAACGCTGGCGGCGGGCAGACTGGTGAGAAAAGACAGATCTCCTTGACGGGAGCTTCCCAGCTACCCGTGAAGATTAGTGCAATCAAGGAAGGAATGAGGAGGATCAATTTCGAGATGCGGGCAGCTCCTGATACTATCGTAATAAAGCGCCGGAGATGTGGATTAGGTGGATTAATGATAAGGTAAGCACTTGAGGTAAGGGAGTTTGAGCAAACGCTGTATTCGGAAAAGTCAACGCCGGAAGATCCTTGCAAGTTGCTCAGCCTTATACCCTTATGACGCAAGGGCGGCAGCTGGTACGTACCTTAGTCACGTACTCCGTACTTAGGTTCGATTCCTAATGGCGCTAGTACAATCGTGTAGTGTTCCAGATTAGGGCCCAAAACCCTTTAGGATCCTTCCAATAGAGATTTATGCCTGTTACCAGCGGAGAGTATTCGATGTATTATTATTATAATAGTAGCCCTCGTGGAATAGTTAAACAGTCATCAAAAACGTGTCTGATTTGCAGGTGGGCCATGGCTGATCCAACCTAACCAATAGCTGCAGCGCTCCTAAAAACAGCATCCTACCACGTCAAGCGGTCCGCTTCCATCGCGGTCTGGTATTATTGCATTTACAGGCGGCTCTTCGTTTTAATTTACAGATTCAGACTGGACGACGCTTGTTTCGCCGGGCTTTTGTTGGCATGGCGGTCACCGACGGTCAGCGAAACGTAATATGTAACGTATGCTAGTTCTAGTACTTGTAATTCAAAAGGAACCCCTTGCGTACGGATCATCACCCAGTATCAATCGCCTAGCTTGAGCGTCAAGCCCAACAAACATCCATATGCCGCGACCGATAACGCCGTTAGGACCACAACGACGTTACCACTTGTCCGAAACTTCTTTTGATTCAACCCATCTTCGCCTATCTCTGAAAAGAACTGTTGGTTCCCTTGCTGCCTCCGAAGCAGGCTGGTAAGGAGGATTCCCGCACCATAAATGGCGAAAAGCGCGCCGATGCTGTAAAACTCTGAAGTGAAAATCTTGAGTATTACCAAAGCAAAGGAGAATTGGCCGAGTGCGGTCCGAATATAGGCGCCCTCGAAAGTTCGCTGCGCGGCGCGAACCTCCACAAGCTCATCGTTGGTGAGGACGACCGATCGTGCTCGGTGGAGGCGCAAGCGATACCGATCTCCGGCATGGGACTATTGAGTATGAGCACATTATATGTAGAGCATTTGAATAAGCTCGTTACCTCGAACATCCTGTGCTGGGCTGAACTGATGAACATAGAGAAGAGTCTTGTAGCAAAGAAGGCGGCTATCTTTATGTTCAGTGACCTCAGTCACGTGAGCCGCGAGCGGGGGCAAATCCCCCGAAGACCGACCGAGGGGCAAAAAATAGAGGGAATGGGTGAAGCAGCTCTGCATGAGGGCTCCTTCGAGATACCCTTTGCAAATATAAAATCGGAGGGCATACTTTCCTATCAGCAGGTTCCAAAGCTTTGAAGACTGTTATTTTCCTTCAAAAACGAGTATGACGAAGGTGTACAATGCAGCGGAGGGTAAGTTAGAAGAGAAACATACTCAAAAAGTCACACAGTTGATATTTCCTTCCTCCTCTCGAACTTTTCCAGTATATGTCCTCGATGCCCAATATTAGAAGCGACATTCCGGTAAGAAATACTATAACGTTTTACTTATACCACTTTTCGAATAGTGGCAACACACAACAGTCCCGAGAGTTGTTGGGTTATATTATACGGCAATGTGTATGATGTTAGATTTCCTGCAGTGCGTTTCCAGAGCTAGCTGAGACAGAGCTTAGGTCACAAATTTCCTACCAAAACATCCAGGTGGTAGCAAAACAGTACGCAATCAAACATGGGTTCAAAGTAATGTTCCAACCTCAGTCTGACATGGCTTTGGCGAAGTATAGATCCTACGGCTGGCCGGTAAAAATGCTACTGAAGAGTATGGCCCCGTACATCCACCAGGGACACTAGGAGAGAACCTCAGAGTGGAAGATAAGCTGGGCACAATCAACCCAGATAGCCTACCTAAAGAAGAAGCCTCTCAAGAGGAAGAACGCCTGGAGGAAAGACCTGCACCAATTAACAGTCTTCTTAACCTAGATGAAATTGAGAAATTCGCCACACAGCAGCTCAGTCGGAAAGCATGGGCGTACTACTATTCGGGTAGTGATGACTTGCACTCTAAGCGGTTAAACACAGAAGCGTATCGGGCCATCTTGCTCAGGCCGCGCATTTTCATTGATTGTGAGAAATGCGATATTTCCACCACCCTACTAGGCTGTAAAGTAGGACTTCCCATCTACGTCTCACCGGCTGCGATGGCCCGATTGGCAAACCCCGATGGTGAAGCTGGCATAGCGAAAGCCTGCGCCCGCTTCGGAGCGATGCAAATGATCTCCAACAACGCCTCCATGACGCCGGAGCTAATCGTTGCAGACGCGAAGCATGGTCAAGTGTTTGGCTGGCAGCTCTACGTCCAGGTGGAGCGCAAGAAAAGCGAAGATATGCTCGCTCGAATCAATAAGCTCTCTGATAGAGTCAAATTTATAGTCCTAGCGCTCGATGCGCCCGTACCTGGGAAAAGAGAGGAAGACGAAAGGTCTCAAAATGTCGCCTCCAGTCTACCTGTAACGTCGGCGTTGCAGGCAAGCTCTGCCAGTAAACCCACCGATAGTGGTATCGGAAAACAGTTGTTTATGGGAACTTCACCCAACCTGACCTGGAAGGAGACATTAGCTTGGCTAGCTAAGCAGACGCCGTTGCCAATCGTCCTGAAAGGCATACAGACACACGAAGACGCTTATCTGGCATCTTTGTACGCTCCTCAAGTCAAAGGGATTATCCTATCAAACCATGGTGGGAGAGAATTAGATACTGCGCCCCCAGCAGTTCATACCCTTCTGGAACTCCGCAAGTACTGCCCTGAGGTCTTCCAGAAAGTCGACGTGCTCGTAGATGGAGGCATCAAAAGAGGCACAGATGTAGTCAAGGCCCTGTGTCTAGGAGCAAGAGGGGTTGGCATTGGTCGAGCCGCCCTGTTCGGGCTTGGTGCTGGAGGAGTTGCTGGTGTTGAGAGGACCTTTGAAAGTACGCCGTAGGGGGCCTGTTTAGAGGATTGATTTGCTGATGCTTTAATTACAGTCCTTGAAGAAGAGCTCAAAACGGCCATGCGCCTTTTGGGAGCTCACAACGTTCAGGAACTAGGCATAAACCACGTAAGTGCAGTAATTGGCTCCAGCCATGATCAGTCGCTGAGATTGTGCACACTGTAGGTAAACACCCGCGCCGTGGAGCAGCAGATTTACGACGGTCCTCCAGGTTTAGAGAAATCTAACTTGTGGCTGTCATCGAAACTTTAATGTCAACTGCAGCACCTTAAGTGGGGATCTACGGGACGCTTTGGTTTCTCGTTAATATTCTGGCCAATATTGTACAGAATTATTAGGCCGTTCGTACAAGAGACACCAATCGGCACCATGAGTCTTTTCAAAATCGCTGTCAAAACATGACCGTCAATCCTTAAAGAGCTCAATATGAATTTACTGTGTGAGAAAATCGAATCAGTTACGCATCTCTTGTGACGAGCCTAAACTACATAGGTTCTACTAAGGTTCCTACTAAATAGCCTCGCTGGATGTTTGGGGAAATGGAATTATGCTCATAATTCGACCTCAACCACCACGATCCTAGATTCAGCCGTACCCAAACAACTCGAACAGATTTACAGTCGGTACGCTCGACATAACCTTCGTCAGCCATATACCTAAAGATACCTCTCACGACGAGACCCTATAGCTGCAAAACGCCTTCTAAAGAACGCCTTGCTGGTCACAGCGTACCAACTGGAATAGTCAGTGGCCGCCGGTCCCAAAGTTTCAGATACATCGTAGTAACGTCAGTCCCAACTGTCTTATACACGAGCATATCCAGCCGAGTACCTGCTGGGCCTCGGGCAACTGCAATCTTCGATCCCGGCATCGCAGGTCCTGTCATTTCCGGATCCAGGATGGGAGTCATGTTTAAGCTCGAATCGGAGGGGTGGCTGGCGTTGCGGTTGTCTATCATAGAAAAAATAGTGCCGTTGATGGACTGGGAGTAGAGGAAGCGGGATAATTCTTTTGGTCTGGCCAGCTAGAGAGAGGGTGGGATTATCGTATACTCGTAGGGACGGAAAATCTGTCGCATTCCCTCTCTTCCAGTGGTGCTTACACAGCAGTTCTCGCAATGCCATTCCTGACGCTGCAAATCAGTTCCGATCCCATACAACCACCAAGCAATCGGCAATGGTCTTGATTGTGGGCATAAAGGCGTCCCCATTGGCACAAAGTCACTACCAAATTTCAGACCGTCGAATCTGGCCACTTGATGCCACGAATCTGTGCTAGCACCCCAGAACAGCTCCTGGACGGTATCATCACCATCCGGCCGATACATGAGCCACCCCGCTTTATTCACGTTTGGGCATATGGGCGTGTAGTTAGGATTTGTTTGCGTCAGGTCATCATAGCCTGACTCAAGGTACGGATAATCGGACGATGCCTTGAAGCCAGGAGCGTCCAGGGAGCCTCGCCTAGCCGATTGAATTATTTATGATCTCAGACTTGAGCTCATGAGTTCTTGTCAATATAAGAAAAAACAACCCGAAATTTGCATTGGTGGCTGACCGAGCGTACGAATATGCTGTTATCATGGCACTCAGTCCGGTGCTTTTGGCGTCAAAGTTTAATCTATAGACATTCCATTTATCTAGTCCGCTGGGTTACCGGTTTCGGTATAAGTGATTGCTATGAGAGATATGCCATCTCGGACGTAAGCGTAATAAACTGTGCCATAACGATTACCTCAGTACATGAATTAGAGATAGGAACCACAGTCAACCATTGCCTATAAGAACGAGTGAGATGCAGAACAAGGCCAAAGATACCGCCATTAACGAGACAAACAAAGTGATCAAAATGCAGAGATGATTTTTTCTTCGTGATATCTTGAAACCCACGGACGTTTCTCCGAGACGAAATAAGTGCTGGTAACGAAGATGTCGAGGCCAAAGGCTGATCTATGCTTATTAAGGAGCCCTCAGCAGCTGCTCGGTAGTACTCTTGTCTTTGTAGCTCTAAGCGTCCCTAGATCTTCAAGAAAAATTATGATTGCGACAGGTCGTTAATAGTTCAACAGTATTGTAGTGATATAGATCAGGAACGCAGCGACACTTTACATCGTGCCCACCACCTCTGCCTTGCACTCAAGTCATCCATGGTCAGCCTCTTTCGCACGATTGAGCGAAGGTGACTTCGCTTGGCACCACCAGACAAACAGTGCCTTGAAAGCGGACTACTGTAAGCCCCTGAAGCCAACAGCACAGCCCCTGAGTCAGTCACGAGCACACGTCCCTTTAAGTAAAACAGTTAAACAGCGAGAACTGGACATCCGCAAGTACTCCCTAATGTAGTAATTTAAGTTTCGATGACGTCTCTTGTTCTAGCGGACAACGTAACAGCTCTCTGTGACACGTTAACTGCGTCCACCGCTTCGCTCAAAGCCTCTTGAATCTAGCAGAAGTGAGAATACGGGTGCGATCGCAGAGACTACCGCCACTGACTGAACAGGTAGCGCGTGTCTCTTAGGCGCTGCACAGTCAATGGACTCAATAGAATTACTGTTGTCGCATGGTTTGAGTAGGCCCCAGCTTGGGAATGAAGAGTAGGCTTGTCACTGTTAAGAAATCAAAAAAACGTCTCGCTGTACTGTCGGCGCTATAAATAGCCCGTAGAAACAGAGAGGCGACAAGTGGCCGAAAGAACGTCGTGAAAATGAATCTAAAGTCTATCTTACGCGTGTGTATTCATGTCGCTCAGCTGTTTAGGTGGAAATTCATCATCGACCCATTGCCATGCCAAAAGCTTCCAATTCAGCTCAGGGCGCCAAAAGAGGCCATAGGCCAGTCCTGGTCTCTCACTCTTGCTATTGCCATCAACGGAGTCCACGACTGCAGACATACCTCCAGTACGTGGCAAGCGCTTCCCAAATATTACCTTTCCAAATCTTGAGTGCAGAACGGCCATCGAACACATGACACATGGCTCATGAGTGACATACAGCTCAAGATCGAGGCAAAGATACCCACCGGGTGCCAGATTGTCATCTGAGTATATAGTATTTTCCAGCTCTGCCCGCGGGTTGTCTGCAAAGACGTCTGAGCAGTCCGGCTCATTTGCGTCATGAGGCTCGGTAACATTTAAACCTCGTCTTTTCCGAGCCACCAAACCAATAGCTCTCATTACCGCGTGGCCCATAGCGTTGCCCCCTCCACCCAGAGCAGGCTGACCAGCACCCTTCCATCGCGCATCACCAGCAACCACGATCGGGCTGGCACCAGCGGAGGCGTTTCGATGCACTATAACTGCGCCAACCGGTTCCCCTTTCAGTGCCACTGACACCTCGCTGCCCGCAATTCGCGCAAGTTCCATCCATACCCCCACGCTGCTTCGTATCTCTTCTTCTGTCCTAGAAATGATGCTCGGATGTGGACCGAACGGATTGTTTTTCTTGTAGACAGTAGGCCAGTAATCCTTGCTCCATTGCTGTGCTTGCTCTTCAGACGTCGGAGGAAGTAAGGGAACCGGTATTGTGCGGACTTTAGGTTGAGTGCCGCTAGTTTTGAACACATCGAGCGAGGAAAGCGACTCGAGGACTTTTTCAAACGGTAATATGGAGACTGCGCAAATGAGAAGATGCAAGGTGGATTGTTGGGAGGTAACTAGATCTCCCGGCACACCAACACTGCTGCGAGACTCTAGAGTAGTCTCATAGCTCTCGCAAGTCGAAATCTTGGTCACTGGAGTAAGAGAAGCTGGTACGTGTTCAGACTTTACAAATCGGCGAAGATGCCGCAAATTTACAGCATCGCGGTCCCGGATGGCACGTTCAACAGCTCTAGATGCAGATCAGTTAGTCCACCAGTGATGCAAGAGAGCCAGCGTACTGTAAGACTGAATTAGCAGACTTTGCAGGAATTTCAGCAACGTATGCTAAGGTGATTTCAAGAGAGGCATGCAATTCTTCCTTAGTGCGCTGTGCAACGAGTTGTCCCTGACAGCTATGATTCATGCGCTCATTATACCCGACTTTCTTGACTGCTCATATAAAGATTACGGGACGGAGGGTGACGTTGTATATTCTGGCCCACGCTAATATTACACTAAGAACATTTAATACAATGCTAACTCGAAGTCACTGTACGCCTCATACGCGTTCAACAGAACTCTTATATTAGTTTAATGAGCTGAGGCCAGCGATGAAACCCATCTGTACGACTACGAACCTTCTGTCTAGTTACAGAAGAGTCTAGAGGTTACCAAACAGACAGATCAACATGTTAATTGAGATCAAGCGTCACGTTGCGATGCTCACAAACAACAAGGTTACAAGCTTACTTAACTAAATAACCATGTATTCGTACCTCGCACTAAGCTCATTCTTCGCTTAGTACTCACCGACCATGTAACCAAATCGATCACCTAACCAAAATTCAACCATATTACTTCTGAAAAGGCTGTATTACAAGCAATTCCTTCAAAAAAGCCTTATATAAAGTCTTTCAAAACTTCTGTTTCTTTTGTCATACCTTAATATAAATCTTACAACGCTTATAAACCTTCTTTAACTTGTTAATATATTGCTTTTTGATAGACTCATCACGAGTCTTTTGTCTCAATTTCTCTAAATCTAGTCTATCAAAGATCATAGATTGAGCTTTCTTGACTTATAGAATGTCTCTCATTTGTAAGATCTTAGCAAATTAATCTTTACATATATTTCAAGCATTAATAACAACTTTCGTGACTGCTATTTTGACTTCTAATAACTCAATTCTACAAATCATTGCATTAATCTTTTATGATTTTCTGTTATTAAAATTCTTTATATAGATTCTTCTGATATAATCAGCAGTGATTATTCAATTAAATCTTGCTATGCTCATTTGATAGTCAATTTTGTTGAAATTTTACATATCATTCAATATTATATTGTATTGTTAAATTATCTCTTTCTACTTAATATGCATTAAAATGAGTCTTCAGAAGCTTAAAGTTATATGCATTCTTTTGTGCAATGACTAAAGACTTTCTCTTTATTTTATGAAAATTTGTTTAACAATTTAACTATTGCTTAATTTATTAAAAGTTCAGTGAAGAGAAATATTCTGAAATAAGTTCATTAAGAATAATTTTGAATATGATCATGTTTTTTGATTTGATCAATGCATTTGTCACTTTTCAAACTTATATTAATAAAATCTTAACAAAGCTTTTAAATGATTATTGCATCATTTATTTAAATAATTTTCTAATTTTCTTTGAGTTAAAGATTAATTATATAAATCACATGAAACAGATTTTGAAGCAATTAAGAAAGTTTAAACTATATACTAGCTTAAAGAAGTATATATTCTTCATCATCAGAATAAATTTTCTAGAATTTGTCATATTCACAAAGAGTGTTTCAATAAACTCAAGCAGAGTAAACATCATTAAAACGTGATTCAAATCAAAGAAGTATCAAGAAATTTAAGTTTTTTTGAAGTTCATTAATTTCTATCAATGTTTTATACATCACTACTTTCAGATAGCAGAGTCTTTAACAAAACTGCTGAGAGATAATGTAAAAGATGTAAAAATAAACTTATTTATATGATTGAGTGAAGCAAAACAAGCATTTAATCAGCTTCATGACGTTTTTATAAGAATATTTATATTAAGATACTTTGATTTGAAGCAACATATACACATTGAAATCATTGTATTTAATTATACAGTTACAAGTATTTTGTCTTAATTAAATAACAAAGATTAATAATATTTAATTGCATTCTGATTCAGAATGATGATAAATGTTGAAAGAAATTATGAAATGCATGATCAGAAACTTTTAGTCATAGTAATGATGTTTAAACATTGATAACACTATGTAAAAGACAATTATCATACTGTTGAAGTTCTGATCAATCATAATAATTTAAAGAATTTATGAATGTTTGAGAATTAAATGAAAGATAAGTAAGATGAATCATAAGATTGTTGATCTGCAACTTTAAAATAGCGCATAAATCAGAAAAGATAAACTTAGTTAATGCATCATTAAACTGATCACGTTGAGTTAAGTCATTAAGCTTGAGTTAAGTTCTTAACTTGTCAAAACTTGATTCAAGTCAGAATTTTAAAACTAAGTATTTAAGTTAAATCATGATGTTGATATTAAGTATTTAAGTCAAGTTATGATGTTGATATTAAGTATTGACTTGAATTTTTGATTCAACTCATTAAAATATGATTTACTATTACTAACTTGTTGAATGATAATGTAACAGAGTAATGCAATTGATTCAATTGCATCTTCATGATTCATGAAAATACTGACTATTATTAATAAAGATTTTCTCATGAGTATTAATCATGACTCATGAGAATACTGACTACTATTGATAAAAATTTTCTCACAAGTATTGATTAAAATTTATGAAAATACTGATTATTATTAATAAAAGTTTTCTGAATCTTGTAATTACAAGCATAAATGTGATGATTGAGTTTACTAGATGAATAAATGAGATCTATAAGAGTGATATGACAATGTGATATTCTAAGCAGGCACAGAATAAATATATATTATTGTAGAGCTAATTATTAAGAAGCTTTCAATAACTTGAGAAAATCAATTGACTATAAAGAGTTTGTCAAGCATTGTTAAGTTGAGCATAACATAATTCATGACATATTAAGTTGAAGATATGACATAATTTAAATGATGTCTTGACAAAGTCATAAAGTTTCAAAGTTAACTCAAATCTGATCTTTGATTCAGTCTTTGACTTTAGTCTCTGATCTAATCTTTATATGTCAATTCATCATGACAATTGTCTTTTTTTTTAAGTGAGTTCATTCTCGATCTCAATAATTAATGTCTTTGTTTACTTTGATAAATGATGACGTACACTCATTGATTCGCTTTAGAAACTCTCGATAAAAATCTTCAAATCTTTGTAAGAAAACAAGAAAAAAAGAAATCTTTAATCAAATGATAATTCATCTTCAATTATAATGTGTATAAATGACAGTGTAGATAGTATATGTGATGTATAGTTGATGTAAATGACAGCAATGATGATGTGTAAATAACATATAAACATTGTTTACATTTTGAGTAAATGATGTGATTGAAATGATAAAACATAAACAAAAGTGAATAACAATTGTTGTTTTGTTTATTGTTTTTTCAGTTTCTCTCAACTTCTCATTTTCTTTAACTTCATCTTTTTTCAATTTCAATCATATTTTTATCATTGTATGATTACTTTTAACAAACTTTGAATATATCTGTATTGTAAGAGTAAGAGATTTAAATCATAAGTCATGAATGCACAGCGACGCTCAAAGAGAGTTGTAAGATGATGAAAGTAAGTGATGATTAAGTCAAAATTATTATGAAAGTAAGTGATATCACAACTTAAGATTTCACGACTACTATTGCGATTAACAACATCATAAATCTGCTCAAAAAACATTGATTAAATGTGATGATTATGATGTTGCTGATGCTGAATCACTCATGATGATGCAAACATCATTAAATTTTGATTGAAAACTCATTGTTTCTACTATTTAAACTTTTGAGTACATCTCAGTTATTGAAGAGAAAATTCAAAAGACGATGAAAGAAGAAATGATTGCTGATGCTTCATTGATGATCTTGTTGAATTCACAGACTTCGTGAAATCAAAGAATGATGATAAGATTTACTTATTTCACTTCTTGATGTCGTTATTGATGCTTTTCAGCTGTTAATTGTTGAAATAAGCAAAAGAAGTGTTGCTGATTTTGAAACTCTAAATAGAATGATTTGTATAAAGTGTGCTTAAGTTCTACACATTGAGAATAAAGCATCACTATGTGATGTCATCTTTCAAAGAAAGACAATGTACAAGAAGTGTGCTTATTATGCAAGTAATGAGAATTTCTGTATTGTAGTGAGTATATTTATATGATATGTTTGTTAAACACTTATGATTTGATGTTTAGATTCTCGACATTTGCATTTCAACTATCAATGAATTCTTTCATCTGCAGAAAATTCATGATAATGCAATTAAGAATGAAGAAGAGAACATCACTTTAAAGATATTCACTGCTCATCAGAAAATTCTTTACAAGAAATTGACAGCAACGACTTGTGTAAAGAGTTATCTTGAAAGAGTTCACAAATTCAAGTCTTTAAAGATTCAAAAGCTCATTCTTAAAGAGATGATGATTATCAATGACATCATCAGAGAAATTCTGAATGTAAAGTGCTTTGCAATATATTCAATCTCAATTATATATTGTTTTGTCAGCATTTCTAATTGTTCTAATATATTTTAGCATAATTTGTCATCTTTCAAATCTCTGTCTTCACGTCTCAATGTAAATCTGATAATGAGAAAGAAGAAGAAATCTGCAATCTTGTTTCATGTGAAAGATGTTTAATGAAATAATGATTGCATGATGTTTATTATATCGTGATGATTGCGCTCTCTTGTTGAACGTGTTTGAACATCTTTGCGCTTTTTTCTTCTGTCTATTGATTTACATATGTGATCATCTCATTAAAGAACGAAACTATCATAATACAGTGATTCTTCTTTTCTAATAATGAATTTATGCTTGAAAATGAGTAATTATGCTTTTCACTCACATTTCAGTCTTGTTTTGAAAGCTTTTATAAGTTTCAAGATATTTTTCATATCTTCACTCAATATTCATTGATTATATTCAATGAGATATTCTTTTCATTGTATCTTATAATATAAGATTCTCTTTCTTTTTTGCTTCTGTAGAATCTTTTCTACCTTTTATTCTTGCTCATTATCAATAAGCTTGAATATGAGATAATCAAGTATAAAGTTATCATTTAATCTACGATTATACAACTTTAAAAAAGACATATGAAAGACAGAATGAACTCTATAAATAATTGAAAGATCAAAATGATACGTTTGCTTATTTATGAGTTCTTGTATATGAAAGAACTTTATCATCTTATTTAATAACTTTTTGCTCAACTTCTTCTGCTTCAGATTTTTTGCTAATAGTGTAATGATTGTCTCTTTAACAACACAAGGTATATACAGAGATCAAACAGTAATCACTATTACTAGACTTGAGATCTGAAGATAACTGAGACAATAATATGTATTGACTACTTACATGAGTTGAGCACGAAGCTTTTATCTAAGGAAACAATCATCGTTATATAAACATAGAAGAATCGTGTCAAGTCGTTTCTGCTCTGAATGATCACTCTGATCATCTTCGAGCAAGATGAGCAAGATGAGCATCATGCTCATCATGCTCACTGTGATCACTTCTGATTCGAGCGATCAGAGCGACCACTTCGAAACTCTGATTACTCAATGATTATCTAATCATTGCTGTTATGTAATCACATGCGAGAGAGTTCTAACAAATAGCATGATCAAATCATTAATATTAAAGAACTTAAACTTATGTTTTTGATTATAGTACTTTGTCTGAACATCAATTGTGTTTTGTCATCATTTCATTAACGTGTTTCACACATTTTGCAGCATTTCAATGCATTCTTTTGCTGCTGACACTTCTTCTTTCATAGCATCATTCTTAATGTGTATGTCAAAGATGAGTTCATAATCATACATGACTTTAAAAGAACTACAGTTTAATGAAGTGTGCTTCGTCTGATGATAAATGAACTCAACTATAAGTAGAAGTGTAACTCAGTCATTTTGCTTTTCAAAACAATACACTCTTAAATAATGTTTCAACATTTGATTCTGTCATTCTGTTTGATCATCTGTTTGCGAATGAAAGACAATGCTTAGTCGTTGTTTTACCTTGACATGATAGCAGATCTCTGATTAAAACGCATTGATAAATAGACTATTTCTATTAATAATTATATTATTCAATATCTCATATCTTAAAGCAATCTGCTTAAAGAACAACTCTGCTAACTTTACAACAGTCAGAGTCTTCTTTGTAAACAGATAACGCGTCATCTTCATGTAGTAATTGACTATCACAAGAATCAAGTCATACATGACTTTTTTTCATTTACTAGATGACAGATCTGTTATGAAATTCATAGTGATTTCTTTTCATGAATCTGTGAGTCGAAATAATGATCTCAACTCATCATATGATAAATGATGTTTCATCTTCATTCTTTGACAAATGTCACAAGTATCTACGTACTTTTTGACATCTTTGATTATACTTTTTCAGTAATATTTGCAATCTAATAGCTCACTGATCTTGTCAGCATCAAAATGTCTTGCTAACAAGTCATCATGATGACGTTTCAATAACTCTTCTCTGACAGAAAAATCTTCTGAAACATACAATAATTCATTGTACTTTATCATTTCTTGATTATTCAATGTTTAAGCTTCAATGTTTCTCTTTCATATACTTATCGTTTCGTCTGCTTTTAATCTCACAGCAAATTCATCTTCTTACTGTAAAATCTTGATGAGTTCAACTATGAATTTACTACTAAAGTTGTATATCATTTCATGAATTATCAGTACTCTGACAATTGCACATGAAATGAGTTGTTTGCAATCAACAGTTTCAGCAACAGAATTAAGCTGTTTCTCAACTACATTGCAATCTTTATAAGTCAACGTTTCATCATCATGTTTTCTTAAGTTTTCAAACTCAGATCGAGAAATTCTATCTCTTAAGAAATGTACTTCATCTAGATGCGTCTTTTGCATTGCTAAAGTCATGACTTTCAGCAGCATACTTCTGACATGCATTGCTGAACATATACTTGTGTTTTTACTGACATTGTGAACAAACATCTTTTTAACTTTGTTAATCACTCATGTACAGTAAATTTCATTTGACAACATGCTTTTAACATAATCGACTGAATATCTTCTTTCATTGACATTGTGAATGAACATTTTCTTGACATCATTAATCACTTATGTTCATCAGTGAATTTCATCTTGCAGTCTGCTCTCAACATGTTCTGCTGAATATCTGTTTATACTTATACTGTGAACGAACGTCTTCTCGACATCGTTAATCACTTGTATACAGTATAGTTCTCTGATCACTACGAATATAAAGCTATTTAAGCTTTCTATTCTAGTTAGCTTTCGCTGCAAAGTAAGCAGCAAATGATTTGCAAAGATGTTTTCACTTTTATAGTCAGATTGTTTTGACAACGCATTGATCAAGTTTGTCTTTTCTGATTTATGTGCTATTTAAAAGTTGCAGATTAACAATTTCATGACTCATCTGACTTGTCTTTCGTTTAACTTTTGAACATTCATAAAATTCTTCAGATTATTATGATCAGTCAGAACTTCAACAGTATGATAACTGTTTTTCACATAGTGTTGTCAGTGTTTAAACATCGCTACTATGACTAGAAGCTTCTGATCATATGTTTCATAATTTCTTTTAACATCTATCATCATTTTAAATCAGAATTCAATCAAATGTCACTGATTTTGATCATCTGACTGAGACAAAATTTCTACAACTGCATAATTGAATGCATTGATCTTGATGTATATATGTCACTCTGAGTCAAAGTGTCTTAGTATAAATGCTTTCATAAAGACGTTGCGAAACTGATTAAAAGCTTGTTTCACTTCATTCAATCATATGAATGAGTTCATTTTTACATCTTTTACACTATCTCTCAGCAGTTTTGTTAAAGACTCTGCTATCTGAAAGTAGTAATGTATAAAACGTCGATAGAAATTGATGAATCTCAGAAAAACTTGTATTTTTCAATACATCTTTGATCTGAGTCACGTTTTGATGATGTTTATTTTACTTGAGTTCATCGAAACGTTCTTGATGAATATAATAAACTTTAGAAAGTTCACTTTAATGATGAAGAATTCACACTTTTTCAAGCTAGCATATAGCTTGAACTTTCTTAATCTTTCAAGAATCTGCTTCATGTGATTTACATGATCAGTCTTCTCTATGAAGAAGATTAGAATGTCATTCAAATAAACAACACAAAAGTCATTTAAAAGCTTTGTTAAGATTTTATTAATATAAGTCTGAAAGATGATAGATGCATTGATTAAATTAAACAACATGATCATATATTTAAAGTGATTGTAATGAGTATGAAACGTTGTTTTTCACTCGTCTTCACGTTGAATTCTGAGACAATGATAAACATTCTTCAGATTTAACTTAGTGAACTGCTTGACTTTATTGAGTCTGTCTAGAGTTTCACTAATTAGAGACAGTGAATAATGATTTTTGACAGTGATCTTATTCAGATCTCAATAGTTCATGCATAAATGAAGACTATCATTCTTTTTGAGAATGAATAAAATAGACGCATCAGTTGAGCTGACGAAGTGCTTAATTCATTCTTTCGCTAAGACATTGTCTAAATACTGTCTCAGAGTTGCTAACTCTGTGTTCAACAGATTATACAACGATTCATATGACAACTCTGCAGTGATTTCGATTGCATGATCATAATCTTCATGCAAAAGCAATTTATCAACACTTTCTATCAAGAATACATCTTTGTATTCTTTCAATTCAATAAGTAAAGTTTGCATTTCAAGCGCATTTGTGATATGATTCGCTGCGTTATTCATTGCTTTCACTTGATGTTTAACGATTGATTCTTTGACAACATTGATCATGACAAGAGCATACATAGTAGACTCATTGTTATGATTCTCAAGCCTATTCTCGACTTTATTCTCGATCTATTCTCGAGTCTATTCTCAGTCTTGACTATCTTTAATTGAGTCTAGTGAGCATTCAAGCTAGAGATGATGTCATCGAGTCTCTACATCATCTGTGTAAGATGTCAATTCTTTCGAGTTTAGCACAGAGATCAGAAACACATATATAAGCTGCAAGTTCTTCTTTATAAATACTTTTCTTTCTTAGCATTTATCTACTAGTTAAATGACATTCATATGACTCGCTCTATGCTGATTTCTAACATTAGATAAATGCTCATCAAACTACTCTGCTATCGACGTGTAGACAATACGAAATAATCTACTTCTTTTATTCAGAAAATTCGCAAGAGATTCTTTGAATTTATATTACTTTTAATTCGCAAGAAATTCTTCGAATTTGCACTCATTTGTTTATCAGAAAATTCACAAGAACTTCTTTGAATTTACATTTATTATTACATCACACACACATATTATGACACGTGACTTCGAGTCAGTCAAATCACAATCAGCTCAATTGCTTAGAAGCATTGCAAATAAATGAATTTTCATGCTATTTATTGATGTCTCAAATGAAGTCAAGAAAGTCGAGATTTCATGAAATATAAAAAACAAGAAACAATTGCATCAATGAGTTGAAAGTCAGTTCAACGAAATTATCAAGATGTTGAATAAACTTAAAGCTCAACGAGACATGATTCTGAAATGCATCGAGCACTGAATCTTCATGCAGATCGAGCATAACAAGAGATTGAATCAGCTAGAAATTAATCGCGCATCAATCAACACTTTAAAAGAGATCAACATTCAACTACAAGAAGAGATGTTGATTCTCAAAGAGAAACAACGTCAAGCTGATCAGTCTTGAGAACATCAAAACATCAAGTCATTGTCAGAATCATGTCTAAATGATACAATCAATAAAGATCAGAATTGATAGTGCTTGATCTTTAAAGATAGTTATAACTGAATATTAAGAATACAGAAGAAGATTGATACAAAAGCTTCTATTTATGTAATGTTCAGAGACTGCGTTAGACTCGAAAGAAATGTGTTTGTGACATGAAAAGAAGATGATGTAGATGAACAAAATGTTGGTGAAAGAAAAGAGTGTTGAGAAAGAAAAAGAGTGTTGGGAAAGAAAAAGAATGTTGAGGAAGAAAAAGAGTGTTGAGTCATATCTGAGCCAAACCTGAGTCAGATCTAGATCAGATCTCAACTAAATCGTTGACTAGCTCTAATCATTACACAGAGTACTCGCTAGCGTGCACTGCGAATTAATTAGAGCTTCAGCCTTGTTCAGTCTTATCGATCTTGATACGCTCATAACATTACTTTCTTCTTCGAAAATTTATGTTTGCATGAATGTAGTTTCTTTGCTTGCTTTTGTTGATAGTTATTCCGATATTTAGCGCGGTTTGCTTGAATATAGCTTATGAAATTCGTTTAAAACTTTCTCTGAGTCATCGAATTTCCCTTTATCGACATAGTATCATTCATCATCTTTATCTAGATCTTTTCATTTGACTTTGTACTGTATTCGACCTTGATAGCGTCTGAAGTTCAATATATCATCTATCTTTCAATGTTCATCGTCTTCAATAGTGATTGATCTGAGTGATTCTGAATGTTGTTCTGATAGAGAGTCTTCTGAATACGATTGTAGTAGCTTCGAGCTGAACATCAAGTGTATATGCTTCATGCTTGTAGATAGGCGAAGATGATAGAAAGTCTCGACTTTGACAATGATTTGATAGAAACCTAGCTGTTTGTCTTTCAAATTCTTGCATGATCTCGTGATTTTGACGTTTCTAAAAGATAGTCAGATTTGATCATTTATCTTGTAAATGACGTCTCGTCTATGTTTATTGACCTGAACTTCGATGATCAGCTTAGTCTTTTTCAATTGTTGACGATCGAAGTTCAGTAGCTCTTTCATTTGAATGACAATATCGTCTGCTTTTCTAGCTTCAATTCGTTCATGAGTGATTTCGTAGTCAGTTGTATCTGAATCGAAACTCATTCAAGAGTGAAATTCTTTATTGAAGTAGAAAGAAATCATTGAGATGATCGAGAATGTATTAACATTGTCACTGAACTCAATCATAGATATTCATTTAGCTCAATCGTTCTGCATGTAATTACAGTAGATTCTGAGTTCGCGTTCAACGTCTTGATTGACTCGCTCTGTTTGATCGTCGATTTCAGAATAATAAGCAGTGAATAGGCTAGCGATAATTCGTAGTCGCTTACAAAGACTCTTTCACATGATGAATACGAATTGAGAGTCTCTATTTGAAACAATAGAACTGAGTAGATTGTGCAGTCAATAGACGTTTCATAGCATAATTCAGACTGTTTCTTCGACTGAGATGTCATTGTCTTCTCAATGACAGGAAACATAGTGACGTTCTTTGAAGAGACGACATATGATTGTGCAAATGACGTTATAGTTCTTCAACAGAGATAGCTCAGTTATGAAGTTCATAGCTATATCTTTTCATCGTTCTAGTGAGATAGATAGAGATTGATGAAGTTCGTTGATTGCATCTCTAAAGACTTTGCTTTGTTGACAGGTATGACAGTTTCGAATGTACTGTCTGATAGTAGCTCAATGATCTGACCAATAGTAGAAGCGCTGAACTAGGTCAATAGTTTGTTTATTGTCGAGATGAGAGATGAAAGATTGATTGTGCACTTCTTGTAGTAGTTTCGTGTGTATGTTCTTGAGAACTCAAAGTAATCTTTTTCTAAATAGAATGTTGTCAATAATTTCGCAGTTCTTCATCTTAATGCTATGAAGCTTGAGCTTGTTGTCGTTTTTAGCTTGCCTATATTCGCTGCAAAGCTCATTCGTTTGATTGACTAATCATACTCTTTAATAGAGATTGACTTCTGATTTCGAATTTGCGCTTAATTTCAAGTCAATAGATAGAATATTGACTCTATCAGAGATAAGAATAGTTTGAAAGCGATCTTTAAACCGTTTAGCTGATTCAGAGACGTTCGCTAGAGACATTCAAGTTAGCGCATCGACTTTAGTGTTCATTTTGCCTGATCTAAAGATAATCTGAAAATTGAACTTTGATAGAATGTTCAGATAGTTGACTTGACGTCGACTCAGCTGTTTGTTTTTCATGAAGATCTTCAGAGCTTAATGATCGATGAATATTTGAAGAAGTAATTCAGTACATTTCAGCTTAAGTCGTCAATGTTTGAAACAGCGAATAATGATCAGCAATTTCTTGTCATAGATATGATAGTTGATTTCAGCGAGAATCATGCTTTTGCTGTAGAAGATCATCGAGTGAAGTACACTCTCATCATTGTACTGAGATAGTATTTCATCTTTTACATAGTTTGATGCATCGATTTTCAAAATAGTCTGACGTTTGAGATTGAAATGACGAAGAACTGAAGCGAAACTGACCTGTTTCTTCAGATTTCTGAAAGCTTGAATGCAAACTTCGTTTCAAACAAAAAACATGTCTTTTCTAGTCAATTGAGTGAACGGTTTGACTAGTTTGAAGAAGTCTCTAATAAAACAACGGTAAAAGTTCACAAATCTCACGAAGCTTTGAATTTCTTTCAAATTGATCGAAGTAGTTCAGTTGAATATGATGATCATCTTGCTTGAATTCATGCAAAGATCTTGTTCTGATACAATGACTTCTAGAAAGACTGTCTCTTCTACATCGAATTCGCACTTTCGAATATTCATCTGCAGTTCAGCTTCGCGTAGTCGACTCAATACTAGTTTGACGTGATCTTTATGTTTCTTTCTTGTTTTGCTATAAATGAGAATGTCATCTAGATAAACTTGGCAAAAGTCGTTCAGAAAGTCTCATAGAACGTCATTCATATATTGCTGAAAGAAGATTGATCTGTTAATTAGTTCAAATGATAACACTTTGTATTTATATGCTTCTAAAGCAGTGATAAAGATGATGTAATTCTTGCTATTGAAGTGCATTCGAAGTTTGTTGAACGCTGATATGATGTTCAATCTAGTCAGATGCTTGCAACTCACTATTTTATCAATGATCTCGTCTATCAACGATAGAGAATATCTATTTCTTTTGAAAATGACATTTAGCTTTTGATAAGTTCACACAGAATCAAAGATCTTCATTTGCTTTGAGAACAAATAAAACGGGGAAGAAATAGAGAGTCTGACTGAAAGTGATGAATTTCTTCGACAAGTTCTCATTTAAGTACTTCTTTACTTTTGTTACGATTCTAGTCTTCGTCTATTCTTCGTCTAGTCTTCGCCTGATTTCATTCTAATCGAGTCTAGCACAGAGTTAAGAAACACACATATAAGAATCGAGTTCTTTTCTGTAGATACTTTTCTTTCTTAGCATTTATCTATTAGTTAAATGACACTCATATGACTCACTTTATGCTGGTCTCTAACAGTAGATAAATGCTAATCAACTACTCTGCTATCAACGTGTAGACGATACGAAATAATCTACTTCGTTCATTCAGAAAATTCGCAAGAAATTCTTCAAATTACTTTCATCAAAACACATTTTCAAATTTACTCAAATTTACTCAAATTTACCAAATCAATCACTCAATCTTCTCACAATCTATCTATCTTTACCTTCAATTTCTCACAATGACATGCGACTTTGAATCAGTCGAGTCATGAACAGCTCGTCTGCTTAGAAGCATTGTTAATAAATGAGTTTCTCTTATTTCTTTTGATGCTTCAGCGAGATCTCAGAATGTCGCTATCTCATGAAACATCAACATGAATCAACAACTTCGTCAATGAACTATCGATCAGTCAGACAAGATCATCAAGATGCTGATTGAGCTAAGAGATCAACGAGACATAACTTTGAAACTCAATGAGCAATGAATCAATGTTCAAGTCGATCACATCAAGAGACTTGATGAGCTAGAGATCAATCAAATGACAATAGACACTCAAGAAGAGACTATCGTCAAACTACGAGAGAAAGTCTTGAGTCTAAAAAAGAGACAGCGTTCAGCGAATCAGTCTCGATCTCGTCAGTCTACTGAATCTCGAGTTTCTACGAAATCTCTATCTCGTCAATCTATCGAGAATCATACTCGACGTGAGTCATTCACTTTATTCAATAATGATCATCACAAGTCTTTCAAGTTTTCGAACTCATCTGTATTCATCGACGAAGATGAATTAACATGAGATAGCTGAAGAATCAAGATGAACGACAAGCTTCAGACAAATGTCGATCACTTCGATAATGAGAATATCTGTATTGTCTATGTGATATCTAAACTAGAAGATGATGCTGCTGAACATATCTTCGCTTGACGTCGTCATGATGCTTTGCATTCTTACATCTCGATCTACGAGCTATTTGAGCATCTGAAAGAAATATACGATGAACTGAATAGAAATCAAAAGTGTCGTCGCGAGTACAACGTTCTGAGACAAACAGACAAGTTCTTCAACGTCTTCTACTTCAACTTTATGAAGCTATTCAGCTATCTAGACTACGACGATTGCACTCTGATGAACGATCTTCAAAATAAGATCAACAATCGCTTGCAGAATGCTCTGTCAGTATGTCTTGAAGACTTCGCTTCACTTCATCGTCTCAAGATCTTTCTTCAAGATGTGAATAATAAACAGCGAGTCAACTATCAGCTACGCAGTCAGCTTCGCACTGTCACTGTCAAAGTCACTGTTGTACCTGATAAACGCGCTGCTACTTCATTGTCAATGACGACTTCAATAATTGATTATGTTAAGTCTACTCTCTCTTCTATCTCTGAGTCAGCAAGATCATCTATCATCTACTATACTTGCAAGACTTCAAGTCATTTGTTCAAGAATTGCTTTCAGAACAAGATCAATACTTCTGCATCTTGTGCATTCACTTCTCATCTACATGAAATCGTCATTTCGAAGAATAAGAAGAATGAGAAAATGTCTTCTTTTGAAGATAGCGAGGCAAAAAACTAGAGACTTTCATCAAAGACGCGATGAAAGAGATGTTAATTTCTTCAATGACAAGCATGTCAGATGATTCTTTTGCTTCTGAATCTTTGACTACTGAATGTGTACTTTCTAGCAATGAAATTAGTTACTCATTGAAGTCATTGATAGACATCAAAGCTGCTGACTATTCGTTCATTGATGAAGTGATCGCGCAGATTGTTTGTGACCAGTTGCAAATCGAGCTTCTGACTTTGATCAAAGCGAAGTCAATTCGAGAATTTAACGGTCACTATGCTAAGAAACTCATTACTCATGTCATTTATTTGAACCTGACTGTTCAAGATCATACGATTGACACAGCTTCTATGTTGATCACTTGATTAGATCAACATCAAATGATTCTTGAAAAAATCTGAATGAACAAAATCGACCTAGTAATTGATATGTGAATCAATTTTCTTCGGTTTTCGAATTTCATTCTCAATTCAAAATCAATTGTTCTACTCACAAGCAACAAGACAACTACGAAGCAGAAGAGTTTGACTTCTACTCATATACTGAAGAGATCTTTCACTATCTCTCAACTCAGTCTGAAATCACTCTCTTTCAGTCAGTTCAATGAGAAGTCAGTTAAACTAATTGAACAGTTAAAATCGCGCGACGCGACTTTAACTAGCGTCAAAATCCCTAAATCAACGTCAGATTCAATGAACATAGCAATGATAGAGACAGCAACATATAGAATGTTAGTGAAACGATCAGACGTCAAGATCTTTGCTGTTATCATCTTGAAAATCGATCAACTCATAACTACAGTTGAAAACAAGTCTGAAGAAGTGAATCTGCATAAGCTTTTTCACGCTGAAGCTCTCAAGCAAGTCAAGATTAAGCTTTTCTCTGAATATCACGACTATCTAGATGTCTTCGATCGAGCAATGATCAATCAGCTATCATTGCATCGTTTCTACGATCACAAAATTGAGTTGATCGATGAAGAAACGTTCTTGCGAAGCAGACTATATCAGATGTTCAATCACAAGCTTCAGAAGGTAAAGAAGTATCTGATTGAACATTTGAACAAAGAATTTATTTTCTTCAGCTTTGCATCATACGTCTCGCTCATCTTGTTCGCTGAAAAGAAAGACGAAAGTCTGCGTTTCTGCGTTGATTACAGAAAGCTCAATGCTTTGACCAAACGAAATCGCTACTCTTTGTCATTGATAAATGAGACTTTCGCTCGTATATAAGAAAGCAAGTATCTGACTTGATTGAACATCATTGTCGCGTTCAACAAGCTACGCATGCACTCAGGTAGCGAAGATTTGACTATCTTTATTACCTTTTTCAACTCATACAAATATCATGTAATGCTCTTTGAATTAATCAACAAATTGACGTTCTATCAACACTATATGAACGACGTATTGTTTGAATATCTACATCAGTTTTGTCAGATCTATGTAGATGACATTATCATTTACAGCAAGATCTTGAAGAAACACAAGCAACATGTACGATTGATCTTGAATAGACTACGAGAAGCTGATTTACAGATAGACATCGATAAATGCAAGTTTCATGTTCAGAAAATCATCTTTTTAGAACTTTTGATGTCAATCGAGAAACTTAAGATGAATTCACGAAAGATGCAAGCAGTCGTTGATTGATCTACACTCAATAATCTCACTCAGATGCAGTTCTTCATTGATTTCTGCAATTTCTATCGACGCTTCATCAAGAACTTTTCGAAGATTGTTCGTTCAATGATTCAACTCACTCAAAAGAAGATCATATTTGAATGAAATGAAGCCTGTCAAACTGCATTCAACCACATAAAGAGACGTATGACTGAGACTTTTATACTTCGTCACTTTAATCAGACTTGCGATTTCATTCTTGAAATTGACTCATTCGACTACGTCAATGATGAAGTTCTGTTTCAATATGATGATGAAGATGTTCTACATTCAATTGCCTTCTATAGCAAGAACATGTCTTCTGCTGAATGCAACTACAAGATATATGATAAGAAACTGCTGATCATAATTCGAGCTTTTGAACACTGACGACTCGAACTAAAGCTGATCAACATTTCTATCAAGATGTTCATCGATCATCAAGCACTCATCTCATTGATGAAAGACAAGAAGCTGAGTCGACGACAGATGCGCTGAGTTCAGAAGCTAGCTGACTTTAACTTCAAGATAATGTATCGATCTGACAAACAGAACATTAAGATCGATGCATTAACTCGTCAAGCTGACTTCGTGCCTAGAGATCTTGATGATGAATGTGTTCAATATCAAAGAACTACTATTCTGACATTGAATTGAATGAAGATCGCTGACCTAAAGAAGAATAATGATCAATCAATCTATAAACAAGTTCTTGACGTGAATGAAATCGACGAGAATTGTACGCTACTTCGCGAAGCAATAGCAAGAGACGAAGCATAATATGAAGGTATCAAATTGAAGAATTGTTGAACTCAGAATGAAATCTTGTTTCATGATAGTCAGCTATGAGTTTCGTTCAACGAACTTCTACAAATGAATCTGATTCGTGAGATACATGATCAATCGTCGATTGATCATTCTGAAATTCTTAGAACAGTGAAGATCATAAAGCGAAATTACTATTGATCTTTTATGCGGAAAACGGTGAATCGATATATTCAAAACTGCTACGTATGTCAACGTTCAAAGACATCAAGAGATAAATCAAACGACTTGCTTCAATCTCTATCTATATCTGAACAGCGATGGCAGAACATAGTCATGAACTTCATTATCAATCTACCTGATTCGTACGACTACAACGCTATTCTGACTGTCATCTGCAAATTGTTGAAAGAAAGGCATTATATTTCTTGCATCACTGATGATGAAGATATCACAGCCGAAAAAACAGCTGAAATGTTGCTTCAATGAGTATATCAAACTCATGATTTATCAAGCTTCATTGTATTCGATCGAGATTCTCAGTTCATCTTCATTCTTTGAAAGTCTCTTTGCAAACGACTGAGCATTTCTCTTCAATTGTTCATCGTCTATCACTCTCAGATCGACGGTCAAAGCGAACGAGTTAATCAGAATGTTGAGCGATATCTTCGTTTCTTCTGTTTGTACATGCAGAACGACTGATTCAAGTGACTACTTATGATCAAGTTTGTCAACAATAACCTCTTGTCTTCAGTCATCTTCTTGACTCTCTTCTTCATGAACAAGAGCTTTCACCCTTGTATGAGCTTCGACCTCGACATCATTGAGTATGAAAGCACTCGCGAACGTCTGCAGATCGCTCAAGTCGAAAATATATTCAATCACATGAATAAGACACTGATCTTCGCTCGCGAAGCTCTGATCAAAACACGGAAACAAATGATGAATCAAGCTAACAAGCATAGAAAGAAGATCAATTACAAGATTGAATCAAAGATGTTTCTGAACAAACGAAACATCATTACAGCGAGATTCTTCAAGAAATTGAATGACAAGATGCTTGATTCTTTTTAGATCACAGACTTTGTTGACTCATTCTATAAGTTGAAACTATCAGAGACTATGCATATACATGACGTATTTCATTCAGAGCTTCTTTGTTCTGTCATTGATGACTTTCTGCCTGATCAAAAGAATAAACCTTCAAGATCAATAGTGGTAAACGATGAAGACGAATGAGAAATCGACAATATATTGAACTTTCAATGATATTGAAGACGACTTCAATATCGAGTCAAATGAAAGAGCTATGACAACGATCTCAACTGATATAACGCTGACGACGACGAGTTTATGAACGCTCAAGAGATGGTTGATGAATTTCATATCAGATATTCAAGAAAAGCGCACTAAGAAACAACATTCATGCAAACATGAATAGTCAAGAAAGGGAAATAATGTTACGATTCTAGCCTTCGTCTATTCTTCATCTAGTCTTCGTCTGATTTCATTCTAATCGAGTCTAGCACAGAGCTGAGAAACACACATATAAGAATCGAGTTCTTTTCTGTAGATACTTTTCTTTCTTAGCATTTATCTATTAGTTAAATGACATTCATATGACTCACTCTATGCTGATTTCTAACAACTTTCAGAAGTTTGACAGAAAACATTCGATAGATTCGACAGCGAGAAGACGTTGAATCACTGATGAGCTCAATTTTATGATTGTAGAAGCGATGAGAGAGTAGTTTATTCGATTGAGCTCGATCAAAAACATCTAGAAACTCGTGATATTTTGATGACAGCTTTGCTTTAATATCTTTCAAGTTCTGAGTCGTTTCATTGATTAAAGAGACGTTTAGAGCGTTCAAATTGCACTGAGTGTTGTACGCGATTTTTCTATCGATATTCTTCATGAATAGAGCGAATACTTCAGTCTGATTCTTCTTTGAGTAATTCAACAGTGTTTTGAACAAAGCGACATTTATGCTTCAAATTGAGAAGAACTCTTTCTGAATCGTAGTTGAAACAGATCGTTTGAGCATTCTAGAAACCTTTGACTGAGAGATAGAAGTAAACGAAGTTGATCGCAATCAACTTGAGTGCTTTGAATTGAGAGAAATTGAAAAAATCGAAATGAAAGTATTTAATTGATTCGGAAAAACGATGACGTCGATTCGCATATTCAGTAATATTTCATTTTTGTTCATTCATGATTTTCCTAATATGACTTCGTGGTAATTGATGTCAGCTATCAACATAGAAACAGTCAATTTCTTATGACTTTCAATGATGAGATTCGATAGAATTTTATGAGTGATAGTCTTCTTAGATATCTTTTCATCATATTCTTTTATTAACTTCTCTTTTGTCAGTGATATAGGTTGAATTTTCAGCTCTTTACATACTCTATTGACTAGATTGATATGTATGATTGTATAAACGGCTGAATCACTGTCTATCAAAGAGCGAAGGCTGAATGATTCATTCTGCGAGATGAGAAGAGCATCGACTAGAAACGACTTATCAAAGTAATTCTCTTTCGATAGAATTTCGTCTAAATTGCACAAAGATATAATCTTCACTTCAGTGACTGTTGAAGAGATGACTAGTTTTTTGACTTGAACTCTGATTCAGTATTGAGTTCAAAACGATCGTAGTTCTCGTCAACTGCATTGACTTTGATAGATTGATTCAAGCATTCTCTGAAACTATGACCTGATTTGTGACATACGAAACAGATTTCGACTAGAACGTCTGCATTCTTGACGCTAGTCAAAACTGCGCTGCGTGACTTTGATCAGTCAGACTTCAAAGCAGAAGACTAAACAGCAATAGTTGTTACAATTCTAGCTACGCATCTTCGTTGATGACTATGTTGATGACTATGTTGATGACTATTCTGAGAACTATCGTCAATCGCTCGTCGCTAGAGCATAGACTTGTTTCGAAGTCAACTCTATTCAGAGTTAGCTTATGTTCTTCTGAGTCATATAGATAGTCGACTCTTCTCTTCTAGATACTTTTCTTTCTTAGCATTTATATACTCGTTACATTACACTCATATGACTCGCTCTATGCTGACTTCTAACATTATATAAATGCTTCTTCGTTACAGACGAAGAGAAATAATCTGCATCGACTTGCTTTGCTCGATTCACACGACTATTGACTTTGATCTAGTCGACTCGCGATCGTGCAGACACTCACTCTTCTTTCTCGTGAGCTGACTCAGCGAGAATAAACAAAAGATTCGAACTCGTGCGCTGATCAGCGAGTATAAACAAACGATTGAAACTATTCAACTAGGTCAAAGATCAGCGAATTAACCGTTCATTCAGATTCGCAAGAAATTCTTCGAATTTGTTGAACAATCAAACGAGATCAGTCATAGAACTGCGTGAAGTCTCTATCTTGAGAAGCAAACTTTCAGTGAGTCTGCTTCAATGACATCGTCAATGCGATGATCTTCTCATCGCTCTACCTATCAGTGAATCAATTCGCCTATCAGTTCACATGCAACTAGTGAGTCTGCTTCAATGACATTTATTCTCAATGCGATGATCTACTCGCTCTCATCGTTCTATTCATCAGTGAACCTGATCATACGTTCACATGCAACTAGTGAGTCTGCTACAATGACGAGCTCAAAGTTGATCTCTTTGATGAGCAAGTTGATCAGTGAGTCTGCTTCAATGACATTGTCAATGCAATGATCTATTTGCTCTCATCATTCTACTCATCAGTGAATCAATTCGTCTACTCGTTCATATGCAACTAGTGAGTCTGCTACAATGACACTTCGTCAATGCAATGATCTATCTTCTCATCGTTTTACCTATCAGTGAATCGATCTGTTGACTCGTTCGTGTGCAACTAGTGAGTCTGCTTCAATGACACTTCTACCTTGCATAGTAAGTCTGCTACAATAAACATTTTGATTCTACATAAGACTAAGAAAATACATTCATGTGAACATGAATTGTTGAAGAGAAGAAATAATGTTACGATTCTAGCTACGCATCTTTGTTGATGACTATGTTGATGACTATGTTGATGACTATTCTGAGAACTATCGTCGATCGCTCTTCGCTAAAGCATAGACTTGTTTCAAAGTCAACTTTATTCAGAGTTAGCTTATGTTCTTCTGAGTCATATAGATAGTTGACTCTTTTCTTCTAGATACTTTTCTTTCTTAGCATTTATATACTCGTTACATTACACTCATATGACTCGCTCTATGCTGACTTCTAACAATAGTTGCTCTAGAAATGATGATCTTTGAATCATCATGTTTGAGTAGTTTGTTCTTGATCTTTCAAACTGCTTTATGTTCATTGTTCAAGCGAATCAAATAGTTTCAAATATCTGATAGCTTGATGAGCGACTTCATCTGAGCTGTTCAAAAGATTCAAAGACGAGAGTTTATTTTATTCTTTAGATCGACAACTAGTACGTTCTTCTGATACTTTAGATAGATGTATAGTCATTGAAACTGATTAAAGAAATTGCTGAATTTCTTTGATTCTTGAACCAGATTAATATATTTTCTACGATAGTTGTCTTTCTTATCAGAGTCATGAAACGATTGAGCTAGTTTCTCTAGAAGTTCATTGACAGTCAGATAGAAATTGTCACAGTTGAAATCGCGTCTGACTTAAGTGACTTTGACGACGTCATCTGCTAGTCGAGAGTTAATGTAGCTCAGCTTGTAGAGTTCATTTGAAAAGATGTCAACGTTCATTGCTAGCTTCTTTCGTATGTCAAGAGATCAGTACTTTCAAGTAGAGTTCTTTTCATCAGTGAACATCGAAGAGTCGAGTATTTTCTGATATCTAGATCGTTCGAAGTAGGTGACAATCGAGAAAGCAGTGATGATTACATTGACTGTGATAGTAGTGAGAGCTTGTAGTTTTGCTTTCAACTGTTGAATTTCGCTCTTGTCTCGTTGTTTCACCTTGACGAGACAATCTGTTTCTCTATTAAGATCATAGATACGTTTCTTTCATACTTCTATATCATTGAGTATGACGGTTTCAGCGTTTGATTCGTTGAAAGCAATGAATGAAGAAGCATGTTGTGAGTTGACGATAGAAGAGAGAGCTTGTGAACGTGTTTGTTGCAAGAAGTCAACGAAAGCTTTATCTTTATCAGATGTGTTCTTAGATGTCATAGTGAAGAAGATGAGAGTTGGTTTGAACTAAACGAAGAACGAAGCTCAGTGATTTTATGAAGAAAGACGAATGTTTGTTCAACAAGAAAGATGTTTGTGAGAATGATTGATCTTGAAGCAATTCACGAAGATTCTTTATCGTAGATTCTATTAATCGGTTTTGAACGAATGCATACTGAATGAGCGATAGATCTTCTAGCAATTCAATGATTGTATGTTCTCGTTGATTCTATGAATTCTCTGATGTTGTTCTTGTCTTTCGAGGTTGAATCATCAGGTAAACAAATTTCTTTAGACTTGATTTGTCTGTACAAGTTGGTTGAATGAGTAATGAGATCAATATCATGTGATTAACGAATTCTTAATATAATGTCAGAATCGTGCCTAGATGATACAATCAATGAAGATCAGAGTTGATAATGCTTGATCTTTAAAGATAGCTATAACTGAATATTAAGAATACAGAAGAAGATTGATACAAAAGCTTCTATTTATGTAATGTTCAGAGACTGCGCTAGACTCGAAAGAAATGTGTTTGTGACATGAAAAGAAGATGATGTAAATGAACAAGATGTTGGTGAAAGAAAAGAGTGTTGAGAAAGAAAAAGAGTGTTGAGTCATATCTGAGTCAAACCTGAGTCAGATCTAGATCAGATCTCAGCTAGATCATTGACTAGTTCTAATCATTACGCAGAGTACTCGCTAGCGTGCACTGCGAATTGATTAAAGCTTCAGCCTTGTTTAGTCTTATCGATCTTGATACGCTCGTAACAGTCATGAGCTTCTATCAAGAATCAAACTCAACAAGAGACGTTCACTTTATTCAAAAATGATCATCACAAGTTCTTCAAGTTTTTGAATCTCTTTATATTCACTGATGAAGATGAATTGACATGAAACAGCTGAAGAATCAAGATTGATGACAAGCTTCAGACAAATGTTGATCATTTCAATACTGAAAATATTTGTATTGTTTATGTGATATTTAGACTAAAGAGTGATGCTGTTGAGCACATCTTCATCAGATGTTGTCATAACATCTCTTACTTATACACATCAATTGATAAGTTATTTGAGCATTTGAAGAAAATATATAATGACATAAATAAGAATCAAAAGTGTCGTCGCAAGTATAATGCTTTAAGACAAATCAACAAGTCTTTCAATATCTTTTACTTTAAGTTCATGAAGCTATTCAGCTATCTTGACTACAATGATTACACTCTGATGAATGATTTTCAGAATAAAATCAATAATCGCTTGCAGAATGCTCTATTGATTTGTCTCAAGAATTTTGTCTCGCTCACTCATTTAAGAAACTTTCTTCAAGATGTAAATAATAGACAGTGAGTTAACTATCAGCTATGCAGCGAGCGATGAACAGTCAAACTCATTGCAGTATCTGACAAACGCATTACTCTCTCATCAGCACTGTCAATCTTGATAATCAACTATGTTAAACTCATCATCTTTTCTATTCTTGAGCTTAATTGAGCGAGAACGTCAATCATCTGCTATACATGCAAAGCATCAGATCACTTATTCAAGAATTGCTTTCAGCTAAACAAGATTGACATCTTGACATCTTGTGTATTCATTCTTCGTCTGCATGAGATAATCATTCTTGAGAGTAAAAAGAATGAGAAAATGTTTATCAAGAATGACGAGGCAAAAAACTAGTGACTTTCATTAAAGACGTGATGAAAGATGTGTTAATCTCTTTAATAACAAGCATGTTAAATGATTCTTTTGCTTCTGAATCTTTGACTACTGAATGTGTACTTTCTAGTAATGAAATTAGTTACTCATTAAAGTCATTGATTGACATCGAAGCTGCTGACTATTCATTCATTGATGAAGTGATCGCGCAAATTGTTTGTGATCAGTTGCAAATCAAGTTTTTGACTTTGACTAAGACAAAGTTAATACAAGAATTCGACGATCATTATGCAAAAAAACTCATTACTCATGTCATTTATTCAAATCTAACAATTTAAAATCATACAGTAGACATCACTTTTATGTTGATCACTTAATTAGAACAATCTCAAATGATTTTAGAAAAAACATGAATGAATAAAACAGAATTAGTCATAGATATGCAAATTAACTCTCTTAAATTTTTGAATTTCAATCATCATTCAAAATTGATTATTCTACTTTCAAGTGATAAAACAACATTGAAACAGAAGAGCTTAACTTTTACTCATATATTAAAGAGATTTTTCACTTTTGTTACATCTTAATCTAGTCAGAAATCATTTTCTTTCAATCAGTTCAATGAGAAGTCAGTAAAACTAATTAAACAGTTAAAATTGCATGACGCGACTTTAACTAACGTTAAAATTCTCAAATCATTCTTTGATTTAATGAGCTGACAATGAGATTCATCTGTACATGATGTCAACTATGAATCTTTTGATTCTATTCTGTTTTGAATAAAAGTCAGAAGAGTCAAGAGATCTCAATTCAACGTAGTTTGAACGATGTTAGAATGTTGCATGATCAGAAAAGTCATCATGCAGAGTTTTCACTCATGCGACAACACTCTTTTCTGTTGAGATTGTGTCTAGAAACTAATCAGAGTGCGTACATGACTAGAATGTTTGATCTATAAAGATAGCTATAACTAAGACTTTAAGAATACAGAAGAAAGAAGGTACAAAAGACAAGAAGAACACGCTCTATATAGTAATTACTCAGGTCAACGCTAGTCTCAAAGAAAACGTGTTGAAACACAAGAAAGATGTTGATTTGAAAGATGTTTGTGACACAAAGAAATGTGTTTGTCATAGAAATCTGTTGATCACTCGTAACACAAAGAAGTGTGTTTATCTAGAAGGCAATAGAAGCTGATTAGAAGATGCTAGAGAAGAAAAAAGATGCTGAGTCATATCTGAGTCAAATCTGAATCAGATCTAGGTCAGATCTTGACTAGATCGTTGACTAGTTCTAATCAATTCTGACACATTCGTAACATTATTTCCCTCTTTGAAAATTCATGTTCGCATGAATAGAACAAATGAAACGCAAACTTTCACTGTTTTTCAACTTAGTGTGACTTGTCTGAATAGAGCTTATGAAATTCGACTAGAACTTCTTTCGAGCTCTCGAATTCTTCTTTATCAACATAGTATCATTCGTCGTCTTGATCTAGTTCTGTTCATTTGACCTTGTATTGTATTCAATCTCGATAGTGTTTAGAGTTCAAAATGTCATCTATCTCTCAATGATCATCGTTTTCGATTGTCAATAATCTAGAAGATTTCAAATGCTGTTCTGATAACGAGTCTTGAGAATAAGAATGTAATAGCTTCAAGCTGAACATTGAATGCAGCTGCTTCATGCTTATCAATAAATGAAGATGATAGAAGATTTCAACTTTGACAATGATTTGATAAAGTTCTAGCTGTTTGTCTTTTAAATCTTTACATGATCTAGTTATCTTTATGTTTCTAAAGAATAATCAAACTCAGTCGTCTACTTCATAGATGATGTCTCGTTTATGTTTATTGACCTGAGCTTTGATGATCTGCTTCGTCTTTTTCAATTGCTGATGATTGAAGATAAGAAGCTCTTTCATTTAAATGATAATATCGTCTGCTTTTCTAGCTTCAAGACGTTCGCAAGTTGTCTCGTAGTCAGTTGTATCTGAATCGAAACTCATTCAAGAGTGAAACTCTTTATTGAAGTAGAATGAAGTCATTGAAATGATTGAGAAGATATTGAAATTTTCGCTGAATTTCACCATCGAAAGTCATTTTGCTCAGTCGTTCTGCATGTAATTGCAGTAGATTCTTAGTTCGCGTTCAACATCTTGATTAGCTCGTTTTGATTAATCGTTGATCTCAGAATGATAGACTGTTGATAAACTAGCTGTGATTCTTAGTCGCTTACAAAGATTTTGTCACATTGTTGATATGAATTGAAAGTCTTTGTTCGAAACAATAGAACTAGATAGATCATGAAGTTGATAAACGTTTCATAGCATGATTCAAACTGTTTCTTCGACTAAGATGCTCTCGTCTTCTCAATGACAGAAAACATAGTGATGTTTCTTGATGAGTCAACATATGATTGTGCAAATGACATTATAATCTTCTGATAGAAGTAGCTCAATGATGAAGTTCACAGCTATATCTTTTCAGCGTTTCTGTGAAATTGAGAGAGAATGAAGAAGTTCATTGATACTATTTCTAGATGTCTTGCTTCGTTGATAGACATGACAGTTTCGAATGTAACGTCTAATCATTGCTCAATGACCTGATCAATAATAGAAACGTTGAACTAGATCGATAGTTCTTCGATTGTCAGAGTGAGAGATGAAAGACTGATCATGAATTTTCTTTAGTAATTTTGTATGCATATTCTCAGAAACTCACAGTAGATCTTTTCTGAACAGAACGTCGTCAACGATTTTGCAATGCTTCAATTCAGTGCTATGTAGCTTGAGCTTGTTTTCGCTTATAGCTTGTCTATACTCATTGCAAAGCTCATTCTTCTTGTTGACATCTTTTACTCGTTAATAGAGATCAACTTCAGATTCAATAGCTAGAATATCTACTCTATCAAATGTCAGAATGATCTGATAGCGATCTTCAGTACGCTGAGTTGATTCAGAAACGTCGATCAGAAACATTCTGATTAAAGCATTGACTTTAGTGTTCATTTTGCCTGATCAAAAAATGATCTGAAAGTTAAACTTGAATAAAATGTCTAGATAATTGACTTGACATCAAGTTAACTGTTTGTTCTTCATGAAGATCTTTAAAGTCTGATGATCGATGAACATCTGAATAAACAACTCTGTGCATTCTAGCTTGAATCTTCAGTGTTCAAAGCATTGAATAATGATTAGCAATTTCTTGTCATAGATGTGATAATTGCATTCAGCGAGAATCATGCTCTTGCTGTAGAATGCTATTGAGTGAAAAACATTCTCATTATCATACTGTGATAGTATTTCATCTTTGACGTAGTCAGATGCATTGATTTTCAGAATAGTCTGTTGTTTTGAATTGAAATGTCGTAGAACTGAAATCGAGCTGACTTGTTTCTTTAGATCATCGAAAGCTTGAACACAAACTTCATTTCATATAAAAGACGTGTTCTTTCTAGTCAGCTGAGTGAACGGTTTGACTAGCTTCGAGAAGTTCTTAATGAAACGATGGTAGAAGTTAACAAATTTCACAAAGCTCTGAACTTCTTTTAGATTGATCAACGTAGCTCAGTTGACTATGACTTTCACTTTGATAAAGTTCATACGAAGATCTTGTTCTGACACTATGACTTCTAAGAAGATCATTTCTTCTACATTGAATTTGCACTCTTGAATGTTCACTTGTAGATCAGCTTCTCGTAGACGAGCTAATATCATCTTGACATGTTGTCTATGTTCTTGTTGAGTTTTGCTGTAGATAAAAATGTTATCTAGATAGACTTGACAAAAGTCATTTAGAAAATCTCATAAAACATCATTTATATACTGCTGAAACGAGACAGAATCATTGATAAGGTTGAAGAGTAATACTTTTGATTTGTACGCTTCTAATGCAATAATGAAAGTTGTATAGTTCTCACTATTGAAATGCATTCGTAGTTTGTTGAAAGTCGAGATGATATCTAATTGAGTCAGATGCTTGCAATCAACTATTTTGTTGATCATCTCATCTATGAGCGATAGAGAATAGCGATTTCTTTTGATAATAGCATTGAGCTTTCGATAGTCAACGCAGAATCATAAATCTTCATTTGCTTTTAAGATGAACAGAACGAGTGAGAAATACAAAGCTTTGCTAGAGATTATAAATTCTTTGAAAAGATTCTCGTTCAGATATTTCTTTACTTTCTGAAGCTTGTAAAGAGATATTTGATATGCTTGACAGTGAGATGACGTTGCATTACTAGTAAGCTCTATCTTATGATCATATGAATGATGAGACGATAGCTTGTCTGCTTGAGCTCGATCAAAAACGTCTAGAAAATTCTGATATTTCAATGATAGCTTGACTTTAATATCTTCTAGATTCTGAGTCGTTTCATTGACTGAGAAGACGTTTATGACATCTAGTTTGCATTAAGTATTGTAGATAATTTCCCTATTAATGTCTTTCATGAACATAGCAAAAATCTCTGTCTGATTCTTCTTTTTTCGTTTTACTAATGCTTGAAAAAAGATGACGTCTATGTTTTGAATCGAGAATGACTCTTTCTGAATGAATGAAACTGAGTGCTTGAGCATCTTAAAGATTTTGCTGTGAGCTGCTGAAGAGATTGAAGTTGACTGCAATCAACTTGAGTGCTTTGTATTTGACGAAATTGAAAAAACCGAAATAGAAATATTTAATTGATCAGGAAATACGATAGTATCATGTCTCATGTTCAATAATATTTCATTTTTATTCATTCAGAGTTTGCTCAATATAGCTTCATGATGCTTGATATCAACTATCAGCATTGATACAGTCAATTTCTTATGAATTTCGATCGTAAGATTGAATAGAATCTTATGAGTAATAGTCTTTCTAGCTAGTTTCTCATCATAGTCTCGTATTAACTTCTCTTTTGCTAGTGATATAGATTGTATTTCAAGTTTCTGACATACTTTATCGACTAGCTTGTCATGTATCAGCGTGTAGACGACGAAATCACTATCTATCAAAGAGCGAAGTCTAAAAGAATTGTTCTGAGCGATGAGAAAGACATCAATCAGAAATGACTTTTCAAAATAGTTTTCTTTCAATAGAACTTCGATTTGACTGCACAAAGATATGATCTTTATTTCTTTGATGACTCTGAAAGAGATAGCTAGTTTTTTGAATCAGAATTGAACTCAGAGTTCAATGTAAATCGATTAAACTCATCATCTTCTAATGCATTGACTTTCGATTGATCAGAACACTCTCTAGAAGTATAATTTGATTTGTGACAGATGAAACAGATTTCAGCTTGTAGATCAATGTCTTTGACGCTAGTTAAAATCGCGTCGCACGACTTTGAATGATTGATAAATGTAGTGACTTTGATCTTTCTATAGAAATTCAATGAATCTCATTTCTCAGCAAAGATGACTTGCTTTCTGACTTTGACCAAGAATTTCTTTTTCTTGATGTCATTCATGACTTGATGTTCATTGTTCAAATGAATCAGGTAGCTACAAATTTTATTAAGAGAGTCTGACTGAATCAATTGACTACTTCAAGCTGCATAAAGACGATAAACTATCTTGTTTTGTAGATCAATGATTAATTGCTTTTCGTGATATTCTAGATAGAAGAACAGACGTTGAAACATTGAATAAAAGTCGCTGAATTTGCTCTTTTCTTGAATGAGATTAGCATATTTTCTTCGAAAGTTTGTCTCTTTGTCGAAATCATCGTATAGCTGAGCAAGTTCATCTAACAAATCATTGATTGTTCTATAGAAATTCAATGAATCATGTTGACATCAAGTTAGAATAACTTTGACTGCGTTTTCGTTGATTCTAAAGTGAATATAGATCAGTATGACTTTATCAGTATCAAAATGATCGATGTTGATCTCTAGCTTGTCACGAATCTTTTCTTGTCAATCATCTCAGAAAGATTCTGTTTCATCAGTAAATAGAGATGAATTCGAAAGCTTTTGAAATCGCTTGAATGAATTGAACATGATGAAAGAAGTAAAAGTATCTTCTTTAGTCAATCGCAGTCGATGTTGTAGTTTCATCATCTGATCTTGAAGCTTTTTAAGATTTAAATTCAATCGTTCTTTTGCTCAATCAATTTCTTCGAAATGAGTCTTTCATATTTGTTCGCTGAGTATTTTATCAAATAACTCACAAGCTTCTACATTTAGATCTTGTTGAGTTCGAAGATTGTTTAAATCTTCTAGAAAAACTTCTGAGTCTTGTTCAACTCAATGTTGTAGCTGCTTTACATTTTTGATATTTCAGAGAATAAAGACTTTCAGAGATTTATCGAGTGTCTGAGAGTGAGACAAGAATTGATGATGTTTTCATACAAAGTCAGTTCTAAGAAATTTCAATAAACGAGAAGATAACTCAAGATAAATGACTGAATTGAGACTTTAATTACTCTTGAAGAAATCAAGTTGAATATTCACAGATGATCAAATCATGATGAAGATTTTGATGATCAAGCAAATGACGATGCTCAACAGTAAATAGTGAGATCATTTGTTAAAGTGTTTAGTCTTCAAAGAAGAGTGTTGCTGATTTGAGAGAGTTTTTTGTGATTCTCAAGCAATCAATGAAGATTCTTTATCATTGATTCTATTAATTGATTTGAACTGATGCTACTGACTGAGCGATAGATTCTCTAGCAATTCAATGATTGTATATTCTTGTTGATTCTATTGATTTCTTGATGTTGTTCTGTCTTTTGATGTTGTTGATCATCAGATACACAAATTTCTTTATACTCATTTCATTGTCAGTCGAGTGAATTTGAATGAGTATAGAAATCAGTATCATGTGATTAATGAATTTTTAAAGTAATGTTGAAATCATGTCTAGAAACTAATCAGAGTGCATGCGTGACTAGAATGTTTGATCTATAAAGATAGTTATAACTAAGACTTTAAGAATACAAAAGAAAGAAGATACAAAAGACAAGAAAAACACACTCTATATAGTAGTTACTCAGATCGACGCTAGTCTCAAAGAAGACGTGTAATTGTAATTGTAATTCATACATTCTTGTGACATCGATTTAAACTCAACTCATGAGAAACTCTATGCTATTTATATCGAGTGAACAAAACTCTCTGAGAGAGAAAATCACTCGTCATTTATACAACTGCTTCACGCAGTTGAAACAATGAGATTGACACTGTGTTATCAAGTAATAAATTTATAGCTTCTATTCAGCATGTGACACTCAAGTAAACTCTTAATGAGAGTGTCTGTGCTGTTTGATTATGATGCATCATCTTTGCTCTGCTCTTCATTGACGATATTTTATACAACGATGTTTTGATTCGATTCTTGATTCAAAGATGAAAGACGTTTTCTTTGCACTTGTGATGCTCATGATTGTAACATATGTAAAGCTGTGTTCTCTTACTTAATGATTGTCATTCATTGAGCAGAGAAATATGTGATGAAAGAGAGATGCACACGATGAGAAGATAAAGTGTGATTGTACTGAGTAACTCTTTTCTTCTCTTGATTTGACTTATGTCACGTAGACGTTGAATGAATTGTTAGTATAGACGTGCAATCGCAATCATTCGATGTTTGACTCTGATCAATGAAAGAGAATGCGTTTTAATTATTCTCTTGAGCTCTCAATTTTCCACGTGAATAAATGAATGACTTGACATCAAGTAAAAAAGATGAGTTCAAGCTCTCTCAGTATATTAGCGTGATCGACAAGTCACTACTTCTTCAAACACTGTAATCACGTCTCTTAATACTTGAAATGACTATTTTATCTGATATCTTTTCATCAATTACTCAACGACACTGTTGATGTGATGAAGATGTTTCAATATCGACGCAGTCGATGAGTCACAAATTCTTTGATCACTTGTAGTCACAACTTGCAGACTCTTCATCTGAGTTGTCTTTTTCACTAGTAGTATCTTTTCATCTTTTACTGACATCGACATGTCATTAATCTTCTTCGTAGATTGATTGTGACTGTTAGAAAAAGTGTTGTCGCATGAGTGAAAACTCTGCATGATGACTTTTCTGATCATGCAACGTTCTAACATCGTTCAAACTGCGTTGAATTGAGATCTCTTGACTCTTTTGACTTTTATTCAAACACAGAATAGAATCAAAAGATTCGTAGTCAACATCATGTACAGATGAATCTCGTTGTCAGCTCAAAGAAGACGTGTTGAAACATAAGAAAGATGTTGATTTAAAAGATGTTTGTGACACAAAGAAATGTGTTTATCATAGAAATCTGTTGATCATTCATAACACAAAGAAGTATGTTTATCTAGAAGACAATAGAAGCTGATTAGAAGATGCTAGAAAAGAAAAAAGATGTTGAGTCATATCTGAGTCAAATTTGAGTCAGATCTAGATCAGATCTCGACTAAATCATTGACTAGCTTTAATTAATTCTGACACATTCATAACATTTTCTAATAATCACAATCAATTTATAAAGAGAATTAATGACATGTCAATGTCAGTAAGAGATGAAAAGATACTACTAGTAGAATAGTTGACTCAGATGAAAAGTTTGAAAGTCATGATTACAAGTGATCAAAGAATTTGCAACTCATTGACTGTATCAATATCAAAACATCTTCATCACATTAACAGTGCTGTCAAGTAATTGATGAAAAGATATCAGATAGAATAAATGAATTAAATGATGAATCTTGAGTTTATGACTACATGTGCTTGAAGAAGTAGTGACTCGTCAATCATGCTGATATATTGAAAGAACTTGAACTCATCTTTTTTACTTGACATCAAGTCATACATCTATTTACATGAAAAATCGAGAGTGCATGAAAGCAATCAGAATGCATCTTTACTATTGATCAGCTAAGTATTGAACGATTGCAATTGCACATTTACACTAACAATTTATTCAACATCTACGTAACATAAGTCAAATCAAGAGAAGAAAAGAATTATTCAGTATAATCATATTCTATCTTCTCATCGTGCACATCTCTCTTTCATCACACATTTCTCTGCTCAATGAATGATAATTATTGAGCAAGAGAACGCAGTTCTGTGTTACAATCATAAGCATCATGAATGCAAAGAAACATCTTTCATCTTTGAATCAAAAATTAAATTGAAACATCGTTGTATAGAATATCATCAATGAAGAGCAGAGCAAAGATGATGCATTACAATAAACAACACAAACATTTGTAAGAGTTTACTTAAGCATCACATGCTGAATAGAAGCTATAGATTCATTATTGATAACACAGTGTCAGTTTTATTGTTTTGATAATGTGAAGTCATTATGTAGTCAATGAGTGATTTTCTTCTTCAGAGAATTTTGTTCATTTGATATATATAACATAGTTTCTCTCATGAGTTGAATCTAAATCGATGTCACAAGAATGTATGAATTCAAATCAAATCAAATCAAATCACATCTTTGATTTAATAAACATTGCAATGATAAAGACTGCTGCTTATAAAATGCTAGTCAAACGCGTTGATATAAACATCTTTGCTGTTATCATCTTGAAAATCGATTGACTTATAAGTACAGTCAAGAATAAGCTTGAGAGTATGAATCTGCATAAACTCTCTCACGTTGAGATTCTCAAGCAGATCAAAGTCAAGTTATTCTTCAAGTATCATGACTATCTAAATATCTTCAATTGAGCAATGATCAATCAACTATCATCTCATCATTTCTATGATCACAAAGTTGAGTTGATCAACAAGAAAACATTCTTTCAAAGCAGTTTTTATAAGATATTCAACTACAAACTTCAAAAGATAAAAAAGTATCTGATTGAACATCTAAACAAAGAATTTATTTTCTCAAGCTTCGTTCTCTATGTCTTGCTCATCTTGTTCATTGAAAAGAAAGATGATAGCTTGCGTTTCTGCATAAATTATAGAAAGCTCAATGCTTTAATCAAACGAGATCACTATTCTTTGTCATTGATAGACGAGACTTTCACTCATATACAAGAAAGCAAGTATCTGACTCAATTAAACATAATTGTCATGTTCAACAAACTACGCATGCACTTGAAAAGCAAGAATTTAACTATCTTCATTATCTTCTTTGATTCATACAAATATCATGTAATGCTCTTCAATTTAATAAACAAATCTGCTTTCTATCAACATTACATGAATGACGTGTTGTTTGAATATCTACATCAGTTTTGTCAAATTTATCTAAATGACATTATCATCTACAGCAAGACTCTAAAAGAGCACAAGCGACATGTATGATTAATCTTGCAGCGACTACAAGAAATCAATCTACAGATAGACATAAACAAATGCAAGTTTCATGTGCAAGAGATCATTTTTCTAAAAGTATTAATATTCATCAAGAAACTGAAGATGAATTCTTGAAAGATACAAATGATCGTCGAATGATCTACTTTCATCAATCTCACTCAAATATAATTCTTCATCAACTTCTGCAATTTCTATCAACGCTTTATCAAGAATTTCTTGAAGATTGTTTGTTTCATGATTCAACTTATTTAAAAGAAGATCATATTTGAATGAAATCAGATCTGTCAGATGACGTTCAATCATATGAAGAAGTGCATGATCAAGACTTTAATACTTCGTCATTTTGATCAGACTTGCAAGACAATTCTTGAAACTGACTTGTTCAACTACATCAATGATGAAGTTTTATCTCAGTATGACAATGAGAAAACATTACATTCTGTTGTCTTTTATAGCAATAATCTGTCTCTCGCTGAATGCAACTACGAGATATACAATAAGAAACTGCTGATTATCATTTGAGTGTTTGAGCATTAATGATCTGAGTTAAAGCTGACTGACATTTCTATCAAAGTCTTCATCAATTATCAAGCACTGACGTCATTGATGAAAGATAAAGAGCTTAGTAAACAACAGATGCGCTGAATACAAAAGCTCATCAATTTCAACTTCAAGATAATATATTGATCTGACAAACAGAATATCAAGATCAATGCATTTACTCATTGAGTTGATGTCGTGCTCAGAGATTTCAAGAATGAGCGCTGTCATTATCAGCAAATCATGATTCTGACGTTGAATTGAATGAAGATTGCTAATCTAAAGAAGAATGTCAGTCAATTAATTTATCAATAGATTCTTAAGATTAATAAAATTGACGAGAATTATACTCTGCTTCGCGAAGCAATATTAAGAGACGAGATACAATGAAAAGACATCAAATTGAAGAATTGTCAAATTCAGAATGAAATCTTGTATCAAGATGATCATCTATGAGTCTCGTTCAACAAGACTTTACAAATGAATCTGATTCATGAGATGCATGATCAATTCTCGATTGATCATTCTAATATTCTTAGAACTGTGAAAGTTCTAAGATGATACTACTATTGACTCTCAATGCAAAAGACAGTAAATCATTATATTAGAAACTGCTATATCTGTTAACGCTCGAAGATGTTTTGAGATAAATTCAATGAACTACTACATTCTCTGTTGATACTTAAACAGTAATGACGCGACATAGTTATGAATTTTATTATCAATCTATTTTCTTCTGATGATTATAACGTGATTTTGACTGTAGTCTGCAGATTGTTAAAGAAAAAACATTACATTTCTTGCATCACTGATGATGAAGATATCACAGCAGAAAGAACAGCTGAGCTGTTAATTCAATGAGTATATCAAACTCATGATTTATTCAACTTCATTGTATTCAATCGAGATTCGCAGTTCATCTTCATTCTTTGAAAGTTTCTTTGCAAACGACTAAACATTTTTCTTCGATTATTCACAGTCTATCACTCACAGATCAATGATCAGAGCGAATGAGTAAATCAGAATGTTGAAAGATATCTTCATTTCTTCTGCTCATACATGCAGAACAACTGATTCAAATGATTGTTCATGATCGAGTTTGTTAACAATAACGTCATGTTCTCAATCATGTTCTCAATCTCATTCTTTCTAAACAAGAATTTTCATTCTCATATGAGCTTCGATTCTGACATCATCAAGTATGAAAGCACTTGCAAGCGTCTGCAGATCATTAGAATCAAGAATATATCTGAACATATGAACAAAACATTGATATTCGCTCGCAAGACTCTTGTTAAGACACAAGAGCAAATGATGAAACAAGTTAATAAGCATAGAAAAGAGATCAATTATGAGATTGAATCAAAAATATTTCTAGACGAAAGAAACATAGTCACAGACTCACAGCGAAATCATTCAAAAAGCTGAATGACAAAATGCTTAATTCATTCAACATGCTTGACTTTGTTGACTTCTCATATAAATTGAAACTATCAGAAACTATGTATATTCATGATGTATTTCACTTCAAACTTCTTCATCTTGTTGTTGATGACTTTTTGTCTGATCAAAAGAATGATTCTTTGAAATCAATTATGATAAACGACAAGAATGAATGAAAGATTGATAATATTCTGAACTCTTAATGATATTGAAGACAACTTCAATATTGAGTAAAATGAAAGAGCTATGACAACGATCTCAACTGATATAACGCTAACAATAATGAATTCATAAATGCTCAGAATGTTGTTGATGACTTTCACACTTGATATTCTGATCGAGCGCACTAAGAAAATACATTCATGCAAACATAAATAGTTGAAGAGAGAGAATAATGTTATGATTCTTAAGTCTATTCTCGATTCTATTCTTGATTTATTCTCAACTTTATTCTTGATCTCGACTACTTCTAATCAAGTCTAGTGAGCATTCAAGCTAAAGATGATGTCATTGAGTTTCTACGTCATCTGTGTAAGACATCAACTCTTTTGAATTTAGCACAGAGGTCAGAAACACATATATAAGCTGCAAGTTCTTCTTTGTAAATACTTTTCTTTCTTAGCATTTATTTACTAGTTAAATGACATTCATATGACTCACTTTATGCTGATTTTTAACACTCATCTTGTAAAGCTTTTGCAAATGCTTGTGCAAAGAACAACTCAAATGCGTGCTCATTCACGTCAAAACATCATGTTCTTGCAATCATGTTTATTTAAATACGCTTGAATTGCATATTTAACATACTCAGAATCAGAGAAGATTTCTTCTTGTTGATAGCATAAAAGATACTTATATCTTTTTTCTCTATGCTTCAGCTGTCTCTCAGTTGATAACACATTTTATAGACATCATAACAATAAACATTCTGATTATTCATTCAGATAAATCTTGAGAGATCAACGTTTAGTAATGACATATCTTGCTTGACAACGAAATGTTAACTAATTACGTTCATCTTGACATTGATATTCATATAAATCTTTGTTTCTATCTTCTGATCTTTCTGAATTACATGCTCTTTATATATAAGAATCTTTATGAAGAGAACTTCTTGTTTTTTTCTCGATGATTTGAAGCATTCATTGAAAGCTTGCCTTTTTTCAAAATCTTGAAACAACTCATATATGACATCAAATCAATGAATACTCGATTTACATCAGATTCTTTTGATCTGTTCTTGATTTTTTCATCTCTACAATCAATAAAGTAATGATTCTTTCAATTGCACATATAACACGTTATATTAAACAAATTCTTGCTATAACTTGATGAAATGTGCAAGCTTGTCTTCAATGAAAAGTCAAGTTTAGTTGATCAATGAGATTTCTTTCACTTTGAATAAGTCTTTTTATTGATCTTATCTCAATCATATGAATCTTCGTCTTGAAATCATTTCGATGACAAGACATGCTTCTTTCGCAAGTTAATTTTCAATCAAGCGACAAGATTGATGAACGCATTTCATATGATGAAAATCAACTGCACATTAGTAATAATCATGTGCAGCTCAGATCTTAACTTGATGAATAAATGAACTCATTTATGCTCATCATTATACAATGAAAGTTGATGTTTCAAAGTGCTTAAATAAACTGCAAACATTCATATCATCTGATTTGAATGTTGCAATGCGTTTATATACTGTTGAGTCACGTTTATATCTTGATTCATCAAATCTTCAATTAAATTTAAAAGAAAGTTAATAAAATTAAATTACATCTGCTGAGCTGCAAACATAGTCTCTTTGTGATTGAATCAAAGTTTCTTTGATTCACTCTTCAGATAAATCATGCAGTAATTGTAATTGTAATTCATACACTTTTGTGACATAAATTTAGACTCAACTCATGAGAAACTTTATGCTATTTATATCAAGTGAACAAAACTCTCTGAAAAAGAAAATTACTTGTTGTTTATATAACTGCTTTACGCAGTCAAAACAATAAGATTAACACTGTGTTATCAAGTAATGAATCTATAACTTTTATTTAGTGTATGATGCTTGAGTAAACTTTTAATGAGAGTGTCTGTGCTGTTTAATTATGACGCATCATTTTTATTCTGCTCTTCATTGATGATATTTTATATAATAATGTCTTGATTTGATTCTTGATTCAAAGATGAAAGACGTTTTCTTTGCATTTGTAATGCTTGTGATTGTAACGTACATAAAGCTGTGTTCTCTCACTCAATGATTATCATTCATTGAACAGAGAAATATGTGATGAAAGAGAGATGCATATGATGAAGAGATAAAGTGTGATTGTATTGAGTAACTCTTTTCTTCTCTTGATTTGACTTATGTCACGTAAACGTTGAATGAATTGTTAGTATAAATGTGCAATTGCAATCTTTCAATGTTTGACTTTGATCAATGAAAGAGAATGTATTCTGATCATTCTCTTGAGCTTTCAATTTTTCATGTAGATAAATGAATGACTTGACATCAAGTAAAGAAGATGAGTTCAAGCTTTCTCAGTATATCAGCATGATCAACGAGTTACTACTTCTTTAAGCACTATAGTTACGTCTTTCAATACTTGAAATGATTATTCTATCTGATATCTTTTCATCAATTACTTAATGATACTGTCAATGTAATGAAGACATTTCAATATATTGACATGATCAACAAATCATCATCTTTTTGATCATTTGCAGTCACAACTTTCAGACTGCATCTGAGTTGTTTAATCACTAGTAGTATCTTTTCATCTTTTACTGACATCAACATGTCATTAATCTTCTTCGTAGATTGATTGTGACTGTTAAAGAAGAATGTTGTCATGTGAGTGAAAACTCTGCATGATAACTTTTCTGATTATGCAACGTTTTAACATCATTTGAACTGCGTTGAATTGAGATTTCTTGACTCTTCTGACTTTTATTCAAACATAGAATAAAATCAAAAGATTTGTAATCAACATTATGTACAGATAAATCTTGTTATTAATCATAAATCATGCAGTAATTATAATTGTAATTCATACATTCTTGTAACATTGATTTAGACTCGACTCATGAGAAACTTTATGCTATTTATATTAAGTGAACAAAACTCTCTGAGAAAGAAAATCACTTGTTATTTATATGATTGCTTCGCGCAGTTGAAACAATGAGATTAACACTGTGTTATCAAGTAATGAATTTATAGCTTTTATTCAGCATGTGATGCTTGAGTAAACTCTTGATAAAAGTGTTTGTGCTGTTTGATTATGACACATCATCTTTGCTCTGCTCTTCATTGATGATATTTTATACAATAATGTCTTGATTTGATTCTTGATTCAAAGATGAAAGACGTTTTCTTTGCATTCATGATGCTTGTGATTGTAACATACATAAAGCTGTGTTCTCTTACTCAATGATTGTCATTCATTGAGCAGAGAAATATGTGATGAAAGAGAGATGCACATGATGAGAAGATAGAGTGTGATTGTACTGAGTAACTCTTTTCTTCTCTTGATTTGACTTGTATCACGTAGACGTTGAATGAATTGTTAGTATAAATGTGCGATCACAATCATTCGATGTTTGATTCTGATCAATGAAAGAGAATGCATTCTGATTGTTCTTTTGAGCTCTCAATTTTTCATGTGAATAGATGAATGACTTGACATCAAGTAAAGAAGATGAGTTCAAGTCTCTTCAGTATATCAGCGTGATCAATGAGTCACTACTTCTTTGAACACTGTAATCACGTCTTTCAATACTTGAGATGACTATTCTATCTGATATCTTTTCATCAATTACTTGATAATACTGTCGATGTGATGAAGATGTTTCAATATCAATGCAGTTGATGAATTGCAAATTCTTCAATCACTTGTAATCACAACTTGCAAACTCTTCATCTGAGTTGTCTTTTTCACTAGTAGTATCTTCTCATCTCTTACTGACATCGACATGTCATTAATCTTCTTCGTAGATCAATTGTGACTGTTAGAAAAAATGTTATTGTATGAATGAAAATTCTGCATGACAACTTTTCTGATCATGCAACGTTTTAACATCGTTTAAACTGCGTCGAATTGAAATTTCTTGACTCTTTTGACTTTTATTCAAACACAGAATAGAATCAAAAGATTCATAGTTAACATCATGTATAAATGAATCTTGTTGTCAATCATAAATCATGCAGTAATTGTAATTGTAATTCATACATTCTTGTGACATCGATTTAGACTCGACTCATGAGAAACTCTATGCTATTTATATCGAGTGAACAAAACTCTCTGAGAAAGAAAATCACTTGTCGTCTATACGACTGCTTCACGCAGTCGAAACAATGAGATTGACACTGTGTTACCAAGTAATGAATCTATAGCTTCTATTCAGCGCGTGATGCTCAAGTAAACTCTTGATGAGAGTGTCTGTGCTGTTTGATTATGACGCATCGTCTTTGCTCTGCTCTTCATTGATGATATTCTATACAACGATGTTTCGATTCGATTCTCGATTCGAAGACGAAAGACGTTTTCTTTGCACTCATGATGCTCATGATTGTAACGTACGTAGAGCTGTGTTCTCTTACTCAATGATTGTCATTCATTGAGCAGAGAAATATGTGATGAAAGAGAGATGCACACAATGAGAAGATAGAGTGTGATTGTACTGAGTAATTCTTTTCTTCTCTTGATTTGACTTATGTCACGTAGACGTTGAATGAATTGTTAGTATAGACGTGCGATCGCAATCATTCGATGTTTGACTCTGATCGATGAAAGAGAATGCGTTCTGATCGTTCTCTTGAGCTCTCGATTTTTCACATGAATAGATGAATGACTTGACGTCAAGTAAAGAAGGTGAGCTCAAGCTCTCTCAGTATATCAGCGTGATCGACGAGTCACTACTTCTTCGAGCACTGTAGTCACGTCTCTCAATACTTGAAACGACTATTCTATCTGATATCTTTTCATCAATTACTCGATGACACTGTCGATGTGATGAAGACGTTTCGATATCGACGCAGTTGACGAGTCGCAAATTCTTCAATCACTTGTAGTCACAACTCGCAGACTCTTCACCTGAGTTGTTTTTTTCACTAGTAGTATCTTTTCATCTCTTACTGACATCGACATGTCATTAATCTTCTTCGTAGATCGATTGTGACTGTTAGAAAGAATGTTGTCGCGTGGGTGAAAACTCTGCATGATGACTTTTCTGATCACGCAACGTTCTAACATCATTCAAACTGCGTCGAATTGAGATCTCTTGACTCTTTTGACTTCTATTCAAACACAGAATAGAATCAAAAGATTCGTAGTCGACATCATGTACAGATGAATCTCGTTGCCAGCCTAAATCATGCAGTACAAAATCTTTTTCTCATCACTTTTAAAATATCAAGAAATATTTTAAAATGAGATTTCAATGTTGCGAATTCACTCTCTATGATTGACAATGAGATTCATCTGTACATGATGTTGACTATGAATCTTTTGATTCTATTCTGTGTTCAAATAGAAGTCAAAAGAGTCAAGAGATTTCAATTCAATGCAGTTTGAATGATGTTAGAATGTTACGTGATCAGAAAAGTCATCATGCAGAGTTTTCACTCATGCAACAACATTCTCTCTAACAATCACAATTGATCTACGAAGAAGATTAATGACATGTCAATGTCAGTAAGAAATGAGAAGATACTACTAGTGAAAAAGACAATTCATATGAAGAGTCTGCAAGTTGTGACTACAAGTGATTGAAGAATTTGCAACTCATTGACTGCGTTGATATTGAAACGTCTTCATCACATTGACAATGTCATTAAGTAATTGATGAAAAGATATCAGATAGAATAATCATCTTAAGTATTGAAAGATGTGATTACAATGCTTGAAGAAGTAGTGACTCGTTGATCATGCTGATATACTGAGAAAACTTGAACTCATCTTCTTTACTTGACATTAAGTCATTCATTTATTCACATGAAAAATTGAGAGTTCAAGAGAACAATCAGAACACATTCTCTTTCATTAATCAAAGTCAAACATCAAATGATTGCGATTGCATGTCTATACTAACAATTCATTCAACATCTACGTGACATAAGTTAAATCAAAAGAAGAAAAGAATTACTCAGTACAATTACACTTTATCTTCTCATCATGTGCATCTTTCTTTCATCACATATTTCTCTGCTCAATGAATGACAATCATTGAGTAAAAGAACACAGCTTTACATACGTTACAATCACAAGCATTACAAGTGCAAAGAAAACGTCTTTCATCTTTGAATCAAAAATCGAATCAAAACATCATTGTATAAAATATCATCAATGAATAGCAAAGCAAAAATAATGCATCATAATCAAACAGCACAGACACTCTCATCAAGAGTTTACTCAAGCATCACATGCTGAATAAAAGCTATAGATTCATTACTTGATAACACAGTGTCAATCTCATTGTTTCAACTGCGTGAAGCAGTCATATAGATGATGAGTGATTTTCTTTCTCAGAGAGTTTTGTTCACTCGATATAAATAACATAGAGTCTCTCATGAGTTGAGTCTAAATCAATGTCACAAGAATCTATGAATTACAATTACAATTACAATTACAATTCACTCTTTATGTTCTTTTATGATTTTGTTATGATACTTCTTCAAGAGCATTGAGAGTCTTCACTTCTGCAAAACAACTTCATGATGACTTCATTTCATTGTTATTGACACTATGAAAATGATGTGTAAATCATTCAAATTCTTCATGAATATTCAAGTGAAAACTCAATGACTTTTCTTTGTTGTTTTAATGACTTGCAAAGTCTCAATCTTTGATTAAATAGCTGCTAACTTTTGTTTCTTTCACAGTTTATTACATTGAAATATTGCTCATGTCAATTATTTATTAATATTAAGAGAGAATTCATCTTTTACTTTTTCACTTTCTGATTTCATTATGCAACATTCATTTTCTGATATAATGTTTTATAAAATCAAGATATCATCATTTCAATTCTGTTGCAATTACATTGCTGTTATCATGCTTGAATATTAAATCATCATGTCTAAGAAAAGTTTTAAAATAATTAAAACTGTAATGATCAAGTTTACTAAATAAATAAATGAGATTTATAAGAATGATATAATAATGTAATATTTTAAACAGACATAAAATGAGTATATATTATTGTAGAGCTAATTATTAAGAAGCTTTCAATAACTCAAGAGAATTGATTAACTATAAAGAGTTTGTCAAGCATTGTTAAGTTAAGCATGATATAACTCATGATATATTAAGTCAAAGATATGACGTAGTCTAAATGATGTCTTGACAAAGTCATAGAGTTTCAGAGTTAACTTAAATCTGATTTTCAACTCAGTCTTTGACTTTAGCTTCTGATCTAATTTCTATGTGTTAATTCATCATGACACTTGCATTCAAACTCATTTCATTCTTCATCTTTAATAATAAGAGAATGACTGAGTGAGTAACTTCTCTTTCAATTATGCAAGATTGTATTTAACAATTGAGTAGAAATTCTCATCTTTCTCATTTTCATCACTTTTTATTGTCATCACATTACTTCATCTTCATCTCATAAGTATTGATTGAAGTAAGCAGTGCGTGACGAGATTTGCTGATGAACAAATAGTTTTTTTTTTCACTTCAACATTCTCATCTGTAATCATTGATCACTATCTTTCTTCTTTTATTCATGACATCATTCATTTTCTTTTCTGAAAACATATGTTGATGTGTAATTTTGTTTTATTTATAGTTAATATCAAACTTTAAACTTGCATTTTTGCATTTTTGATACATTCTCAAACATGACTCTTGCGTGATTTATTTCTATTTTTTCTCTTTAACTTTTTTGCAATTGACTGATGTACTTGTCTTTCTATCTTATAATTTTCAATGATCTTTTTTGCATTGCTAAGATTTTTCATTGATTCTCAGAAGTTTTCATAGAAAGATGAATCAGCTCATTAAACTAAATACTCAATCTTTTTTTTCTTGATTCACTGATCAATTATCTTCTTCATCTTTCATTTCTCTTTCTCTTTTATAAAAATAATCTGCAACTTTGAATTCTTGTTACGCAAGTATCAAAGTTTCAATAAAGAGACATGAAAGATCAAGTGAATTGCATCATATTTTTCAGATAGTTTAAGCTTATACATTTACATGTTGATCTTTTTCAATATTCTGAATGATTCTAGTTGTTTATGATCAATCTTTTTCTTTGCATGAAGCATATAAATGTTTATACTTCGCAGAAGCACTTTGTCTTTCATTTAAAAGCTTGCAATCTTATGATAAGCATTATAATACTTTGCTTGCTGCTTTGCTACTCACTTTCATAGTCTCATTAAATGTTCTTTGATACTTTGTAATCATTCTGCTCACTTTGTATTCAAGAATGTCTCTTTCTTTAAAGCTTTGTTCTTAAATGTCTTTGCAAAGCTTGCAATGTATCTTTTTAAAAGCTTATGTAAAGTTTTTTTAATACTAGCATGTATACTATTGTTATATGCAAACGCTGTCATTGACAAAAGCTCTGATCAGTTATTCATCTTGTAATTGAAATATACTTGCAAATAATGCTCAAGCATCTGATTCTGTCTTTCTGTTTGATTGTTGATTTGCAAATAAAACGCAGTGCTTAGCTTTTGCTTCGTCTTTAGATGTCAGCAAAGAATGATTCAGAAATGATTGATAAACAGTGAGTTTCAATTCAATATAATGCTTTGCATCATTTCATGCTGAAATACAAATTCTCATCATAGCAGATTTGTAAGCTCTTCAACGTTTAAATCTTTGATCATCGAAATGTAAATTACGTGCTTAATCAACTTATTTATTATTATCAATATAATATTGCTTGTTTTTTCAATGTATAATTTTTTTACAAATAATATGTCTATTATGAAATTCATGATCATCGTGTGAAATGAATTTATGCTCTCTGAAAGTATAAACATCAGCTTTTCATAGAGTTTATGATGATGCACTTGCACTCGCTGACAGTCTGAACAGATGTAAATATATTTCGTTATCTTTTTGAGTATTTTTAATCAGTAATATTTTCTTCTTATTGCAGTCTTAATATGAGCATGTGTGAAATAATCTGCTTTGAGATCATCATGATTCATATGCAGAATCTCATCTCTTGTAGCAGAGTCATTGAGTACATAGACTGCAAGATCACAACGTAGCAGTTCATCATCTTTCATACTTTATTTCAAAAGCTCATTCTTTTTAGATGCAAATTGTTGATGTCACTTCTCATTTGTAACAAAGACGTTTCTTTGTTATAATTTTAGCAGTCATATGATCATTGATTCACTCATCTTCAAATAAAATCTCTTTGACTTCATAATCTGATGAATCAGAAGCTAAAATAATGCAGTATCTAGAATTTTGCAAGATTTAGCGAGTATTTTCTCATTCAAACATATGATTTAAGTATCTGCAATGACTATGTCATTTAGTTGCATTGTTAACGCTGCAAGCTTAACTGTTGTTGAAACTTCTTCATTCTTTAGCAGCTTAAATTGATATTTCTGATTATAAAGTTTGTTTTGCAAAGTAAATAGAAAATAATCATTATTCTTCTTGCTATCATTCAATTTCATGATGTCAGATCTTCTTAATGATGCATTTACAGAATTTAATTTATCTTTGCAATACTTTATATTAAAGTTAAACATAGTTAATTTCTCAATTCAGCGCATCTGTTGTAAATTGAGCTTCTTCATCATCATAAAGTAACAAAGATTATTGTGATCTGTTATTACACATATGAATCGCTTGCTACTTTAAAGATAGTATCATCAATTCTTAAAATTAAGAACTATAACATACAGCTTCTTGTCATGCATGTTTCATTATACTTCAGCTTTTTTAAACTTGTAACTATAGTATGCAATGAAATGTCATTGATCAATCTTACTCTTTTGACTAAGCATATTTTCAACTTCGCGATTGAATGCATTGATCTTCATGCAAAGATTCACATCTCAATCATAGTGTTTCAAAATGAGAGCATTGACAAAGACTGCTTTCAATTTTTCAAAAGTCTTTCTTGCTTTTGCTGTCATTGCAAAGAGCAAATACATTGTTTCTTTCTTTGCATTCTTGATTAAATTTGTCAAGAATCTGATGATTTGAAAGAATTTTCTTATAAATTGTTAATAAAATCTTGCAAATCTTAAGAATATGAAAATATTCTTTGCAAACTTAAGCTCAAATCAGTTAATGATTACATTGATATGAGATTACTTCATCTGAATACTTTTTCACTTTATCACAAAATTCAGAAAGATAACTTCACTGTGATTGAAAGCATATTTTGACAACTTGATATATAGTTGATATTTCAGTAGCGCGCGAAGAATCTTATGCATATGCTCTCAATGCTGCTCTTTTATCTCAGAATATATTAAGACATCATTCAAATATATCATGTAACAAATATTTAAAAATAACTTAAATGCGTGATTTACATAGAACTGAAAGATTGAAGAAGCATTTGTCAATTTAAAGAGCATCATCTGATACTCAAACTGATCATAATGTGTGCAAAAAGTCGTTTTTCATTCATCATTTTTGCGAATTTGAATGCAATAATAAATGTTGTAAATATTAATTTTGATAAAGTGTCTTGCATGAGCAAAGCAATTCAACATCTCAGATAATAAAGATAATGAGTAATTGTTCTTTACTGTTATTTTATTGAGATCATGATAGTTCATGCATAAATAAAGATTTTCGTTCAACTTTTTTATAAATAACACAAGTGCTTTTGCAGAACTACTTAATGAATGAATTCATTTCTTCTTTAACATGCTGTTTAAATAGTCTCATATTGCAGCAAACTTATCTTATGTCAATTTATAAATAAACTTGATGCAAAACATTTTGCTCTTCATTAGATCAATAAAATGTTTCATCTGATCATGCATATTCAGACTATCAGAAAAAATCTCAGAAAATACTTTCTTGAGATTTTGAATAACAAACAATATTTCTGATTCTTTCGCTTAAAGCGCATTACATCTCACAGTTTGTTGATCTGCATTCTGTGATAATTTATCTGTAGATAGCAGCTAATATGACAAAGTTATATTACTTTCTCTTTTTCTTTTAGCTGTAAACATTATCAGCTTAACAAATTTCAATGTTTTGCACAGATTAATTCATACTTGCTTTGCATGCTGAGTGCTGTTTTCTTAATATGATCAGCAACGTTTGCATTAATGAATATTCAAGTTAATCTCATTTAATCATGAATAATCAAGAATTATATCATATTCTTGCATGTTCACAGCATGAAATTGAATGTTTCAACTTTTACAAACTTTCTTATGATTAATTAACTTGATATTAATAATAATAATAATAATAATAATAATAATAAGACTGACAACGAGATTCATCTGTACATGATGTTGACTACAAATCTTTTGATTCTATTCTATGTTTGAATAAAAGTCAGAAGAGTCAAGAGATCTCAATTCAACGCAATTCAAATGATGTTAGAACGTTGTGTAAGCAGAAAAGTTAATTATGCAGAGTTTTCATCTACGCGACAGCATTCTTTGTAACAGTCACAATTGATCTACGAAGAAAATTAATGACATGTTGATGTCAGTAAGAGATGAAAAGATATCTAGTGAAAAAGTTGGTCTCAGTATGAGAGTCATGACTATAAGTGGTCGAAGAATTTGCGACTCGTTGATCACGTCAATATACTGAAACGTCTTCATCACATCGACAGTATTGTCAAGTAATTGATGAAAAGATATCAGATAAAATAGTTAATCTCAGTCTAAGAGTCGTGACTACAGTGCTTGAAGAAGTAGTGACTTGTTGATCACGCTGATATACTGAGAGAGCTTGAACTCATCTTCTTTACTTGACGTCAAGTCATACATCTATCTACGTGAAAAATCAAGAGTGCAGAAGAACGATCAGAATGCATTCTCTTCTATCAATCAGAGTCAATCATCGAACGATTGCGATCGCACGTTTATACTAACAATTCATTCAACGTCTACGTGACATAAGTCAAATCAAGAGAAGAAAAGAATTATTCAGTACAATCACACTCTATCTTCTCATTATATGCATCTCTCTTTCATTACACATTTCTCTGCTTAATGAATGATAATCATTGAGCAAGAGAACGCAGTTCTGCGTTATAATCACAAGCATCATTATTATGAGTCTGCATAAAGCGAATCATATGAGTGTATTCTAACTAGAAGTTCAAAGCTGAAGAAGAAAGAAGATGCAACACGTCGTGAGTTTTACTCACGAAGACACGCTAGGTCACTAACGTGTCAACATCAGCTCTATACTAGTTTATGATAGTCTGACATGATCTGTGTTAGACTAACTTGAAGTGCATGATTGCAACATTATCTCTCTTCTTCATTTAGCAATGTTCTCATTGTTGCAGTTTGATTGATCTTTCTTAAGTTGATTTCTATCTTGACTTGTTCAAATATCATTCATGAAAGTCATTTACAATCTTCTGAAATTCTTCGAATTCACTTTCATCAACGTTGTATCAATGTAGATTGACGTCGTATTCTTTTCAATTGACACGATATTGTAGTCATTTACCTCATTCGTAGTGTCTGAAGTTCAGTATGTTCTTCATCTTTCATTCATCTTCGTCGTCAATCACTATAGAATCAGACGATTCATTTCGTTGTTCATTCAGCAAGTTCTTTGAATCTAGTTGCAGCAGATTTGATGTGAACTCTGAATGTATCTTCATAGTCGATGATAGTTTCAGTTGATAAGCATGTTCAATCTTAATCAGAATCTTGAAAAGTTCTAGCATCTTATCGTTTAGCTTCTTTGATGATCATGAGATTGTTATGTTTCTAGAATTCAGAAACATCATGTTATTTATCTTGTAAATCATTTTCTTTTGATGCTTATCAGTCTGTTTCTTCATTGTGACTCTGACTCTTGTCAAGACTTGCTTGATCAATGCTAATGATTATTTCATGTGTTTGAATATATTCTCTGCTTTGCCTGCTTCAATTCTAGCTCGAGTGATCTCATATTTGATTGAGTTCGAATCGAAGCTCATATAAGAGTGAAAGTTCTTATTCAGAAAGAACGTTGACTGTTCAATTGACGACGAAATAGCATTGTTATTGACGAATTCGATCATGAATAATCAGACGAATCAATCATCTTGCATATATGAGCAGTAGCTTCGTAGATATCATTCTACATTCTGATTCACTCTTTCTGTCTGATCATTGATCTGAGAATGATAATCGATGAATAGTTTCACCTTGATGTTTAGTCTCAAACATAAAGACTTTCAGATAATCAATATGAATTATGAATCACGATTGAACATTATTAATCTTGATAGTTCATGAGTTCTGAAGACTCATATCAACAGTAGCTTGACTGTTTGTTCTGCAAAGGTTTCTTCATCATCTGATCAACACGATATATAGTGTCGTTTCTTAGACAATTGATCTATGACTGTCAGAATCACGTTGCTTTCATCACTTTCTGATAGATTGATAATGAAGTCTAGTGATATGTTCTGTCATTGCTGCTCAAGTATGAGCAATGACTTCAGCAGTTCATTGATTCGATCTCTCGATGCTTTTGATCTACGACAAACGTAACAGTTTTGAATGTAATGCTTGATCGTCGTTCTCATCTTCGATCAGCAATATGATCGTCTCAGCAAGTTCAACGTTCGATTCATGTCAGAGTGATCATTGATCAAAAGATCATGTGCTTCTCTTATCAATAGAATAATCATTGACTGAGAAACTCATAGTCTATCATCTTTTCAGAGTACTTCATCAAGTATCTTGCAATTGTCTAGATCAATATCTTGACAAGTCTTTCTGTTCTGTTTCATGATTATTTGAATATCAAAGCACAGTTGATTCATTTAATTTTCAACTATAATTTGATTCTGAATAGAAATTATCTCTTCGATCGAATTTTGATTAGCTTTTGATTCAAGTTTCGAATCTGAGTCAGATTCTGAGTCAAATTCTGAGTTAAATCTGAGCAAGGTCTGAGTCAGATCTTGATCAGCTTTCTGATCATCTTCTATTGATTGAAGTTTAAATCTGTCTTCTGACAGTAGCATCTGATGCTGATATAGCTTATGATCATCGTTTGCTTTAACTGACTTAACGTCTGACATTCTGATCAGCACGTCGACTTTCAGATTCTGTTTTCTCGACTGATATATGATCTTAAAGTTATATTCAGATAACTTCTCAACTCATTTAGCTTATCATTTGATCAGTTCTTTGATGATCATGAAGTACTTCAAATTCAGATGATCGATGAAGATCTTGATCAAAATATTCGTACATTTCAATTTGAGATGTCAATGCTTCAAGCAGCAAATGATGATCAGCAGTTTCTTGTCATAGATCTCATAGTTGCATTCTGCAAGAATCATGTTCTTGCTATAAAAGATCATTGAATGTAGAATGTTTTCATCATCATATTGAGACAATACTTTGTTGTTGACATAGTTCAAGAAGTCAGTTTTCAGAATAGCTTCTCTGATTGAGTTGAAATGCTTCAGAATAAAAACTGTCATCACTTGTTGCTTCAGTTCTTCAAAGATCATTTGACAGATCTCTGTTCATTTAAAGAAATGATCTTTTCAAGTCAGCTTTATCATGAGTCAAGTGATCTTTGAAAAGTTCTTTATGAATCATTGATAAAAATTGCAGAAATCAATGAAGATCTGCATATGAGTCAACGATCAAGACACTTTTCAGTTTCAAATCACATCTACTTTTCAAGAATTCATTCGCAGATTATTGATGAATATCAGTAGTTCAAGAAATGAGATTTTCTGAATCTTGAATTCGCACTTGTCAATGTCTATCTGTAGATCGACTTCACGAAGCTTTTCTAGCACTTCTTTCACATGAGTTCTATGTTCTTTCAATGTCTTACTGTAAATGAGAATATCATTCAAGTATGTCTGACAAAATTTATGCAGACAGTTGAACAACACATCGTTGATATAATACTGAAAGAAAGCAGATTCATTGATCAATTCAAAGAGCATTACTCTATACTTGTAGATGTCAAAGAAAGTAACAAAAGTAGTTAAATCTTCGCTTTCTGAACTCATGCGCAGTTTATTAAACGCGATAATAATGTTAAGTTGAATCAGATACTTACTGTCTTGAATTCGAGCTAGTACTTCGTCTATCAAGAGTATTGAATAACGATCTCTTTTGATCAGAGCATTCAGTTTTCAACAGTTCATGCAAAAGCGAAGACTGTTGTTTTTCTTTTTGACAAACAGTATTAATGAAGCAAAAGAAGCTTTGTTGAAAGTGATGAACTTCTTCTTCAAATTTTCTTCTAAATACTCTTTGACCTTCTGCAACTTGTAGCTCAACATGAGATACAATTGACTTCTAGAAGATTGACTCTCTTCTTTTAATTCAATCTTATGATCGTATAATCGATGTGAAAGCAACTGCGTTGTCTTTTCTCTATCAAAAACATTCAGAAAGTCATGATAAACTATTAAAAGCTTCTTCTTCAGTTCATTTAATGACATGACAGAAATTATTTCATTCAGTTTCGCGAAATCTTCAACTGAGCTAAGCGCTTTGTTGATTTCACTAATAATCAAGAAGAAGATTTTGATCTTCTTATTCTTGACTAGAGTTTGATACACAGCGACTTCGATCATGACAATATTGACGAGTTTCTTTGTCTCAGTTGACTGAAATGAGCAAAGTTGATTGAGATCAACTTAAGTGCTTTGCTTTGCTATGAGAGCAGATTCAATAAATCGAGCAGATTCAATGAATCTATTCACTGATTTCTGATTCATAAGTTTCTTCAAGATGATCATTGATGTAACAATTGAGTTCAAGTTCTTTTGTTTCATTTTGCAGATTTCATTTGAGTCAAATTTGTGAAATGCTGATTGACTGCTTGATTTTGAAACAACAGATTTCAATGTTCGAATCTTCAATGATGATATTAATCAATTGTTTGCAGAATTTATCAACATTTGATTTCTTTTCAATCAAAGATTTTCAATGATTATCTTGTGCTGATCTAGATGAGTTATCAATAGAGACATCATTTCATTCTTGTGTTCTTGTATCATGATCAATGTATACAGAGCGTGTGTAATCGACTTTCAATCAGAGATTTCATCATACAATCAAATTGACTTTGATTTTGACAGCAATATTGACTGAATATCAAAGCATTCACATAGCTCTGACATCAAAGATTCATCAATGAAAGTCATGTCAATGACTTCAATATCTATCAGAGCGAAGAATCTGAATATCTTTTTTAGACTATTCAAGATGATGTCAACAGTGAACGACTTGAAATTAAATGAATCATCAGACATGCTGATGAAACAGAATATAAGTATATTGCTCTCAGTCACTACTTTGATGAGAACAAGTCGTTTTTCAAATTCGCTGCGATTTCATGCATCTGAGTTGACTCAAGACAGTTGTATGCTTTATGTTCTGACTTCTTGCATTTGAAGCAGAGTTTTTTTTTAAACAACTTCTCTCTAGCAGAATCAACGTTCAATATTCTGAGTTTCTTTCATGCAGAGATTGAAGTTGAGATCGCAGTAGTGATCATCATCAAGATGCTAGCAATAGAGCGAGTGACTTGAATCATTGATGTCTTGAAAACTGATTGAGCATTCAATTTTGTCAATCGAATGTTGACTTGCATGCAAATGTTGATGAATTCATTCAAATTCATAGTTTGTTTATTGATCATGACTCACTGAAGATTTGAGCTAATCTTATGCTGAAGATCATCTAGTAAAGTTTCATTATTGTATTCTAGTTTTGCACTAAGTCTTTGAAATTTTATTCAAAATTCATGAAAGAAGATCTTGTTTTAATACAGCTTCAAGAACTGTCATTGAGTTATGTGACGTTGATTGAGATTGTCGTACATCTTATTTATGATTGACAGTATTTCTTCTGCTTCAAGAAATAAGTTCATGATCGTGTTTCTCATTCTGAGTGCTATGTGTTTGACCGTCGTTTCACTGACTCGACTTTTCACATATGCAATCTTCATTTCTTCAATAGAAAAATGATTCTTGTTCATCTTCAGCTTGTTTCGCATTCAAGACAATCAATTATTCACATTCTGTCTCGAATCTTCGAACAGAGACAAGTCAGATAGCTTGATCAACTTTAAGAATCGATCTTTCAAAATCAAAGTGCTTAGTCGACTTAATGTCGCTTCTAGATGACGTATAATCATGTTCTTTTTCTTCATCTCTTTCTGTAGACGCGTTTGAACAGCGTTCAACATTATTTGCGTAGCTTTCAACTTGATGTTGATAGCTTTCAATTTGATGTTGATCTTGTTGATGTCATTCAACATCTGAATCATGTCATTGTAAGTCTTGATTTCAATGTCATACTGTTGACATATGTACTTGATAAATGCAACGAGATTGTCTGCTTCATAAGCGCTTATTCAAGCATTCAGTTCAGTGCTGATGCTGATTTTGATCATTTCGTGATTAAAAAACAACGCATTCATGTTCTTTTCTTTAATATTCAACAATGCATTCGTGTCTTCTTCTTCTGATGCTGTTCAATTCTGTGATAGAAGTAATTCTCTTTCAGCATTTTGAAGTTCATAATGAGTCGTGCTCACTGATTCTGATTCTAATTCTGTGCTTTTAGTCATTGTGTGAGTAGAAAATTGCTGATCAAAATTCAACTGAAATTTCTGATTTCAGTTCTAGAACAATGCGTTCGTGTTTTTCTGTTTTAACGACAAGCTCAGTAAAAAGTTAGTCTAGAGCAACACGTTCATGTTCTTCTATTCTGTTCTAAAAATTTCTTGGTTTCTAATGAGTCTTCTGAACTCAATTTTCGAGTTTCAATTCTGATTCAAGTTTAAGTGATGTAACTTGTTTTTATATCGTCTACATGTCAGTAGCAAGATTGATGAGCTTTGAACTAATGTTATGAGTTTGCATAGAGCGAATCATATGAGTGTATTCTAACTAGAAGTTCAAAGCTGAAGAAGAAAGAAGATGCAACACGTCGTGAGTTTTACTCACGAAGACACGCTAGGTCGCTAGCGTGTTAACATCAGTTCTATACTAGTTTATGATAGTCTGACATGATTTATGTTAGACTAACTCGAAGTGCACGATCGCAACAGTTTTTTCTTTGAATGAATCTGTTATGTGATCGAAATTGTTGCTCTTTAATGATGAAAACTGTGAAAGTTTCTTGAGTAACTGACTTTTGATTCTGACTCATTTTGCGAAGCATCAAATTGATTTCAATTCGTTGCTCAGCTTATGCATTTGTGATCTAAAATGTGAATATTTTATTTCTTTAATGATCTTGTTTTTGTGATCGTTGTATTTCAGGTAGTCGTTTCATGCTTCTAAAGTACTTTGCGTTTTTCATATGATTCATAGTCATCATGATTTCATCACAACTTTTAAGCAAATCTGATTTCAAAAGTCTTGTGCTTAATTCAACAACTTTGCTTCAGAAGTAGACTTCTCGATGACTTCTTGTAATGCATGAGTGATCTTCGCTACTCTGTCATCTATCGCTGTCTTGTCATCAAGAAAACGATCAACGAAAAGATGTATTTTTAAATGAGCATTTAGTGCTTCTGTATTCATTTTCTTTCATAATCAACAAGTCGTGAGCTGCATGAAGAATGTGCATAGACACAACTTCGTGACAATCGAAAGATAATCAGATTCTTGATGCAGATCAGTTCTCATCTCACATTTGTGTATCATGAACTGTATTTTCTCATTGTCAAACACTAAATCTATTGTTGTGAGCTGATTGTGAGTCTCTTTAGTAATTGTGTCTGATTCAAGCAATAGCTTTAATCTTGTGTTCATAATGATGTTTAGTAAAACATCAGTCGCTGTGTGATGAGTAAAGCATCTTCTGTCTTCTCAATGTAAGTGATGCAGATTGAAATCTTCTACAATTAACTGTTTGCAGTCATCTTTGATTAGTTCATTCAGATGAGAAATAGTAAATGATTCTTCTGTGAAAATGATAGACAGCAAGCACAAATTGTAGATGTTTATGAGTTGTAACATCTGTATCTCGTCTTTCAAGTTACTAGTTTGTAGCTTGATTAAGCAAATGTTCAATTCAATGATTTTCATCATTCATTAATTAAGTTTTAAATGCTTGTTGACATAAATGCATGTTCTTGCTTGAGATGATGAGTTTCTCACTAGATGAAAGAAGTTGTGAGCAGAACTAAACATTTGTGAAATGTTGATGTTGCAACCTTGTTTCTGAATGACTATTATGTTGAATTTATGAACTTCTCTGTTTATCAGAAATGATTTCTGAATTTTTAATAACTTTCTGATGTTGTACTGTAGAATTTGCAGAAAGATTTAATTCATCATAGAGATATTTGTAGCTGTTGTTGACTCTGTGCAGAAACAGCTTTTTATATGCTTTTAGTCATCAAGAGTCTTTTGCATTTTCTGATTTGACATTTTTGTATCTGTTCAGACATCATGTTTTCTGAGTCGCTAATCACATATGAAAAGCAATCAATTCATCTCTTCTTAACTTTCATCACTTGTCATGTTGACTCATTGATGTCTTGACTGCTTGTCATCATCAAGACATTCATTGAACTTAATGAATTTGTTGAACTTACAAAATTCATTGAACTCAAGAAGTTCAAAGAGAAAGAAGAGAATGAGTGATTGTCTTTCAATGCTTTAAAATATCTGATCAATCTGTTTTGAAAGATTTCTTCTGATTGCTTTATCTGTAGTTTTCACTTAAAACATGAATGTCTTCAGAGTTTGTGACTATCATTGCAGTTCACGCATCGTCTTCTATTCATCAACACAGCGCATTCTTCAATGTGATGTTTGTCTGTGTATTTGAAGCAATGCTTTTCATTTTTGCAGAATTTAGTTATATGATCAAAATCGAAGCATTTATAGCACTGTGTAATACAACAGTTTCTTTCAAACAACTTGCATGAGCATTCTTGATATGAATTCAGCATGTCTATGTTTAGCAGTTGATTCATCATCGTTTTGATCGTGATCTTTATGATGAGCGATGAGCGAATCTTTTCACTTTCAACTATTTTCTTGAGTTAAGCTATTTTCAGCATCTTTAAATCTTTGTGAAGTCTTGCATTATCTTTCATCAATTTTTTAATGATCATCTTCTGATTGCTTGTGTTCAATGTGATGTGTACATCATGTGTCAGTATCGCGAAACTTCAATGCATTACATGCACTGAGCTTGCAATTCTCTTCACTCATGTCTGAGACTTTTTTAGAGCTGCTTGAGCTTTCAAGCTCATCATGTGAAGTGCAATGTTTTCGCTTTCAAGCTTGCGAAGTGACATTATTAAATCTCGTTGTGTCATTGAAACACTTGCAATTTCTTGAAAGATCTGATCAATCAATCTCTTTTGTATTTCTTTCACTTCTTTTCTCTTCATTGTTTTCATTAGAATCTTACGTTTCTTGCAAAGCAATGACAGATCATCTCTGAATTGCTGCTTCTTCATTATTGCTTCTTCTCTTGCTACATTGATTCATGATGATGTTTTGAATGTGAAATGCATATTTTCTTGCATTTGTAGTTGTTTATTAAGAAGTTGAATGAATGTCTTCAACTTCTGTACATTCTTCATGATGAATACATCTTGACTTTCAATCTTTCTTTCTGAAATGTTTCAAAGATGTTGAATCAGCTTCAAAATCACTTCTTTTCATAAGTAATCTTTGTTCTTCTCTTTCTTTAACATCAATGTCTGTGTTAGTAAATCGATGATGCTGATAACTTTCATCTCATCATTGTGTAAGCATTTAAATTTCGCGTCGCTGTCTCTTTGCAACGAGTCAATGCTGCTTACAATCATCATTGAATCAGCATTACTGCTGCTCATGCAATTCATCATCATTTATTCATCTACTTGATCTTTTCTCTCTTGTTTATAATGCTCTTTTCAAAAGTTTATTTTGCATGTGTTGTGATTGTTTTTAACTTGATATTAATCTGATGTATATTATAGTAGAAAATTCAATGATCATTAATCATCTGAATTTGTTTCAGACATTAAGAAATTTCGTTAAATGTTTAATCACGTAATTAGTTAATAAATTAAATGATTTATCATTTTGATTAATTTCTCTTCTTATAAGATCACTTTGACGTAATTAGCTGCAAACGCATGTTTAATAGCTTAAATGACATGAATCATCAAAATGACATGAATAATACAGCTGATGTAAAAACGCATCTCATCAACTATGAATGATGCATGTCTGCAAGACTAGCTTGCAAGATTAGATTAAAGAAGTTAATGAGTGAATAAAGATAATGATTTGACAGAAGATAAAAACTCTGCAAGTTCTTGCTTTCATTTCTTAGCAATTAGTTTTATCATCAATAAAGTATTATTTTATTATCTTCTACTACGCAGTTTCATGTAAAAAGATCTCATCATCTCATAGTTTTAATTGCTTTATTTGCATGAAGCTGCTCAGTAAAAGATGTTAAATATGCAGCAACTCATCAGAAATTGCATGATTGAAAGAAGTAATAACTTCTTTCACATTGAGAATTCATCATCTCATCAGAACAGATCTGAGAATCACACATTCAAACATGCAAATAAGAAGTTCAAGTCATGAAAATTTAATGAACAGACAGATCATATCTCTTGATGATTGACAAGCGAAGTATGCAAGCAGTTAAAGAATCTGAAGATGCAGAATATACTGCTTGTCTTGCAACTTTGTGTATTAAAACTTAAGCAAGAGACTTGATCAATCTTTAATCATTGATGTTAACATAGTGATGATCATTATTGAAGTAATATATGCAAACGTGCTAATTGATCTCATCAATCTAAAGAGCAAAGCATCATGAACTACAACTTCTTGATGTTCTGACTGCAAGACTGCAAACACTTCATAATTGTGACATCATTTGATTTCATCATAAAAGAAGAGAAGCTGCAATGATTTGCATCATACTTGTCAGAGAAGTCTTGCAATCAGTGATGAGATCATGTGATGAGCATGTGCAATCATGATGAAATATTCAACTGAAAATACTACATTAAATATTTACATGCTAAACTTAGCAATTCTGAAATTCATAACTTTCAAACAGAACATTGACTTAAGACTGCAAAGCAGCGAGTTAATCAAAGCATCACGAATTTCAAGCAATATCTTATCAAACTGTATGCAAATCTGAACTATTATATATTCAATGAGACTTGCATGATGTACTTACGAATGAAGATTAATGAAATCATCATGAATAAGTTTCTTTGCATCTCATACATTTCTATCAATTATGTCAATCTGCTAAAGCATCTTATAAACATTGACTTGCATTTGTAAGACATTGATGCATTGTCGAAGTTACATTTGCAGCAAAGTGAAAGTGCAGCATCTCAGAAAAGTTTTTAATTCTTGCATGAGAAGACGAAGTCTGTCGCTGCAATGAAGAATTCAAAGTTCTCTGCTTCAAGCACGCAGTCTAAAGACGATGCAACACTCAAGTTCAGTAAATTCAAGCAAGATGCTGCTTCATTCAATCTTACGTGCTGATCATGCAAGAAGTTGAGACATAAGATCAATAATTTAATGTGTTTCAACTATGCATTCAAACAAGAGACTCATAATCATGATGAAGAAATGAGAAAAGAAAAAGTCTGATATTCATCATTGAATCATTAAATATAATTATGAAAAGATAATTGTCATGTGCACTAATGATATTAATACTGACAAATGTCTTTGAAAGAATGCATGAAGCTCACTGTCTTATTGACTTTGAAATCGAGTGAAATTTTATATTGCAATCATGAATAAAAGAGCATGAATTATTGAAGAATCATGCAACTTTGAAACAGATTCAAATGATTAATGATCGTTGAATTCTCTGTTATGATACATATCAGATCGATATTAAGTTAATTGATCACAAGAAAGTTTGTAAAAGCTGAAACATTGAGTTTCATGCTGTGAACATGCAAGAATATGATATAATTCTTGACTATTCATGATTAAATGAGATTAACTTGAATATTCGCTGACGCAAGCATCATTGATCATATTGAGAAAACAGTACTCAGCGTGCAAAGCAAATATGAGTTAATCTGTGCAAGACATCAAAATTTGTTGAGCTGACAATGCTTGCAGCTAAGAAAAGAAGAAAGACTTATGTAGCTTTGTTTTATCAGCTGCTATTTACAGATAACTTATTGCAGAATGCAAATTGTCAGACTGCAAGATGCAATGCGCTTTAAACGAAAGAATTAAAGATACTCTTTGCTATTCAAGATTTCAAGAAAGTGTTTTCTGAGATTCTTTCTGATAGTCTGAACATGCATGATCAGATGAAACATTTCATTGATCTGATGAAGAGCAAAATGTTTTGCATCAAGTCTATTTATAAGATGACATGAAATGAGCTCACTACAATACGAAACTATCTAGATAGCGCGCTAGAGAAGAAATGAATTTATTCATTAAGTAGTTCTGCAAAAGCATCTGTGTTGTTTGTAAAGAAGTTGAACGAAAGTCTTCATCTATGCATGAACTATCATAATTTCAATGAAATAACAGTAAAGAACAATTACTCATTGTCTCTGCTGTCTGAGACGCTGAATCACTTTGCTCATGCAAAACATTTTATCAAAATTGATATTTGCAACATTTATCATTGCATTCAAATTCGCAAAAGCAATGAATGAAAAATGACTTTTCATACATGCTACAATCAGTTTGAATATCAGATGATGCTCTTTGTGTTGCGATCGTGCACTTCAAGTTAGTCTAACATAGATCATGTCAGACTATCATAGACTAGTATAGAGCTGATGTTGACACGCTAGCGACTTAGCGTGTCTTCGTGAGTAAAACTCACGACGTGTTGCATCTTCTTTCTTCTTCAGCTTTGAACTTCTAGTTAGAATACATTCATATGATTCGCTTTATGCAAACTCATAACATTAGTTCAAAGCTTATTAATCTTGCTATCGACATGTAAACGATATAAAAACAAGCTACATCACTCAAACTTGAATCAGAATTGAAATCAGAAAATTGAGCTCAGAAAACTCATTAGAAATCAAGAAATTTCTAGAACAGAACAGAAGAACATGAACACATTGCTTTAGATTAACTTTTTACTGAGCTCGTTGTTAAAACAGAAGAACAGAAGAACATGAACATGTTGTTCTAGAACTGAAATCAGAAATTTCAGTTGAATCTCGATCAGCAATTTTCTACTCACACAATGATTAGAAGCACAGAATTAGAATCAGAATCAATGAGCATAACTCACTATGAATTTCAAGATGCTGAAAGAAAATCACTTCTATCATAGAATTGAACAGCATCAGAAGAAGAAGACATGAATGCGTCGTTGAATATTGAAGAAGAGAACATGAACGCGTTGCTTTTTGATCACAAAATGATCAAGATCAGCATCAGCACTGAACTGAATGCTTGAATAAGCATTCATGAAGCAGATGATCTCGTTGCGTTTATCAAGTACATGTATTAACAGCATGACATCAAAATTAAGATTCACAATGACATGATTCAAATGTTGAATGACATCAACAAGATCAATATTGAATTGAAAGTTATCAAGATCAAGTTGAAAGTTACACAGACAATGTTGAACGTTGTTCAAACGCGTTTACAGAAAGAAATGAAGAAAAAGAACGTGATTATACATCATCTAAAAGCAACATTAAGTTGACTAAGCACTTTGATTTCAAAAGATCGATTCTTGAAGTCGATTAAGCTATCTGACTCATTTTTGTTTGAAGATTCAAGACAAAATGTGAATAATTAATTGTTTTGAATGCAAAACAAGCTGAAGATGAACAAGAATCATTTTTCTTTCAAAGAAATGAAGATTGCATATGTGAAAAGTTGAGTCAGTGAAACGATGATCAAACACATAGCATTTAGAATGAAAGACATGATCATGAACTTGTTTCTTGAAGCAGAAGAGATACTGTCGATCATAAATAAGATGTACAATGATTTCAATCAATATCACATGACTCAATGACAGTTCTTAAAGCTGTATCAAAACAAGATCTTCTTTCATGAATTTTGAATGAAATTTCAGAGACTTAGTGCAAAACTAGAATACAATAACAAAACTCTACTAAACGATCTTCAGCATAAGATTAGCTCAGATCTTCAGCAAGTCATGATCAATGAATGAACTATAAATTTGAATAAATTCATCGACATCTGCATGCAAGTCAACATTCAATTGACGAAATTGAATGCTCAATCAACTCTCAAGACATCAACGATTCAAGTCACTCGCTTTATCACTAGCATCTTGATGACGATCACTACTGCAATCTCAGCTTCAATCTTTGCATGAAAGAAACTCAGAATATTGAACGTTGATTTTGCTAAAGAGAAGTTGTTTAAAAAAGAACTTTGCTTCAAATGCAAAAAGTCAAAACATAGAGCATGTGACTATCTTGAATCAGCTCAGATGCATGAAATTGCAGCGAATTTGAAAAATGACTTACTTTCATCAAAGTAGTGACTGAGAGCGATATACTCATATTTTGCTTCATCAGCATATCTGATGATTCATTTGATTTCAAGTCGTTCACTGTTAACATCATCTTGAATAGTCTAGAAAAGATATTCAGATTTCTTTCTTTGATAAATATTGAAGTTACTGACATAACTTTCATTGATGAATCTTTGATGTCAAAACTATGTGAACGCTTTGATATTCAGTTAATATCGCTGTCAAAATCAAAGTTGATTCAATCATATGATAAAATCTTTGATTGAAAGTTGATTACACATGCTCTGTATACATTGATCATGATACAAGAATACAAGAATGAAATGATGTCTTTATTGATAACTCATCTAGATCAACACAAGATAATCATTGAAAATCTTTGATTGAAAAGAAATCAAATGTTGATAAATTTTGCAAACGATTAATTAATATCATCATTGAAGATTCAAACATTGAAATCTGTTGTTTTAAAAGCAAGCAGTCAATCAGCATTTTACAAATCTGAATCAAACAAGATTTGCAAAATGAAATAAAAGAACTTAAACTTGATTGTTACATCAATGATCATCTTGAAGAGACTCATGAATCAGAAATCAGTGAATAGATTTATTAAATCTGCTCGATTCATTGAATCTGCTCTCATAGCAAAGCAAAGCACTCAAGTTGACTTCAATCAACTTTGTTCATTTCAATCAACTGAGACAAAGAAACTCATCAATATTGTCATGATCAAAGTCGTTGTGTATTGAACTCTAGTCAAGAATAAGAAGATCAAGATCTTCTTCTTGATCATTAGTGAAATCAACAAAGTGCTTAGCTCAGTTGAAGATTTCGCGAAACTGAATAAAATGATCTCTGTCATGTCATTAAATGAACTGAAGAAGAAGCTTTTGATAATTTATCACAACTTTCTGAATGTTTTTGATAAAGAAAAAACAACGCAGTTGCTTTTGCATTGATCATACGATCATAAGATTAAATTAAAAGAAGAGAGTCAATCTTCTAGAAGTTGATTGTACTTCATGTTGAGTTACAAGTTGCAGAAGATCAAAGAGTATCTAGAAGAGAATTTGAAGAAGAAGTTTATCACACTCAGCAAAGCTTCTTTTGCTTCGTCAATACTGTTTGTCAAAAAGAAAGATGACAATCTTTGCTTTTGCATGAACTATTGAAAACTGAATGCTCTGATTAAAAGAAATCGTTATTCAATACTTTTGATAGACGAAGTACTCGCTTGAATTCAAGACAGTAAGTATCTGATTTGACTCAACATTATCATCATGTTCAATAAACTGCGCATGAGTTCAGAAAGCGAGAATTTAACTACTTTTGTTACTTTCTTCAATGTTTACAAGTATAGAATAATGCTCTTTAAATTAATCAATGAACTTGCGTTCTTTCAGCATTATATCAACGATGTATTGTTTGACTGTCTGCAAAAGTTTTGTCAAACATACTTGAATGATATTCTCATCTACAGTAAGACATTGAAAGAACATAGAACTCATGTGAAAGAAGTGCTAGAAAAGTTTCGTGAAGTTGATTTACAAATAGACATTGACAAGTGCAAATTCAAGATTCAGAAAATCTCATTTCTTGAACTACTGATATTCATCAATGATCTGCGAATGAATTCTTGAAAAGTAAATGTGATTCAAGATTGAAAAGTGTCTCGATCATTAACTTATGTGCAGATCTTCATTGATTTCTGCAATTTCTATCAATGATTCATAAAGAACTTTTCAAAGATTGCTCAACTTATGATAAAGTTAACTTGAAAAGATTATTTCTTTGAATGAACAGAGATCTGTCAGACAATCTTTGAAGAACTGAAGCAACAAGTGACAACAGTCTTCATTCTGAAGCATTTTGACTCAATCAAAGAAGCTATTCTGAAAACTGACTTCTTGAACTATGTCAACAACAAAGTATTATTTCAATATGATGATGAAGACATTCTACATTCAGTAATCTTTTATAGCAAGAACATGATTTTCGCAGAATGTAACTACGAAATCTATGACAAGAAACTGCTGATCATCATTTGCTGCTTGAAGCATTGATACTTTGAATTGAAATGTATGAATATTTCAATCAAGATCTTCATCGATCATCTGAATTTAAAGTACTTCATGATCATCAAAGAACTGATCAGATGACAAGCTAAATGAGCTGAGAAGTTATCTAAATATAACTTTAAGATCATATATCAGTTGAGAAAACAGAATCTGAAAGTCGATGCGCTGATCAGAATGTCAGATGTCAAGTCAGTTGAAGCAAATGATGATCATAAGCTATATCAGCATCAGATGCTACTGTCAGAAGATAGACTTGAACTTCAATCAATAGAAGATAATCAGAAAGCTGATCAAGATTTGACTCAAATCTTGCTCAGATCTGACTCAGAATTTGACTCAGATTCAAAACTTGAATCAAAAGCTAATCAAAATTCGATCGAAGAGATGATTTTTATTCAGAATCAGATTATAGTTGAAAATTGAATGAATCAACTGTGCTTTGATATTCAAATAATCATGAAACAGAACAGAAAGACTTGTCAAGATATTGATTTAAACAATTGTAAAATACTTGATGAAGTACTCTGAAAAGATAATAAACTATGAGTTTCTCAGTCAATGATCATTTTATTAATAAGAAAAGCACATGATTTTTCAATCAATGATTATTCTGACATGAATTGAACATTGAACTTGCTGAGATGATCATATTGCTAATTAAAGATGAGAATGATGATCAAGCGCTACATTCAAAACTGTTACGTTTGTTATAGATCAAAAGCATCGAGAGATTGAATCAATGAACTGCTGAAGTCATTGCTCATATTTGAGCAGCAATAACAGAACATATCATTAGACTTCATTATTGATTTATCAGAAAGTGATGAAAGCAACGCGATTCTGACAGTCATAGATCGATTGTCTAAGAAACGACACTATATATTATGTTGATCAGATGACGAAGAAATTTTCGCAGAACAAACAGTCAAGCTACTGTTGGTATGAGTCTTCAGAATTCATGAACTATCAAGATCAATAGTGTTCAATCGTGATTCATAATTCATATTGATTGTCTGAAAGTCTTTATGTTTGAGACTAAACATCAAGATGAAACTATTCATCAATTATCATTCTCAGATCAATGATCAGACAGAAAGAGCGAATCAGAATGTAGAATGATATCTACGAAGCTACTGCTCATATATGCAAGATGATTGATTCATCTGATTATTCATGATTGAATTCATCAATAACAATGCTATTTCATCATCAATTGAACAGTTGACGTTCTTTCTGAATAAAAGCTTTCATTCTCATATGAGCTTTGATTCAAACTCAATCAAATATGAGATCACTTGAGCTAGAATTGAAGCAGGCAAAGCAGAGAATATATTTGAACACATGAAATGATTACTAGCATTGATCAAGCAAGTTTTGACAAGAGTCAGAGTCACAATGAAGAAACAGACTGATAAGCATTGAAAGAAAATGATCTACAAGATAGATGACATGATGTTTCTGAATTTTAGAAACATAATGATCGTATGATCATCAAAAAAGCTAGATGATAAGATACTAGAATTCTTCAAGATTCTGATCGAGATTGAACATGCTTATCAACTGAAACTATCATTGACTATGAAGATACATTCGAAGTTTGCATCAAATCTGCTGCAACTAGATTCAAAGAACTCTTTGAATAAACAACGAAATGAATCGTCTGATTCTATAGTGATCGACAACAAAGATGAATGAAAGATGAAGAACATACTGAACTTCAGACACTACGAACGAGATAAATGACTACAATATTGTGTCAATTGAAGAGAATACGACGTCGATCTACATTGATACAACGTCGATGAAAGTAAATTCAAAGAATGTCAGAAGATTGTAAATGACTTTCATGAATGATATTTGAACAAGTCAAGATAGAAATCAACTTAAGAAGATTAATTGAACTGCAGCAATGAGAACATTGCTAGATGAAGAAGAAGAGTAATGTTGCAATCATGCACTTCGAATTAGCCTAACATAAATCATGTCAGACTATCATAGACTAGTATAGAGCTGATGTTGACACGCTAGCGACCTAGCGTGTCTTCGTGAGTAAAACTTACGACGTGTTGCATCTTCTTTCTTCTTCAACTTTGAACTTCTAGTTAGAATACACTCATATGATTCGCTCTATGCAGACTCATAACACTTTGAACTGATAAATGCTTCTGCAATCTTTCAATTCTATGTAAATCATGCACTTAAGTCATTCATGAATATTTGCTGCATGATATATCTGAATGATGTCTTAGTATACTTTGAGACGAAAGAGCAGCATTGAGAGCATATGTGCAAAATTCTTCACGCGCTACTGAAATATTGACTGTATGTCAAGCTGTTGAAATGCACTTTCAATTGTAGCAAAGTTATCTTTCTGAAATTCATGATAGAATGAAGAAATATTCAGATGAAACAGTTTTGTATCAATGTAATCATTAGCTAATTTGAGCTTGAGTCTGCAAAGAACATTCTTATATTCTTGAAATTTGCAAGATTTTATCAACAATTTATAAAAGAATTCTCTCAAATCATCACGTTCTTAACAAATTTAATCAAGAGTGCAAAGAAGAGAGCAATGCATTCACTCTTTGCAATGACATTGAAAGCAAGAAAAGCTTTTGAAAGATTGAAAACAATTTTTGTCAATGCTCTCATTTTGAAACACTATGATTGAGATGCAAATCTTTGCATGAAGATCAATGCATCAAATCGCGAAGTTGAAGATGTGCTTAGTCAGAAGAGCAAGACTGATCAATGACATTTCATTGCATACTATAGTTATAAGTTCAAAAAAGCTGAAGTACAATAAGATATATATGATAAAGAACTGTATATTATAGTTCTTGATTTTAAGAATTGACAATATTATCTTCAAAATAGCAAGTGATTCATATGTGTGATAACAGATCACAATAATCTTCATTACTTTATGATGATGAAGAAGCTCAATGCATGACAGATGCGCTGAACTGAGAAATTAGCTGCGTTTGACTTTCATATAAAATATCGCAGAGACAAATTAAACTTTGCGAATGTGTCATCAAGAAGACTCGACATTATGAAATTGAATGATAGTGAGAAGAATAATGATTATTTTCTATCTACTCTGCAAAATAAACTTTACAATCAGAAATGTTAATCTGAACTGCTAAAGAATGAAGAAGTTTCAACAGCAATCAAACTTGCAGCATTAATGATGCAATTGAATGACATAATTATTGCAGATACTTAAGTCATGTGTTCAAATGAGAAAGTACTTGTTAAATCTTGCAGAATTCTAGATACTGCGTCGTTTTGACTTTTGATTCATCAGATTATGAAGTCAAAGAGATTTTATTTGAAGATGAGTGAATTAATGACTGCATGACTGCTAAAGTTACAACAAAGAAATGTCTTTGTTACAAATGAGAAGTGATGTCAATGATTCACATCTAGAAAGAATGAGCTTTTGAAATGAAGTATGAGAAATGATGAACTGCTACGTCGTAATTGTACAGTCTATGTACTCAATGACTCTGCTACAAGAGATGAAATTCTGCATATGAATCATGATAATCTTGAAGCAGATCATTTTGCATGCGTTCATATTAAGACTGTGATAAGAAGAAAATATTACTGATTGAAAATGCTCAAAGAGATAATGAAATATGTTTGCATCTGTTCAGACTGTCAGTGAGTGCAAGTGCATCATCATAAGCTTTATGAGAAGCTGACGTTTATATCTTCAGAAGACGTGAATTCATTTCACATGATGATCATGAATTTCATAATAGACATGCTCTCTGCAAAGAATTCATACATTGAAAAAACAAGCGATGCTATATTGATAATAATAAATAAGTTGATCAAGCATGTAATTTATATTTCGACGATCAAAGATCTGAATGTCAAGAGACTTGCAAATCTGCTATGATAAGAATTTGTATCTCAGCATGAAATGATGTGAAGCATTATATCAAATCGAGACTTACTGTTTATCAGTCATTTCTGAATCACTTTATGTTGACATTTTGAAATGAAGCAAAAGCTATGCATTGCATTTCATTTGCAAATCAATGATCAAACAGAAAGACAGAATCAGATGCTTGAGCACTATCTGCAAGTGTATTTCAATTATAAGATGAATAACTGATCAGAGCTTTTGTCAATGATGATGTTTGCATATAACAACAGCGTACACGCTAATATCAAAAAAACTTCACATGAACTTTTAAAGAAATATTCTGCAAGCTTTGCAAAGACATTTGAGAACAAAGTTCTAAAGAGAAAGACACTCTTGATTACAAAGTAAGCAGAATGACTACGAAGTATCAGAGAACATTTAATAAAACTATGAAAGCAAGTAGCAAAGCAGCAAGCAAAGTATTATAATGCTCATCATAAAGCTGCAAGCTTTTAAATGAAAGACAAAGTGCTTTTGCAAAGTATAAACATCTATACACTTTGTTCAAAGAAGAATATTGATCATAAATAACTGAAATCATTCAAAATATTGAAGAAGATCAACATGCAAGCGTATAAGCTTGAACTACTTGAAAGATATGATGCAATTCACTCAATCTTTCATGTCTCTTTATTAAAACTCTGACACTTGCGTGACGAGAATTTGAAGTTGCAAATTATTCTTATAAAAGAGAAAGAGAAATGAGAGATAAAGAAGATAATCAATCAGCGAATCAAGAAAGAAAAGATTGAGTATCTAGTTTAATGAGCTGATTCACTTTTCTATGAAAACTTCTGAGAATCAATGAAAAATCTTAGCAATGCAAAGAAAATCATTGAGAACTACAAGATAGAAAGACAAGTACATCAGTTGACTGCAAAAAAGTCAAAGGGAAAAAAGAGAGACAGATCATGTAAGAATTATGTTTGAGAATGTATCAAAAGCGCAAAGATGCAAGTTTAAAAGTTTGTTCTAAAATTATAAAAAGAAAAGAAACAAAATCTCATAACACTCATGCATCAACATACATCTTCTTTTAGAAAAAAAGATGAGCAACGTCATGAAAGAGCAAAGAAAGATAGCGATCAAGAATTGCAAGCGAGAATGTCAAAGTGAAGAGAAAAGCTATTTATTTGTCAGCGAATCTCATCATGCATTGCTTGCTTCAGATGATACTTACAAGATGAAGATGAAGTGACGTGATGATGATAAGAAGTGATGAGAAAGATGAGAACTTCTACTCAACTGTTAAATACAATTTCACATGATTGAGAGAAAAGCTACTCACTCTCTCATTGTCAAAGACGAAGAGTAAGAAGAGTTTGAGTATCAATGTTAAAATGATGATTTATTGCTTGCATGACATGATGCATCGAAATCTGAAAATGACGTGAGACTGAATTTATTATGCAATCATGCTTCTCTTTGAAGCAGTGCTCGCATTTGCGAGCACACTTGATGAGAACACGACATGTATGAGTTATCACTGCGCTCAAATGATGAACGCAGTGACAGCATCAGATCATCTGATCAGTACAATCTATCATGCATCAGCATTATTTGAAACATGCAAAGATGAATAAATTTATCAAAAATCATGAACTCAGTCATCAACGCAATAAACATGAAGAAAGCAGAAGAAGCAGACGTGACAGACGTTGCAACGACAATGACGTGAAGAGAGATGTACATCTCAAGAAAATGAGCAGACTTCGCAAGCATGTTAGCATGATCTCAATGAGTGCAAATGCTGCTACTTATCATAATAGTGATGATGATGATAATGATGTTGATACTGCTATGTCATTTACATTAACTCATAAGCTGACTTGCATCACAACAACGCTGCAACAAAAGAAGCTCATATCATGAGCTGCAAGCTATGCAAAATATACATAGCAGATGTCACGATCCTAGCCTTGCCAGGCTCAGCCTTCTAGCCTTGCCAGGCCTATCCTCGCTCCGTCACCTTGACTAGTCCCTATTGGGCCTAGCGTCGGCTGAGGAACACACATATGTAGCCAGCTTC
>JAABUL010000062.1_pt1 | contig 190494 bp, 359 predicted proteins | sample 5559151 | NCBI WGS metagenome assembly JAABUL01 (sample SAMN10711876, study PRJNA513368) | rock metagenome | isolation source: Antarctica rocks | place: Antarctica: Victoria Land, Pudding Butte sud | reverse complement strand
ACCCTCGCCACCTAGCCCGCCGCCCAGCCCTCCCTTGCCGCCAAATCCGCCGCCCGGACCGCCGGACTTCAACTTCAGGCCTCCCAGAGCGCCGCCTGGCGCGCCGACCGCAACCCCGTCTGTCACGCCTTCCGGCGTGCCATCAGTCACTCCATCTGGCGTGCCATCAGTCACGCCGTCCGGAGTGCCATCAATCACGCCATCCGGAGTGCCATCAGTCACGCCGTCTGGCGTACCATCAATCATGCCTTCTGGTGTGCCATCAGTGACCCCTTCCGGCGTGCCATCAGTCACACCGTCTGGCGTACCGTCAATCATGCCTTCCGGTGTGCCATCAGTGACCCCCTCCAGCGTGCCATCAGTTACTCCGTCCGGTGTGCCATCGTTCACGCCGTTCGGCGTGCCTTCGATCACGCCTTCCGGTGTGCCCTCAGTCACGCCGTCTGGCGTACCGTCAGTCACTCCGCCTGGCGTGCCATCAACCACATCAAGCCAGCCGCCCAATCCGCCGGAGTTCCACATTGCGCAGCCCCAGCCTCCCGGAGCGCCGACCACAGCGCCGTCAGTCACGCCATCTGGCGTGCCGTCGGTGACGCCATCTGGCGTGCCTTCAGTCACACCGTCCGGCGTGCCATCCGTGACACCGTCTGGCGTGCCGTCTGTGACTCCATCCGGAATGCCATCGATCACGCCCTCAGGCGTGCCGTCCATGACACCGTTCGGTGTGCCATCCGTGACACCGGCAGCAATGCCATCCGGGCCCACGCCTTCCCCTCCGCCAACAGGGGTCGACAGCTTCCCCAACACGCCTACTGGCACGCCCTCAGGCACGCCAGCGGGCACGCCATCGGGCACGCCAGCGGGCACGCCGGCAGGCACGCCGGCGGGATCGCCGGCAGGCACGCCGGCGGGATCGCCCTCAGGCACGCCAGCGGGCACGCCGTCGGGCACGCCAGCGGGCACGCCGGCAGGCACGCCGGCAGGCACGCCGGCGGGATCGCCATCGGGCACGCCATCGGGCCCTTCGCCTTCCCCTCCGCCAACAGGGGTCGACTCCTTCCCCAACACGCCTACTGGCACGCCCTCACTCACGCCAGCGGGCACGACATCGGACACGCCAGCGGGCACGCCGGCAGGCACGCCGGCGGGATCGCCATCGGGCCCGCCATCGGGCCCTTCGCCTTCCCCTCCGCCAACAGGGGTCGACTCCTTCCCCAATGGCGGCTTGCCGCCGCCGACAGGGGTCGCAGGTGTCCCTAACGGCGGCCTGCCGCCGCCAACAGGGGTCGCAGGCTTCCCCAACGGCGGCCTGCCGCCGCCAAGCCTAAGGGACACGGAAGTGCCGCCATCTGTGTTGGCAGTACCGCCTCCTCCAGGTGCGCTCAACGAAAGTAAGGTAGAAAGGGTTCTGCATATTTGTACGTTGCAAAGCTGCTACTGATAGCAGTGTTCGCGGCGCCGCCTTGTCCGTATGCCAGGCCTGTGACTCGTCGCGGCAACCTGCTGAGCATTTTGTCTACCCCTCTGATAGTACTCCTGGGATCAATGCTGAGGAGCTGCCCTCGTTGCAACTCCTGCAGGCCAGTCGCCATGCCCGTGCCCTTGCCCATGCCCCTGCGCCCAAAACACCGGCTGCGGCGGCGGTTGTGGTGGCGGCTGCGGCTGCAGCGGCGGCTGCGGCGGCGGCTGTCCAGACAAGGGCGGCATCACAGTCAACGGCGGCCTGACCATCAACATCAACATCATGTCCGCCAACTCCACTGCCGCCGGCGAGGCGGCCGCCCGGGAGGAGGCAGCGAAAATCCTCATGAACCTGCCGGAGCTCCAAGTGCTTTTCATTGACAACACTGCTTTTCTTCAATGCTGCTCTGCTGCTGCTGCTGCTGCTGCGTCGATCGTGTGTCTTGACTGCTGAGTTTCCGATTGGTGCACCTTGGCAATGACCCGCGTGCAGCCACCACGTGGCTGCAGCGCAGTGACAGCTGCAGTGCTGCTGCTGAATCCTGAAGGGAGCGCGGCCTGCTTTTGACACCCTGCATCCCTTGGCGCGCTCAACCTGTCCCGCTGTGCAGTGCCAGCGCAGTAACATCAACCTGCTCGACCAAATTCGGACCGACAATTCGGACTGGAGTATCTGAAAACGTGTCTGGTTCTTTTCAATGCAGGGCCTGATCAACGAGCGGGTGGAAGCGATGGTGGCCTCTGGCTCGCGGTCGCGGACGCAGCTGCGGGGCACGCCTATGAGTGCGCCGTCGCGGGCGCTGCCGCCGGCCGCCGCCCAGCCGGCGGCGACCCGGGTCAGTGGCCACGAGCACTTTTCGCGTGCCCAGGGTTGAACACACGTGCGGATTTAAAACACGTGAACACGCCGAGCCCCCGCGAATTCTGCATCGCCAGGCACCTTGCCGAGCCCATGGCACCTTGCCGAGGCAGCAGAGCGCGGAGAGCGTGCGTCATGTTTGTGGCCTCGACAGCTCGGGGCTTGGGCTGTTGTTGCGGGGCTCGTGGGTTCGTGGGTGTTGAGAACTTGCTGCACTGTGTGCTGCGAGCTAATGGATTTCGAATTGTGCTTGCAGAGATGATGTGGACAGAGCCCCATGAACCCAAGCCCGGGGGTGGGCGAAGCGGCGTGTGACCTCCCTCAGCGGACGCTCCCGAAGTGTTGTGGTCTGGCTGAATGCAGCACACAGGCTCCGTGGTGTTTTTTTGACGCTGCCATCAGGTGCACACCAGCAGGTGTAGGGTCAGCACTGCAGCATTTGAAGTTGGATAGGATGCACGTGCCATGCAAGGGCGCCACAATCCTCCATTTGACCAATATGTGCGTGCATGGGTGATTTGCTGGAATTTCTGATTTCTAGTAGAGTTTGATTCATGCCTACCGTGCGCTGATTGGTTCATGTTATGTACCGAGAACACCGACGTCGTTGAAACGCTTCTTTTAAGTGCCAATCTCGGTTCCGCCGCCGAACACATGCAGACCTGCAAGAACGTCTGCTCCCCCGAATAAACCCATCTCTTGCTGTTGATACGATCCGGAGATCACGCCCATCGACACGCTCGCACACATGATGGTGATTCACGAACGTGAAGATTTGGCCCCTGCCTGGCCGCAAACAGCATATCAAGGTTCAAAGCCAGGCAGCCGGCGCCCGGCCAGCATCAGGAAAGGGCAGCTCTGTCATTACAGAAGCAGCAAACAAAGGAAGAAACCAACAGCACTCATACTTCGAGGTATTGTTCTAGGTACCAAAACTGCAGACACCGGCAGCTTGCAAACATTTGCAGGGTGGCTGGCTAGCGATCGCGGCAATATCTCTGTCAAAATTTCTAGCAGCGGCAACATCCTGGCGTTGGCGCAAGCAGACGCCGCGCAGGGCCGCCGGCTCCCCTGGCCAGGCGCAACAGCACCTTCGGCACGCGCAGAACCCCCAAGGTTTTGAGCAAGACCCTGAAAGGCGAAGACGGCGCCCGCCTCCCGCGGCCCGCCACTGCCAGCGTGTACGACGGCTGCCGCGGCGCCTGGCGGGTGAAATTAGGGCCACAGCGTCCCTGCTCTTCACTCCCTCGTTGTTGCTCTTTTCCAAATGTACCTCCTCCTCAACGCTTCAATTGTGTGACAGCGGCAAGTGGGCCAACTGCCAGTGCCGTTCCCGAGGTGGATGCCAGGCTCGCGCTCGGTTTCCAGCCCCCTCGACGCATATACTTGTTGCCGCCGCAACACCTAGGTCTTCTTCGGCGGGCGATTCTCCAGCAGCTGGTCCACGATGGACGGGTCCTGTGCAGCAAACGGGGTTCCAGACTGAAGCAAACCCATCACATACTAAGGTTTGAATGAGTGACTCTCGGCTCGAGCAGGCTTGCAGGTCTCACCGAATGCTACTTCAACGCAGCTACAATAAAGTCCACAGATGCTGATTCTGACAGAATCCCACGCCACTTCGTTATATTTCGATTCGCTTTTCAAAATGCACACCGCGAGGGTGGAGGTGTCGCCGAGCTCGCTCTCCTCGTGCGCGGCTATCTTGCGCAGCACCCGCCGCATGATCTTGCCCGACCGCGTCTTCGGCAGCCCTGCGGCATTGCGCATCGCAAACTCACATCAAGCCTGTAGTAGAAAACACCTTGCTCTCCGGCACGCTCTCGCGCAGCAGCCTGTGGCTCCCATATAGAAGTGGGAGCTTGCTGCAAAGCAACGCCAGCGACACACCTAGCACAACAGCGCCGCAGAGCACATGGTTCAGGCGAAACGCCTCCCGGCAGCAAGCGCGTCACCAGAGCGGAATTCACAGGTTGCTGTGCAGAAGGGCCTTCAGAAGATGCAGAGCCAGGCCGGCAGATACTTGGTAAGACTCACCCGGGGCCCAGTGGATGACATCCGGCGCCGCTGCGCACAGAGACACGGATTGTGAGCAACAGTTTTCCTGACCATCAGCTTTTGTGGCTGCGATGCATTGCTGGGTGAAACAGAGTGCTGTCCAACGTGGCTCCCGCGCGCGCATCAGTGCACAACTGCCGTGTCCGCTGCGCTACTTCGCGACCACCCAGCACCTACTCCTCGTCCTTTCGTCACAGGGCTGGACTCACCGAAGGCGCCGATCTCCTCGCGCACGGCCATGATGAGCTCCTTGCGCAGCTCTTCCGTCGGCTCCACCCCCTCGTCCAGCGTCACGTACGCATAGATGCCCTGCAGCGGGTGCAGGCTTCCTTTGGTCGAGTTCTGCTGTCTGCGATGTCTCAGTGGATCTGGTGGAGGCAGTCAGAAATGAAAAAGAAAGCAGCCCAGGTACATCTGCTCGAAGCAGGGGGATAGCTTTTGCAGCAGGTGTGTATGCCGCAGCAGCCGTGGAACTCTCATGATGACAAGGGATGTAGCTGTGAGTGCTGGTCATGGGATGGCGACGTAATTTGTTCAGGGATGGCAGCTCACCTGGCCCTTGACGGGGTGCTGTGACGGGACATGAGAGCACTCAGCACATCAGTTCCTGGCGGTTTATTTGCTAGCAGAATAGATGCAACGACGCCATGCAACGATGCGATACAGATGCAGGCAAGGCGGAAGCAGCAGCAGCGTCTCGTTCGTCACTCACCTCGAACCTGCGGCAGACACAGCACCACATGCCGTCAACCCAGGCAGAGATCTTGCATGACTGACTGCGCCAGACACCATGGCACAACCGGGCGAGACCAAGGCGAAAGCAAGGGGGAAGAAAAGCGAAAAGCAACACCATCAGATGCTCTACACTCGTGATTCCATGCAGTTGTGGCTTTCCTACGAAAGAATCCACGCGCACCCGACAACGGCTGCCTCGGAGCAGTGGGAGTGACCGACGAGCGCCGACTCCACCTCCGCGGTGCCGATGCGGTGGCCCGACACGTTGATGACCTGCAGCAACACTGACGATCCTGAAAAATGGTGATGGATGTCCCGGCTCTTGAGCCGGGCGTTGGAGGAGCACTGTGGAGCCTTCAATTTGACCAACTGTGGCGAAGCAACATCTGATCTCTGAGATTCTATCTCAGAGATCAGGGGTGGTTCATTCTTGTTCGTGGAAAATGCTCACATCGTCGACGCGGCCCGTGATCCAGTAGTAGCCGTCCTCGTCACGCCTGCACCCGTCGCCGGTGAAGTAGAAGCCCTGCACGGATTGCTTCAGCATGTCGGGGTCCCCACAGTCATCTGGCGCACAGCTGCCTCAGGATCCACGGCACATTGTGTGACACTGCAGCCCTGTGCCCGGTATGGCACAGGGCTGCAGGCAACAGACAGTAGTCATTGGGGCAGGAGAGCCACGGACCTAAACAAATCTCCATTTGATGACAAGACGGACCATGCAGGATGACACTGAGGAGGCGCGCGCCTTGAAGGGCGCAAAGTAGGTCGTCTCATAGCGGTCCTGATCGCCGTAGACGGTCCGGATGGTGGACGGCCACGCCTGCAGATGTTGGCAAGCTCTCAAGCTGCGCTGCGCTGGCATCCAATGCCCGGTTTGTGAAGCTCCTCTCGAACCACCTCAGGAACATGCTGGCAGGTAGTTACCGAGACAAGAGAGGCACCGCCTGTTTTGACGCACAGTCCATGGCGGCAAGGTGCTGAAAGAATGTGAAAACCCAAAACAAGAGAACTCGCCTGCTTGATGCAAAGGTAGCCCTCGCAGGCGCCCTCCAGCTCGGTTCCCTTCTCATCCACAACGGCGGGCACGACGCCAAAGAACGGCAGCGTGGCAGAGCCTGCAGTTTCGTTGGTGTCACTGGTTCTTGTGTCTCACCTTTTAATATGAACCAAAAGCTAGTAAAGTTATCAGTTAGAGAATTACCTACCTCATCGTCATTCATTTGGCTTCTTCAGGGGAACATGCAGACGTGGTACATCATAGCGGTCAGCAGCCAAACACGATGCGGGTGGGCAACTTACCGGGCTTCTGCGTCCAGCCGCCAGGCAGCGGCATGATCATGTGCGCGCCCGTCTCCGTCTGCCACCAGGTGTCCACGATGGGGCATCGCTTCTCACCCACCACCTGCATGTGCAGATTATGTATGTCTGAAACCAAGTTTGTTTCCCCTGTCTTTCTTCTTTTGAAACGACGATGATCATGTGCGCGCCCGTCTCTGTCTGCCACCAGGTGTCCACGATATGGCATCGCTTCTCGTCTCTCGTCTGCCACCTGCAAGGCAGGCATGCGGTGCATCGGCGACTTGAGTTCCGGGAAGAGACGACTCGGCAGTGCCTGTGTGCGCGCTGCAACTGCGCCTGCGTACGATGAAATCAGCTCGCCAAGTCCTTGCGATGAGTTGCTGCCCTTAAATGCTGCCCGCGCAAAATCCGGGCAGCAATCATATCGTGCAATCCTATCGCGCTTGATGCTGCCAGAGCGCGACTTGATAGTCGAACTCAGGCCTTGCAGCAGGCGCGAAGGCCAGCTGACAGTGCCTGGCGCGACAGAGAGTAGAACGCTGGCAGGCGAACGTGCACGGTCTTCTGTGCAATGCTCTTGCGAGTGTCTGGATTGTGTCTCCTCGCCCTGTGTGTGCTGCAATATCACGAAGCACAGAGAGGACAGAACCCAGCATGTTCGTGCTGCAGCTGATAGGCTCGCCGGCGGTGTCAAACACAACACGGCTGCTATAAAACCACCAAGCCAGGGCAGTCCATGTAAAAATTTAAGGGGTTTACTCAGGTTGAGGTACCAGCGCCAGGCCTCGGACTTGACGTGCTCGCCCACAGAGCCCCAAAACGACAATCCAGCTAGAATGAGCATTGAAATCTGAATACACTCCCAGATACATCAGAAAGAACTCACGTCAAAGTACCAGCGCCAGGCCTCGGGGTTGATGGGCTCGCCGACGGTGCCAAGCACGCGCAGGGAGGAGCGGTCGTGCTTGGTCACATGCTGCGCGCCCGCGCCCATCAGGCTGCGGATCAGCGTCGGCGCCGTGTAGAACTGCTTGACCTGCGAGAGGTACAGAGCGAATATATATCAAGAGACGTCAACCAACATTGGCTGCGCCCATCAGGCTGCGGATCAGCATCGGCGCCGTGTAGAACTGCTTGACCTGCAGGAGCTGGAAAATATGGTTGAAGACATTCATATTCATTCGTCATCATAGATAATAAGAATGCAGCGCCCATCAGGCTCCAGATCAGCGTGAGCGCCGCGTGGAACTGCTTGACCTGCGAGAGTTCGACAGGCAGTAGATGTTAGATGAGATTATGTCCTCAGCTGCTGCTCCCATCAGGCTGTGGTCAGCGTCTGCCGTGTGGAACTGCGCGGCACGTCACGAGCTTCATGTCAGCCACATCGGTGCAAAACGCAGCAGCCTGATCAGTAGTGAAGGCCGGGGCTCGGGGCGGCTGCTCCTTAAGCACAGCACGATCAGATACACATCAAATATACGAGGATGCTGGCGTCGGTATCTGCAGCGCCACCACCTGACATCTGAACGTAACACGCCCCAGGAAGCATGCATGCCAGTTCCCAGGGCACAATAGGAAAGCCCAACAAACGAGGTAGAACCCTGGGGCGAAATCCTCAAGCAGGGCAGCCGCACCTGGTACTTCTCCACGATCTCCCAGCAGCGGGAGGGCGACGGGTAGGTGGGCACGCCCTCGAACACCACATTGACGGCGCCGTTGAGCAGCGGCCCGTACGTCAGGTACGTGTGTCCCGTGATCCAGCCGCAGTCCGCCGTGCACCTGCGAGGCCAGCCACTAAAGGCTCACCTCCCCAGGAGGGCATCTCTGTTGATGCTCGGTGCGGCAGCACACATCTGGACGACGGCGCACATGCACGATAGCATAAAATCCTTGCTGCTTCAGGATTGAGGCGCACCAGTAGATGTCTCCAGGCCGCATGTCGAAGGCATACTTCGTGGTCGTCGCCGCTGCCAGCATGTACCCGCCTGCGGCGCAGCACGAAGTGAATCACGACATCACTGAGGCACAAACAAGGCACATGGCCATAGGGTGCCACGTGTTGCACATGTTCGATTTCTCAGCCGGTGCAAGGCGGTAGGGAGTCCAACACGGCATGGGAAGCAGCACACGACACAAGGAGGAGCAGCAGAGGCGGTGCAAGGCAACCGAGGTGCTGGTAGTAGTTATGAATGAACACCGGCGGGAGCTCACCAGTGCTGTGCAGCACGCCCTTGGGGCGGCCGGTGGAGCCTGACGTGTACCTGCAGAACAGCAGGCGGCACAGCATGAGCGGCCCGGTCCCGCACAGCATGGCCGGTGAGGTGACAAGTACGCCAAAACGGACAGAGGACGCACATGATGACTGGTGCGTGCTCAGCATGGACTCCGTATGCAGTACCTCATGCAGGTGAACAGTCAGGCGACATCCTGACGCGTTGGATCAGGGCGCAGAATGCTAGAAAGCAGCTCGCAGGAGGAAGAGCGGGTCCTCAGCGTCGAAACCACTCCACCTCCGCCTCGGCCGCCTGCTTGGGCCACTCCTCGCCGTTTGGGCAACTTGCCGCAGATGTCAAGGGAATTTTGACGTGGAGAGCACAGACAAGAGCGACTCACAGAAGGAAGAGCGGATCCTCGGCGTCAACCCACTCCACCTCCGCCTCGGCCGCCTGCTTGGGCACCTCTGCGCCGTACCACTTGTCGCGGCCCTCCTCCCAGTCCGTGTCCCTGGCCGCCAGCGCGTCCGTGTTCTCGTACACCAGCACATGCTCCACCTGCAGGTGGGGCATATGGGTGTTATAACATGCTTCTTTCATAGGTTTGTGCTTGTGTGTGAATCGTTATATCGGTGTTGGCATGTGCCGCGTAACCAGCGCATCGCTGTCTTCTCATGCAGCAGCACATGACCCACCCGCAAAAGCTCGATCCACCCAGAAACACTGCTATCGTGATAGTTGCCGTTGTCAGATAAGGTTGGTCAACAGGAGACAGCTTCGGCAGGGGTTGTGATGCACAGGCTGACGCCGTGCCGCAGCGCGCTTCTGCCAGAGGGCGCGGTTATGTAGACCCCGCGCACACAGCAGGAGTTGCTGCGCGCTGCGCCTGGTCCAATTTCTGGCTTGGCGCCACGGCTGTTGCATGCCCCTGTCACGCAAGAGCCATGGAGACGGTCGGCGAGATAGTGTCAAGGCTTGCATAGAGCACGAAACGAAGACGCGCCTCGGCGGTGCGCTTGGCGAGGTTGAGGCCCTTGTCCACGATCTTCTTGAGGTCGATGCGCTTGGCGCCCCGCATCACCGCTGCGGGCAGCACACATGACTGTTGGCTTGCCGTCATTTACCATGTCTCTCAGCAATAGGATTGTGGATGCGCTTTGCAATGCGCTCGGCAATGCGCTCGGCGCCCCGCATCACTGCTGCGGCGCACAGGACTCAGGGTCAGAAACAAAGGTCCTTCCTGCTGCCAGGCGTCTGTGCAGAGGTCATGAAGAGGCCTTTGCAGAGGCCTTACAGCAGGGACTCGGATTGGAGGCTAGATGTCCAACGCTTATCACTGTCTGATCGAGTAGGTGACCATCGTACATGCGAGTCTACCACCACGACAAAAGGCGTACTTTCCAGGGCACTACGTGTACAGCCCTGCCAGGCGGCCCCAAGAACATGTCCATTGAGACGAGCCAGCGCCAGTATATGCCTTTCGTCGTCCGAAGGTTGCCAAATCTCCAGGTGTCAGCTCTCAGTACATCGGGTGAATCCTGCTGGACGACCCAGCCAGAGGCCTGTGCCGGCCCCTGCGGGGGCGCCATCCGCCTGGTGCCAGGTTTTGCCATCAACAGGGTGGTAGATCCTGCATTTTCACTCACCGTTGCAGGTAATGACGACGTTGGACTTGCAGTCCTCGATGCGCTGCGCAAGCGACTCGGAGGAGAAGCCGGCAAAGACGACGGAGTGCACTGCGCCGATGCGCGCGCACGCGAGCATCGCGACCGGCAGCTCCGGCAGCATGGGCATGTAGATGCACACAGCGTCGCCCTTCTTTACGCCCACCGAGCGCAGGTAGTTGGCCTGCATGTTTGTGACATGAAGGTCAATCAAACTACAGCATGGGCATGTAGATGCACACCGTATCACCTTCTTCAACCCCCACCGAGCACAGGTAGTTGGCCTGCAGTTTTGTGACACGAGAGTCAACCGAACTACAGCATCGGCACATGTGGATGCACGCCGCATCGCCCTGCTTCACGCTCAGATAGCGCGGGTAGTTGGCCTGCAGGGGAGACCACAGACCAATCAAACTGCTGTATGGCCATGGGGAATGAGGCCATGTGAATGCACACTGCGTCGCCCTTCTCCACTCCCACCGAGGGCAGGTAGTTGGCCTGCGGGTGGCGAAGTATCTGTGTAGGGTCAAGCTAAACAGGGCATGGCTGACCTCAACGAATCACAACGCACCAGGCGCAGATCTCCTCCAGGACCATACTGTAAGTGAGCGCCTTGTCGCGCCGCAGCTCATCGCCTCTCTCAATAGATTATCAGACTGGTATATTTCTGGTGTCATGGTGAGGAAAATCAAGTAATGAAGTGGACCAGGCGGCAGGCCTCGTCCAGGACCTCCTTGGCTCGTTGCTGGCCAACAGAGCAGGAAGACATTCGAGGGTTTGGTCGGAAAGTTGTTCTGTTTCAGTAACCGAAGCGCACCAGGCGGCAGGTCTCCTCCAGGACCTCCTTGTAGGTGAGAGCCTTGTCGGCGCCCGGTTCGTTGCCCTCCCACAGGATGCATGTCTGGTCGCCGCGGCCCTCCTTCACGTGCTTGTCCAGGCAGTTGTAGGCGCTGCGCACCATGATAGCATGGATGTCAGCTTGAGTGCACTTGTCATGACAATCAGCACAGCAATGCGGAATCGGCTGGTCGCCACATCCCTCCTTCGCATGCTTGTCCAGGCAGCTTTGTAGACGCGGCGCAGCCACGGCAGGACAAAAAACACAAAGTTGCCTGATTCACCAACATCAGCTTCAGCCCTGCTTCACCGCCCATTCACAAATCGCCTCGGCGGCACACAGCGCTGCAGGCACACAGCGGCGCCCAGGCACGTGGGTTCGAAGGTATGAGGTTGCTGTGAGCACAGATGCTGCGGTTCAATAACACACTCGCGAAAGAGGATCTGCAGACGGCAGTGACCAGCACAGTGCAGCGCACATGTTTGTGGTCGCGCCCTTGAACCAGCTGGTGTAGATCGGGCCCTCGCGCACGTCGAAGTTGTAGCTGAAGTGCCCCGGCTCCCACTGCAGGTCCAGCACACACCTTCTGTCTTCAACGAATGGCCTGGTGTAAATCAACTCGCCAGGCCAGGCGTGGCGGTGCATCTGTACACGCCCTTCCAGCTGCTGGATCCGCAGCTGTGGCGCGCATTTCATCAATGTCGCGCCCTGCCACAACCCTTTGATACATCTGACACAGAGAGGCAGGCAATGAAATACTAAAGGCCGCGCCTTCTTCTCCCAGTGGAAATCGTTGGCGATATCGCCCCAGAAGCCCTCCGGGTCCTCGATCGACCGCTTGTACATCTCGTCATACTGCTCCCGCGAGCTCACTTGGCACGCCTTGCGGAACTCCTCGGGCGCCGTGAAGGGCGGCACCGCCGCTTGCTTCTGCGGAGACGTAAGGATGTTGCGGTGTGAGCGTTAGCTGCATGTTGAGGATGCGTTCCTGTTGCAGGCTGCTGCAGGATGGCATAACCGCAGCACATCGCTGCCGCCTCGATGTCAAGTCTCCTGTGCAAGCACCACCACACGTCGCTGCACGACAAATTGCACGTCAGTCATCGTGCTGTCTCTGTGAGCTGGGTGTGGCCTTGCGGCGATGCGAAATGCCTCCGATGCCGTGCAGGATGGCACCGCCAAGTGTCGCTGCGGTTTTAAGACGGCAAGTATGTGCGTCTGCCTGCAGCAAAAGCTAGACCTTGTGGTTCTCGCATCGCTGCATGAGGCAATGGTATGCAGCATCTCAATGCTGCAAGTCTAGGACGACACGATTGGCTATATGCATGGCTTAGCACAGCAAGCACCGTGCAGAGCCCGTCGCACGCCACTCGGGATGCCTTCCTGCCTCTGAGATGTGTACAGCAGGTCACAGAGCCATGGTCAGGGTGCGTACTGTGCACAACCTTCAGCTGATCATGCAAGTGCAGCAGGGGCTGCTGGCGGCCGGCCATGAGGTGATAGAAGTGTGCGCTGGTTTTCCAGCGGCAGCGCACCTGATACTTGATTTCACCGCCCTTCTTGAATCCCTGCAGCTCATCGGACCCCATGCTGTGCTTGCTCGCGGGGTGTGCCGGGCTCAGGCGAGTGTGCGCCGCGCTGACTCGCAGTCTGAAGCCTGCAGCAGGCGCAGGCAGCCTGCCGATCAACGCCCTCGACACCATGCGCAGGCTATTCAGTCTGATTTGCTAAGGCACAATGGTGCGCCCTTCTCTGCTAGATCTCAACCAGTTGGAACGCTAAGCCATTCGCTGGTACAGGAAAGAGGAATCGTGACGTCAGTGTGGCACTCTACACGTTCGATCAAGGCCAGTCGGACTAAGCCACAGCACAGACGATCAAGGCGGCTGCGTGCGGAAGACGGGCAACAGATGACTCGCGATCTCGCGTGAGTAATCCGCCGCTGACAGGGCCGTTTGCAGAAGTGCATGCAGGTGCAGCAATGGCAGTGGCCTCTCACCGTGTGCGCGACCTGATGGTCTCAGAGATCTCTGCAGCAGCGATGCACTCCGCGCTCGCGAGCACAGGTCGGCACTGCTGCGCGGCAGTGCCGGGTTCTGTGCGATTAGTGCAGCCAGTTTTCCGGAAGCAAACCTGCTGCCGATCGACAGCAGAGCCTGCCGCGCCGGAAGTAGTCTGTGTACTCGGAAAGCGTACCTTTCCAGTGAAAGCTGATCTGCTCACAAGATAGCTGCTTGTGGAGTCATGACGAAACTGACAAACACGTCAGCATGCTGGACAATGGATCGACCAGCTCACAAAGGTGGGCGACTCGATCCATGTCACTTTGATTGTTGGCTCGCCCTGTAGTTGATTGAGCAGCCTGTCTCTGACGACTTGCCTTCCGTGCTGCTGTTTTCGCAAGACCACGTTGTAGTCAGGAGCATTTTACTCAAGCAAAGAGCAGCATTTTGAACTCCAGCGTTTGGTGGAGCGTGGTTGATCCAACATGCGCGCGTGACTTCAATCGGCGCGGGGTAGTCAGCTGTGCACAGCGCTGGCAGCATGTGGAGGGGGTTTGTGCTAGCTGTGCTGGCCGTGTTTGCAGCCCCAGCGTGCGACGCCCTGGACAACGGACTCGGCCTAACGCCCGCGATGGGCTTCAATACTTGGAACGCATTCGGCACGAACAGTGCGCCGCAGGCTGTCCATTCCAATGATTCCGATGGTCGCATCACTCTAGAAAACCTGATGCAGGAGTACGCATCACCAAGTTCCTGCAGATCACCAAGCCAGGGTTTGATGCATCGGGACGCCAATGTTGAAGATCCCGGCATTGTGCCGCCGCAGTCAACGAGTCGGACATCCGCGACATGGCGGACCACATGGTCAATGATGGCTTCCTGTATGCAGGCTACAACTACCTCAACCTGGATGGTGCGCCTGCACATCGGCGCAGACAGCTTTTGCCTCAGTGCACACATGTGTGTTTGAGCCGTGCTGCAATGCCATATCCGAGGCATCTGCGTTCCTCCAACCATCGTAGGACTGCCTGGATGCAGACGCGTGGTCGAGAAACGAGCGGGGGGAGGACGGTCGGCTGGAGGCGCACCCGATCCGCTTTGTCTCCGGCATTGCTGCGCTCGCTGAGCACGTGCATGAGCGAGGTGCGCCGGTAGGCCGGCCGGCCGCTCACACAGCAAGACTGCTGACACCTGGGATGAACACCTGTGTGCGCAAAAACGCGGTGTGCATGGTGCAGTGTGTTCACAGTGCATGGTCACGATGCACAGCACAAGCATGCAACTGGATTCGCTGTTGGTGACACACCCCACACTTCATTTGTCTTGCCACGGTTACGCAGGCCTGAAGCTAGGGATTTATAGTGACGCTGGATACCTCACCTGCGCCGGGTTCCCCGGCAGTCGCGGCTATGAGAAGGTGGACGCGGAAACCTTTGCGGCCTGGGGCATCGACTACCTGAAGTACGACAACTGCTGGTGGGTCTGGGCAGCTTTTGTGTGTGACTGCCACTGCTGATGGCCACTGCTAACAGCTCCTGCCATCTATGCACATTGGCCGGGTCTCCCCGACAGCCCGTACTGCCACCTTCGCGCATCGGCGCGCTCCCTGCTGACAGCCGCCATTGCCACCTGCGCACGCTGGCCCGCCGCGCCTGCTTGATCCGAAACCTCAGACGCCCGTTCACCCTCCAAATGCCCTTCCTCGTGGACCGTGTGGCGTGCCTGGAGCCTGCGCAGGCTCATGCTGGTTTGGCAGTTGGCCTTGAGCTCCGGGTCTAGCGGATACACAGCTCCCGAAATCCATTTTGTTGAATTCGTCTGCAGGGCGGCAAAGGACGACTGGGTGGTCGACCGCTACACCGCGATGCGCAACTCGCTCAACGCGACGAGCCGCCCCATCCTGTTCTCCATGTGCGAGTGGGGCGTCGCCGACCCCTGGCTGTGGGCGCCCAAGGTGCGCCTGCGCAGAGGTTCTGGCGCGCAAAACATATACTTTCGACTGTCTGTGACATCCGACCATCCTCCTTCCCCAACCTACAGCACCGAAACACATGTCGCCCACATCAATGCCAACACTCAGCAGCAACTCGAATGCGTCACTGCCGGCTTACAAGCTGCGAAGACATCAGCGGAGGAGGCTGGCTGGCATTGATCAAGTGAAGAAACAGCAGAGTGCGCTACACTCAACTGGTCCTACTGGCACGCAGGTGGGCAACAGCTGGCGCACCACGGCGGACATCTCGCCCAACTGGGACTCCATACTGCGGTGCCTGGACAACAACATCGGCCTGGCGCGCTTTGCGGGTCCCGGCGCGTGGAACGACCCCGACATGCTAGAGGTGCGCTACTGCCAAGTTGACTTGACAATCAGATTGAAACATAAAAGCACATAGAGACAGTGTCAGCCTGGCGCATTTCTTGGGGCCCGGCGTGTGAAACGACCCGGAGACGTTACAGAGGCGCGACAGCGCTGACTGTTTGGCACATGGATTTCACAAGATATTTTTGAATGTCAAATACAAGAAGGAAACACTGATCTGGGTTCCAGGTGGACAATGAGAAGCTGTCGCTGCCGGAGCAGCGGGCGCTGTTGAGCCGCTGCCGGAGCAGCGGGCGCTGTGGCGCTTTGCGCATTCGTCATCTACACCAACCCGACAGAGCCTGAACTTGCCTCACTGCAGGCTTACAACGGGCGGGTGTTGCTGCCGGAGCTGCGCACGCACTTTGCGCTGTGGGTGCATAGCACACGGCTTTTTGTTCAACCGCTTCCGTCTTGGTTCCTAGGTGGGCAACGGGGAGCTGTCGCTGCCGGAGCAGCGGGCGCATTTTGCACTGTGGGCGCTGATGAAGGCGCCGCTGCTCGTCGGCACTGACCTGCGAACAGCATCGCAGGACGTCAAGGGCATTCTGCTGGCGGAGGAGGTGGGTTCTGGTCGTAGGGATCTCAGAAGGAGTCTTGATGTCATTCGCTTTGTGACACTTTGCTGCAGTCTGTCATATGGTGCTGTTCCTATGGTGCTGTGGGACTGATGCGATTCGTCATGCCACGCAGGTGATCGGCATCAACCAGGACGCTCTGGGCGTTGCTGGCGATTTGGTCTGGAAGCAAGGCCCCAATGAGGTGAGAGGGGCTGCTGGCTCCGTCAACAGGCCAGCAACTAATATCTACATCCCTGGATGATCCTCAGCTTCTGCTGGGTGTTGCCGAGAACCTTGATGTTGCAGGCTGTGTCGTGCGGCAAATCACCGAGCTCCACGGATCATGCAAAGCTGCTTTACTTTCAGCTCCAGCTGGCGCAAGGCACGAGCCCTGAACTTTGCTCCTGCCCAGGTGTATGCGGCGCCACTCGCGGGCGGCGGCCGGGCGGTCGTGCTGTTCAACCGCCACCACCCGGAGTACCCGCTCAACAACGTCACCGTGGGCTGGGCCATGCTCGGCTACAGTGGTGATGAGAAGGCGGCAGTGCGGGACCTGTACAGGCGCTCCGACCTGGGGACACATTCCGGTGAGATGGAGGAAAGCATTGCCCAGAGGACACATTTGTCACTGAAAATTCATGAACGGCAGGGCTGGCAATGAGCGGCTGCTGCAAAGGTCCTGCATTTGTATGCAGCGGCAGCATCTAGTGATGTAATGGATCTAATTGCTGACCAATCGCAGGCAGCTTCACCGCGGCTGTGGAGGCGCATGGCGTGGTGGCGCTTAGCATCATCCCCCTTGATAAGAAGGCGGCCAAGCGGCACGAGGCCTGGCGCCCCTGGCACGGGGAAGAGGACGTTGCCGACAGGATGCGCAGTGCCTCCGACATGGTGCGGCATGGACTCAGAGGAGGCGGCGGTGGGGGAGGCAATGAACAATGACAGGCGATCGTCTAAGGTCGTTTGAATCCCATGTCGGCGAGTGGGTTTGTGCGTGCGCAGATAGTGCCTTGCTTGGAGATGTTCTGCCAGCATGGGTCTTCATGACAATCAGAATTTCATTGCGTCTCTTTAACGTATAGAGACACTGTTTTGCCACCGCACATCAAGGAGCATGCACATGATCTGCACCTCAGCATTACGGACGGGAACACGCTTTGACATCACGTTCTGTATTTCTGGTGCACATGGTTTTAGAACCTCCCGCTATATATCCTGAACGCACTCTGGCAACCGCCCACATCAAACACGTACAGTCTGGCGACGGAGCTCGGTCCCGCCTACCTAGGTACAGAGAGAAGATCGAGCAGTGCAGCATGTCGCCTGCACCTGTCTCGTATGAATGGGCACTACAGTATCATAGGCTGCCAGTGCGCAGACCCCCCATGTGCCCTCGCCTCGCTTCGACACTCAGCAGTGCCTGGTCCTGCTGCCCCCGCCTCCGCAGTCGTAGCTCATGGCCTATGAGCTCGACCCCTGACGAGTCCTCAGCGCTGCTTGCGCGCCTCGCCGCCGTCGCCGCTGCCGGCGCGCTGCGTGCCGAAGGCATTCATTGCCGCCTGCGCCGCATTGCGGGGCGACGGCCACGTGTACCCGCCACCGTTACCCGCGTCGCTCTGCTGCCCGTTGCCGCCCGAGTTGCTCTGCCTGTGGCCGGTGCCGGTGCCCTGCGTCTGACCGGCCGCCTGCAGTTGCGCAAGCGGTTTTGGTTCCTTGTGATCTGTGCTCTGCTTCTAATGGCAGCCGGAGAAACGCAATGCGGTTTCTGTGTGCCTCACCCTGGACTGCAGGTTCTGGAGCTGGTTCACGGCGCCGTAGGCGTTGGCCTGGATGAACTGCATGGCCCTGCGACCAAGGAGGCGCGCACATCAGTTTGTCCAGCAAACATACACGCACGCATTTGCCTTGTGGTCTGCCACTGGCGATGGTGACCTGTGCACTTCTGAGCAGCGCAGTCGCTGTGTTGATAGGTGCAGCAACGGTGCAGAAAGCTGTAAAGCACAAGCTGCTGTCCTGACAGAGCACCGCTCCCACAACTGCACGGTGCCAATGTGCTGTGCTTGCCACAAACGCACTTGCTGAAGTTGCCGGAAACGAAGTCGCCGCCCATGGCCTTGAACTCCTCCAGTTTCTGGTCGATGGTGGCCTCGTGCGCCAGCAGCAGCGGCTGCATTTGCAGGATATATGCTACTCAGCGGGACAGTCATACCCTCTGCTGGCCGTGGATGTCACCTGGCAGCAGGCAGCGGCTGCAGCAGACAGATGCTCAAGAAAAGGTGTGGATGTGTACAGCCACTCAGCACATGGCACAATGGTGAGAATCGTCGCAGCAACACGTTGTGTTGCAGAGAGTCCACCTGCAGGGTGTGGGTGTACAGATATACGGCGCCGCGCGATTTTGGGTGCCACAGCCAGATGACGAACAGCAGCTTGGCCTCATAGTACAGCGGCATCCTGCAGGCATAAATCGGTTTCCGGATGATGGATGTATAATCAAATGATAGGCCATGGCGATTCTCCAATGACAGGCAATGGCGAAACTGCAGTTGCGCATGCCACCTCCGAATGAGCATGCCACCGGCATGATTGTGTGCGCCGCGCGGTCGTGCCGCATCTGCCAGGTTGATGCCAGATCGGTGCCAGCAGCAGTCCGCAGGCATGCACAGCATGTTGAACAACGTTTGGTTTTTCAGACAGTATCGGCAGCGCTTGCCATGAGACGAACATGTCCAGCAACCGCTCCGCGCCAGTGAACAGTGCCAGCGTCAGCCAGTACACGGCCCATTCGCGGATGTGGTCGGTGTTCTGCGACTCCACCGCCTTGAAGCACTGGTATGCGGGCCACACGTACCCAAGCAGATTGCTGCAATGACCAGAAGGTGCCGTGTCAATTTCAAGACGTGATCGTCACATCGACGATTTACACGTTGCGGAACAAATCGGCAGTCATGAAAGTTTACTCACAGTAGAATTTTGCATAGGAAGTCGCCCAGCATGTTGCTGTCGGGCTGGGGTCAGCGAGCCACAAGTCCTGTATGCGGTTGCTACCAATCTGGCAACCAAACGATACGCGTTGCGCTGGTGCAGCCCTTTGACAGATAAATGATTTTATTTCACGCAGTCTTGTTTGTCACTGCAATTGTGTTTCTGTCTGCTGCAGCGCAGACATGACTTTGGTTCCCCGACTCCCAATCACGTTTTGCCTTTCGCCTTTCGCGTAATTTCTCCTTTGCGTTTTGCCTTTCAGCGCCGCGCTCCTTTTTGCCTGCGAAAGGCTTGTGCGTGGCCACTTGCAGTTTCCCTGGTCTATCTTAGCCGCATCTTGACACATATCGCACTCCATTGCACCCGACTGAAGCGTTCGACACAGTGGCTTGTGCAACACACGCCATCCTGCTGAGCCGTTTTTGCTTTCGGGATACGGTTACAAAGAGTCTGCACTGCCGCAAAGCCACATGCATCGATACATGCATGCATGCAGGCTGCTTGCCCGAAGCCTCGTCACGCAGGAGGCGAGATTAGCAGGTGCGCATCGATGCCGCTGCCGTCCAGACGGCGCGTGCTCACTGTGTGCCTAGAGCATGCATGTTAAATGCGTTTCGTTACAGGAGCAAGCCGCAGATCCGATATTCATCCTTTTGCAATTGTGCGCAGGTTCGTGCAGGCCAAAACCGCTGATCGCACCTCAGCTGCTGCAGGTGCGGCTGCTGGCAAGCGCGCACATGACCCCGCATGCAAGCATAATCTTTGTGCATGCACACAACGCCCATGACATGCACATCAGCCAATCCCCCCTTCCGTTTGCTTCCCAGTGGCCGGGGCGATGCGGCGGCGCGCTGCCGCTGGTGCGGCATCACAGCACAGCCTGCGTCACGGCAGCGGGCGCGGGTCCCGACCTCGACAGGCTCGACGCGGCGGCGGCGGCGGCATTGGAGGCGTCAGACGATGACAGCCAGCCGCCAGCAGAGGCCGCGGCGAGCGAGGCGTCAGACGCAGATGCGGCAGAGGATGACGGCTTGGCGACAGCGGGCGATGAGCTGCAGGATGCTCTTCGAGCGCTTCCACTAGGTGCGGCATTGCATCCAATGCTGTACTCTGGAGCGTCAGATCCCGTTTGATTGTTGCCTGCTCTCTGTTCCTGCCATGTCAGCTGACTGTCGTGTTCACGATTTCATGACGTTCAGAGTTCTTCAGCGCTGCGGCGGCGGCACACACACGGACACCTTCAGGTGCACGATGCTGTGCACAAAGGGGCTTGCTGGCTCGTGGCGGGGAACGGCATGTCGTAAGCAATCGTGCATTTGCTGCGCTGCCAGGCGAAAGCATACGGGCGTCAACCTCGGCGCTGGCTGGCGGCCCGGCGACCAGCTTCGAGGTGGGCCGCCTCGCGCGGCTGGCCACCGGGTCTTGCTTGGCGCGGCAGGGAAACACGCAGGTGCGGCCCCTGGCGCACGGTTTGCAGCGCCATGCGAGTCAGCAACAGTTTCCAGCATCATGTGACACGACTGCTGTGCGCCAGCGGAGCCCCCTGCATTGGCGGCTGCATGATGAACCGTGAGGCGCTCAGGGGCCGCCATACTGGTGGTGGATCCGCCAGCCTCCGCACAAGCTGCTGTCGTCTGGACCACAGCGGATTGAACGCATATGACACCAAGTAGTGCAAAATAAAGTTGTTTGCTGAGCTGAGCCGGTCGCCTGCGCAACAGGTGCTGGCCTCAGTGGCGTGCAATGCTGGACGCACCTCCTTCAAGCGCGAACACGACGGCATTCCCCTCGAGGCGAGGCGTTCTGCCTTCACCGTCATATAGTTGCACCTGTCTTCAGTTGCACCTGATTTCCTCAAAAACGCCCGCTCATCCCCCGAGGAACAACCGGTTCACTACCCGCAATCAGGCACATGCCATTGATGGCCCATTTCCACTCCCAGACACAGAATTACAAGAAGCAAAGCAGCAGATATGCTGGACAAGGTGCTGGGTCGTCATCTTACTAAACAGTTGCCATCATGAAGCACGTGTCGTGCCCTGCAGGTGGACTTCCAGGAGCCGCAGTACACGGTGGGCAGCATGCCGGGCTCGTCTACCCGCCCCACCTCTGACTGATTGTCCTCTCGATTCCTGAACTTCTTCGAGAACAACACTTGCGCAGGTGGACTTCAGGGAGCGGCAGTACACCGTCGGCAAGATGCCGGGCTCGTTCAGCCGCGCAGAGGGGCCGCCGGCGGCGCGGGAGGTGCTGGCCGGCCGCTCCATCGACCGGGCGCTGCGCCCCCTGTTCCCGCCCTCCTTCACCTTTGACATCCAGGTGTGTGGGTGCTTTTGGTGTTTTCACAGTTGGTTTTGACGTAGTCAGGCAGCTAGGCTGGGGGGCTGCCGGCGCGCTGCGCCTGCCATTCCCGCCCTCCTTCACCTTCGGCATCCAGGCGTGCGCCAGCTGTCGATTGCCTCGCTTGGGTGTGATCCAACCATGAAGCTGCAGCTGGGGTGTTGCCTGCGCGCTGCGCCCGCCCTGATTCACCTTCGACATCCACATGTGCAAAACATATCCGAAAAGGCAGATTATAAATTTGCGATGGCCCCGCATGCCGGGGCTGCACATCACGGCAAACGTTCTGAGCCCGGACGGCGTTTGAGGCACCGTGTTGCTTCCTCACATGTACACCGTTTTCCGTGTAGGTCACAGCAAACGTGCTGAGCGCGGACGGCGTGCATGGCGCCGATGTGCTGGCCATCAACGCCGCCTCGGCCGCGCTGGCGGCGTCGCCCGTTGCCTGGGGTGGGTCCAGACAGACTTATCAGAACGTATGACATATCGTTGCTTGCATGCTGTTACTTTGTCCTGCTGCGTGGCAAGCGCAAGGCTCGTGAGTGTGCGCCATCCTCCTTGCAGCGCGCTGCAATTTTGAGACCCCAATGCCTTTGACCCTGAACCCGGTGACGTCGCATGTTTTCAGTCGAAAGACGTTCACATATTGTCTTACAGGCGGCCCCGTGGGCGCGGTGCGCGTTGCGGTGGCGGGCGGCCGGGCAACCATCGAGCCTGAGTCGCCAGTCGCTGGAGACAGCGCCCCGCCAGCGCTGCGGCTTTTGGTGGCCGGCACGCGCGACCGCATTGTCATGCTGGAGGCGGAGGTAGGTATTGCAATGATAGTCTGCACCTCTTGTCATTCCTTACTGCATCGTCATGTTGGAGGCGGAAGTGAGGCGCATCAGCAGATGTTTGAGATTGGGCTGAGAATATGGGTGTCACCCTGAGTTACGGCTTCCGAGGTGCCAGTGCATGCTTCAGAGAGATTTTAAGTTCTGAATTGCCTGTGCTGGAAAACCTTCTTGCGCCGACGTGTGTCCAAGGAGTGGATCTGATTGCAAGAAAGAACCCTGACTGCAGGGCAGGGGGCCACGCTCAGTGAGTAAAACCCTAAACTCTGATTCCTGCAGGGCCAGGGGGCCACTGAGGAGGACTTTGCGCTGGCGCTTGCGGCGGCGGAGCCTGCTGTCGTGGCGCTGGTGGCAGCCCAGGAACGTCTTGCCGCCGCGGCCCAGGTGAGCTGCCATTGCTGAGGGTTTCTGTTTTAGTTTTAGTTTGAACTCATCAGAGAGTCAACTGCATACGGCTTGCGGTCGCGGCGCTGGTGGCCGCCCAGGACCGCCTCACCGCCGCGGCCCAGGCGAGTGCCGCAGCTGTATCTTGGGCACAGCTTGCCTTTGGACGCCATCAGCAAGCTTCTTCCGGGATAGCGAAAGCTGTGGCAACCGCAACGCGGTGCATGCACTCCTCTGCAGCCACACCTGCTCTTTGAACCCGCAGAATCCTTCCTAAATGGACATTGCAGTCCTTACAGGGACAGTGCGGCGCCGTCTGCTCGTCAGTGATACAGCACGTTGCCAGAACACAGGTGAAGAAGGTGGAGTTGTTGGGCGAAGCGGGGCCCGACCCCGCGGGCATGCGGACCGTTGCGAAGCACGCCCGCTCGCTGGTGCAGGCCGCCATGCGGTGCGGCCATTTGATTTCCTTTTCAGTCTTTGCTTTCATCACATGTCTGCCTGCCAGTTGATCTCGGGTGCACTCCCGACTATCTTGTGTGTGCTATTGCATGTGTGACTGGGAACGCCGCTGCACTGGTTGTCGCCGGCGCCACTGCACGCCACAAGCTTGCAACAAAGGACAGCCTGTGGGGTTGCCCGCCTTGTGCCTGACAACCATTGTTTGCACCAGCTCCGTTGCGTTAATAGCCCGCGTGCCGGCAACAGGGAAACTGAGGGTGGCAAGGCAGGGCGGGCGGCGCGGCTGCACGCGGTCAAACACGACGTGACCGAGAAGCTTCGCAGCATAGGTGCGTGGCCAACCTGCATCATGTTACACAGCGGTTCTGCTGCCTGCGATCACAGAAACTTCGTAAAGCCCGCTTTGTAGCCTCGCAAAACGTGGGCTGTGTGCGTGGTGCTGGGCTTGCAGAATCAAGTGCCGCTAGGGATGTGCGGCAGGACGCCCAGTCGGAGGAGTGTGCCACCAACGAGTTTGTCCGCCGCCCCGCAGGCAGCTTCCGGTTCGAGAACAGCCGCATTCGCGGCAGCGGCTGCGCGTCGCCGGCTGATTTCGACGCCGGCATTGCCGTGCTCGTCGGCGAGGCGGTGCGGGACATGGCGGTGTCCGAGGGGCTGCGTCCTGACGGCCGGGGCTTGACGGACCTGCGCCCCGTGCACTGCGAGGTGCGCAATGCTGCCAAATGCCACAATGTAGCTTCATCGAGTTTCTGCTGACCGACCTGCGGCCCTTGCACTGCAAGGTGCGCAACGGTAAAATCTTGCTGCATTTGCTTGCATTGCTCTTCTGGCTGAAAACATTGTGTTCTATTCTAGTACCTTACCCTGCAGATGGGCGGCGTGCGCGCGATGGTAACGGCTGGAGTATCTGTGCACGTGAAGTATCTGCAAGCGTGTGCGCAGGTGGGCGGCGTGCCGGTGGTGCACGGCAGCGCGCTGTTCACGCGCGGAGAGACACAGAGCCTGGCAACGGCGACGGTGGCGACGCTGTCAGACGCCGGCGAGGGCGCTTCGCCGCTCATCGTGCACTACACCTCCCCGCCCTTCGCCAACAACGAGGTGGGCCTCTCGGCACCAGTGTCTCTGCTCCTTCCCCATCACCACGGGCAAGGCATGCAGCACAATGACCGCCTTTTCAGCGCCTGTGCTCCTGGCGAGGGCGCACCGCCTCGCATCGTGCACTTCACCTGCCCGCCCTTCGCCAACGACAAAGTGTATTCCTGACAAGCATCACGCAGAAGGCATCGCTGCTGCCCGAAGTTCATCTGGCGCAATGGGTTGTGCAGCCTGTTTGGGGTTGCTGACCCGGAGAACCTGAATCTCCACTCAATAGTCCAAATGCTGGGAGACTTGCCGGTGGGTTCTGTCACTATTGGGCTGACGACGGTGCATGTCGCAAGACACCAGGAGGCAAGAATGAAGCTTGATCTCTGTGGCAGGTGACGCGGCGCGCGGGCGGCAACCCCAGCAAGCGGGAGGTGGGGCACTCGGAGCTGGTGCGGAGGGCGCTGGCGCCCTCCCTCCCCCTCGGTTCCCCCAACTTCCCCTGGGCGGTGCGGCTTTGAATACTGAGGATCCTCCAAGTTTCTATTTTCCAGTTTCCTTTGGCGTGCTTTAAATGTGGGCAAGAAAACTCCAAATTGTCAGCGCGACACCGCGGCTGTCGACTGATTCAGTCTGTCCTGGCTGCCATCAGCTAGCCAAGTCACTTGTGAGTGAAAGTGGCAGAATGAATGTAATGCCTGTCGCCGCAGGTGCGGCTGAACGCAGATACGCTGGCGGCAAACGGGTCCTCCAGCATGGCCGCCGTGTGCGCCGGCAGCCTGGCGCTCGGGGCCGCGGGGCTGCCCGCCGCCGGCGGCCTGACCGCCGGCGTCGCCGTGGGCCTGCTGACGGCGCGGCCGCACTTTGACGAGGCGTCGGCGCCTGCAGCGGCAGCGGGCGGCGGTTCGGCTGCGGGCAACGACGCGGCGTCAGGCGGAGAATTGGCGGCAGGTGGCGCATCAGGGTGGTTTGGCAGCGGTGACAGCGCCGGCAGCGGCGGCAGCGCCGGCGCTCGGCAGGAGCTCGTCGTGGACATCCAGGTGCCCAGGCAGCAGCATCTGCAGCAGTGCAGATGCTGCACTGCCGGTCCCGGCCTGACCTTGCACAATTTTGGGAGAGCACATTCCGTTGGCACGTCCTCACTGGCGAATCGCCAGGGAGCATGCGCCGTCCCGTCCAACAGAGCAAAACAGAGACTGAAGCCTCGAACTCTGCGGCCCTGGAGTACGCAGTCGGTGACACGGACTCCACTGCAAGGCCCGGCAATGAAACTTGGTTTCGGTAGTTTTGAGCCGCAAACCCTGACACCTGCAGGGCCTGGAGGACGCAGTGGGCGATATGGACTTCAAGGTGGCAGGCACGCGCGCCGGCGTCACCGCCGCACAGCTCGACGTCAAGTCGTCAGGTGACCTGGGAATCGTCCGACAATGAACTGTACATGTTGATCGACATCACCTGCAAAAGACACAGAAGACGCCCAGCTGATGGACACGGCAAATGGATGTCCATATTTACAAAGTCAGGCGCACTTCACAGACCGGCAGTTCTCCCTGCTGATCGTCCACTTTTCGCTTCCAAGAAACTAACAAAACCATCAGGCGACAGTCGTGTTGGAGTTGAATTTGTTCTGCAGGCGTCGGCGTCGATGTCGTGCTGCGAGCGCTAGCGGAGGCGCGGCGGGCGCATGGCGGCATGCTGGATGCGATGGAGGCCGCCGCTGCGGCTGGCGCCATAGGCGCCGAGCCGCGCTTCAGCACCGTCACCATCGACTCCTCCAAGATCGGGCGCCTCATAGGTGTGTTAATGCCATATGGACTCAAAGTAAGTGGAGGCCATCACCATCGATTCCAGCAAAAGACGGGTGCCTCACAGGGCAGCAGCAGCCCGCCCGCTTCTAGCTGAGCCGAGTTCGTCGCTGACAATCCGCTCGGCGAGTTACTACTCGCTGCTGCGTGTGTGACAGGTTCTCCCTGTCATACACCAACCCTCGCGGCCGTCACTCCAGTTGCAGCAGAGTCGTGGGTTTGCATTTTCCGCGGGTGCAGACACTAGAACCTGACAGTTCTGGTTCGCTTTGTCACCCTGCGATTTCTGCGGCGCAGGCACGGGCGGCGCCACGATCAAAGCGACAGAGGCGGCCACGGGCGCGCGTTTCGCCATCCAGGACAGCGGCGTGGTGCACATCTACGCCCCAGAAGATCTGGCCGGCGCTGAGGGCGCCGTGCTGGCCGCCACCGGCGGCAATATCCAGGTTCGTTCCGCGGTTCCAAGGTTGTGAGCGTTTCAAGGCATCAATGGAAACCTAGGACTGATCCAGCCGCCGCTGAGGGCGCCGTGCTGGCCGCCACCGACGGCAACATCCAGGTGCGCTGTTGAATCGATTACTATGTGCCCAAGCGCACCAGGACAGAGGCTGCAGGACATTCGCTGCCCTAGATGCTTCCACTCGGTGTACAGATCAGACTTGCCGCCGAGGACGCCGGCACCGGCGGCAAAACCTAAATAGTTCATAGTCCTTGTACCCTGACAACCTGCAGGAGGGGCGGACGTACCCAAGGCGTGCGTGGTGCGGCTCATGGACTGCGGAGTCTTTGTGAAGCTGGGGAGGGCTGCCGCAGTATCTAGTTGATGCTCAATACAAACGTTCTAGTCAGACGATGTGCAGGTGGGGGCGCAGACGGTGCGGCCGATGGATCATGGGCGCACTTGTGGAGCCAGAGCTGTGAAATGTAGACCCTAGTTTGTGACATGCAGGTGGGTCGGGCGGAACAAGGCGCGGGTGGTGCGGCTGATGGACTACGGCTGAAGGGACAAGCCCTCCGGTGAAATCCTGGCGTGATTTGTCCTTTCCTTTCCTTTCCTTCTGTATACCTAACACCCTTGCATTCTGATGACTTGAAGGTGGGGCGCGCGTACAAGGCGCGCGTGGTGCGGTTGATGGACTACGGTGCGTTCGTCGAGCTGGAGGGCTGCGGCGGCGCGCAGGCGCTGCTCCATATCTCCGAGCTGGCCGCAGAGCGGGTGCGTCTTCCTTGCTTTCATTTTGTTTTGTTTTGTTTGTCCGATCTTATCGCTGCAACACTTGAGCCGCCAAGTACCTTGCTGTAACCTGTTCCTGACTCTGGCGTGTCGGTAGGAGCTGTGTCCCCTCTCATGACGCCACAACGTCTGCGTGAGTTCGTGTCGCATCACTACTTTTCCTAAAGAGGCAATGCCGTGCTGTGCGACTCACCTCCGCAGGTGCGCAGTGTCGAGGAGGTCGTGAGCGAGGGCGACACGGTGGAGGTGCTGGTCACGGGCCGCGACGCCCGCGGCAACGTCAAGCTGTCCCGCAGGGCGCTGCTGGCGGGCGGCGGCGGCGGCGGCGGCGGCGGCGCCTCTGGGGCGCCGAGGCGGCCGCCGCTGCAGCGAAGCCGCACAACGTGAGGCGCAGACTGCCGCTGAAACGGGGAGTGAACGCCGCTGCAGCGCAGCCGCACTGCATATGGTTGATGTGCGCTGGGAACACGGTAAAGGAGCGATGCGCCGGAAAGGTGGCCGCCGCTGCAGCGTTTGAGATGACGAGCGCTCGGAAGGAAACACGACTAATGGCAACCGAGGGAGCCTCGTTTGGAGCGTGGCCGCTGCCACTGCAATGCATAGGGGCGTTGTGGTGCAAAAGTCCTATGCGCAAGCAATCCCGTTGCGAATGCTGTATCGAGCTCGGATTCGTAAATCCAAGTCGCTAGGTTTACGGACTGTCGTTTCCAAGCCAGCTCTACAGAAATTAATTCTCGTCTTGATCCTGTACACAGTTTGGGAGCCCCAACAGTTGCAACAAGGGTCGCACCCTCAAGCAGACTGCAGCTGATGCAGACAGACGCACAGCGGCGGCAGAGTTGCATTGGCATTCCGTCACTGTGCATTCAGCTGAGGGCGGCAACGCTGTTGCCGCCGTTCATTGAACTGTCGTGCAACTGCTGTGCGCAAGAAAGGCGCGGCTGGCAGCCCACTCCCCCGAGCGTGACAAACCCTCTCTAATCGATCTTCACGGCCGCATAAATTGTCCGGACGAACATGTATGTCGCGTAAAAGCCGATTGTGCCCGTGAGGCAGAAGAACCCTGCGCAGGCGGATACAAAGCTTCAGCCAAGACCCACGAACACGATGCACAGGCCACCACACAGTCCATGCAAACCTTTTCCTACCAACGAGTCTCGCCAGCCAGAGCACCAGCAGCCGCAACAGGGTTTTAGGGTTTTTAGTGTTTCAAAGGCGCATGCAAATGCAAGGAATGCAGTGGGGGATCACAGGGGAACGCGCACCGTATGATATGATGAACATGTACCCGAAGTACATGAGCATGGGCACCTTCTTCGTGATGTCCAGCTTGGTCGCAAAGTAAAATGCGCCTGCAGGGATGCGCAGGCGGCATCGACGCGGGCCGGCCAAATCACAGCGCAGCGGCGGCAGCGGTCGGGGCACTCTGATTCAACAGCATTGGGTGCCACGCAGTCGACGCGTGATGCATGCTGTTCATGGGGTGGATTGTGAAAAAGCGTGCTGCTGAGTGGGTGGGCAAGTGACGCACTGTAGGCAAACAGGTACACAGCTGATGAGCCGCTGGTGAAGTACGCCCGCCACCTGCGCAGCAAATCGGCAAATGCATTGGTGTCGGCAGCGACAGTCCGAGCTTGGGGATGCGGCACATTCTTTTCGGTGGCGACAGCAAGCCTGTGCTGGGCGATCGTGCAGAGACTGTGAAAGCTGCAACGTGCCCGCGGCGACGGCCAAGCATTTCATCGATTGATGGAAACCATCCATTGCAGTCTGGGCTGATGTGACCCCGCTGGTGCATGCGCAGGCAAACTTCTGGCTGTTACTGGCAAGAGCTGTCTTTCCGGAGAGTCGAGTGGAACAATAACGCACCACCAGTGGTAGTCCTCGGAGCACAACTGGAAGTAGCACAGCACGATGGTGATCTCCGCGCACGTGATCGTCAGGATCACCGCCACCAGGCACAGGAAGCCGAACAGGTAGTAGAACTGCGACGCACATGGCCAACACGTCATACGTCAAATCTGATGCTGGCATCAGTGGCTTCTTCGCACCAGCCCTCAGGAGGTGCATGCAGACTGGCTGAGACACCGGAGCAACACAAAGCTTGAGGCACATGGCTCCTCGAGGACGGCTGCATCTTGCGACTGGTGAAGCCCCTTCACAGCTCGCCTTGCCCGCTTTCGTGGACATTCTGGCAGAGCCACCAGAAAGAGTCGCGCGGCTACGCCCAGACACGTTTGCAGTCGTCCAGCAAGAACGCGCCTGGTGCAGCCACATGCTGGTGAGGATGAAGAAGAGCTCGATGAAGACGGCGCCAAAGGGCAGGATGCCACCGATGAGGATGCTGAAGGCGGGGTGCATGTACCAGGCCTGCTCGGGCACCTGCCGCGGGATCTTGTTGGTGCGCACCGGCTCCTGCGCACAGGGACGACACGATTGGAATGAGGATGTGAAATATAAAAAAGGGGGTGCATGTCCCATGCTCCCCTCGGCACCTGCCACGCGATCTTGCTGATGCTCACCGGCTCCTGCGCAAGGCAGAAGTTCTGCGGTCTACCATGCTTGCCTCACATCTGCTGATCCGCAGCCGCAGGCCACAAGCAAGATGGTGGGAGCGAGAGTGCGCAGCATGAGCGCATGCGGCCAGAGGACTGCCAACCCTGGCGCCGTTCGACCCAAGCAGGTGGCAGTGAGCGTGCAATGCGGCATGCATGGAGGTTGTCACAGAAAAGGCGTCGCAGGCGCGGGCTTCCTCACGAGCCAACGAACACCAGCGGCACGCGGCATTTGGCAGATGTGTTGATAGATTGCAAGAGCGCGGCATGCATGATGTTGCTGAGATGCTGCAGCAATGGCACCTCGGGCGCCGGCTTCTTGTAGCCGAAGTAGGAGCCGATGAAGACGAGCGGCACGCCGGAGGTAAGGGTTTGGCATCAGGGAACCAGGGCTTTTGACAGCACACAGGAAATTAAAGGCACAAACCTCGGGCGCCTGCTTCTTGTAGCCGAAGTAGGAGCCGATGAAGACGAGCGGCACGCTGATGCCGAACCACAGGAAGCACAGCGCGAAGAGCGTGCTGAAGGGCACCGCCCCGCTCGATTTCTGGCCCCACACCAGCAGGTTGAGGCTGAAGAAGATGACAAAGACGACGCCGGGGAACAGCAGCGCCGCCTGCAGCGTCGTCTGCTTCCAGTGCTCCCCCTGCGGCAGCACATGCCCGCTTGTTGGCACGACATTCTCTGCAAAAGAGATATGGGAGGCAGCAGCGCCGCCTGCAGCGTCGTCTGCTTCCAGTGCTCGGCCTGCGGCACAGGACACCCACTCATCATTCTTCCGGGCACGCTGTCTGAGCGCGACTGTTCCTTGCAATGGGGAAGGGCAGCGCCGCTGCAGCGTCAGCAAATATCAGCATTGCCCCTGCGCGCCAGTGGGGGCGCGCGACTGGCGACGATATCCCAGGCATGGGGCATGCACTCCCATTGCCCAGCGGGCACAGGGCTACGTGAAGTTTAATTTTATCAACTCCAAAGTCTAATTAAACCAACTCCTAAGCTTTGGTAATAAAATAAAATAAGCTTTAGCCGGTGCGGCCCGCTTCCGACAAGGCAGGACCTGCGCGGCTCCCGTCCTCAGAGCCTGGCAGGGCTTGCGCAGTCGCCACCTACTTTGGTTTGTTCCCTTCCACTATTGGTATTTTCCGATCACCTCTGAAGGTCTTGTGGAGCCTTGCGGAGGCGTCGCCGCCGACTGTCCACAATTTGTAGTTTTCGATCTACAAACACCAGATGGTAGGTTGCCGGCGCCCACCTTGAAGGTCTTGTAGAGGCGCGCGGAGGCGTAGCCGCCGACGATGCCCATGAAGACGAAGAGCAGCAGCATCGCGGTCATGAGGCCGCCGCGGTTGGCGGGGCTCAGGAAGCCCAGCGCCGCAAACATCATGGTCACCAGGCTCATGCCGATGAGCTGCACGCCTGTGCCGACGTACACCGCCAGCAGGCCCGCCTTTTGTGGCGGCCGGAACACGTCGCCGTGCACCTGCGGTGTGAGACGTGACGGTGTGAGACTTGGGACGGATCAGCTGGGCAAGTGTCGATGGGTGTGAGATTCGAGGCAGACAGGCTGGGGCTTTCTATCTGGGCATCGTGGATTTGTGACGCAGACCAACAGCGGGCCCGCCCTCTGCAGCGGTGAAACGACATTGCCGCGCAAATACGACATCGCCGCGTGTTGGGGATTGTTGTTGTCTTCAGATCTAGAAGCGCTGTTGTCTTCAGATCTAGAAGGTCGCATCGAGCGACCTTCGAGGGTAGCATAAAAATCGTGCTGTGCGAACAAGAGCAAGCCACCTATAGCGCCCTATGAACAGCTACATATGATACAGACAAATGCCCGATTCCTGTGTATTCCAGGTGCGGGAGAGGCTCGGCTGCGGAAGTATCTGCAACACCGTGAAACATTCTGCGCTCCAGGCAGGAAGCTTTGCGAATGTGAATAGGCCCTGTCGAATGCACAGCAGACGCACCAAAAACAAGACAAACGACCAGCGCCGGGTGACCTCCTATCGTTGCCTTCACTCAGGCCTCTGCTTTGGACAGACCCCGCCCCACAGAGACGCACCAGCTTCCAGCCGGCGTCCTCCTGCCCTCTCCTTTGAGCTTCTGCTCTTTTTTCGGGCGACAGAGTCGGCAGTCAGCACAGAATACCAGCACACCAGCTTCCAGCCGGCATCCTCCTGCCCTCTCCGTTCTAGGCCCTGCTAGGATTTTTGAGAAGTATTCAGCACAGAGGGGAAAGAGCGGCGCACCAGCTTCCAGCCGGTCTCCTCCTGCGCCTCCTCCGCCGTCTCCAGCTGGTTGTACTGGCTGATGTCGCGGTGTAGCGTGCGCATCATGATCATGGCCACCATGCCGCTCAGGAAGAGCACAATCATGAGGCTGTTGACGATGGAGAACCAGTGGATCTGGTCGTCCGCCATGCTCAGGTACGTGTCCCACCGGCTTGCCCACCGGATGGGGCTTGGCTGCACGGCAGCAGCAAGCGGCACAGGGATTTCAGCAAAAATTGGACATTTGTGGCATTGTAGAAACCACATTGCCTGGCGAGGCAAACAGGGAGAAGCGAGACCTGGCATCACATGAAACAGATCACGGAAATGCATGAGCGCCTCGTGTTTTCTCTGCCTCAACTTGCTGCCTCAAACTGCTGCCTCAAACTTCTGCAGTGCTCCGGCAGATGGCTGGTGGCCAATCTACTGCTCACCAGGAACAGGACGTCGTAGGTGAAGATGACCTCCTTGCCCTCGGCCACCTCCTGCTTGGCCTCCTTGTTGGTAACAAACTTCATGGAGCCCGGGTTGCAGGTCGTCAGCTCTGGCGCCGCCTCGTTGAAGGCGCCGTCGTACGCGTGCGCCACGCTGAACGGCTCTACCTGTTGAGAAGGAAAAGCAAACAATACGATCTTCCTTGAATCAGAGAGATAGTGGTGCTCATTGAACGCGCAGTCGGTCGTGTGTGCCACACTGAATGGCTCCACCTGTCAGGACACAGTCAGACATTGGAGTATGTGGAGCTGGGAGAGAACGTGGACCCAGCAGCAGCCGCTGTAGAGGTTTTTCATGCACCAGAACAGCTCCGCACGCTGAATCAACACATATGACAACCTCGACATTGGCGGAGGGCTATGCAATATGCAATATAGTTTACGGTGTGCGGCAGTGTCGCCAGGAATGTTGCTGGCAGCGGCAGCAGGAGACTCATGTGTCAGAGATGGCCCACCTCAAAGCCGACGATGCGGGAGAGGTCCGTCTCCACGTCGCGGTGAAACAGGATGTTGAACCGCAGGTGGTTGTTCAGCAGGTACTTACCGCCCTCCTACAGCAACAGGCATTCACCATTGACACCAGACCATTGGCATCAGATCCGGTTTCATGCCCACTCAATGCCATTCACCAGGCCAAAATCACTCGCGATGCTGCAGAGTGTAGGTCGACCCAGCAGCCATATCGTTTCGCGCGCCGGCAGCGGGCCATACCAAGAGCAGGCATCAGACTCACATCGATGCGGCCGACCGGGAAGCCGCGCTCGTAGGTTTTGATGGCCTCGCCTTGCCCCTCCCGCATGCGCACCATCGCCACCGGCAGGTTGTCCAGAATCCTGGCGCCGCCAAGATTGCATCATCCGCTCTCAGTGCAAGTGGTTTGAGTCAACTGGGAAGGTGCCTTGCAGGCACCCTACTGCACGGCACACAATTCACTCGGGGTGCGCCGATATCAGACACCACAATGCCCGCATGATTTTGTCATGCATATCCAGGAGACGCACATGTTGACGCGGTACTCGTCGTCAATCTTCTTCTGGAACGCCTTCGCCTGGCCCTTGTTCAGGCTCTTGATGATGCACAGCACCTTGCACTGCTGGTCCATGCGAATCGCGATCTGCACAGCAGGGAGGCGCGGCGTCACAGTTGCTGTTGCTGCTGCGCCGCGCCGGCATGGTCCGCTGGTCTTCTGCTGTTCTCAATTGTTGTCACAATGCGTAGTCTGTTTAAATTCTTGCACTGACGCAGCCTGGCACGAACGCCGCAGCAGCATTGCCCTCACCTCATATGGTGAGGTCTCGATCCTGTCGCCACGGAGCACCTCTCCCAGGTTTTCCGCGCTGCTGACGATCTTGCGGGGCTGGCAGTACGGAAGGGAGAAGTACTCGTATGGCAGCTGCGTCTTTGTGGACGTCAGCTTGTTAACCTTGAGCAGCACCCTGTCGCCCTGCACTCGCCATCAGATCAAACCGTGTGAGCACCAGAGTTGTACAGGTGGCACCCGTCAACGGCGCAGCGCGCAGTTGAACCATCGACAAGCCCCACATTTGCATAATCCATGGGAGCAACTCCATACATTAACCGACAGATTGCCATCAGACGTCAACAAAGCAACTTGCAAAGCCACGCCACACGCTCCCCTGCATCTTACCTTTACACAGTCATCTCACCTTTGCGTAGTCTTGGGGAGCAACTCCTGGCAGATAGAAGCCCGCGACGCTGTGCACGGCGAGACACAGCAACAATCCCGTCGCTGCCGCGTGTCGCGCCATCCTGCGCTGCCACCCCCTGGTCAGTGTGTCATCACCAGCGAACCAGCCTGTGCTGCTGTCTGGTCTCAGGTGCGGCACTGCAGCTGCGCGGACATTTTCCGACGAGCTTTCGCATGAGGTACTGCTTCCTTTACTGCGTCCTGCTTTTGCGTCTGTCTACATTTCTGTCGTCATATTTCGGCACTGGGGCCAGGTGCCGCGGCTCCTGAACCTGACCAACATGTCACGCTCTGCACATTTCCCATTTCCTGACCGCTTGCCGGTCCGATCAACGCGTCCGAGTGATCAGCATCCTACGCGCGTGGAAGAACAGACCCAGACCGCCCCGCAGGACTGCCCAGCCTCTTCAGGAGCAGCCGGCAACTCTCCGACAGAGCGTCCCCAATAGGTGGGTTCTGGGTACCTCTGCCCCTCTGTCTTGACCTCAGTAAAACTTCCGTCAGCCATCCGGTCTCGAAGATGCGACCGGCGCGGCTGCAGGATCGCGCAATACATTGTGAAAATGGCGATGGGCTCGGCATGCTGCGGTCCGGTTCAGCTTGCTGGGCCCAACTAATTACCAGCGCGCTCCCTTTTCGTGTCCTTGACTGTTTTTCAATAGATCTGAACTATCCTCCGGGCGACCACAGACTTGTCAGGGACGGTCAGACCATCTGCTGCTGCGAGCCGTTTCGGACTTGGTTTTGCATTTATCCATGGCCGGGCATGTGCGCGGCCCTCCAATCCTTGCTATAACCTGTCCTGATCCATCGTAGCATGTGCGCCGCCGGCTGCGATCCTGATCTGCGAACTTGTTGGGAGGTTCCGGTAGCAATGTAGCTATCTCTTTCCAGCCCGATTCTCACGGCGCAAGCTCTCAGGCATGGTGATTAGTGAGCTTGTGCGCGTGGTCGATGCTGCTCTACGGAGTTCGGGCTGATCGGTCGGCCTCGCCCACCGCTCCGACTGTGGCACCCTCGCATGAGCTCATGACACACGGGATGCAGGTCGTCCCGCACGCTACTAGATTCCTGTTAAAACATGTTGCCAATCCCGCCAGCCATTACCCCTCTCGCGCTCTCCCCGGCTCTCAGCACTTTCGGTCAGTAGCCCTTCTACCGGCCGGTGCTGTCGCACGGCTGGCGTGGGTGCCTCGTCAATCGTGTGTCAGGAATCCCGTACTTATGTCGGACTCTGCTCGCTGCTGCACTTGAGACGGCGCCAGCGCACAGCAGTCAAATCTCCTCTCAGTTATCAGTCCACTTGCTCCGAGTCCGGAATTGCGCTCAGCGCTCCCTTGCCACACTTGGGCGAACCAGGGTGTGCATCTGCTCTCTGAGCCTCGCTACTGCGCCTTCTGCTATTCAGCTGCTTTTATTTCTACTCAACACACTCCTGTATGATTTTGCCGCGCCTCGTTGGCGCAGGAGACCCCGCCAGCGGCGGGGCAGCACCCACCCGCGCCTGACACCAGCGTCGGGCTCGTCGCCCGCACCCCGCAGCCATGGGGTCGGGCGGCTACGCCGCCATCAGCCACAAGGCAGCCCTCGCGGCGCAGAAGGCCGCCCAGCGCAAGGCGGTCGAGAAGGCGGCCTTCACTCCCGACTATGGTGCGCACCTGACTCTCATCCTGTGTGGCTTCCTGTCGCATTGCAGCTATGTCACTGCAGTCACTCCTCCTGCTGCTGCTTCCCTGACTCTACCTAAACTCTGCTGTCCTGCAGCGACAGCAGAGTTCAGGTAGAGTCAGATTTATTATGTTCTGATCGTCTTTGATCTGCAAAATCGCAGGCTTCGACGCCAGCGCGCTGCCGGACTTGCAGCCGCAGGCGCCCGCCCACGAGGCCTTCGGCGACATGTCCTTCTTCGGCGGCGCCTTCGACGACGTGCCCCTGGACTCCACCCTGTGGGGCCCTGATGTGCCTGCCTTTGGCACCCTGTCCGTCGACGCGCTGTTTGCCATGCCCGGCAGCCTGTGCGGCAGCCTGCCTGGCTCGCCGTCCAAGGCCGGCAGCGTCCCCACCACCTTCATCTCCCCCCTGAGCTCGCCGCTGCGTGCCCCCGGCTCCCCCGCCGCCGGCGTGCCCACGCCCGCCGCCAGCGAGTCGGCCGTCGCCGCTGCCTCTGACGGATCCCCGGCTCTGCCGGCCGACGCGCCCACCGCCGCCGTCCCGGTCGCGACCTCCGTCCCTGTGGTGGACATCCTCACCTCCTACGCCTCCACTGGCGAGGCCGACGTGGTCGTCATCTGCACGCCACGCGCCCCCAAGCGTCCCGCCGCCGACGACGCCGACACTGGCGCCGTGATCCGGGCGGTGCGCCACCGCACGGTTGACGAGGATTCGACCGTTACCGCGGCGTCGCTGGAGAGCGAGGACATCATGCCGGTGCTGATTGCTGCGCCGCTCACCAGCCATGAGCAGGTGCATACCCATTTTTGCTGCCTTCGGTTTTTACGCTGTTTTTGCACTGTTGCTGACTGTCTGCTACCCCTGCATGCATCACAGCTGCATGTGCCTTCCTGCCTGCATCTTGCCCCTGAGTGCTGGTGCGTGTGTTCTTGTACACTCGTGCTGACATTCCTGTGCAATTGACCTGCAGGTGGAGGCGGCGCTGCCAAGCATGCCGACCTCGCAGCAGACGGGATGCGGCGAGATCGTCAGCCTGAGCCCCACCCTGTGGCGCGACGCCCGCCGCGACGCGCACCCACCCTTCAGGATACACGTGTGTCTTCTTGAGTTGACTGTTGAGTTGACTGTCTGTGTCGTAACTACAACGTTTGCTTCCGACTGCCTTGCTGCTGTCTGCCTATATACCTTCTGTTTGTGGCTGATTTAATTGCATTGCTGCTGTTGCCTTGCTGCTGTCTCTAACTAACCTCTCTTGCATCAACGCGTTCCCTCAAGCTACAACAACGCAGCATTATGTGACAACTTTTGACCTGCTGGCTGACTTGACTCTTGTTGTCACGCTGCAGGTGAACGCGGGGCTGCACTCGATGCGCGCCCCGGGCGTGGAGGCGCCGGTCACGCTGTTCGCCGCTATCCACCCGCGCATCATCACCACCGGGCAGCCGCACCGCCGCCTCGGCCGCGCGCGCCCCGGCCCGGGGGAGGCCGCCCCGCCGCCGCCCACGACCCGCGCCACGCGCGCGCACGGCGGCGCCGAGCGCGCCGCGTCGTCGGGCGACCTCGGCTCGGCGCTGCGACGGGAGAAGAGCGGCGACCGTGACGCGTGCGCCCTGCAGGTGCGACCTTGATATCTTTCTGTTTGCTGTTGGCTCACTACGCCATCAACTCTGCTGCACGTGTTGCTGACTATCTGTGCTGGCAGCTCGCTCAAAGCTCCTTTCTGCAGCTGAACGCGTGCACCTACCTTTTTACATGCCCTTTCAGAGCACCATACTTATCCCGCGTGTCTTCTCTCCACACAACAGGAGGTGTGGCTGCTGAAGCGGAGCCTGCGCCGCGGGCAGGGGGACCTGCTGCTGGAGGCGCACCGCTGCGGCGGCCCCTTCGAGGGCACGACGCTGCCCGAGGCGCCCGCCTGGACCGGCACCTTCGGCGTCGACATCGTCGCCCGCGTGGCCGACCCCTCCGGCGGCACCTTCTGGATCAAGGTGTGTTGTTGTTGTCTCTACTTCTTCCCATGATATCTCAGTAGGCCACGCTCCTGTCTGCACACTGAACCAGTCGCATCGAGTGTGCCTTTCTCTCAGCCGCATGCAGCATGTTGAATCCGGCCCGATGCCATTCTGGCGCCTCCTGACGCGTAATGCCTAAATCGCAGGCGTGCAACCGCTCCGTCCAGGACCTCTCGGCATAAGCACTGCGCCGCTCCTGCTAGACGAACAGGCCGCCGCACAGGCTGGGGGGGCGGCGCAGTCCAAGACCACCAGACCTTACACCGTCGCCTCCACCGCCTCGGCGGCACCAAAAACGCAGCCGTGGCACCGGCGCTGCGACAAGACATCTCCAATTTTTGGCAACACGCTAAGCAATTTGGCAGCTGCAGCAGGAGACAAAGAAATGTAGGGGTGGCCAGCTGCTGCAATGCAGCATGGTAGACAGCCGGCACTCATCCCACATAACACAGCGCCATGACATAGGCCGCGCAAGAGCGGCCTGGTCCTCAAGCTTTTGGTTTATTGCAGTCAGCCTCGAATCGGTATTTGATTTCCGGACAGCACCTACGGCGCGGCAGCAAGACAGTTGGACATGCCCCTGTATCAAGAAAAGCCGCCACCAAAGCGCTGACGCGCAGGCCGAGTTTTAAGAGGCTCGGTGGCGGCACTTTGTTTCGGTTCTGTACATGCAAAAAACTTGCAAGGTCTCCATTGTGTGACAGATACCATTTTGTACAGGGTTCAAGGCGTGTCAGTTTACAAGAGTGATCGGTTTGGAGTGTGACTGTTCGACATTTCTTGTGCCGCTGCGGCCGTGCTTCTTCAGCTTCTTGGTGCACACACAAGAACAAGACCACACCCGAGAGGCGGTGAACCTCAAGGCCCTGTAACAACCGCCGTCTCACTACCCTGCGCTTCCTTCCGTCTCTCCCTGTCTCTCTTCTAGGTCCGCTCCACCACATTCATGCATGCGCCCACCCTTCTCACCCACTGAAGTTACAAGTTTCGAAGTCATTCAATTGAGAGACGCGTCAGTTAGACATAACGGGGTCAATCGAGTACAGCTCTGCAATCATCATCGCTGATGGCACGCAATACCCTAATCGGAGCTGCGCCAAGGTGGGCGAGCTGCGCTAAGAAGTTGCACACCGACTCCTTACGCTCCCTCTGGCGTCAGTCGGACAGCAGACCTGTCACTGCACCGCCTGCAGTCGTAGGCCTGGCACTTGGACGCCCAGCTGCGTTGCCCTTTCGTCAGCTCGTCCGAACGACCCCTGCCCCGCGTCCTCTCGGCACGCACGCTCCGGCCTGTTTGACCCCCAGGGTCTTTGGCCAAATCCGATTGGATTTCGTCTTTGCTAGATAATACTTGCTGCGCAATTCCGCTGCCACCTTTTGAGCCAGACATCCTTAGCAGCTGCGTTACGCGAACCTCGTATAGCTGGGCCGCAGGCGGTCAGCAGGCTGCACCGCCCGCAGCGCGGTGTGCCAATTGCTTAAGTCAGCATCGCTGGCAGCTCAGCCGCGGCGGCGGCCAGTCTGGAACAACGTGGGCTGCGCACGTGACAGCTTTTGCAGACACAGGCTTAGCCCGACTCAGTGGGCATAGCCAGCCTGGCTGCTTCGCGCCACCACCGCCACAGCCACAGCAAGCCGGTCACGTTGGCGCCGCCAGTGCCGCGAGCGAGTTAGTCGTTCGTGGCCACCAGCTGATTCGAAACTTTTTTGTAAGGAACAGCAGGACGAGCTGACAGCCGACTGCAGCAAGTGCTTCGGTTTGCAGCCTGCAGCTGCGCGTCAGCAATGAGCAGCAATGCAGCCGCGGGGCCGGCCGTGCCCCGGGCTCGCATCATCAAGTTCAAGGTGGGCTTAAGCACCACCCCTTGTGTATCCTGTATGTCGGCCAGTGTGCCTCCTGCCGGGCGCCCCTGCGTCCCAGCCCGCTGCAGACTGGTGCTACATGCGATCCAAGCACGCACTTGCATGGCCTGCTTGTTCATACAGTGGGCGCCGCACATACGCGGCGGCCGCCGCCGTGCGTCCTTATACTGTGTGCATTCTACATCCATGTACCACCCGCTGTCGTATAACCGCTGCCGTTGCCGTCGCGCAGCTGCCATCGATGAAGGAGCGCAAGCGGAAGCGCACGGCGGTGTACAACTCGGAGACGCTGGTCCGCAGCGTGCGCTTCATGCGCTACTGCCTCGTCTGCTCCGCGTCCCTCGTCCGCGCCGTGGTGCGCTTCTGGAACTCCGCAGCACGTCAACCTTTGCTCCAGCTGGGGCAGCTGCGTCTGCCTGCTAGGATTCGCCTGGTATTGCCAGGCTGAAGCCACCGCATGTCCTCTTGCAGGAGGCTGTGGTGCAGTCCTGCTCGCTCGGATGGCTCGACCCACAGATCTGTTATCGTTATGCTCATCTTTTGCTGCGCCCGCAGGCACCATGGGGCCTGGCGACGGCGGAGGTCGCATCCATGCTACTGCTGTACTTTGTGGTGGTCCCCGGGGCGCTGCTGGTGCGGCGGCCCGCCGACGGCTGGCGCTACGCCTTCGACCGGTCGCTGGAGGACGTGGTGGCCCTGTCGCTGGCGCGCGGGCTGGCGGTCACGGTGTCCTACTTTTCCGGTGCCGGCGCCAAGCACCACAGGTGGGCAGTGCGCCGCAACATGTCTCAACAGCAAGTGAAGACAAATGGAATTTGATTCGCTTGCCGGTTGATGGTCCTTTGGCGATGTGGCGCGCACCTGTACCATTGTGTGTGCATGGGTGGCTGTATGCCAAATGGCAGGGCATCCCGCATGGAGGCAGTGAGCCATCGCAATGGTCTGTGCCCCCTTGGTCACTTTCCTTCGTCCCCCTGCAAAAGGTTCAGTGTCTGAACCTCGCCCCCTCCAGGCCGTACATGTGCATTGGTCATTCTGGAACGAGTTCTGCGTCTCTTGCAGGCCGTACATGTACACCGCCTATGCCTTTGCGGCGTTTGGCGGCCCCTTCGTGCTCGCCAAGCTGCTGGCGTTCCAGTACCCGGTGCACTCGGCGGCCGTGGTGCTGGTGCTGCTCATCAGCCTCGCCTTCACCGGGCTGCACCTCACCGCGGCGCACAATGTGGTGCGCTGGGCGCGCCACCGCTCCGACATGGGCCTCGACGGCTTTGGCTACCCCTGGGAGGTGTGGCCCGGACCAATGAATTATAATCCTGCATACTCGATCCCCAATGCTCAATCCGCACCTGCGTCCTCCCCTGAACCTGTGTCCTCCCCTGACGTTGCACCTGGCAGCTGCGGCGGTGCCACTTCCGCAACAGGGCGCGAGGCTCGAGCTGCAGCATCGCTACACAGGAGGCCCTGTATATGCCTCCTGATGCTTACACTTTGGCAGTGCTCACATCGGGTTTTCACCAACTTGGCTGCATGGGCTGCTCTTCCATGCTTGAAGCCTGACGCGTCACGCAATTGCTGTTGCAGGAGGGGGAGGAGGCATGGGTGATGCTGGGGCATACCGGCGGGCTGGGCCCCTCTGGGGCGCCAGGCGATGACTGGGCAGAGGACGTGTCGCCGCGCTCTCTGGCGGACGCTGACTCGCAGTTCGTGGAGTGTGGCGCGCTCAGCGTGCACGTCAAAGAGGCCTCGCTGCCGGTGAGTTGTATAGCTCGCGAGTGCGTAAGTAGGCGTCGCTGTCAATGGGTTGCAATGCTTGGAAGCTCGAAGGCAACGTGTTGCAATAGCTGCAAAGCCATCGAGCTCGCGTGGAGAATCATGCATGATGGTCAGAATTCCCGACAGAGAAGGCTGGACGCAACTGACACGTCAAAGAATGAAATGCCAACAGCCGCATACCCGCATGCAATCTTGGAAAGCTCCGCCTTTGAGCGTCACCTGCTGTGCAAACGGCATTGCTGCATAGCTCCAGCTGCATTCGCTTATCTGCTTGGGTCGTGACCTCTTGCTGTATTGTTCTGGCGCAGCCTGGCGAGGGGCGTTCCGACACCGGTGTGGTGCTTATCCATGGCTATGGCAGTGGTGTCTTCACCTGGCGCCACATAATGTGGCCGCTCGCACGCCAGTGCCGCTGCCGCGTCATCGCCTTCGACCGCCCAGCCTTTGGTGCGCTGCCTCCCTATACTTTTGCTGAGCCAAACAGTTGCATGATTCACTTGGCGCCGCACCTGCATGGTAGCTGCAAGCTTGATTGATGCAAACCGGTCTGCGCTGATGCCAATGCTGCAACAGACTATATCCAACCCTTGGCTGAAAGCCCCGCCTGTTGCCCTGCGCAGGCCTGACGTCTCGGCCGCGGCCGCCAACTCGTGGCGACAGCCCCTACAGCCTGCGCTCGGCGGCGCGCCTCGCGCTCGCGCTGGCCGGCCAGCTGGGCCTGAAGCGTGTCGTCTTTGTGGGCCACGCCGACGGCGCCCTGGTGGCGCTGCTGGCGACGGCGATGGCCGCCGGCACGCCCGCTGACTGGCCCGCCGCCCGCGGAGGCCTAGAGTCCGTAAACCCTGCCGCCGGCGACAGTGACGAGGACGGCGAGCGGTCTTCAGGCTCCTCTGCTTTCGGCTCCTGGGGAGGCAGCGGCGACCAGCGGTTGTCTTCGGCGGGTGGAGACCTGGCGGCCTCGCGGCGGCTGACGGAGTCGGTGCTCAAGCGCGGCGGCAGCGGCGCGTGGCGCGGGCATCTCGCGCCCCTCGCGGAGCACGGGGAACGCAGCGCCTCGCCCCGCGACATAGAGTCCGGGCTGCTGTTGCCGCCGCCGTCGCGGCAGAACAGCGGCAGCGGCGGCGTCGGCGAGTATCCCTCCAGGGGGGCTGCAAACCCAACAAACCAACCGCAGTCGGCGCACCGGGAGGCAGCAGGGCCGCTGCTCAGCGCCTCGGCGGCGGCGCCGCCGTCGACGCTCGCGCCCAGCGCCTCGGCCGCGAACCTGAAGCTGCGGGGCGCGGTGCCGGGCGGCGCGGTGCTCATGAGCGCCGGCGGCAGCGGCGGCAGCAGCATGCGCGGCAGCGTGATGGCGGCGGCGGTGCACTCCCGCACGGCCAGCCTCTCGAGCGTCGCGGCCAGCGGCGGCGACAAGAGCTCCGGTGCCGGCACCGCGGGCAGCCCCCTCACGGTGAGCTGCTGTCAAGTCTACCGTGCTTGTTGTGCATCTAAAAGACAGCCCCAAGCTGCAGAAAGCCCTGGGCAGCTGCATGCGGTCAGTCGGCATATCCTGGCTGCTTGGTTGTCATCAAGCTCGTGTAGCCTGCGAAGACGCTTGCCGTGCTGTCCGGCCGATCAATATACGCATGGTCATCCAGCACTTGTGCAATTGTCTGGACAACCCTTTGACCGTGTCGCCATGAAGCAAAATCTTGAAAACCCATTAAAGTACTACTCTACGAGACTATTCGTACTGCTTCCAGGTGCTGGTGGTGCCAGGGGATCCGTCGTCAGACAGCGCCACCGTGTCGGACGATTTTGCGGACGACTGCGGGCTGTACAGCCCGATGCTCAGCCCGCGGCAGCGGGGGGAGGCGGCGTCGCGCGGGTCTTCAAGCGCTGAAGACCTGACTATCGAGCTGACGTCGCCGACCGCCCGCTCGGCCGACCTGTTTGCGCCGCCCGCAGAGCAGCGCGCCCACACGCCGTCGCCAGGTGACCGCCTGCTTTTTTATTAAGTGCGGGTCCGATCAGCCTTTGGTGGCAGGAGGCAATGACGCTGCTGTGCCTTGATGTGCCAGAGAAAGTGCGCGGGAAGTGGTCGTGACCTTGCCAGCGGCAACAGATGCGGGCTGGAATGCGGACCTCAAACCCTCCACCCCAAACGTTCCAAGACAGCATTACGAATTCAGTCTCGCCCGATTGCAGGCGGCCCGGCGGACGAATGGCAGGGGCTGCTGACGGATGCCGGAGGCGGCGGCGGGCACTACTTCGACACCGATGGCCCGCGGCCCGAAGCGCTGGGCCTCGCGATGCTGCACCCCTCCATGGCCGGCGTGCTGGGCCCCTCCTTCACCCGCCTGCTCGCCAAGAGCAAGTGCGAATTCCGTTTGAATGTCCTACCAAGTTCCCACTTCCTCTCGAAATTCCTGATGAACCTTGAAGCAGGCCGCACTTGCCAACCCCTTTATGGCCGGCGGGCTGGGCCCCTCCTTCACCCGGCGGTGTTTCGGGCATGTCACGGAAGCTTGGGCAGCACTGGATTTGTGAACCGCCGCATGGCCGGCATGCAGCACTGCGATCCCATGGACAGGTTAAAGCATTGGCGCAAGGGCGATGCCTCTATGATCGCCTAGGCCTTGACTTCTGCAGCCTGCCCACGGCATGGCCCAGCGCGCCTTGCAATTCCCCACCAAAAAGTCCGGATTGCAGCAGACCCACTTCTTCAACCTGCGGCAGCTCTTCTGCATGCTGCGGCCGCTGCTGCGCAGCGAGGTGGGGGACTTGATTGCATAAGCCGGCACACCCCATTCTGAACTTCCATGTCGCATTCTGAACTTCTATCTGCCTCATTTCCAGGCTGGGGCGGCGCATACTCCGGCCGCTGCTGCGCAGCGAGGTGGGGGAGGTCTCCAATAGGCGCGCCTGGCACGAGCCCGCTAAGCTGACCGCGGAGGTGCTGGAGCACTACAAGCGCCCCCTGCGCGCCCGCAACTGGGACGCCGCCCTCGTGGAGGTGCGCATCTATTGTTTCTATGTCGTTCTGTCTCCGAACACTGCCTCTGAGCGGTATTGCCAGGGGTCTGGAACCCCTATGAGCGCCCCCTGCTGCACTGCTCGACAGGGTCCAAGCCCAGCAGCAACACCCAGATGCATAATGTAACCTCAGCGTTCAGCATCGCTGCTCCATTCTGTCCTTTAATGGGTGAGAAGGCTGCCGAGGTGGCGGAGTGGCAGCCGGCGGACCTGTGCGGCGCCGCAATGGGGCGGAGCCCCTGTGCACGTAACTCAATGCGCATGAACACTGTTTTGAAGGCTCCCATGTCGTGTGCTCAAGGTGAGCCGGCTGCCGCGGGAGGTCACAGAGCGGCAGCTGGCGGGGCTGTGCGGCGCCGCGGCGCGGCTGCCGACGGCGGTCGCCACTGGCGCCTTCGACCGCATGTCGCCTGCGGGGCGCGCCTCGCAGCTGGCCGCGGACCTGGGCGCAGCCTCGCCCACCATCCTGCCGGAGTGCGGGCACCTGAGCCACGAGGAAGCCCCCGAGGTAGGGCCCGCTGTACAATCTTGCAGTGTTTCACTGATTGCGCCGTATGTGTTGCTTGTCAATCGACCATTGATCGGCCACCTTGTGTCGGATGCACAAGGAGTGGCACATGTACGATGCGGTCAACTCTGCTGATCGCATATAGCATTTCAGAAGAAAGTCGATTTAGTCACGCCTGCTGCTCATGCAATGCCACCTGCCACCGCAGGCGCTGCTCAAGTTCCTGGCGGGCTTTGTGGGCCGGTGCCTGGAGCAGGCGGCGGAGGGCGCCGACGCGCTGCAGTACACTGGCGGCTGAGGCTGCACGGGCAGCTGCAGCTGTTTGTGCCGCTGCGGCAGCTGCCGCACTGCAGTGTCGGAACGAAGGGCCTCGGGAGTGCTGGGCCCCGACAGCTGCTGGCGGTGCTGCTGGGGCGGCAGCATGCATATTGTGCTCGCCCGTAATGTGAGGGGTTTCTTTGCAGCTGTGTTTGGTGCGGGCGCCTGGCAGGTGCTGTGGTAGTGCTCGGGGCCAGGACCCGGCTTCGGCTTACCTCAGCTGCCGGGACCTTGGTTCCATTTGTGGTTTGATGATAGTTGGCAACAACAGGCTTTGTCTCCAGCTTTGTCTCCGCCGCTAGAGGTCTCATCTGGCCGGTAGTGGCCCATGCGCATGCGTCCAGCGGTGTGCTTGTGAGAACAACGTGTTCGTAAATGCTAGAAGCGTCGCAGCACCACAATCCACATCTACCTAATGCATGCGCATGCAAATGCATCTGCAGCAAAGCTTCTGTGAACGTCGGTACCTGGCTTGATCGTGCGCTTCGCGTTCAGTGCGTGCGTGGCAGACATTTCGACGATGACAGCACTTTCACTGATCACTCACAGAAAGCTTAACTGTCAAGACTGCTCACTTGCTGCCGCGATACCTCTGCTGGCGCTTGTGCAAGAACACGTTGTGCAAGAACACGACAAGTCGATCGCGTCCAGTTGCCCGGCCAGCCATCTTGCGGGCTGGAAAGCGGACTCGCTGCATCTGCATAGCCGTCTCTTAGATTTCAGATCTTCAGTCGAACAAATCATGCTCGGTTGCCGATGAGAGACGTTTGACAGCAGCGTCGTTGTGTAACTATTCAGCCCATGCCGCCAACTGCGGCGTGGAAAGCGCTGTGAACTGAAGCGTTTTTGCGGCTGGCTGCCAGCACACGCCGTGAAAGATCTTGTGAAAAAGGACTGCAACGCTCAGATACAAACAACAGCACCTCGCATCCAGCTCGGCAGAGGCATGGTGGGCAGCGGCGGCAGCGGCGATGGCCGCGAGCTAGCTGAGCTGCCGGCAAAGCCCAACCCTCACAAGGTCGCTTCGGCGCTTTCGGGTGCGGTTAATTTCAGCTCAAACCCCCAACGCTCTAGATGCCACCGCCACGAGTGCAAAAGTGCCAAGTTCCGGATCTGCACAACCTGCAGGCGCGCGATGGCGGGCGCCGTCATCAGCAATCGACAATGGCAATCATATCAACCCCTGTCAGTTCCACCTCCCACAAGTGCCAGCCTTCCACATCTGGCACAACCTGCAGGAGCGATGGCGGGCGCCGTCGTGAGCGCCTGCGTGCAGCCGCTGGACGTGCTGCGGACCCGCATGCAGGCGGACGCCGCCGCCGGCAGGCTGCAGGGCTCCGTGTCCACGCTGCGGATGCTGTTGCGGGAGGCAGGCACCCGGTGAGTGAGTGTGATGTGTAGTGCTTTGACTGCCGCGCGCATCAACCGTACATTGCGCGCCTGAATCAAGCGCGGCACCCATGCGGCTGAGCAGCGGGCTTCTCTGCAGACGCTGTGCACAGCGACATCGGTATGCTGGGCACACGCCTCGTTCGAAGACCAGCGTGTCAGTTCATTGCCAAGGATCTCGGGGGCCCTTGCCGCATGGCGCAAAGTACCAACTGTTGATACACACATGCCAAGTGCCGCCGGCGCAGGGGCATGTGGCGGGGCACAGGGCCGACGGTGTGGCGCCTGAGCCTGGGCGCGGGGCTGCACTTCACTGCGCTGGATGCGCTGAAGGGCGCGGCCGAGGCGCGGCGGCCCGACCGCAGAATGACGGCCACCGACGCATTTCTGGTCGGCGGCCTGTCGCGCGCAATCGCGGCCACGGCGCTGTGCCCCGTGACGCTGGTGCGGCACCGGATTTTTGAATCCGACGACTTTGATTGTGACCTTGCCAGGTTGCATTGTGGAGCTGTGGCAGGCGGCTTGCATTTGGGTTGCACATTCCGGGCCATCGAGATGTGAAGACTCGAAGGTCGATGTTGCATCATTAACTTGCTCTGTTGTCTTCGAGCAGGTGAAGACGCGTATGGAGTACGGCGGGCCCGGCAGCACCGCATATCAGGTGTGCCACATTCGTCTGCCGTTAGCACTGACGTAGATGCGATCTCGAGGGAGGCGCTAATACTGCAGAATACAGTCAAGGATACAGTCAATGGATGCAGCCTGGCTCCATCCCATGGTTTCACTTTCCAGTGTCCATGTCCTTCTGTAAACTGAACACGTAGAGTTCGCTGCATGTCCTGACCTAATGTTACACAACCGCAACTCCTCTTTGCATCTGTCAGAAACGTGGAGCATGCTGTCGATATCGTGTAGACTTTTATGTATCTAAATGTGTCAGTTGTTATGCATACAGAACACGTGGAGTGCGCTGTCGACCATCGTGCGGACGGAGGGGCCGCGGGGCCTGTTCCGAGGGGTGGTGCCCACGGTGGCGACTAATGCGCCCTTCTCGGCGCTCTACTACATGTTCTACAAGGGCCTGCAGACGCGGCTCACGAAGGCAAGCAAGGGCTTAAAGAAATGACCAGAAACCGAACAGAATTGCCAATGCCTCCACAGCAGTCCTCTGGCGGCCACAGCACCCTTCTCGGCGCTCTACTACATGGTCCATTACAAGGCCTGCAGACGTGGCTGACGAAGGCAAGCTTGCCAACATGTTTTGGAATGAATGCGCCGCGCCTTGCCGCGTGCACTGGCCCCCATGCCTGTCTCCGATGCCAACTGGTTTGCTGACGTCGTCAATCCAGTAAGAATGAGAGAAGCTGCCCTTCAAATGGCGATGGAGAGCCTTGGGCAAACTTCAGCAGACCGCTCAGGCGTGACGTACTACCTGAGTCGTCGTCAAGAGAAGGGCCGCAGCGCTCGGGCTGTCAAGTTCACGTCAGACGTGACGGCGACAGCTTGCGGCGACACAGCTAGTATGTCTGTTTGACGTGCTTTGAGAGTCTGTTTTGCCTTTTCCTCTTGGACCGCAGGATGGCCGCAGCAGGTGGGCAGGTGGGCAAACTCCTCGTCGGGCGTCATAGTGGCGGTCACGGCGACAGAGCTTAGAATTTCATGTGCATTCACTTGGGAGTCTGACTTGCAAACTCTCTTGTGGGAGCGCAGGAGGGCCGCAGCAGCTGGGCGGTCAATTCGTCGTCGGGCGTCATAGCGGCCGTCGCGGCGACGGTGCTGACGCAGCCGACGGACGGACTGCGCACGCGCATGCAGCTGGGCCTGTCGGCGCGCGGCGTCGGCATCGCCACGCTCATGCGACAAGTGAGGATCTCCCAGACATCATTTCCAGTCCTGTTTCGAAGCCATCGTACAGCCTGACAATGCAACTGAGCCTGGCAACACAGCGCTGCTGCGCCAGGTCAGGCTTGGCTCCACACAGCGCCACATGCTTGTACCGGCTGATGAGCTGTGGTGTCATTTGCTTTGTTGCTTGACCCTGAACTCAGCTCACGGAATGTCCAGTAAACGACAGATCCCAGAAGCGGAGCGTGTCTCGTTGTCCTGGTGTGCAGGCGGCGGCGCAGGGCGGTGCGCGGACGCTCATGGCAGGCGTCGCGCCGCGCATCGCAAAGCGCACGCTGCAGACGGCGCTGCTGTGGACGCTGTATGAGGAGCTGGTGCCGCACATGTCGGAGGCCGGCCGCGCGCTGCAGCAGTGGGCTGCCGGGAAAACAGAGCCAGAACGGAATCAGAGGTCATGACCGCAGCGACCGCCGTCAAAGCTGTGCGCTGCGCACAGTTCACGACTGCGGCACAGGTCGGAGGGCGGCCGCGCGCTGCAGCGGCGGGCTGCCGGAAAAAAACAGAGCCAGAACGGAACCAGAGGTCATGACCGGGGCTTGGTTGGCGGCTACGCTCTGAAGCGGTTGGCTGTGCACAGTTCCCGACTGCAGCACAGCGGGGGGGGGGGGGGGGGGGGGTGGGTCCAGAACCAGAGGGTAATGAGCTTAAAGCACGTCTAATCTTCAAGACAGTCATCATGGATACACTATGCACAGCCGCAGTGCCACCATTCTTCAAACGCCGGCGCTCATCGTCTGTTCCCAGTCTAGGCCTTTGTGGAAATCTGTATTTTGTCTGCAGTCAGCTGGGTTGTGTAGAGGTGAAGCACGTCAGCTAGATTGTTCAAGGGATGAGACTTCCTTTCTTGAAGTCAAGTTTTCTGCCCCCCTGTAGGGAAACCCTTGGTATTGGCACGTTCCACAGGCTCAGTGGACATCTGAAGTGGACATCTGAACTAGGTATACAGAATTTTCGCACGTACTCGTACAGGCGCACGAGTCACTCAGTGTGCGAAGTTGATAGGTACGTTCTCGGTGATGGGCAGACGCAGGTGCTGCGAGGAGCACGCGCGCATGACCTTCTCTGTCCACAGCATTCCACATCACAGTCTGATCCAATGGCTGATGCTCTGACGATGTGCGCACACGTGGCGCAAAACTGGTCTGTGCTGCCGTTGTGCCTGAGTACGGCCGCTAGAGGTGGCAGCGCCGATTTGGTCATCTTCTGGCAATAATTCAAACTGTCCGCGCAGAGCCGCGCTTTGATTTGTACGCCCCTCGCTAGCAGCCAGCACCCACACATGCTCCGCACCATGCCTACTACGCCGCATGGTGCCCGGCAACCAGGGCCGCGCGCGGCCCGCGTGGGCAGCTGGCAATCATGCTGACCGCAGCGGGCTCAGCCGCCCTCCAGCCCCCGCCGTCGGCCGGCAATGCTCAGGAGTGATCGAGGGTCGAGCCCTGGATCACCCCTATGAGCGTCCCTAGTCAGACTGAGCCGCCCTACAGGCCGCGCAGCTGGCTGGCGATGCCGGCGGTGGCGGACCAGGACTGCAGCGCGGACGTCGCCGCCACGAACTTGCCCTTTGCGCTCGCCAGGTCGCCCTTTGCGGCGGCCGCCTTCAGGTCGGAGATCGCGCCGCTGACGCTGCTGAAGTCCTGCACCGGATTGGCCACCTTGGCGACGTCCTCCACCCACGCGCCGCTGCACAGCAATACCGCAGCGTGTGTTTAGACTATGGGAACTGTTCCAGCCGCTGCAGATGGTGCATGTTGCGCTCGCTCCGATGAGAAGGGCAGCAGGCCTAAGGCACGTTCGCATTGTTGCAAACTGCTGGCACCAGTGCATGCTGACGTGCAATCTCTGGTGTCTATCTCCTGGAGGCAGCCTGCAAAGCTGCGCTAACGGCGCTAAACGGCTGATTTGTGAAGGAACCAACGTGCCGTCAGCATTGCCAGCAAGCATCAGAGCAGCAAAAGCCGGCATGCCCACCCGAGGGTGCCGCTGGCCGCTGACACGTCGCCCGAGGATAGCTGCGAGCCCACGCGGGCGAGCTGGGTGACCGCCTTCTGCACTGGCGCCAGCGAGGCGTCCTTGAAGCCCTCAGTGCGCGCAAACTGCTTCTCCGTGATGACCTCCTCCTTCAGCTTCTGCCGCCGCCGGTCCTTGGCCTTGTTGATCAGGTCCTCGTCGTCGTCGTCGGGGATCAGCGCCAGCGCTGCGGTGCGGGAGACGGCAACTCATGTCAGCAAGCCAGGTCACGACTGATGAGGTGGCGGCGGCCGCGCATTTGCCTCATGATCGTGACAAAATAAAGTGGCGTCACGATGATGGGGCCCCCTTGCCGCAATCCGAAGAATAGTGTGTACACTGAGCAACGCTGCCATCATCTGGAACGGCACAGATCGCGTGCACTGCAGCGCACTGCACCTTGTGAGGCCACCAGAGCTGCTGAAGCCGAGCTGAGGGCTGCCAGCCACGCGCGCCGGGTGGTGACGCCGTCAGACGCTGACTGCTGTGCCATACACACCACAGATGGGCGGCAGCTGGGGCGGGACGACCGGAACGGCCGTGCCTGTGCGCTGCATGCTGCCGGGCGGGTCTCTGCGAGCGCTGTGGCGAAGCTCATGGCTGCCAGTGTGTGAAACGGTCTCGTTCGTTGAGAAGCTCTGTGTCTCGTTTGCAGATCAGTGTCACGAGTCTGGATCGCGAACTACAAATGCGTGCCTCCAGCTGGTCCTCAGGAGTAGTAGCCTCGATTAGCTTCTGCTAACGACACCTAATTTGCGTCCCTATTTAAGATTCGAACTCACACAGCTGGCAACGCTGATAGCCCATTGTTCTGTTCGAGTGTCTGCAGCCTGCTCAATTGACTTTGAGAACGGATCAGCTAGCCACTTGAAACGCTGCGCAAGGCTTGTCCTGGCGCGGCTGCCGCGGAAGGTCAGCCTCAATCCTTCGGGCACATGCGACGAGCGCTTCCGCCCGGCTGCCGGCCTGCGAAGGCCTTGGAAACGTGAAGGGGTTCTTGCGATGGAGGATCCCGCCACGGACCTTGAAGAGCAGAGCCTGCACGACTTCGAGCTGACCGAGCTCGAAGCGGCGTCCAGCCAGCTGACGCAGGGCAGCCTGTTCAGCGACCAGCGCCACGACGGAGCCTGCAGCACCGCCGCATCTGGCGCCAGCAGCCTCTTCTCCTCGCCGGATCGGCACGCAGCGTCGGGCTCGGACTTCAGGTCGCCGCTGCGGCCGCTCACGAACGGTGCCGAAGCGGTATTTGATGGGTTATCTCCTTCTCGGCCGCTGCCCGGCCGGAAGCTCGGCTGGAGCCCTAGGCTGGACATTGCGAGTGCATACAACGTGGGCCGGCCACACTCATCTCCCGGCCACTTTGTCGCCAGGAACCCGCAGCAGCGGCCGGACCCAACGCCACAGGTGTGTCATCTTTTGCCAGCAAACCGCTGCAGGTTGCATTGCTGCAGCACAAATGAGGCTGTCTGCACCGAAGCCGCCGATAGAATCTCGGCAAGACTCTGCCCCTGCATCATTCACCATGGCTTACTTCGCCGCACCTGCAGGAGAGACCGCATCAGGCTGCGGCCGCCGCTGCCGAGTCGCCGCCGGACTCGACGCTGATCGCGGCGGAGCAGCGGGTGCGGGAGCTGGAAGCTCGGCTGCAGCAGCAGCAGCGCGCCTTCCAGGCCACCCTGCAGGAGGAGGTGGACATCCGCGTGGAGCTGCAGACGTGCGATCCATTCCACACAGATTTCCAGACTTTCGGCTTTTGAACAAGTGTTGACCTTTGAAGTAAGAGAGGACTTTTGCTCAGAGGGCAGCTAATGTGCCTGTACAACATCGACTGCGATTGCGCCACTGCATTGCACCATTCTCCGGCTTGATGGAGGCAGAAACAGGCGCAAACGGGCGTGCATCTGGCACAGCAGGGTGCTGTGGCGCGGCTCAACATCGAGATGCTGACTAGCTGGAACAAGCCATCCGCTTTGTTGCAGGGCGGCGCTGCAGGACGAGAACGACGCGCTGCGAGACCAGCTGGACCGTACGTGCGCTTCCTACATGCAGCGCAGCCTCAGTGCCGGCCAGCTCAGCGGCATGCTGGCCAGTCCCGCTGCGGCGTCCGCGGCGCAGCCCTCAATCGCGCGCAGCGCGGCCAGCAGCCGCCGCTCCCGCCTGCCAGTTCCGGCCGCGGCGGCGGCGGCCACCTCTGCGCCGGCAGATGGGAGCAAACGTGCGGCTGAGGATGCAGCGGCGCAGTCTGGCGAAGCGGCAACGGCGGCAGCGGCGACCGATGCGGAGGGTCAGATGCAACAGCTCACAGCGGAGCTGGCCTCGGCGCACCGCCACATCATGGAGCTTGAGCTGCAGCTAGACAGCGACAGCGGCTGCGGCAACAATGGCGGGGGCGGCGCCGAGACTGAGGAGCGGCTGTACCAGGCCGAGGCCCTGGCGGCTGAGGCGCGGCATGCCGCCCAGCTCTTCCGCAGGCACGTCTCTGGCCCAGCCGCCCTGATGCGGGATGTTCTGCATGCTCTACTTGCTCGAGATGAACGCCTGTTGTGGTTGGCATAGTTGGCAAGCCTGTGCAAAACGCTCGGGATCCTGGTCCACGAATGCTGGATAACGCGCTGCAATGCTTCTGTACGCAGGCAGCTGGAGGCTGCCGATGAGGAAGGTCAGCGGCTGCAGGAGGCGCTGCGGGGCGCGCAGGTGGAGGCAGCCGCGGCGCGTACCTCCGCGCACAGCGCGAACATCGACGCCGACGACGCGCGGCAGCAACGCGACGGAATAAGCGCCGCCTGGGAAGCGGATTTGCGGCGGCAGCAGGAAGCGGCGGAGTCGCTGCACCAGCAGCTGGCGGGCGTGCGGGCAGCCGCAGCATTCGCACAGGCGGACGCGGCGGCGGCGGCCGAGGCGGATAGGGCCGCAGTGGCGGAAGCTGAATTGACTACGGAGGCAGCAACGGTGCGGGCGGACGCCGCCGAGGCGCGGGCCGCGCAGCTGCGGGTGGCGCTGGCAGATGCGGAACGAGTGCTGCAGGAGGAGGGTCTAGGCTTCGCCCTGCCAGAGCGGAACGACCGCCTGGACTGGGTTGCGGCCGACGTCGCGGCGCCTTCCGCCGCATCTTCCCCCGCTGCGGTGGCTGCGGGGGTGGTGGCCTCTCCGGAAGCAGAGCCGGCGGCAGCACCTGCCGGCGGCAGCATACTGGTGGTTGGTCTGGCGGAGCCGTCTGCCGCAGTGCACAGCAACGCCGGCGAGGAGGCGGCTCTCGGCGGCGGGCCGGCGCAGCGGCAGGACGTGACGGTGACCGAGCTGCACATGCAGGTAGCCGTGCTGCTCTGTGCTATGAAATGTGTCCAGCCTCTGTCTTCTACAAAGGCTTTTCCAGCTTCTAGCTTGTCCACTGCTGATGCAGTTCTGCAGTTACATTCTCTGCGTGTACTTTCAGCGCCACCACACCAGTGAAACATCATGCCTCTGAAATTGCACCTAGGGTGTTGATGAAGACGCCAACTGAATGTATGCAAATGTCCACCGCGTGCAGGTGCAGCGGCTGACGCAGGAGCTGGCGTGCACGCGCCGCGCTGCCGCGGCGGAGGCCGATGGCCTGCAGTCGGCACTTGCCGCTGCGCAGGCGGGCGCGCGAGACGCCGCGGCTGACGCTGAGGCGGCAGCGGCGCGGGCGTCGCAGGCGGAGGCGCAGCTCGGCGCAACGCAGCGGCAGCTGGCAGACGCGCAGGAGGCGCTGGAGGCGTCTCAGGCCGCGGCCGAAAGCGCCGGCGCCCTGGGAATGCGGCTGGAGACTGCACAGGCGGCGCTCGCGGATGCGGAGCAGCTGCAGGCGGCCACGCAGCGGCAGGCATCGGCGGCGTCTGCGGAACGGGACGCCGCGTTCGCGGAGCTGGACGCCACCCGCACCGCGGCGGCGCTCACTGGTACAAGAAATTCTGTTCCCGGGCCTGGTGTCGCCGCGCCCGCTGCGGTTCCTGCCTCTGCCGAAGCGCCCCCAGGGGTCACGTCGGCGGAAGTGTCCGCAGAGGCGCAGCCGACGTGGCGGGCGGCGCCGCCGCTGAGCCCGGGGCTTCAAAATGCGCTGGCTGCAGCGGAGGAGCGGCTGTGCGCCGGCGTGCGGGGCTGGGCAACCGCGCCGGCGGCAGCCCAGGACGGCTCGGGGCAACTGTCGTGGGGTCCACCCGCCTCCGTGGCCGGCAGCGGTGCGAGCACGCCGCTGGTGGCCGGCAGCGGGGCCGCGACGCCGCAGGCAGGAAGCGGCGCCGCGACGCCGGAGGCTGGCGGCTCGGACGAGGACGAAGCGGCTTTCGCGCCGATGTCGGAAGGTGTGGCCACAGCGACAGTTCAATGTGCATGCTGCTACTGGTAAGTTTGCAGCTGGCAACATCGCTGCACTGTGTGGAGGTATGCTGTGGAGGTCATGCAGTAGGACTCATCTCACCATGGCTCATGCTGACGACATTGTGATATATGCATGTCGTCTTTGCTGCAGTTCGCCGCAAGCGGCTGCGGCGCACCGTGGGAGCTGAAGCCGAGGCGGCCGCTCCGCCGCCAGCGCATGCTCCGCAGCCCGGTCGTGCTGACCACATCACCATGCCGTCGCCCTCTGAGGACCACGAACAGCAAGGTAGTTGCAGTAACACAAAAATATCCTTCTTGCCTGCAAGCTTGGTCCTGCAGTGCATCAGCTTTGGAGTGGTCCCCGAGACAGACAGGGCTGCTAAGGCGGTGCACGGCACGAGCAGGCTGGCGCCCTCACCTGCACGACCCTCAGCGCCACCTCGTGTGACGCCTGCATCTGCTCGTCATGTTTGACTTGGTTCCACTTCCCACCGCCGCAGATGCGGTGTCCAGCGTGTGGTCGCAGTCGGACGATGAGGAGCCGTCCGCGGCAGCCTGGCTGCCAAGCGGCGCGGACTCGCAGGCGTCGGCGGACTTTTCGGCCGAGTCGCAGGCGTCGGCGGGGTTGACGCCTGAACAAGCACCCGGCAGCCAGGCGCAGCAGGAGGCTGAGCGAGATGCGCTGCTGCAGCGCATGCAGGTGCCGTGTTCACTGATGCTAACTCTCTTGTGTCGCTGTGCCGGCACGTTCCTCAATAGCGTGGTTCCCTGCAGCTTGCATACAAATCGGAATGACTCGTGCGGCGAGGCAGCTGAGGTCAAGCCCACAGGCTCGTCTGCATGCCGCAACCCACTGCCGGTCACGCTGCAATCCGATAGCAATGCCATGCCATGCCATGAACTGTGATCTCTTTCGTTCCTGTAATTGACTGACAATTATATAAGATATCAAAATTGGATGCCGTAGGTCGTGGAGGCAAACCGGCAGCAGCTGGCGGCGCAGCAGGCCCAGCTGGTGGTGCGCCTTGAAGCCGCCGCCGCTGTCACTGCCGGCGAGTCTGGCGGCGTCGGCGGGCCCGGCACCGGCGCGGAAGGCGGCATGCCGTCAGCGCCGGCTCGCGGCATGCTGGGCGCGGCGCTGGCGGAGTGCTGCGCGCTGGCGGCGGCCGAGCAACGGGACCTCAACACCCGCCTGACAGACCTGCAGCTCCAGGTGATGATTCGAGGAGTATTTTATTCGTGCTACAGGAAACGAACCTTCTTGTGTGACAGCACTGTTGAGACTCTGATCTGCCATGCGCGGCTGGCGACGGCCGAGCAGGCGGACCTCAACACCGCCTGCAGCTCCAGGTGATGACGCAAGGAGGATTTTACTCGTGCTATCACAGAAAGGGCACCCTCCTGTGCGTCAGCGATACTGAGACTCTGATGTGTCACGGCACCCTGGCGGCGGCCGAGCAGCAGACCTCAACACCCGTCAGGCAGACCTTCAGATGCGAGGATTGCATTCAGCACCTGTGCGAAGCAGTGAGCTGAGACTGCTGAGGCGCAGATCAGTGGCACGTTCCTGCGGGCCAGCTGGCAACAAGTCAACGATCCTGTGAAATCACGGTCCTTGACTCCCACAGGCGGATGAGGCCGCCTCACTGCGGGTGCAGCTGGCAGAGGCACGCGGGCGGCTGGCAGCAGGGCGGCAGCGGGTCGCCGCGCTGCAGGCGGAGCGCGCAACGTTGCAGGAGCGGCTGGCCACCGCGGCGCCGGCGGACACTGGCAACGCCGCAACTCAGCTCGCTGAGGTGAGCGTGCCATGTGCCCTTCATTGTCCACGCAAGACCAATGGATAATCGCACGGCGCTGCAGGAGCGGCTGGCCACCGCCGTGCCGGCGGACACTGGCAACGCAGCGGCGCAGTTTGCCCGGCGGGTCATCTTCGGCGCCGCATCATGAACGAGCGTCATTCTGCAATAAACACAAACATGTGACAAAGTCGTCCAGACTGGCTGTCTCGTGGAGAGATGGGTGCGAATCACCGTTCTCCACATCCCCAATCCGCTATCAGCAAGCACAACTGGTTGTCAGAGCCGCGGCGGTGAGATCTGCCCATTCTGGCTGGCGCAGGCGAGGCGGGAGCTGAAGGAGGCGCGCGGCCGGGTGGAGGCCCTGCTGCAGGAGAAGGCGGGGCTGCAGGGCCGCTTGGTCGCGCTGCAGGAGACCGCTGAATCCTCCAACACAAAGGTGCGCCGCTGGAGCCCAGATTGTTGTTTGATGCTGGCTTTTTTGAGACCGGCTTTTCCTGAACCACGGTGCAGCTCGGCGCGACGCTGCACAGCCTCTGATGTTTTACAAACCCCAAATGGACATCGGGTTTATCGATTGACCATGGACTGTCCCTGTGCGTTCTGTCCCTGCTCTCCATCAGCTGAGGGATAGCTCGATTCAGATGAGAGTATCCTTAGATGTGTTTTGTACTCCAGAATCTGCAATCGTCGCCGCATGTGCACGCGGCGGCAGAGAGGGCGCAGCCGCAGGCGTCACAACGTTAACTTTGCAGTTTCTCACACACCGAGCAAATCTGAAAATTGATCTGGGGTCGCCGCCGCAGGCTGATGCGGCGGCAGAGCAGGCGGCTCTGGAGGCGGCACTGCAAGAACGATGACCTTTGTTGTGTTTTCGCATCGGACATATGGAAGAGCCGTACTGAAATTCCGGAACCCAATAGTCGTGATCGCCGAACACAGGAGGAGCGGGCGCGACTGGAGGCGGCGCTGCAGGAGGCCGCCTTCCTGCGTGGCCGCATCGCCGCCACCGAGGCGGCCGGCGGCCCGCCGCCCAGCCAGCAGCTGCAGGTAGTGCCGCAGCCATCTTTTTCTTTTCCAAGTTTGCTGCAGCAGCATGACTCGCGCACGGTGGTGCTTCATCGGCACGATGCTGCTGATTGCAAACCTCCTGTCCTCGTAACATGTTTCTGGACCATGAATCCAGGATCCAGACCACTCTTCGTCGATGGTGTCCCGCCATTCCATGCAAGGATGTGAGACATCACAGCAATGTGCACTGCGCACAGGAGCAGCTGCAAGGGGAGCGGCGACGCGCGGCGCAGCTGGAGGCAGCGGCGGCGGCGGCGCAGGCGGCGCTCGCGGCCGAGAGGGGCGCCTCTGGCGGCCTCGCTGCCGAGCTGCGCGATCTGCGCGCCGCCCACGAGGCGAGTTGTTTGTGAGATTCTTTTCTACCGCTGCAAAAGCAAATTAAGATCTGGCGCTGAGAAGTTTCAAGAAGATGCACCGTTGGGGACCTATTTTCACCGTTGGCCGCCGAGCTGCGCAACCGGGCCACGAGGTGGGCTTGCCTGCTGAGGTATGGCAGGCAAGCTGTCACAGAACCTCTACATGGGTAATGCATATCTTTTTTGTGGGATAGCCTACCAATGGAGCATTAGGTGGGTCGTGCTCGCTGTCGTGCAGGCGCTGCAGGGAGCGCGCAGCGCGGCGGAGGCGCGGGTCCGGGCCCTCGAAGCCGTCGGCACCGAGCTGGAGGCACAGTGCTCGACGCTGCAGTCCCAGCAGCAGCAGCAGCAGCAGCAGGCGCCGCCGTTGCCGGCTGAGAGCCCGGCGCTCGCCCCCGCGGCGGCCGCCGCGCAGGCGGCGGCGCTGCAGCGGCGCGTCGAGCAGCTGCAGGCGGCAAACGCTGAGGGAGCGGCGGCGCTGCGGCGGTCGGAAGCGGCACGGGAAGCGGAGCGGCGGGAGCGCGCCGCCGAGGCGGCCGCCAGTACAGAGTCCGAAGCGCACCTCGAGGCGCGATGGGAGGCGGACGCGGCCGCGGACCGGGCAAGGCGCGCCGCGACATCCACGCTAGGTCTGGCAGCGCTCACGCCGCACACGCTGCCGGGGGCCCAGACGGCGGCGGCGGCGGCAACGATGCCCGGCAGCGGCGCGCGGCTGGCGGTCGAGTGCGGCATGCTCCATGTGCGGCACTGCCCTCGCTGCTTTGGGAGCCAGACATCCTTGGCAGCACTGACATCACTGCACAGCAGCACCTTGGTTGCTGTTGCTGTTGCTGTTCCTTTGTCTGCCGTGGGGGCGTTGCCGACCTGCCACTGCAACTCAAGTCATCCCAGCCATCTCAGCTGCGCGGATCGAGGCAGATGCCGTCTGCTGTCGCATTACAGCGCGGACCAGAGAGGCCAAATCTACCTTCGAAACAGCAACATCCCTGCTGCGACGCAGGAGCGGCTGGGCGTGGTGATGGCGGAGCGTGATGAGCTCGCGCTGCGGCTGGCAGAGGCGGAGGGTTTAGCGGCCGCCATCGGTGCCGAGTTCAGCCCGCCCGACTCCGACACCGAAGGCGAAACCGACTATGCGCTGGCCGACACGGCCGCCAGCGGCGAGGGTGTTGCGGAGGTTTTGGCGGCCCCCGGCGGCGCCGGCGGCTGGCATCCCCTCGCGCCTCTGGTCCTGCCGCTCACGCCGCTGCCGGCGGCGCAGCCGGGGCGCAGGGACGGCAGTCGCTGGGCGTCGCCGCTGCGGCCAATGACACCGCTGGGGCTGACGCCAAAGACGCACGGCGGCGGCGGCGGCGGCAGCATCGGCAAGGGGCTGGAAGTGCGCGAGCATGCGTACGCGGTGCAGCAGGCCATTTCCGCCCTGCAGGTGCTGCCGCATAGAAGAGCTTTTGTTGCATGAAGACCATCTCACTGTTGCAACGAAGGCAGCCTGCGCTTCAGAGACATGCTGCCATTGTGCTGCGCTTTGCTCAAAATGCTGCTGAACCAAGTTGACGAAATGGCCTGCATGTGCTCGGTTAAAGAACCGCCAAACCCTACTTGACAAACATTTCACATGTGCACGCTGCAGGTGCGGCTGTCGGACCGCGAGGCCGCGGTGCAGCGGCTCTCAGGCGAGCTGGCCAACAGCCGCGCGAGCCACGCCGACACCGCGCAGGCGCTGCAGGCTATGAAAGCCCAGCTGGCGGCCGCTGTGCCGGCGGCCGGCCCCGAATCCCGGCCATCGACAGCAAGCAGCAGCCGCTCTCCCGCTTCAGCCGCGCAGTGGCCGGGCACGCCGCCGCAGGCTGCGGCGTTCGCCGGTCTGGCAGCGGCCGGCCGCGGCGGCGCCTGGGGTGGCTCGGTGGCCGGCAGCGGCGGCAGCGACGTCAGCGGCAACAGCGACAGCGGCAGCTTCGAGTTCTGCCGCGCGCCGGCGGCGAGCCACGCCGCACCGCAGGGCTGGTCCCAGCAGCCGGGCGAGGCGCATGGGCAGGAGGGCGGTGGCCCGAATGAGCTGCTGCAGGCGCGGCAGCAGGCGGACACCCTGCTGTTCACACTGCAGGTGTGCACAGCAACTCTTGATGTAATTGGCAAATGGAAACTGGCCTGGAGCTGCACAGGTGGATCTCAGCTCTGGCATCATTTAAACGGGTATGCATTCTTTGCACAGCACATCACGACATAATAGTAACTGCCTGGCAGTCTCTCAGTCTTCACGAGGTCTTCAGGAAAGCTGCGTCACACACGCCGTTGTCGAAACTGCAGCGGGAGCTGGCGGCGGACCATGTGGTGCTTCGCCAGCATTTGGAGGCTGCCAGGTATTGCTCAAAGTTCCGGACGTGAGATTCGCCTTTCGGGTATGTATCGCAGCGGGAGGCGGCGGCGCACCGGGCGGCGGAGGCCGAGCTGGCGGAAGCAGCAGAAGCAGCAAGAAACGAGCTGGTGGCGGCGCACGCGCGCATAGCGGAGCTCGAGGGCCAGGTTGAAAATGCGGCGGGGGACCCTAAGGCGGCCGCAGCACTGCAACAGCGGGCGGCCGCTGCGGAGCGCTGGGCCGAGGCAGCGCAGGTGTGTATTTTCTTTATAAGCTTTTCATCGTATTTTTGGAAGCTTGCTTTCCAGTTCTGTGTCGGCTGCACGCGTGGCAGCCCTGCTCCTGCAGCTGTGCATTCCAGACAATGCCTCGTTCGATACCTCGGCCAGCATATCTGACATATTTGTGCGCTACTGGATGTGTCCGCTGCTGGACAGCACTGGGCTGCCTGCACATGCACGAGTCCAGCTGAGACGCCGCTGTTGCGCCGCGCAGGCGCAGGCGGACGCGCGGTCGACGGAAACGGAGGATGCATTTGCGCACGTTGAGGTGCTGGACGCTGAGCTGGCGGCTGCGGAGACCGACCGTGACGCCCTGGCAGAGCAGGTAGGTTTAAGAGTTTTTGATCTACACGTTGGGGTTCTTAACCAAATTGAAACTGAGGGCAGGTAGAGCATGCAGACAAACATGCCTTATGATGCACGCCACTGGAAGCCACGTGCACGTCTGCAGGGCGAACGTCTCGAGCGACCCCTCATGGATGCGCGCATGCTTGAGCGGCATTCGCCGCAGAGTGTCACACCCCGCTGCGGAAATGACGTGCGTTCGGAAGATCAACTTTTGACCTTCTCTGCAAACATCTGTGCCAGGTGGAGGCAATCATGGCCGAGGCGGCCGAAGTCAGCTCAGCAGTTGTGGCCGTGGCCGCGGCGCAGGCAATGCACCTCGGCGGTGCGCTGGACGCACTCCTGCGCGCTGAGGCCGCCGCCGACGCCGCCCACGCCGGCGGCCGGCATACCGCCGGCCAATCTGCCAACGCAACCTCGCAGGGTGCGAAAAGCGCCGACAGCGCTCTGACGACGGAGCCTGCCGTGGCTGCCGCGCATGCAGTTTTCGGACCTGCTGCCAGTGGGATGCGGCGCGCCGAGTCGGCGGCCAGCCTCAGCAGCGGCGAGGCGCGCCTTTTGGACTCTGGCGCCTGGCTCGGCGGCGCAAGCGGCGCCGCCGCCAGCGGCGGCAGCGTCGATGGCGCATGCTGCGGCGGGCCGGACGCTGCTGGCAGCGTCAGCGACAGCTGCGACTCAGCGGCGACGGCGGAGAGTGGAGATGCGCATGAGGCGCATCCAGAAGCGTCGCAGCCGGCGGCACGGTGTATGGCGCTGGTGCTGTCGAGCCGGCGGCCGTCGCCGGCGGCCGCCTGGCGCGCCCGAGCAGAGGTGCGGCCCAGCCTGCGTGCATGTGTTCAGCGGTTGGATTTTGAGAGATGTAGGCGGACAATGAGGGAGTCGAAGGGGGCTTCAGCGATCTCACGCCCAATCACTTGTGTTGCGACGGCACAGTTGCGTTTGCTAACGGCCACAGCAACAGCGCCCTGATCCCAGGCCCGCAATTGTCAGCATCGGGCGCTTGCAAGAACCTTTCCGGCTTCGAGCCTTTCCATCACCACCCCCCTGCCAATAGAACACATATATGACTAGATGTCTTAAGATACGAATGGCTGCAGGCGGCCGAGGACGCCGCCGAGGCGCTGCGCCAGCGTCTGGAGGAAACAGCGGCGGCGGAGGGGCGCTGCCGGGGCCGTGCGACAGCGGCGGCACGCGAGGCGGGCCGCCGGCAGCGGGATGCGGTTCGCCTGGCGGGGCAGCTGGCCGACGCGGGCGCGCAGCGCTCGAATCTGGCGTCGCGCCTTGCGACCGCCCAGGTATACTACATACATGATACGCTACATGTATGGAACGCTACATAGATAAGATCATGAAGTACATCCAAGTGCCCGTAACACAACCAACACCCCTGCTGCCCTGGGTGGAACTTGGCCTTAAAATCGTCGCGGTATGGAAGCCAGCGCTCGGAGATTGCGTCGCGCCTCACGGCGGCCCAGGTGAGAGAGTCAGGCTGATGCAAGTGGAGCAGATGTCTGGGGTGCTGAGTGTCCCGGCATTTGCAGCAAACATGGGCGCCGCAGGGCTGCGAGTTAGGCCATTCAGGAGTGTCCAATCTTGCAGCTGGTGTGCACAGCCTCAGAGGTGTGCCATCAAGCGAAAGCTTCCAGTCCCATTATGATTGACAAATCGCAGCGTTTTGTTGGTTGTCGCTGCGCAGGCGTCAGTGCCAGACCTGCAAGGGACGTGTGCCGGTCACAGTCTCCAAAGATGAATGCATCGATTATCGATCATCCCATACAATAGCTGTTGCTGCGCAGGCGTCAGTGCAGGATCTGCAGGAGACGGTGTGCCGACTGGACCGCCAGAACGCGGACCTTGCAGCGGAGCTCAGCAGCTGCAGCAGCGGCAGCCGAGCCGGCGCCAGCGACGGTACGCAGCAGCGTGCTGACAACGCAGAGGCGGCGGGGGCGGCGGCGGCGAGGGCGAGGGCTGACGTAGCGGTGGCGGAAGCAAAAGCCGCGGAAGCGGAAGCGGACGGCCTGCGGGCGCAGCTGCAGCTGCAGCAGGGCGTCGCACAGCTGGCAGTGGCCGTCGCCCTCGACCGCATCACGCCAGGCAAGCCACGATCGTTCTGATCTGACTCTGATGACTCACGTTGAAGGGTCCTGCACACCGGGACAGTGGCCTCACATGGGCAGCGGAAACCGTCGCAAACAGGCTTTCTGGTTGCATGAAGGAGCGTGTAGCGCTCCGTTATGCAGTAACCAGGTTGAAAGTCAGCACACCTCACGGCCAATCTGTGTTGCCATCTGCAGGCAAGGGCAGGGCCGCCACGGTGGCGGCCCGCGTCGGCGCGATGGTCGCGGCGGCGCCAGATGCAGCGGCCGCCGCCGGCCTGCAACCCATCTGGCTGACGCTGCAGGCGCTGGTGTCCGCAAATGGCAATCGTGCAGCCTCCGCCGCCGCCGCAGCAGCAGCAGCAGCCCCTGCTGGTGCCCCAGACTTGCCGATGCCGGACGACCGGGAAGAGGACGGCGGTGACCCAGCAGACTCGCTCGAGGACGCAGCGGCGGAGGGTAATGACGGCGCGACAGCGGACAGCGCCGCCGCTGGCGGCAACCGGGATGACGACGCCACGCACGACGGCAGCGCACCGGCGGCCGAGACGGCCGACGGCTGCGCCGGATTTGGCGGTGCGGCGGTAGCCTGCGCAGCCAGCACGTTCTGGGCCGGCGGCGCCTGCGATGGCTACAGCTCGGAGGACAGCGACACCTCGGGTGATGACAGATCAGACGGCGGCGGCAGCCCGGCGGCCGGCGCCTGCCCGGCAACCGGCGCCAGCCCAGCAGATGACCTGGCGGCGTATCTGCGACGCAGCGCCTCGGCTAGCAGCTGGGGCAGCTTTGGAGGCGCATACGGAGGCGCAGGGCTGGGCGGCAGCGTTGATGAGCCGAGCAGCGGCGGTGCGGCAGCTGAGCAGAGCCCGCGGCTGCGTCGTAGCGTGTCCGGCGGCAGCGACGGCAGCCTCTGGGAAGGCAGCACGTCGGATGTCCATGCGCTCTGACGCTGCGGCTGCCGTGGGCCTATGCAGTGTGCTTTCTTGCATGTGACGTCCAGGAGACATGTATTTTGGCGTCGGCAATGACGCCAAGCAGCGGGACGGGCAACCAATGTTGACAATGGATGATTCTGGCAGGATGCAACGTTGACAGTAGGGCTAGCATGTCATGTGCTCGGCAGTGTTCTATTTCGAGGCGCAAACAAGGTCGCTCGTGGTTTGCTCTGTAATGCACCCTGAGATCAGGTGACACGTGGAAGGTCCCGCGATTCTAGCGCGGGCTGTCAACTGGACATCACAACGGTTCCAGCGGACTTTCAACTTGGCCATCACATGCGGCCATCAGCGTTGACATGCCGGTGCCCAGCAGACATCCGCACGCACCACCAGGCGCAGTTTGTTATTACCGCTTCTCTATTGTCACATGAAGCCGTTTATCTGACCCAGCTCCTGCATCAGCTGCTGGGCCTCCTTCAGGTTGGCGCGCCGCAGCTCGTTTGCAGTGCTCTGGTCCACGGCCTGCTGCCGCGGCGGCGGCGGCGCTGCAGCCGGCGGCGGGGTCTCGTCGAAGATATCTTTTTCCTCTATAAATTCCTCGATCATGCCAGTTTCCTGAACCTCCCTGATTCCGTCGACACTCCTGACGTCCTCGATTTCCTCAATTTCGCAACCTGCGGCCCCGCAAACAAGCGCATCAGTGCCTGCTGTCGTTGCTACAGTTATATTGAAAGAGGAACAGTACTGCGGGACCCGCGCCTGAATGCGCAGCACCTGCCCTTCCTCCTGCAACAGCAGATGTGCGTGCAACCCAGGCCATGCGCTTTTGCAGTGCTGCACGACGCCTGTCAAGGTCACTCCAGCACATTGTGAGTGCCGGGACGCGCCTTCCACTGCAGCGGGCAGTCGGCGGCCCGTGGGAGCCTTGGGCTTGGGCAGAGGCTCGTGATCCGGTGCCGCTGCCGCCGCCACGCCCACTGTCTGCGGCTGCGCCTGTGGCGAAGGGCTTGTCAGCGCGGGCTGCTGCTGCAGCGGCTCCGACAGCTGCGCCGCCGGCTTCTGCTGCTGCAGTTGCTGCTCCCCTATAGCTGCCGCCTGCTGCTGCTGCTGCTGCTGCTGCTGCTGCTTGGACGCTGCGGCGGCGGCCGGCTGGCCGTCACCAGGCGCCGCCGCCGCCGCTTGTGCTGTTTCCTTCGTTATCTTGAACTGCTCCACCTCTTGCAGTATGTCTTGCGGCACTTTGTATGCCGGCAGGCCCGCCGCCGCTTCCACCCGCCGCACCGCCGACCAGTCGTCCTCGTCCAGCAGCCGCGCCAGCTGTGACTCCTGCTCCCGCTCGACCACGACCTGCTCGTCCGCCTGCGACGAACCAAACATTGGTATATGTTTTGCCTGGTTCTATATTTTTCCTCAGAGGGCATCCCTCACGGCCGCAAGCTGCGTGACATCTGCCTACAGCACACGGACCGGCAGCGGCTTGCAGCCGCATCCGCTTTCAATGTGGGGTCACAACAGGTGTGTGCCTCACTCTCATCTGAGAAGGGCGACACGGCCTTCTTGGAGGCATGAACTATTGCGTGCATCTGAAAGCACCTGCAGCAACTCCTGGAATTTGGCTTCCTCCTCTGGCGGCAGCTGTGACGCAATGACGGGTGTGGGCGGCGACTGCGGCATCGGCGTGTCTGCCTGTGGCTGCTGAGTGTCGCAGCATTCACAACCCTCACTCGGGCGAGCATTCTCGTCCGCCGCCTGCGCGGCATCGTCTCAAGAATCATGTTAAGGTACGTTGGTCACGGCAGTTGAGATACTTTGCTGGGAGGTTCCTGTGCAGCCGTCGCATGCCATCAACACAACAAATATCCAAACTGCTCACTTGAGACACCTGATTCTTGCACGTGACGATTCGCACCTCGCTGCATTCGTCTGCCTCATATTTCGGACACTTGTGCAACTCGAAGAAGGGGTCGGTGTCTCCCGGCGGCAGGCCCAGCGATGCCCGTCGCTGCATGAACCGGATGTAGGGTGTGAACTTTGTGATACGGCGCCGATCGGATGGCGTGGCATCTTAGCATGGCGCAGTGTGTCCACAATGCAGACATGCTGACTGCCAGCAGGTCCTGCTGCTTTTGCCACACATGGTTTGGATCTGCACATTGCAGAACATGGACACAGCCCGCCGCCGCGGCTTCACAGCGGTACCGCAAGTTGACATCTGGGGAATGTGTCGGCAAAGGCATCATTTCCAACATGCGATCACCCATCAACAGAACGAAAAGAGCCCCACCTTGCGGAAGCTCTCGCGCCGCTGCTGCAGGACGTACTCAAAGTTTGCCGCGTCTGTCTGATGCACCTCTGCCCTGTAGCGCTGCCGTTCCGCTCGCTCCTCCTCGACCCCGCCGCGCGCCCTTCAGCTATCAACAAGCTGTCTCGGTGACATGCTGTAAACCTTTCAGTTTCACAATCAACAGCCATGAAAATGCGCCCTCTGTGCACAGCGCCGACCGTTGGGCCTCAGCTCTTGACGCCAGCCTCCCATGGGCCCTTCTGTACGGATAATGCACTCCTGCTCCCCTCCCCGGCAGCCGCCACCATCCACAAACATCGACGCTCCAGCTTTGGCGGCGGGCATTACTGTTTGAGAGTTTGAAGGGAATTTTAAGTGGTGCTGCAGCTGAACCGCTCCAATATGGGCAATGAGCGAGGAAATTCTCATGTCGATGTGACAATTGTATGAGTGGTTGCTTGCCGCCGCACCAGGCTTGCGAGGCACGATGCTCGAGCTCGAAGACGGGGCGGTCGTCCAGATAGGTCAGGTCGGGCAGCGCCGCCACCAGCCTCTTGCGGTAGTTGCGCATTTCGCGCACCACCGGGTTGCCCGCTAGGTACAGGCACCGCAGCGCCGGCATCGCCTGCGACGATCAGTGTGTTGGATTTGTGTCTTTGTCGCACTGCTGTTCTGTGAAACAAATTCGCACACCACCGGGTCACCCGCCAGGTACATGCACAGCTGCGCCGGCATGTGCTGCAACATTGGCGTACAAGTTCGGTTTATCAAGCTCGAGCGTCGTTTTCCAGGATTATAGTCTGGAGAAACGGCGATAACACATTAGAAAAAAGCAACGCCTTTGCCACAGCGGCAGCCATTTGCGCACGCATGTGCTGCGCCTAGTTTAGATGTCCCAACTCTCCTTTCAGGCGTTACTTGCAAAAGCACGAAATGCCGCTCGGAAAGCTGTGAAATTGTGCACAAACCACCATCACAACCCACCTGCAGCAGCTCTAGGAGGCCCTCCTCCGTCTTGTTGTTGCGCGAGTCCACATAATGGCGACATAATGCAGCATGTGGTACTGCTTTAGAATACACCTCGTGTGAATCTGCGAAATAAACCACCTGCAGCAGCTCGAGCAGGCCCCCCTCCGTCTCCAGCTTGTTGTTGCGCAGATCCAGGGTGCTCAGGCGCGGGCACAGCTTCAGCGCCTCCAGGTCCTCCACCTTGCCGATGCGGTTGTTCGCGGCGTACAGGACGCCCAGCTCCGGCGCCGCCTCCAGCCCCTTTTGCAGGAGTTGATGGACTAGAGTAAGCGTCAAGAGGGTGCTGGAGGTGCCAAGATCGTCCTCCCGCTGTATGTGCCTCTAGCGAGCCGAAGCCGCTGGTCTGCTTCAGGCGACGCAGGGTATCAGCGGCACAATTGCGCAGATTTGGTGCTGACCCATGCACCACGGCTGCGGCTCTGCACAGCATTTTGTGTGTTGTTCAATAAACCACACCTCTAGTGACTCCAGGCAGTTGATCTCGATGTTGAGCGTCTCCAGTGCCGGCGCCGCCTCTAGGCCCTCCAGGGTGTACATACCATTCGATTGTGCGAACCTGCACACGACACGGGTCAGAAGTGAGGCAGGAAATGACAGGCCGTTAATGACTGTGCAGTGTCTGGTGTGCACATATCGCCGCACAGACGAAGGCCCGCGCACACGGCTGGACGCCTGCGCTTCCTAGCGTCCGGGCGTCCTTCCGTTCAAATCAAGTGTCGCAAAGAAGGCAGCGGGTCTAAAGACTTGAGGCGAGCAGCTTCTCGAGTAGGTTTGGAAAGGCCAGCGGCAGCAGCTACATGCCATGACGAGTTCAGTAACAGGAAGAATTGGCAGCGGCGCACAGGCACTTGAGGTGCGGCATGGGCGGCAGCCCCTCCAGCGAGTCGAGGGCGTTACACTCCACGAACAGCGTCTTCAGGTTGACGTAACCCTCCAGGCCGCCCAGCGCCGCGAAGCCGCAGCAGTTGGCGTACAGTCTCTCGTTCGCCGCGGGCGTCCGAAATAGGTCGTGCTTCTTGCACAGCTCCTTCAGCTTGGTCTCCGTCATTTCCGTCATCTTGTTGTCTGTTCTTTCAACAAATCAACTGATCAGGCGGGAAATGTGCTGAAATCGCGGTGCGGAAATCGTAGATTTACACCAGCAATTCGTTTGGACGTCAGGTCATCGACTTATCCGACATGCCAGCTGAAGTAGAATTCAATAAGAAGCCGTCTTTCAGCTTCTGACGTCGGTGTAACAAAAATGCATTGGGCGTGAGAATTTGATCGAGCACAGCAGGCGCGCGGGCCCGCTCATCTTGGCGCGCTCTTTGTTCCGAGAAGATGTGCTTTCCCGCCAGTAGGCTCTTAAACCCTTAGTGCGCAGATCTGTTTCGAGCTGGAGACAATTTCCCACCTTATCGCGCTCACACTCGCCGTCCAGCTCTGCACTCACCCAGCCGACAGCCGCACCTGCTTGCAAAATGGCGTCGATGACCGCCATGACGACCAAGCCATTCCTGGGCAGCCGGCTGGCGACCTCCCCGCGCCAGGCACTGCAGGTAGGGCAGGATCGCCCGCGGTGGCGTGCCGATCCGGCTGTACCAGGCGGGCAGCACGAGCAGGATGAGGCGCTGCTGCATCTGTGACTCGTTCAGCATGGTGGAGCCCATGACGGAGCGATCAGCAGCAGCGCGATGCAGCAGCGTAGCTTGCACACCGGCTCGATGCCCAACAGTCCGGCGCCAGCCAGCATCATCATCAGCGCGTACATATCTTCTTGGGGATGAGGCGCAGCTTGGAGCAGCGGTGCACTGGCTATCGGCACGCAGGACGGTGCTTGGACGTTTTGCATCACAAAGCGTCCATCCGCCTCTCTGCGCGTGTGCAGGCAGCCGTCCCACGCAGCAGGCAGGCAGTCGTGACGCGGGCAGGCTACCTGGGCTCGACCACCAACCTGGTGAGCCGTGCTTTGAGATCTGTCCGAGTGCGCCGAGACCGCGCCCCTAGCCGTCAGACGCCCATCTCTCATTGCACACATCTTCGAGATGACCTGGACGAGAATATACCCCAGGCACCAAGCCTGGACAAAGCTCCACAGCTCCCTTCACCCACCGCCTGCACTCGGCAATCCGCAGATCTTCATCGCGTCGACGACGGCGTTCCTCACAGCGGGCCGCTTCGGCCTGGCGCCGACGGCCAAGAAGCACACCAAGGCCGGCCTCAAGCTGTACGACGAGGACAGCGAGGGCCTTACCACCAGCGACCCGGGAGGTGCGCCGGCAGCACGCCCCCCCAATTGTGTCTTCCGAACCCGCCGGCATTTCAGCTTTTGCACCGCTCCAGGCGCCCATGCGGACTGGCCGCAGAGACCACAGGGATCGGCAGACACCGCTGCAGTTCTCTGACTGCTGACTGAGGCAATATCGGTGGGCGCAGGCTACACCGCCGTGGACGTGCTGGTGGGCGGCTCCCAGGGTCATGTCGTTGCCGTCGGCGTCGTGCTGGGCCTGCGCGCGATCGGCATGCTGGTGCGTTCTGTCACATGAGCATGGATCTCAGAAGCGCATCCCAGAAGAGCTGGCTTCGCAGCTGCAGGCGGCTTTCACATCAGCGGCTGCTGCCTGGCTTCGAAAATGGTGAAGTGTGCAGAATCCCCCGCCGCTCACCTGATGGAGCCGTCATCTAATGAATCCTTGCCCTGTCCTGACCATGTGTGGTGCTGTGCGCAGGCTTGAATGCGATGAGGGCGTCTCCTGCGGCGGTGTCGGGAGTCGAGGATGTGTTCAAAATGGTCTTAAGTTCTGGTTGCAGAAGTTGGAAGCAATGTCAAAATTCATGCGACAAAAGCTCTGCTTGAAGCGAGGTTGAGAGCAGCCGTTACCTGGCATGCAGCCCCAGACCCCTATCAAGCTTGCAATTGAGCTGTTGCATTTGGTTGGAGTAGGATTTGACACACATCCGCAATACTGTAAATTCTGGTTGTGCCGACAAGTCCCACATGTTCGCAGCAGCGGCGCGCACTTGACTATCTAGGTACTTGAAAATTTCTGCTGTTCACACTGCGAGCTTGTCCGACACACTGTGAGCATCCTCTCCCCGTCAAGCGTCTGCGTGTGCAACTACGTGCTGCCTAGAGCGTGAAGCTGACTTGGGAGGCGCACAAAAACGCATCCCCAGACGGTTTGGATTTGGTGGTTTTTAGGAACAGCGATTCGCAGTCCAGGTAGGTACACCTGTCTCTAGGCAGATGGCAACTACAGCGATGGTCTAGCCTCTCCCGACAACCAACAAATGTTCTGTGCATCTGTCCTTCAGCATGGACGACCAACAGATATCTCTCAAACGGTCAAACGACTCGTCGGCCACCGCGCGCGCAGAGCCAGCCACACTATCGATATTCGTCTACGCTCCCACTCCAAGTCGGCTCGACTGTCCCATATACGCAGCCAGCCTCGCTCTCTGGCAGCAGCCTGCCGTGCGCTCTAGCCGCAGCCGCACGAGCCGTGCTTCACATCGCCAGACCCACCCATGGGTTCATGCCTGGCTGCGCGCCCCGCGGCCGGCGGCAGCATCATGACTGCTTGCCGCCCCAACATTGCCGCAGCGGCAAGTCGAAGGGCATCAGGCGAACTTCTTGTCGCCTGCACGTTTACAGTGGACAGGAAGGGTCGGCAAACAAGCGCCGACGCATGCGACGCGCCGCGCCACCAAACAGCGTGCTCTGACACGTGCGCAAAACATTTTGCAAAAAAGCGAAATAATGCGAAAAACTGCACACACGCAGAAAGGCGATACCGATGATGTGGCCGCCGAAGAAGGGCGCCAGCTCCAGCACCACCTCCCCATATTCGACGGGCTTGCCGTCCTCCACCACAAAACTCACCACCTCGCCTGCCTGCGGCGACTGCAGTTGAGAACACAGCAATTCAGGCTGGGCCACAAACCAAGTCATGCCAAGGGGCTTGCCGTCCTCCACCCGAAGCCCACCACCTCGCCCGCCTGCGGCGACTGCGGGGCAGCGCGCATAGAAGTTTTCAGCCAGGACATGATTTCTGCGTTGCTGAGGCGCTCGCCGTCCTCCACCACAAAGCTCATCACATCACCCGCCAGCGGCAACTGCTGGGCAGAAATCAGAGTACAGGTCAGCCAGGGCGGTGTTCCTGGCAAAGTCATGGGCCGTGTTGCTGAAGGGCTTGCCATCCTCCACCTCGAAGCTCAGAAGTGCGCGCGTGTGCGGCGACTGCAATGGGGGACACAACCGGATGTCAGCTGCTTTTGTGTTTGTTAGCGAGCTATCCAGTGGGTTTGGTCCTCCACCACGAAGCTCACGACCCCGCCCGCCTCTGGCAAGTGCCGGGCTGCAGTAGAAAACATGTTGAGTCACTCCAAGAGTTTCTGTTCCAGACTGTGACGTTGTGTCTTTTGTCAATGCAAGAACAGTATATTTCGTCCAGATTGAGTCTTCGCAGTGGCCTCAGCGTGCAATCGACCGTCGTATCTGCAGCTTTCCACCACGCCGTCAACACCAGGTGCCTGCCAGGAGAAGACAACCGGTCGAGGAGCATCGACTCACCTCGATGGGCACAAAAGTGCCCAGCTGCTCCACGTAGCCCACGTGCTGCCCCTTCTTGATGCTGTCGCCCTGCGCATAACATGTATCGGGTCAGAAACAAGTTAGGCAACAGACCTTGCCGGAAGCGCTGGTGCGGCCCCATGCAACAGCGCCTCCACGAGGTTGGTGCATGTGCAGAGGCTCTGGACTGAGCACCAGGCAATACTTGGAGAATGCTGCCCGTTGCCGTGGGCGCATTCGGACGTGGGCGCATTCGGAGTTCATGGACAGACACGATGTGCAGGGATGCAGCGCCGGCAGTGTGCAGGGCGCATGACCTCCAGGGTTTTGCGGCAGTCCGACGCACCTCCTCAACCAATGTGCCCTTGCCGATCTTCTTGCCCTTGACGTACTTGCCGCGCCGCAGCACGCCCACCTGCGCGCAGCCGCACGAGTTCTACAATTGCAACACACTCGAGAAACACATGTTGAAGGCGAATCCTGACATCTGGCAGCGGCATACGATCCGTATCTCACTGGAGGCTGATGCCTGGGCGCGGGCGCGGCGCGGCGCGCAAAATCCCGCAACTAGCAGCCAGAACAGCGCTGCTCGAGCTACCGCGATTGCGACTGCCATGGCTGACGATCAGGCAGCCGTCAGCGCGGATCTGGCCGTGGCATGCGCAGGCAGGCTACCAGCCTACGCTAGAACGAGACCCCAGAGGATACGACAGACACCCACCTTGGGCGACTCCACCATGACGAGGCTCTCGGAGTCATCCTCCTCGTCCATGGAGCTGCTGAAGGACTGCGTGGCCGCCGGGCTGGGAAGAATAGACAGAGGGAGTTGTCACTTGACGCCCTTGGAGGCTCATTGTGGCGGTCCCAGCAGGGGCGGACATGCAGCAAGATGTTCACCAAATAGCAGTGAGGTAGGCTTGCGGCAGTGCCAAGGAGCTTCTGAACAGAGACAAACCTGAGCGGCTGGAACTGCGCCATGTCCAGGGACTGCGTCGCGACCGGCGAGGGCGGCAGCGTCGACGTCGCAACCGCGCCGTTGCCGCCGGCCGCAGCGCCGCCGCCGCCCGACAGGCTGCGTCGAACCTTCATGCTGAAGCTGCCCATCTGCAGCGCAGGGACTGTGGATCTGATCAACACCCATCATGGATCTGGGTGCATCCGCCTCTCTGCAAGCTGCCTTTCATTGCCCTGTGATGACTGCGTCTCATGTTCTATGCTGAGCAGCTGGCTTGAACCGGCTTCCAGGATCCGCATGCATGCTGTGCCTGTTGTGCATCGCTATGCACGGTGAGGAAGCGATTGTTCCCCCAAAAGCGCACCTTGAGCTCAAGCTCCGCAATCTCGGTGTCCTCGCACAGCGTCTGCAGGAATGACTCCACCTGCACATAACAGCAGCGGAACTCAGCTATTGCGCAGCGTTGTGAGAATTTGCCTTGCAAGCGCCATTGAAGCAGTGGCAGGCACCCAGGACATCGTGCAGTCGCGCAGGGTCGCGCACTGTTTCGGACGAGCGCGACACTCTGCGGTCCGCTCACCTGCTGCGTGGTCAGGCCCATGCCATCGTCCTCGTCCTCAAACTCCTCGACGTCCTCCTCCAGATCTGAGCATGCACACAGGCATGGTGAGACACCCGGTGTCCTGCGCAGGGTGCATTGTTTGCCAATAAGACTGTATCACCTATCATGCGCGCACCCTTATGCAGATCGGCTGCCTCTGCCTCGATACCCGACGCTGCGGTGAAGACCGGTGGCGCGCAACACCTGCGCCTCGCGACTAGGGCGCGACCGACGGGCTGCGGACGGCGGTGTGTGCACCGTGCTGCGGACGGCTGTCGGCTAACCAGCAGCGATGCAGCGGTCTTCGGAAGCACGGCTGCCATTTGGATCAGGTTAGGCGAAGATCTGCAGTGCGCTCCCGGCTTCTCTGGGCCTGCTCGACAGATTTGCACTGGGTTGCTGGGGGTGATCTGGGCTTTGCTTTTATTGCTAGCGGCTGCGCGGCGTCACTAAGTGATCAACGAGTGCCTTCAGCGATGCGATCAGCAGGCTGTGCGGTAGCAAAACCGCAGTGCTGCGCAACAAAACTCCGAGATCGGCTTCGCGGTGCACATTCCGGGATGGATTCCTGCAGGACGCTCAAGGTTGTTGCACCCCGCCAGACGACCGCAGCTCGACCCGTTTTACAATTTTGCATGCGAGGCGGAGCAATGCTTGCATGCAAGCTGACAGGCAGTTATGTACAGCGTTCCGATCTGCCGTGAGCTGCACGACACGCTGGGCGTGGCCGCAAGCCCTCAGTATGCTGCGGCTGCAGCAGTGTGGGGCGACACAAAACACAGAATGCAGAAACCAAAGCAGCAAGCCGTTCAGGCTTGAACAGCGACTTAAAAAAAACAGAAAAAAGGATCAATTTCCTCCAATACGCAGTGGGCAGCGCCATGATCTGACTTCGCGGCCCTCTAGAGCACCGCGCAGCAATTACGCCCCGCATGAAATCGATTTTGTTGGCTCGCTCTCGTGAGATCAACAGCTCATCTTGCACCGCAGGTCCGGCGTCGCGAAGGGCTGCGTCAGGTGGTCTTTGCACGCCATTCGCAGCTTTTCCGGGGTGGCCGGGCTGTCCAGCTGGAAAAATTCGTTGTCGCCGACCTCCGCCCGCGCGGCGTACACTGCCTCCTGCGACAGTTTGAGTCGAAAACTTTCGAAATTGTCTCTCAAATTGAAGAACGAAGAAGAGGCTGGCGCCAAGGTAGCAATCAGGTGGATCGCCATTGAATAAGAGAATGTGATGGAATGCAGTGAAGACAAATCCGCACCTTGAGCGCGAAGAAGACGCTGGCGCTGATTAGAAAGGGCGGCTCGCCGATGGCCTCAAAGGAGTTCGCCAAGGAGGCGCGTGTTATTCTCTCGAATGTCGTAATGTGCAAAGCATGCTTGATGGGAAGTGTCAGGGGTCTGAGGACGCGCCTTGAGCGCGAAGAAGACGCTGGCGCCGAGGAAGAAGGGGGGCTCGCCAATGGCCTTGGAGGAGTGCGCGAGGGGGGTTCGGTGGCAGGGCGCGTCCTTCAGCAGCGTCACCCGGAAGTCCATCGGGATGTCGTTCGCCGTCGGGATCTTGTACGTGCCTGCGCGCACGGACGGTGAGCGCTTTGCGCATTGCAACATTGACCGATGCTTGTCATGGCGCTCGCCCCAAATTTCTTCAACGCCAGCAGGATGTCACTTGACGGTCAGGTTATCGTTGTGACGTCAGGTAATATTGTGATGTCTCCAGACGCCCCGCAGGAGAGCACAGCTGTTGAAACAGTGTAGGCTCCAGGCAGCAGAGGGCGCGCACCGGGGCCGCGAGTGTGCAGTGTGCCGGGCCGCACCCACTCGTGCTCCTTGTCGCCCCACACCAGCTCCTCGATGCACGTCCACCCCAGGCCCTGCACAAAGCCGCCCTCCACCTGCAGGAGGCGCCGTCTGGGATGCTTCGAGGGGATTTTTTGGGGTACGGATTTTTTGGGGTATGGACAGCTTGACAAGACTCTTTTGACACGGGGGGGACGGAAGGAGAGGTGCTGGCGTGGGGCTTCAGGGACGAAGCCCTCTCGATCGGATCTCTCATCGAATGCCATGTCACACTGACGGCCTCTCCCCAGCGGACAGAGCATGAAAGCACTTGCGCCGCAGCCACGCGTGCACCTGTCCGATGTCGATGGTGGGATTTATGGACTTGCCCAGGTCCATGCAGATGTCCGTGCGCAGGATCTGTTGCAAAAACACACACGGCCAGGGCGTCAAATCAATGGACGATCCCTGTTTATGATTTTCATGTCCCAGCAGTCGACACATCCTCCGCGTCAAAAGATCAACAAGCCATATGCGCCCAGCAATTTTCTGCACTGCACCTGGAAATCGCCCGTGAGGCAGTCCAGCTCCACTTCCGCAACCGCGGCGCCGAAGGTGAAGTAATTGAAGGGTCGGTCGCCGCCGAACCTGCAGTCACAGCAACGCGTTGTCCTCTAGAAATTTTCAATCTACGAAAAAATGAATAGCACGATGTCCTCAGACGGCGTGTGCCGCACACACACGTTGATTGGAGGATAAACCACTGAAGCATGCCCTCTTGTGAGAGTTGAAGTGGAGGGTGAACACAACAGGGTTGACAGAAACCATGTGCAGCAGCACAGATGGTTGCCAAGGGGGCGCGCCCAGTGACATCTGGAGTTTTGTAAAACCCATGGGCGCTGAGGTCCACCCGCTCCAGGTGCGCCACCATGACGATTTCCTGCCGATGCACGAGATATCACTCAGGGGATGTCCAGTGCGCAAATGAATGCTGAATCATTTCCGGGTGCGCCCCCATCACGTTTCCCTGACAGGAGTCCAAATCAAGGTTTCATTCCTGTTCAGTTCGAGGCTGTGGCACGACAACTGAGTCATGGGTTCCACAGGCGTGCCAACACGGCTTGCTGTCAAAAGGACGATGCGGCTGATCTGCCGCAGCCTGGTGCGGCGTGGCAGGTGCGAGGGCTGCACCCTGCAACGCCTGTCCTTTCACAGCTGTACTCGCAGCTGAGCTGTGATGTGCGCGTCACGCCCCCAGGGGCTGCCGCGTAACGCACCGCAAAGCTCTTGCTGGGGTCGCGGAAGGGCGCCAGGCGCTCGTTGAGCTGCGCACAGGCGTCTGACGTCGCACCGCCGTACATGTCGCTGGACGCAGAGGCCGCCGTCGGCGACGAGTTGGGCACCTGTGAACCAAAAATGAGATTTGCTGTACCAACTGAAAGAGGCAATATGTTCCGCCACCGCCGTGCATGTCGCTCAGCGCCGCCATTGGCAACGAATCGGGCGCCTGCGTGTCTCGCTGCAGTCGTGGCGTCCCACACCTTGTCAGTAGCCGTCTCGGCGATGTACACGCTGTTGAGCGGCACGCCCAAGTCATGCGCCGCAATCTGCGCAACGGCAAAATCGAATTATCAAATGATCACATAGTTCAATCAGGTTTGCAATCAGGTTTCAATTGGTCAGCATTAAGGTCGTGTATGGCAGAGCATGACACAGTGGGCACAGAATCCGCGTGTGTCCTCTTCTGAGCATTGAGGGTGGCACCAGTGCCGGCCAAGCCTGCTGGCGCCAGCCACCTTGTCAAGAGTGCGCAACAAACTCGCCTGATCACTCGTTGGTGGGTTGCGACTGAAATATCATACATGCAGGCGCACCTGGGCAATCTTGGTGTGCAGGCCCTGGCCCATCTCCACGCCGCCGTGCGTGACCAGCACGGTGCCGTCCGTGTAGACTGCGTGTGTAGACATGTCATGTTCATGACCCACTGTTTCGTGTTGATAAACACCAGACAGGGAGCCGCGCGGGCGCTCTGGGGCTGTGACAGTGCTTGTTGTGTCCCTTGCCGCAGTCGTCGCTACACGACGCCGCTGTTCTCACTCTGATTGTGCCAGCCCTCTAGCAGTGTGCCTCATGTGGCATCAGCTGTCATTTGGCAGTGGCCCCCAGGACCATCCCGGCGGTTTCTGACAAAAGACGCACTGTGCACGAGGGCGCCGGCCTGGTTGAGGAATTTGGTAGTGAAGGAGATGCCGAACTTTGTGGGAATGGCCGCCAGGCCGCGCTTGCGCCAGCGGTTGCCTGTGTTCCACTCCGCCGCCGCCGCGCGCCGCGCCTCAAAGTCCGAGCTTCCCAGCACCTGGCGGTCGGGAGGGGCGACGAGCAGTGTCAGCGTAATATGCTGTTATGGTTCTTATTTAGAGCTCCGCGACTGCAGCTGAGCAGCAGCAGAGGCACAGCCCACACCTGCTCCCCGCCGACCTTGCCCTGACGAAATTATGCATGTTTACCCGAGAGCATGTCCTCGATTGCAGCCAAGAGCTCATGTAGGTTCTTGCATGTGTGTTGCTAGCCGGAACCTGCTCCCAGCAGGCCTTGACCCGCGGCCGAAGTGCGTCTAGCCAGGTTTTCTCAGCATGTTTGTTTGATGTTTTCTATTGACATGTTTTCTTTGTCAGATGTTCTGTATGCATGGCAACGAGTTTTCACACTTGCTCCTGATGCCCCTAAATTTGAAGACTTCGAGGCGATTTGGGTGGCATGCACAGAAAGAGCGCATGCCCACCTGCTGCCAGCAGGCCTTGACCTGGCAGGCCTCCAGCTCCTGGCCATAGTGCGTCTTGTCCTTCTCGGCGTACATGTTTGCGGTGCGCACCGCCTCGGGCGTCGTGCCCAGCGAGCGTGCGATGCGGTCGATCCACATCTCCGTGAACATCATGCCCTGCGGCAGGGCCACGATTCGTCTGTGATCACATTCCGGACTCCAGGGAAGTCGGTCGGGTCAGTCCTTCCGCATCCTCATAAACCTCATGCCATGCGGTGAACACTGCCGGAAGACAGTGCACGTTGTACACCAGTGCTGCATGATGTACACAAAGTGAGCTAGGCAGATGGGCCTCTCATGATGCAAACGTGCATCGCACTGACTGCAAAACAGTAGCACGCGTCGCCGTCTGCCTTTTGCGGCGCGGCATGCCCATCAGGTGCGACCCATTTGGGCGGCTGCGAAAGCTGTAGGGCGTCGGTTGGGCGCCGCGCCGGTCTTCCAGGGTGCCCAGAAAGCGGGTTTCAAACCCGACTGGTGTATTTCTGTGTTTCTGAGCGTCATGTGAGCTGCAGAATGCTAAAAGAACCCATGCCTGGGGGCCGCCGAAGCCCCGGAAGGCGGTGTTGGACGCCATGTTGGTCTTACATACATGCCCGACGGCGCGCACGGCGCCCAGGCGGTAGGCGTTGTCGGTGTGCAGTAGCGCCCGGTCCATGATGGAGCTGCTAAGGTCCAAGCTGCAGCCGGCGTTGCAGTACAGGTGCACGTCCAGGCCCTTGATGATGCCCTCCTTGCTGAAGCCCACCTGCAGGTGGAATCATCATCATTCGTGGCAGCTTCAGCTTCTCCTGCCGATGGTCTGGTCACGCAGAACATCACCAAGAGGCGGAGTTGACTGGGATCATTGTCCGAGGCATACGATTCATTTCTGCCTCAGAGGCACACGCCAAAGTCTAGGCACCAGGCGCCTGCCGCCTGGCATTCGTTCCACACATTGCACCTCATTCGACAAACAAACGATGTTTCTCGAAACCCGTGGGTGTTGTCGTCGGCCGTAGGCTTTGCTCGTCTGCACCTTGTACTTGGCGTAGAAGGCGTGGCGCTGCCCGGTGATCTGCATGTCCTCGTCCCGGTCCAGCACAATGCGCACGGGGCGTCGCCTGTGGTACGCCGGCACCGCGATTGCCGCCTGCAGGAGACCTCGAACTTCGATGATTCAGTGGACTGATTGACAGCAATGATGGAGGCATTGTGTGTGAAACAGGTTGTGCGATGCTTCTGCGGATCCGCGGCGCCTCGTGTGGCACGCCGGCACCGCGATTGCCGCCAGCGCGCTCACAGAAAATTTGAAGTCAGAATCGATCATCATCTGCGCTGGAATTCATTTTTGCAAATAGGTCATCCTGCAGGTTGACGTCGATATCCGGCATAGCAATAGTGTGTACGCAGTAGTTTCGCTTGACCAGCCCACAGAGAAGCGCTAGAATCTGCTGCAAACGAATGCACTACTAACTAACAGCGTCAGCAGCACACTTCTGACAGCAGGTGGTCACAGAAGGGCCTTAGGTAGGAGAGGGTTAAGCACCTGGACGAAGGCGGAGCGGGTCTCCTTGCCGCCAAAGCCGCCGCCGATGCGCTTAACGCGGGACACGATCTTGTGCATCGGCACGCCCAGCACGCCGTGCAGCGTAACCTGATGCTTCGTCGGCGCCTGCGGCATGCAAGGGGTGATGCATCATCCAAAGTTTGCAATTGAGTGACAACATTGTGACAACAGAGAGGGCACATGAAGTGCTGTGACAAGTGGCGCATGCTGGCACATGGGACGTCTGCCAGATGGCTGAGCTGCCTTGCAACTGGCAGTGTACTAGAGTGCGGCTCTGCAGTTGCAGTTGCGGGCAGCTGCAGTTTTGGGCTTGCATGAAGCAGGGCGACCACGACAGATGGAGCATACGACTCCCGGTTCATCTGTGCAGACGTGCGCCGTGTCGTTATCGCACCTGCGTCGACGCATACGCCTCGTACTCGTCGTGTTCCTGCATGCATTGCAATTTGGGAAGGTCAGCATGCCTGAGGATACACTTGGCGAGGCATGGACATGATTCGATGCTGTTGGTCTCGCTTTCACACAAACTTGGATGCTGAAGTCCCGCTGGAAGGAACGACACGTGGTGCGCAAGTATCCTTTATATGTGTGAGGGCAGCACCTTGGGGATGACGATGCTGCAGTGCGGCTCCAGGTAGAAGTGCTCCTGTCAGTGACCCATAATCTGTTCTCAGGAATGGATCAGGCCCACATTACGGCATGCGGTCCTGTACTCGGTATGGATGTAAGAGTGTACCCTTCTCACACGGAGATGATTGTCGTACCTGGCCGCCGACTTTCGCGTCGCCTTCCAGCGTGAAGTCGCAGCTATCTGCCAGCACCTGGTCCACGTCGCCGCAGTCGATGCGGTGGCCCCAGCCCTGCGGCAATAAGCATGTAATGACAAAGGCGCACGACTTGCTATGGAGGCGCTGCCTCAGCTGGCAATGCGAGTTCACCGAGACCCTGCACGGCGACGGCGCTGCTGCAGCTGTAACCGATGTCAAGCACAGGTTGTTACGCACAGGGAGGTAAACAAGGAACTAGACGGTACAAGGCTGCCGCAAGATGCAAGACGGGCGCCGAGTCATGCGCGAGCAAATAGCAGCCATTGGTAGGAGAAATTATAGATTTCAGCACCTCGAAGTCGCTGTTGGCCTCCATGGCGTCGGCGATCACAAGACAAGACATGTTAGGAGGAGAAAGCCAAAGAAGAGGCGGCTGCGGCACCTCGAAGTAGCTGTTGGCCTCTATGGCGTCGGCGCAGCTCAGCACCGCCGGCAGGTCCTCGTAGTCCACCTCCACCAGCCTGAACACCGGCACACGAAACCGTCGTAAGCTTGACTCAGGTGCTCATAGGCCACACCCATCAGCCTGCCGCAGGCACACGAGAACAGCCTTGTACCAGCCTGCTGCACGGCAAAAGCGCCGGTTGCAGCATCCTACAGTTTCGACATGCGCCAGGCTCGGTGCACACTCATGGATACTGCCAGGTTGTCGATTCGTCACCTGGCGGCGAGGCGGGCCTGCTGCTCCGTCTCGGCCACGATGACGCCAATGGGCTGCCCGACGCAGGTCACCTCCGATGTGATGAACACCTGCAGGAAGGGCGGCGGCTGTCGCCTGGCATCCCTGGTGTCGGCCAGCTGCAGTCGACATTATTTGTCCCAGGATGAGAACACATGCTGGCTGGGTTCAGTTCCTGCCCCTGTAGTCGTTGTGCAGCAGGTCGTCGGCGCAGTTTCCTGCCAGAAGGCTGCAAGTCACCTCCTCGTCGTGGGCAACGGCGCCGATGTGGTTGTCGCCCGGCACATCGCGGTGGTCGAAGTACCCCACCACGCCCTCCGCCTGCACACAATCACTGGTAGATTTCGGACATTTTTCTCAAGATTTACACAAAGTGATACAAGACAGCTGGGCAATGAACGGTGTCGGCTTGTCATGATAAGGCTCTCGCCCGGTGCGCTGTGGTGGTCGGAAGTTCCCCACCATGTCATCAGGCTGCGGCATAGGGATGCAGCACAGGATGTGAATGCTCGACCGCCGTGCGCTGGGGACAGAAGAAACTGCACCCTGGAAGGCTTGCGTCCACGGTGCGGCAGCACACTCGCGGCAGCAGCAGCTACTTCCAGGCATATTGAAATCGTAAGCCACCAACCTCGACGGCCTTGGAGGCGGCAACGCGCAGCAGTTCTCTTTCCAAGGTTTCGGGCTACAACCTACCTCAACGGCCTTGGAGGCGTCCACGCGCAGCAGCCTGGCGTGCGGGCGCCTGCTCAGCACCAGCACCGCGTGCAGCGCATTCGCCGGCAGCGGCATGTCGTCCACGTACACCGCCTCGCCCGTCACCTGCCCAGAAACATCAAACCCTGAGTGTACAGGCTTCAGGTTGCCGGCAGCAACTTCTCTGCGGACACCCTATGAAGGCCAATTAGCAGACGTAGCGGCTGCACCGTCGATTTGCAGCGAGGCGTGCAGCAGTCACGAAGCGCATCGACTGCATGTGTGCCGGCCCAGGTTGACAAATGAATTGGCGTCAGCCATGCGTCGGGAGGGGCACCTGCATGTCGGCGGCCTGGTGGCGGTAGGGCTTCCCTGCGCACCGGACACATCGGAAGCGATTTTAGTCACTACGGCAGCAGATTCGCATGAGACTGCACGCGTGGCAACATCACAGCCTCGGCACAGTAGCACCGGCTGGTGCTGTCTTCTGAAACATTAACCCATATCCAGACCATGAATCGACTTGCCTATGATGCACATAAACCCACCGACGACATCTTCGTCCGGGACGGCGCTGGAGTATTGCAGCCAGCGCACCGTCGCGCGCTCTCAGCAGATGTTTTTCGGTTTATATGCTAAGACAAATTATTTTCAGCCGACTCACCAACAATGTCCTCGTCCGGGACGGCGCTGAAATACTGCAGACCGCGCACCGGCGCGCGCTCGTACGTCACGTTGGCACTCCGGAAGCTGTCCGGGAGGTTCGTGGTGTAGCCCTCCAGCTCCGCCTGTTCAAACGAAGTCAGCACAATGAGTAGAATAGTGGTGCGGTTGCTCTCATGGATGGTGTCAGCACCGTTTCGTCATGAATGAAGCTATCCGGCAGCCCCGGGTGTAGCCCTCCGCCGCCGCCTGCGCACAGGGTGTCAGAACACTGAGTGGTTGATGTCTTACAATCGTAGCAGTATTTAGATGGCCTGAAATGGTCTGGCAGGAGTGCAGCCTTCCGCCGTGAACAGTGTCAAAAAGCCTTGAAAGCTGATTGTTATGCTCGATAGCGCTCATGAAAGCACCGTGTCAATGGCCTGAAGCTGTCCCTCAAAAGCCAGAGAGATCCCCTTCATCTCCGCCTGGATGTTTGTAATCCTGACCAGCAGCATGTGAGTACTGCTTTGCATCGAGAGACCAAGCTTCACCCTGCCAGAAAGCTTGATGGTCTGAGGCTGCATGTTGACGACGACGCCAGCATCAGATTTTGCCCCAACACTCCACGGCACACCACATAACCCTGAAGCATGCGCACCTCCAGGGCGTAGTTGACGTGCAGCACGAAGCGGAACAGGAAGGACGCCGCCAGGCTGCGACGGAACTCCACCATGCCGCCTGAATGTCAAACACAACAGACCAGCACATGATGAGACCAGATTTGAAATTTGGAGCGTGGAGTTGGGAGAATGTGTTGAGCTCAGATCAGGTGGGCGCGGTAATTGCGCAACGGCACTGTTGATGTTGACGAAATCCTGATTCAGCATACGCCGAGACCACGAGCGATTGCTCGCATGCAAGCGATGTTGGTGCAAAGAAACCGCCCCAGCTACGAAGTTCAATACCCAGGCAAATTCACACCCTTCGCAACAATCAGGTGTGACGACACACACCGGGCGCGTTTGCGGTGATGTTGACGTCCTCAGCCAGCGCCTGCGCCGCGGCAGTCAGCAGCGCCGCGCCTGCCGTCTCGGAGCCCTCCGTGGACAGCGCCCGGTTCCAGGCCTTGCCGCGCAGCGCCGCCTCTGTTTCGGGCGCCATGATGGCCTTTGGCGCCACGCCGCCAAACGCCAGCTCCACCTCCTCCGCGATCCAGACACCTAGAAGAGGAACCCGTCAACGTAGTCTTGATCAAGAAGATGCCCGTCTCAAAGCACCTGCTCAGTCTGCAGGGTGTGCGCTACAGCCGGTCGAAGCGCACTGAGCAGCTCGACCAGACCCGCTTGCAAAGGACTCGCTGCAGGGCCTCCCGACTGCAGGCTGTGCAAGAGATCACCCCAGCGGCATGGACATCTGGTTCTGGGAGCTGAAAAGTTTCAAACCCTAGGAAATCCCGCAAGGGTGCTGACACGCACCTGAAGAGTCCTGCGCCATGCGCACGCGCATGCCGGCATTGACAATGGCGATGTCGTCGTCCCGCCGGTGCGCCTGCAAATCAGCGTCGAGCACCGTCAGACCTAGGGCAGCGTTCTACTGTCTCGATGTTGTGGCACCACTTCAGGTCCAGAGAAGCTTGTTGGTTTGTTGGCAGGCAGGCAGCGCGCACCGTGTATGGTAGTAGTCACATGACCTATTTCCGTGGCCAGATGGTTCTCCATCAATAGGGTCTCAGTGAAGTGCTGCATCTGCACTGCCGCACCTGCTTGAACTCTTTCACGTACTCGTTCTTGGCGGTGTAGGGGATGAACACCGACGTCAGCACCTCGTGCGGCTGCAGGTCCACCTTCCTGTGGGGAGAGTGAAGGTGGGAGGGATGGGACAAACCAACCATTCACCCTGATGTGAACTTCCTACGATACCGATGTCAGCACCTCGTGCGGCTGCAGGTCCACCTTCCTGCAGCAGGTGTGTGTCGGCAGCCGTCGGCAGAAGCAACGAGCAGTCTGAAAGCAGTGCGCTGTGCACAGGAGAGGGCGATACGTAATATGCGCGGCAGCAGGGCGCCACATTGAACGTGGACATTGCCAAGATATCCGAACAGGATCCGTCTCATGTTTGCCACCGCTGCTGTGTCCATTGTGTCTCATGTGGACAGCTAGCATAATAAGTGTGCGCACCTGTAGCCCAGGAAGAAAGTGCGTGCTGGCAGCGTGCGCGGCTTGGTGCCCTGGCCAGCGGTGGCGAAGGTCGCGCGCGCGCACATCCACAGCGGGTTCAGGTCGCTGATGGGAGATCCCGTAACGATGTTGCCGCCCAGGCTCGCGGTGTTGCGGATCTGCGCCACAAACCATGAAATCACTCGACCGCGATTACTTGACCTGTCCTCGAGCGGGTTCAGGTCGCTGATGGATGGGACTGACCGTGACGATGTTGCCGCCCAGGGCTTGTGGTGTTGCAGGACTGCGCAATAAAGTCGCAAAATGATGAAGCCGCATGTCGAGCGAATCCTCGCAGAGGTCCAGGTGCAGCGTCGCTGATGGGCGACTGTGTGCCGGTGAACCACCCGCCCTGTCCTTCAGCAGCTGGCGCACACCCAATGCTGCCAACTACGCCCGGTGAAAGCCTCCACCTCGAGGCATATTATTGGCGAACCAGCGCAGCGTGCACAGCTGAGGATCCTACACACCTGCACGCCGGCGAACCAGCGCAGCTGCGCCACGACGGCGCGGAAAGTGGACGTCCTGTGCTTTGGCTGGCTGGCGATCTGGGCGCGCAGCGTCTTCAGCAGCGTCGTCAGCCCAACTGAGGCGCCCACCCGCAGCCCATCCTCCAGCACCTCGATCTGCGCACAGCGTGCAAACATGAGTTTCGAGGCTGAGTTTCGCAACAGAACAGACTCATGTGGCTCGATGTGGCACACAGCATTTCGTCCAACGATCTGCTGGTAGCGAGCTATTGGATGCGGGCGATTGGGCAAGGCCGCACATGAGCACAGAGCGTCGCAAAACAACGCTCGGCAAGCTTTGCAGTTCTGTGCGAGGAGGTACCGCACCCGGTTGAGCTCGGGGACATGGGTGGTGGCGATGAGGTGAGGATACATCATCGCCTTGAACTTCATCTCGATGCCGACTTCCGTGTTGCCCACCACCAGCTTGGCCTCCGGGTGCTCCGCCTTCAACGCCAGCAGCGACGCCAGGCTGGTCGGCCTGAAAATGCGGATTTGTTAGTTGCTCCACTTTGGTATCAGGTATTCCGGTTCTTTGATTCGTTTGGCAGATAGACAGGCTGGCGACTGGACGCCTCGAGCGCCAGCAACGACGCCAGGCTGGTCGGCATGCAGATGTGGAGACCGCTGCATTATTGCATAATTGCTGCATGTGGTGCACAAAGACATGGCCAAAATCAGGCTAGTCCAGCATCCGAGCAGCTGGCTCGGCGGAGCGCAATGAGGCATCCACGCCGAGGCACAACCCGTTTCACAGCCGCAGGAAGGCGCGTTGCCGACGCCCAGGTCCCAGCGCTTGATTGACGTGCAGCAGCTGGTGCCATCTCGTGAGCACGAATTGGGCGTCAGAGGTGCGTTGCTGCACCTGTGCCAGGTGGCGTGCTTGCCGGGCAGGTTCAGCTCGCTCGCGGTCCGCTTTCGCAGCTCCGGAGGGAAGATGGGCTCCGCCTGCTCATCACGGCAGCAGCACGGTTGCCACCATAGTCACACAAAGACTGCAGGGGGTGCCACCCCATGTACGAGCCAACACAGGAACTCGTATAGGAGCGCTGCAAGCACAGCACACTGGCATCTGCGTACATGCCGTGTCGAGCGGTGCTCTGATAGTGGCTGCCAAGGCAGCAATATTAACGATGGTATTGCAAGATTAGTTCACCGTGGGGCGGTGCGGCATGCCGGAGCCGTATATCGTGTCCTTGTCGTCAGAGGTGGTGCCGTTCTCGGCGCCCACGCCGCAGTCGCAGGGCCGCCCCGTGCTTGGACACACCTGGCGGGGACGGGTCCAGAGCTAAATGAGGCATCATCCCAAGGCAGACGTTCCCATACATGGCTGTAGGTAAAGCCTCTCAAATGCAGCGCTTATTGTGGACAGGCAGCGGATGTGCAGGCTTTTGAGAAGCAGGCTTCTGACAGCAGAGCAGATATTCAGCAGCGTACCTTCTGGTCCTTCTTGAGGGGCGGGTTGCTGCTGGAGGGATTGTTGCCGTCCTTGCCGCGACCGGGATTGCCACGCGGCAGCGTTGGGTCGGCGCCATCCACCTGCCAGCGGCAATGCGATTAAGATTCGCACCTTTTGCTTGTTTCGTTAGTGTCTGCCTGTGGTGCGATACGGGCAGCAACATTGGCAGCACACTCTTCATGTAATTCGACCGCCGCATCCAGCAGCATCTGGAGGCCTACACACCTGCTGCTGTCGCCACCCTGCCAGGAGCAAGCACTTTCACTTTGATGCCGTCCGACCTTGGAACAGATGTTACAACCTGTGAATGTTCACGTCGACAAACGCGCCTTGAGGCCGTGCGTCTCAACGCCGTTTGGCGCCGCCGCGCTGTCCGTCTCGTGGCCGCAGTCACTGCTGCAGCTGCTGCTGTGGCCATTGCTGCTGTGCCCATTTGACCTGGTCGTGTCGCCGATGGCGTTGTTGGCGTCCTCCGACCGCAGAGACGCCTCGATGGCCTGCGATGTCACGCAGAGAATCGCTGTGAGTGAGTGCCTTGAGCTGCGACATGCGAGGCGGTCCTGGATCCAGGAAGCTAGCGACGTTCGTTCAACCAATGAACGTTGACTGCAAGGCGGTGTGGTTATCAAATTTGTGGTCAGAATTAAGCGAAGAAGAAAAGCGTGCCTCCTCGGTGTAGGCACCTGGCTCCAATTTCGCAAAAACCTTGAAGGCGTCCAGGATGGGACGGTAGCCGGTGCAGCGGCTGGAATGCAATACAGAAACACTCAGAGCCACATGTGGGACCGCAGGAGACCTGTCATATATGACAGTGGAGCGCGGTGAGTGCAGCCGCCGGATACGTGTGTCGGCAAGATACGCAGGCAGCAGCCAGTCCAGCACTGCGACCGCAAAGGCGTGCTAGCAGCTGCATCAGTAGCGGCAGCAGCGGCGAGGCAACAGGAAAATCGCTCACCAGAGGTTGCCGGCCAGCGCCTCTTCGATTTCCCTCCTCGGACGGATTGCAAACTACAGTTTCTTTGTCGCTTTGACTTTTCGAAAATGGATACTATTTTATCTGCACACCAGAGGTTGCCGGCCAGCGCCTCCTCGATGTCCTCCTCGGACGGCGCCTCCGGCTTGGAACGCAGCAGCGAGTACATGCTCATCACGAAGCCTGCGGAACGGGGCACAGTGGTCACCAACATGGAGGGAAACATGAAATGCAGCATGCAAATTGCTGGAGCCACAGGAAGCCTGTGTAGGGCGCAGGCGAGAAATGAACGTGGCAGGGAAGCAGGCCTCCGCAACATGGTCTCAGACTCGCGAGCTGTCTCCGCCGTTTCGAGAGCTCAGACGTGCAGGGGGTGCTGACCTGGGGTGCAGAAGCCGCACTGGCTGCCGTGCGCGCGACTCAGCCGCTCCTGCACCGGGTGCAGCCCGGCGCGCCCGCTGCCGATGCCTGCAGGGTCCACAGGACAGTGCAGGTAAGCCTGCCAGGGTCCATAGGACAATCCGGGTAAGCCTACTTTGTTTCCGCGCCCTTCGTGTGGTGCCTCAGCTGAGGAGAGCCAGCCAGCGGGCCATGGCCCAACACCATCGTGCAGTGGGCAGCTCGGTACGGCAACATGGCTTCCCTTCCCCCCGCATTTGGCGCATTCGTGCAAGCCTCTTGTACCATCTGATGTCCGTTAGAGTCATGTGCCCACCCTCGACGGTGACCACGTGGCAGCCCTCGACCGCGTACAGAGGGCACAGGCAGGCGTTGACAGCCTTGTGCGTCAACGTCCGCTCCGGCCCCTCCATGGCGGACACCATGACCGTGCATGCGCCGCAGCCGCCCTCCGCGCATCCCAGCTTCGTACCGGTCAGGCCCAGCTCTGCGTCACATCCACAAGGTCACTCAACAACGATAATGTGTATGCGCACCATGTGCGGCGCACTGGCGACCTAGGTGGCAAAGCCAAGCCACGCATTCGTTGGATGCGGATGCTGCGGAAGTCCCTGCCAGTTCTCATAGACTATCCTACAGGCTTCAGAAGCCTCTGCGACACTGTGTACAGTCGCAATCTGCACGAGGTGGCACATGCGCACGAATGCCAGGTGAGACATGGCGGCATCGTTCCTCTGTTCTCACAAGCACCCTGCCTCACTTACCCGATGATACTGATGTCTGAATTGTATCCCAGCAGTTGGATGCGCTCATTGCCCAGCTCGACGGAAGTTTTTGGTTCCGGAGTGGAGCGCTGTCCCAGAGGACAACACAGCCGAGCCGATCACAAGCTGCGTCCGTAGGCCAAGGCGACGCCCCAGCAGGCTACAGAACGACCTTCAGAATCGTCCAATGCCCCGTCGCGGCAACACAGAAGCCCATGCTCGACGTGCACCAGCCGTGTGCAGTTTGCTCAAGTGTAGACCTGAAAGTGCGCCCCGCACGATCTGGAAGATGACGTGCACGCTGTACCTCGAAGCCAGGTGAGCAGAGTACATTCCGCGCGGCCGAGAGGAAGCGCATGCTTCTTGCCGTTGACGTAGACAATGGGCACCCCACCGATCGCGTCCGCGTCCGCTGGTGGCCCGCCTCCGGCAGGCACAATCTGAGCTCCCATGGCTGCTGACCCTCTTTCAGGCTGTGGGCGAGCAGTCCTCGCTCTTCTGTTGCTGAAAGCTGAGCCGATGACTAAATGTCGTTTTCCTGTGTTCCACGTGGGCCAGCACAATCAGGGGGTGATTAACACAACCATTGTGCATTTGCAGGTGTTGCCAGTTGTCATGCAGATTGCTTGCATCGAGACAGTCTGATACAGTATCAGACGAACAATCCGACGTGGCGGCTGTCAAGTTTCTGATCACCTTAAGGACATCATCAAATTTCGGCTTGACGTGTCAAACGCGATCGTGGTATTTCCTAGCCTGCACGTCTTCGGCGAAGAACAGCCGTATCAGCCAGTCTGATACATCTAGCTGCGTCGAGGGGCCCCTCCGCTGTCATCTGAAGGTTGGCATTTGCTGGATGCTGGCGCATGCATCGAGGACTGAATGACAGCCGGGCTCCTGGCGCGCGCGGCGCACAAAATCTGGCAGCCGGCATCCAGGCGGGTCATCGCTGGTCAGGCTACATGGCAAACGCACCCGGAGGTGGGCCGACAATCACCAGTGATGTTGCGTGCACGGCCGGCAGTTGCTGCCAGGGGTCGCACAGCCGGCGTGTCTGGGCTGGTTCGTTACCCATTCGCGTGGTCAGCATATGCTGTACAAGACCCATATGGGCGGCACGGGCCGCTGCCTTGCATGCACCTATCAAGTGTGTGGCAGCACACCATGTTGACAGCCGCCGACTGTGCCAACAACAATGTGCACGGCACACAGCTGCTCCAGCACGGCGAGCTAGCGCCGGGGCTGACGACCGAGGAGTTTGCGATGCGGCGGCAGCGGCTAGCGGAGGCGCTACCGCCGGACAGCGTGGCCATCCTGCCGGCGCCGCTGCCCAAACACATGGCGGGCGTCGTGCCGTTCCCCTACCGCCCAGTGAGTCGACCTGTCTTGCACCTTCTGGCTCCGCCTGACTGAAGCCTGGTCTTGAGCTTGTGGGAATGGCCTGGTCAGTGGCGGCGACCTTGCCGGCTTGAGTGCAAAGCATGCTGGATCTCCAAATATTGAAGCAGCTCGACGGCCGGCTCCATCAGCGTGCGTGCCTGCGCGCAGGATGCGGACCTGGTGTACCTGACAGGGCTGCGGCAGCCGGGCGCGCTGGCAGCCATCTCGTCTGCAGAGGGCTCCGGAAAGGGCGCCTTCACGCTGTTCGTGCCGGACGCCTCCTCCACGGCGGCGCAGTGGGAGGGCCCCTCCGTCAACGCCGCCGCCGCTGAGGAGGTCTTTGGCGCCAACGCCGCGTTCCCCATGTCCCAGGTACCGAATATTTTACAGGTTGATGGCAGCCACCTCCAAACGCTCGTCGATGGTTCGTGATGCATTCAGACACGCCGCCGGGCGCGCGAGCGCCCTGCAGCAGCGCCGCCTCGCCGACTGTGAACACCGCAGTCGCCGCCCGCTGCTCCGACGCGCCGAGGCTCGACATCGTGCCGCTGCCGTCATTGCCGCGGCCGCCAAAGACGGGGTCGTGTCGGTCGCCGGAGGCGCTTCCGCCGCCGGCTTGGCTGACGAAAGCGCCGAGCTCGCGCTCGGCGTCTGACAGCAGCGCGACATGCCACTGCGCACCAGTGGTTCAATAAACGGCCTTCCCTGCGTGTTGAACTGCAGACATGGTGGATGGCCGGCAGCATGGAAAGCAATACGCTTGTTCGGTTCGGCGGACGCGGCTGCCACGCTCTTTTCCACGGACATCAATACTGTGACGCGATTCGTGACCACTGACGGCTCATTGCGGATCGCAGCTGCAAACGCGGCTGCCGGGGTTCCTGGCGGGCGCGCGGGCAGTGATGTGCGACCTGAGCGCGGCGCGCGCGCGCGAGCAGCCGGACCTGCTGGCGGCGCTCCAGGCGGCCAAGCTGGACGACGCCGCCGTGCGGCCCCTGCGCCCCCTCACGCACCGCCTCAGGCGAGCCTTCTTTACCTCCAGCACCGGCTCAGGCGATTATTGATTCCATGGCCCACCGAAGCCGTTGTGCAGCGGCGCGCCCGCTCGTGCACCGCCTTAGGGCGAGTTTTGTTGTGTTGTGCAAGACCACTCTGGCAACTTTTGCTGCCCGCGGGCTCCTTGACAGCGGCCACAGCCTGGGGGCCAACGCGGGTTGTATCTCGAGAGCTGTCCAGCTCCCATGTTGTGTTGCATGTGGCTGAGATTTGGCTAGGTGTGACAGGCAATCGCATGACGCATGCTAGGTCAGATGACCTGATGATATTGGAGTTTTGACGGTGCTGTGACGTGGTAGAAGTCGCACTGGAATGTACAGAAACCAACATAAAAATACAACGTACAGACGAACAAAACCCAGTGAAATGCTGTGGCAGGTGGCAGAAGTCGGCCGCGGAACTGGCGCTGATGCGGCGGTCGGCGGCGATCGCGGCGGCGAGCATCAAGCTGTGCATGCAGCGCACGCGGCCCGGCGTCTTCGAGTTCCAGCTGGCAGCCACCTTCGGTGCGGGGTCTTTCTATGCGGCACCTGTGCATGTCGTGCCGTCTGTGCGATGGCATGCCTGTCCTGGCGAGGTGGGATACATCTGAGGGCAGGTCTGCTTCGCAGCACTTTGCGGATTTATCACAGGGAGACTGAGACGCAGTTGTGCTCTGCGTCAGAGCACAACTGCAAGATGCTCGGGGCGGAGGGTGTCTCATACCCGCCCATCGTGGCGTCCGGCACCGACGCCTGCACCATACACTACAGCAGAAACGACAAGGTGAACTGCGAACTGCTCACGTGCTCGGGCCCCTCTCGCAGTGATCATGTAAGTATGACTGTTATCTAATGCTGTGTCAGCGGGATGAACAGCGCTGTGTGCTACCAGATTTCAGTTGCCTTTGAGTGAATGTTTATTACGTTTGCTGGAATGCAGAAGTTGAAGGCGGGCGACCTGATCAAGTCGGACGCCGGCTGCGAACTTCATGGTGTGTTTTTCAGTTCCTTTCAAAGGGCATGCTGTCAAAACGTGCACACTGTTGTACTCTAGTCACCACGCCGCCGTCACATGTGCAGGCTACAGCAGCGACATCACGCGGTGCTGGCCGGTCAGCGGCTCCTTCTCGCCGCAGCAGCGCGACATCTACGAGGCCGTCCTGCAGATCAACAGGCCAGCATGAGAGGCGATGTTGATGGCGTTTTGTCCCCTGTCAGATGTGCAGCATCCAGTCGCCAGCCTGCGCGCCCGATGAGCAGCACAGCGGATTGTTCTCTTGTCCCTGTGCATAGCTGTCAACATTTGAAAGGGTCCCTCACATCATCATGGTCACGGCAATGCTGCTGGCGTCTGCAGGGAGTGCATAAAGCACGTACGCCCGGGCACGCGGGTCTCCGAGCTGCACAGCTGGTCCTGCTCCCAGGTGCATTTCCGATGTGGCCCCTGTACTCACGACACGCATGACATCGAGTCAAGCTCAGGACTGAGCCCCTGCATATGACACCCTGCCCAAGTGTGCATGCCGATCACGCCCTGCCTTTCACGCGCATACCCTGCTGGGAAGATGTCACGAGGCGAACGTCGTTGACGCCCCATTCTCGTGCCTGCTCTTCAGGTGTCGGACACGCTGTGCCGACTGGGGCTGCTGGCTTGGTCGCGCCGGTCGCTGGACGCGCACCGCCGCTTCTACCCGCACTCATTAGGTGAGCACACACCCCCTCAACTGCAGGGGGAGCCGCTGACATGCACGGTCGTGCCATTCCCTGCGACTTGCCGGGGTCTGCTCGTCGCAGGCGCAGGCGCAATGCACATTGCACCAGGACGACTGCACCATCTGCGTCTGCACTCCACGCACACATGTCCACAACTGGTCCCTCAGATATTGGCGGGAACATTTGAAATCGCAGCGCGCTGGCTGGGCATGGACGTGCGCATGACTGCGCACCGCCCAATGCCCAGCAATGACAGCAAACGACAAACCAAGAATCAGAAACAATACGCAATCGTTATATGATTGATAAAATGAATGCGCAGCGCACTGGCTGGGCATGGACGTGCACGACTGCGGCGACATCAAGATGGACAGCCTGGAGCTGGTTCCCGGCGTGGCGCTCACCATCGAGCCCGGCATCTACATCCCCAACGAGGACCGCTTCGGTGCCTTTGCCGGCATCGGGGTGCGCGCTGGGCCTTAGGGTTTAGGGGTTCGATCGCATGACGATCGACGTGCATCTCATTCTCCTCGTATTGAGCCGAACACCCACATTCTGGCGGCTTCGTCGCCTTGGCCGGCATCGGGGCACATGCTGCCTGTTGTTGGGGCGCCATGCACTGCGAAACACTTCCGCGATCCCTGCTGTGGCAGCTGGTGTCCGTTGGACGTGTAATCCTTTTCCTACAAACAGCAACCAAATTAGAAGCTTCTTTTGAGGAATCTACATATCTTGCCGCAGGTGCGCATTGAGGACGATGTGGTGTGCGGCGCCGACGGCCCCGAGGTCATCTCCGCAGGCGTGCCGCACGACATCGCGGACATCGAGGCGCTGGTCGGCATCGACGCCCAGCCCCTGCTGGCGCCATACTGACGTGTGTCTCGAGGCTGCCAGCAGGGGCCTGATGCATGATGAGCTAGCGGCGTGACGGACACATGTCGCTGAACATACCATTTCTCGCACTGATTCTTTCCGTTGGATCAACATTCTTTGGGTGCGTTGGCTTGGCGTTTATTCGTACTCCTGAGTGAAGCAGTGTGTATTCGAGTTGCAAGTCGTGAGAGCTGGGAAGTTTGGCAGGCGATATTTAAGGTTTCGCAAAAAACTTCAGCAAAAAAGAGCGTGCCTGGTCCCTGGGCCCTGGGACGGCACAAATCGACGGAAAGCGCCTTGCCATCTCTGGGTGCCTCTGGAGGTCTGGATGGTGCACAACTGCCCATCCAGCCTTTCTTCCTGATTTGTTGCTGGTGGCTGTAGTTGTTCGGGGCCTGCAGCGGTGAATGGCCTTGGAGAATTGCAGCTACATTTCAGCTCCCCTCCGGGGTACACATCGCCGGTCGCTCGAATGCTGATAACGAGCCGCGCTGTGCCCCTGAGGCCGGTATCATGTCGCAAATCAGCCACAAAGCAGCTATCAAGACGGTGCACCACCACAGCGTCACGGCGGGGTCCTCCGTGTTTGGGCGCGCCTCGTTCCGTGCTTCAAACCAGAAACCATGGCCGAAACTCCGCGACAGAGGAGGTGTCACCAGCAGCAGGTAGTGCTGGGACACACTGTATGTACGCAACCGTTTACTCACGGTGTTGTCTGGTCGCTGAAGCCGTGCCAGAATGCACCTTTCGGACGTTGTCCTTTGGTGCAGCAGCCTTCCTTCGACTCACCATTGGTACAAGCATCGAAGTGCAAACTGTCCCCGGAACTTGTGTATGCATCTGCGCAGGGTCGCTGCGGAGCAATGTCACGAGGGCAATCCGCACATGGGCGGCTGCCTTCGGCAAGGCAGCGGCGCTGGCGGCAGCATGCGGCAGCCTGCTCGTTGCGCAGCCGCAGCCTCTCCTGGCTGAGCCCGTCATCATCAGGTGCATGCCGTGAACCACTGCAGCAATGAGCCACTGGAACTTTCAGATTCGCCTGGTCGGTAGTGTGGGGGCTGCCATGGAACATTTGCGGAACCCGCTGCTGCGCGCTAATGATGAGTTCCGCTCTGCTGCTGCAGGGTGCCGGCCAGCAACGACCCCGCAATCTTCACGGCACAGCGCACGCTGCTGGAGGCGTGGCAGATCGTCAGCGAGGCATTTGAGGACAGCAGCTTCAATGGACGCAACTGGGTGAGGACGCCTTTCTCGACGAGCTCTTCTCGCGGAGCGCCCATGATGACGATCATCGAGCATCATTCCTCAGCGCAGTTCACCTGTGATCATGATCATCGAATAGCAACTCCTTGCGCAAATCTGCACGTCTTGCAATATCTCATGGCGCAATGCGCCGGCATGCTGGATTTCTGCCGCATGCTTGAATTAGATAATATTCCAGCATGCTGGCCTTTGTGCGTCATGGCACCGGCTCGTGCCACGCACACTAACACGCTCACCGCAGACATGCGTCGTGGGCCAATGCGGGATGTTTGTTCCGTGTTGCCGGATGGCGACCTCGCGCAGGGCTGGTTGCCACCTCCGCAGCGCTACACACATCCTTCCATCAACGCAGACGTGCACCATGCGTCGACTCCGATACTTGATCAATTTCGCAGGAGGGTGACCTCGCGGATGGGCTGATGGCCACCTCGGGCGCGGCCAGCGCAGAGGAGGCGTACACGCAGGTCCAGTCAATGTTGGGCCGGCTGGGGGACCCGTACACGCGCTGGATCCCGCCGCAGGAGGCCAAGGACTTCCGCATCGGCTCGGACGGCGAGCTGCACGGCGTCGGCCTCATGATCGCGCAGGTGGGGTGCCACGGAGTGACACGAACACCCGAGGTTTCTGCACTGCGACTCACCAGCATCTGCAGGGATCGAAGAGCCAGAAACCCTAAACCCTAGGGGGACACTGGATGCCTCCAGGCTCTGTGGTGGAGTTCTGATATAGCACATTGACGAACAACAGAGACAGCTTCCACTTGGCCGCACAAGCAGCTGACGAGTGGTGTGTGTTGTTGTGCATCTCAGTCACTGTTGTTAAACCTCTATCTTGATGGTTTTGTTTGTATTTCCTCTGGCCATGCAGGACCTGGACAGCCGGCGGCTGATGGTGCTGAAGGGCAGCTCCGCCGCTGCTGTACTGGCATTGCTGGAGGGCAATACTCAGGATTTCGCAGTGAAAATTGCTGCTGAAGATGCTTCAAGACTTGGCCCAACCACAGTTTTCTTTTGGCCGTGCAGGACCCGGAGAGCCGGCGGCTGATGGTGCTGGCGTCGCTGGAGGGCAGCCCCGCCGCCCGCTGTGAAGTTCCGCAGCAATCCACAAGACTCTAGGAAATCACATTTACCTCTGACTGCGCAGGACCCGGACAGCCGGCGGCTGATGGTGCTGGCATCGCTGGAGGGCAGCCCCGCCGCCCGTGCCGGCATCCTGCCCGGCGATGAGGTGCAAACGTCATCCCACGCCCTCGCTGCTTCTACCCTGTACTGTTTCTGTGGTGCAACGCCGCGGTCATTGCGCTGCCCACCTGCAGGATCATTTGCGCAGCAACCTGCTCTCGTGTAGGCTGGCAACAGGACCTCTGCGACAATCTGTGGCCCGGCTTTGCAGATACTCCAGTTTAACGACATAACAACTTCTATAATCTGATCAAAACAGGTGGTCAGCATTGACGGCAAGGCGACGGACGGCTTCAACGGCGACCGCGCGGCGCAGCTGCTGCGTGGCAGCGTCGGCACAAACGTGACAGTGCGCTTGTCGCGGCGCTCGGCTCAGGTGCCCGGCGTCGCCGGCCGCCCGGAGCAGCCGCCAAAGGTGACACAATCTGCAGCATCTAATACCTGATGATGCTTCACACGTTCGAAATAGGCATGGCATGAAAGCCTCGGTTGTGGCGTCGCCGGCCGCCCCGAGCAGCCGCCAAAGTTGACTTCACGCGAGGCAGCGGCGCCATAAGCTGCATCTGGCAGCCAGCAATCAAGCTTCCCACATTCAAAATGCTGGCAGCACTGCGGCCTCGTGCGCGGCGTTGGCGGCTGCCCGGAACAGCCGCCAAAAGGTGACGAGCCCGCGGCGCCGCCCCGCTATTCATACCGCATGACGCCAAGACCTTGCATGCCTGCAGTCGTGTCATCATGTCCACGCAACCACCGCCGTGATCCACTCCACGCTCGAGCGCTACCACCTCTTCCAACAGATATTTATTGACGTGCGCTCATTTCAATTCTGAATCCGTTCTGTCATGCCGCAGGTCCAGCTGATGAAGGCCAACGCGCAGCGGGAGCGGCTCGAGGTGAATGTGGCGATCCCCTCTGTGACATACATACAATCATTCCAATTGACATTATGTTTGCGCAGATCCAGCTGGTAAAGGTGAACCTGCGGCGGGAGCGGCTGGAGGTGAATCCGGTGTTCTCCACCGCCTTCACGCACCCGGGGCCCGGCCCGCGCGCCCGGCCGACCACCACCGGCTACATCCGTCTGGTCAACTTCAACATGCACGCCGCCGAGGACATACAGAAGGCCATCCGAAACCTGAAGGTGCGCCTTTTCTTGGCTTGTTGGCCAACCTGAAGGTGCTTGACCTGGTCGGCTCAACTCAGCGTCTGTAGCAGGCGCTGAGGTCCTTGTCAATTTCAGCCGTGCAATTGAGTGCCACAACGAGAAGTGCATCTGTGTCAAATATCGGCCTACCGCTCACACCAAAGACCTCATGCCTCTGATGCTGACGAAGCCGGTTTCTCGGCTCGTCAATCAGACATTGATCAAATTCAAACGTGGCTCAAACTCAATTTGTTCTTTCTCATGCCCCGCAGGCGCAGGGCGCCAGCAGTTACATCCTGGACCTGAGGCAAAACCCTGGCGGCCTGGTGCGCGCGGGCGTCGATGTCGCCCGCCTGTTCCTGGACGCGCCCGCCCCCGTGAGCGCGCCTTCCTTACATCATTGTTTACTATCGACTACACACTGTCAAGAATTCATTGGCAAGCCACGCGGCGCCCCACGTAGCACCTGCTGTATGTGCACGTAGACTTCATCTGTTTGAACAGTCTGCTTGGACGGTCGCACACAGCCCAACTGTCAAGTATGTTGTGCATGGTGCTCACAACAGAACTTTGACAGCCCTGCCAGTCGTGGCAACCCTTCAAATGCTTCCAATGCTGTTAGCGCTTCCAATGCTACTAGTGCCGTCACCACCGCAGGTGTTCAATGTCATCGGCCGAACGCCGGCAGCGCTGCCTGACAGCGAAAGGGCTGCGGCGGCGGGCGCGCCCGCCAAAGCCATCATGCAGAAGGTGCTCCTGGCTTCGCCTGGGTCTCTGGCTGCCACCTGGTTGTGTGGTGCCTCTGATTTCCCCCGCCTAGTGCGCACACTCTACTGCTGACTTGTACCTGATGTCAACAGCGAAGGTTTAGTCACTGTATCGACTCCACCCCTCACAACCGCAACGCAGGTGGTGCTGGCCAGCAGCCACGCCGTGACCAGGCAGCCGTCGGCGCTGCTGGTGGACGGGCGATCGGCGTCGGCGTTACAGATCCCCCGAAACCAAATTTCACCTAAATATTATGCAAATATTATGCATATGATGGAGGTGGTGTTGGCCAGCAGCTGCGCCGTAACCAAGCAGCCGCTGGCGCTGCTGGTGGATGGGCAGTCGGCGTCGGCTTCCGAGATTCCTTAACAAGCAGATTCTGCTTGGGAAATCTTGCTTATTGATGCAGATGGTGCTGGCCAGCACATGCGCCGTGACCAGGCAGCCGTTGGCACTGCTGGTGGATGGGCAGTCGGCTGCGGCACAGGAGATCCCCCAAAACGCTTTTCAGCCACAATTATTTGTTTGTCTTGACTCAGGTGGTGCTGGCCAGCAGCCGCGCCGTCACAAAGCAGCCGCTGGCGCTGCTGGTGGACGGGCAGTCGGCGTCGGCGTCCGAGATCCTGGCGGGCGCGCTGCGAGACAACGGCCACCGCGCGGTGCTCATTGGCGACCACAAAACCTACGGCAAGGGCAAGGTGCGCGCGCTGGAAGCCTCGTGTCTTGGGTCTACGGTTTGAAAGAAGAACGATCTCTGTTATTGACGAGCCTGCGCGACAATGGTCGCCGTGCGGTGCTCCTCGGCGACCACAAGACGTACAGCAAGGGCAAGGTGTGCGCGTCTGCTTTGCGCGGGTTTGTTTCCCGAAATGTCGACGAAATCTCTGTGAAGGATGCCTGCGCGACAACGGCCACCGCACGGTGTTCATTTGCGACCACGGCAAGACCTGCAGCAAGGGCACGGTGCGGTGCATGCTCTGCGCTGCTGACTTCACAATTTACAACGAGTGATCGTCTGCCCAAATGAGCTTTCAAAAGCGGCCATTGTCTTGTGTGCTTTCACCCTGCTCGAGAGCCGCGCTGCAAGCGTCGCAAACAAGCGGAGCTGATCAAGCACCGCCGGCCGTGTCGCAGATCCAGAATGTGTTCGAGCTGGCAGACGGCTCGGCGCTCTTCGTCACTGTGGCGCGCTACAAGACGCCCGCCCTCGTCGACATCGACAAGGTGCTTGACGCTACTCGTTGTGTTCCCCTGCAATCGCCCAGGAAATGCGTGAGTATCATCACAGTTGCGCGCCGCGAGACGCCCGCACTGGTGGACACTGGCAAGGTGTGGCACAAAGTGCTCCCTCCTGAAAGTTTACACGCCTGTCGGAATGGATGTTTCTGTTCTTCCTCGATATTCAGAGGCACATAGGGCTCATGTGCCAGAGGCACATCACACACGACATGCAAGATTTCGGTGACACGCCTGCCGCCCGGCAGGTGGGCACCGCGCCGGACATGCGCCACATTCAGAGGCACATGAGGCACACACTCGACAGGCGCATTCACCCGTTCAGCACACCTCCAGCGAGACTTTTAAACGATCGGCCAATCTGAAACCTCTATCAAACCGGCTCAGGTGGGCATTGAACCGGATCTGCGCTGCCAAGCGCTGGACGCGCCGCCGCTGCTGGACCGCCCGCTGAAGTTCGCCGGCCGGGAGCTGCCGCCAGGTGCGAAGCTTGTGCCACTCACCCTGAGCGCTGCTGCTCCGTGGCAGCAGCAACATGCTTGCAGAGCGCAGATAGCGATGAGTGCAGCCTGCAAGGCCATGGCTGCCAGTAGTGCCTGCGGAGGTGCAAGCTGCTGAGCGGAATGTAGCGGATCGAACAGCAGTTCCAAGGCAAGATGCTGCTCTATTTCCTGCATTGCCGGCTTTCCTTCGAGCTGCCTGACGGCCACTCGTAAGTACACACGCTGCAGGGCTACCTTTGTAGTTTATAGCTCGCCCGCTCTTCAGGACTACGATGGGGCTGGCGATGCAGCTGCGCACAGCCGAGACGCTGTAGGACGACGCCTGCGTGCGTGCTGGTTTTGTAGGTCGAGCTGCCTGCAACTCGTCTGCATTTCTGTGCTGCAGGGCTGCCGATGGGGCTGGCGATGCAGCTGCGCACAGCCGAGACGCTGCAGGACGACGCCTGCGTTCTGACTGCGGAGCGCTATCTGGACAGCATCGCCTCAAAGTGACGCCCCAAAAGTGAGACGCCTCGAAATGAGACGCCTCAGAGTCGCCTCAAGTCAGAGAGTTCTCAATGTGGGACGCCTCAAAGCGATGAATTGAATGGGCTCCCACAGCCTCGGGGCTTGTGTGCCCCTCGAGGCTCGCGTTCGTAGAGGGCGCCTGGCGTTTGTCGAGGCATTCATCTGGCGGCTGGCGTTCGGCCAGAGAACCATTGTGGAGAAGAGGTTGAGTTGTAGAAAGAGGTTGTACATTGAGTAGCGCTGGCTGCGCATGACCAACCCCGTCTGAACCCGGTTGGTCATGCTACAGAGTCTCTTATGTTCACTTGAAACATCATTCTTGCGTGGGCGGGCCTATGATGCCGCTGTTCATTTGTGAATGAGACGCCCGCCGCTGGATTGCACCAAGTGGTGATGCAGCTTTGCCAGCGGCTGGGATCTCTGCCTGTACGACTCGTGTTGGTTATGTGTGCTGTAATGTACCTTGCATGTTGGTGATGTTAGTGTACAGTATTGGTGATTCGAGTGCAGATGCGAATTGACCGCTCCGCATGTAGTGACGGTCTGTCAGTAGCTGTCGACTGTGTTGAATCAATGTGAAATTGGCCTTGCATCACGTTTTGAAGTGATCATCCAGGACACCTGATGCTCTTGTTTGTCTGTCTCGACACACGCCGCCTCGGCTGCCCGCGAATGGCTATCACATGCATCACCCATCACGAGAGGGGCAGCTAGCGACCTCCGTGACAGGATTGCACTGACTCATATCAAGCCAGCTGTAATCCTCCTGTGCCAGCACGCCATGCCTTCAGCATGTAGCTGCCAAGCACCGCTGCCCGCTCCACTGCGGCATTTGTGGTTCGTTTCTACTGATTGGGGCACCAGGTCAGTCCCTCTTTCTTCTCCCAAACTTGTTGCTGAGACATTAGTCGGCTCTTCGACACCCTGGCCAAACCTTTCTGAGTGCATTTCGCCTGGCCCGCATGGTGGTTGCGTTTCCGCATGAACACTGGTTGGCTGGGGTGGAGTCTCGGAGCTTGCCATGTCAGCATCCAGGTCAGATTCACGTCTGACACGCCTATTGCCCAAGTTGCAGTCTCTGTAGTTTTAGGCTCAACTTGCATGAGTCTCTCGAATACTCTCTTTGGTTGCCGGCCAATGCACTGCGGCAGGCTGAGCGCATGCACTGACACTTTTCCGGGCTGACCCTGCGTTGACCAAGCCGCTTGTGGTCGACTCGTATCGGGTCCCCGCACCATGGGAAAGACCAGGTCTTCTACCAAGCCCGATGGCCTTCTCGTGCCGACCGAGCTGCCGCTCCTGGCACTGGAGGCGCAGGTCAGTTGACCAGAGTTGAAAACTCGACGCAATTGGTCGACACCACTGGACACACGTCGATGCTGAAGCCGCTGGTTTGGCTCGCAGGTGCTTCTGCCGACTGCCTACGCGCGCATCTCGGTGTCCGCCAAGTCGGACCGCAGGTGGGCTGGCGGAACACGCAGTGCAAGTGCGCAGAACATGCATGCTTAAAAAAAGTCGGTAGATAGTTCTGCATATCACACTGACGACTGAATTGCATGGCGATGCAGCATGGCGCTCATCTCGCACCTACTGCAGCAGCGGGGCAGGAACGTGCTCATCGCTGTTGTGCCGCTGCTGCCGGCGGACGCAAGCGCCCACAAGGCGCTGCCGGGCAAGGCAGCGGACCGCAAGCACTCCCGCGGGCAGCACGGCTCGCACTCGGACGCCAAGCAGCGAGACGACGTGGACCTCGGCAGGCTGCACACACTTGGCACTGCCGCTCGCGTGCTGCAGCTCACCCGCTCAGCGCAGGTGAGGAAAACATGCGGCCGGTCACGAGCATTGGGAGACGACATCACTTCGCAAGCTGGAGGCAGCTGGGCAGACAGCAGTTAAGCCGTTCACGGCACGCTTCTCTAACTAGAACCCAGTGGCACTCCCTAAGGATGCTGCGGCAGCGCATGGACGCCACGTCTACGACGACCGTAGACTTCCGCCACCGCCACCTTGACAACATGGGATGTGTTGCCACGCGCAGAGCGGAAACTGGGTGCTGGTGCTAGAGGGCTGCTGCCGCCTGCGCGTGGACGCCACCAGCGGCGAGCGCGAGTACTACTCGGCCACCCTGCAGCAGCTGGAACTCTTCCCTGCGTCCGACCCTAGGTGGCTGCTCCGTCAACTCATCTGATGCCGCAGCATGCAGTGTCGGGACTGCCGGTGCCCTGTGAATGCATGGCGACCAGCAAAGGAACGATCCACACACGCTGCGTGGCGTCGGGAGAGGCTATCTTGTAAAACACATGCTGCACAATGGAGCTGGGAGCAACGACAGTTATATATCTTGAGGGCTGGGTTGATCCTGAATCATGACTAACCCGCAGGCACGAGGGCGAGGAACTGGGGGAGGAGGCGGCGGAGACACTGGCGCAGCTGCGCCGTGCGGCACGGCAGCTGCTGGGCATGGTGTCGCTGACCACCGGTGCAGCCGCCGCCGCGCGCCTGGCAGACGTGAGTCACGGATGCTTGCTGAGTGCATGGAAGAGGGCGTGACAATCTTCCGCCTGCATCACCAGACGAAAGTTGATGCGTCTTGGACAGGACGGCGTCCTGCTCTTGGTATTCGGCAGACCATGCAGCTCGTTGGACATCTTATTCATGTTGTTCCTTTTCCGATTCTTTTTCCGATTTTTGACAGGTGCTGGAATCGTCGCCGCCGGGCAAGTGCGCAGACCTGCTGGCGGCAGTGCTGACGCCGCCGCCGGCAGCGCGCATGGCAGTGCTGGATGCTGCGGACATTGGCGCCCGCCTGCAGATCGTGCTGGCCCTCGTCAAGGTGCCCTGAAGCTATGTAAAGCCATGGCAATCACGTGTTTTGTTGTCTGGAGTGCACACTGCGCCATCTGGAGCGCCCGCTGCGCCATGCCCTGTAAGCTGTCCGCAAGCCAACAGCGTCCACGCCAGCCACCGCGGGTGCCCCACACGTGCCTGCTGAGCTTTGACCATGCCTTCCGCCGCAGAACGCGCTGATGGCGGCGGGGCAGGCGGCGGGGCATGCTCGGGAAAGCGCCTTTGTCGTCTACCTCATTTGCCACTCAGCTCGTTCTATGCGCCGCAGGTTTTAGACCCTTCCACCTTCCACCTTCTAGGCAACGTCCAAGACCCTTCATGCCCCCTTGCGCTGCAGGACGCGCTGAAGGCGGCGGGGCAGGTGGTTGGCGCGCTGGGGGACAGCGCCACTGTTCTCAGCGGCGCCGGCGGCGACGACCGCGTGTCCGCGGCCGCCCGCATCGCCGCTCTGCGCCGCCTGCAAGCCGCCCAGAAGGGCCTGCCGGGTGCGCGGAAAGATGCATGTTTCCTACAAAAGGCCTCGTTCTTGTCGCCGCCAAGCCGCCTGCGGCACGGCCAAGGGGTGTAACCAGCGTCGTAGGACACGCCGCTGGGGCATGTCCTCGCAGTTTGTGGAGTAGCCCGAGATGCCTCCAGCAAGGTTGAGCACTGTGCCTTGGGTGAGGAAGGTGTTGCTGGTGATACCAGCAGCAATCTTGACAGTCTGCTGGAGAAAACCTGACAAACGCTTGCTGCCGCAGGCGGCTCGTTCTTCTCGGGCGGCCGCCCGCGGCGGCGCAGCGGCAGCGGCGATGGCGGCGAGGAGGAGGACGAGCTTGCTGAGCTGGCGCAGCGCATTGAAAACGCCGCGATGCCGCCCGATGTGCACAAGGTGCGTTGACTACCTAAAACCCCGCCATAATATGGGAAACAAGCGCCATGCCATTGGAAACGCCGCCATGCCGCCCGACGTGCACAAGGTGCGGAGGCGGCGGCAATGGCAATGCCGAGCTGGCAGCTTTTGTGGATCCCTCAACATCGAGCAAGCAGAGTTACTATGAATCATGAGCCACGCCGCCCGACGTGCTCGAGGTACCTAAATGTTGTCGATTTTGAGCTGCACACTGTCCCATTGTGCTGGCATGAAGACCAGATGTTGAAGTTTTGGCAGCGGAGCTGATGCTTGCAAAGGATCACGCCCTCTCCAACGTTGTAAGCTGTCTTCTGATGCGTGCAGATGGCCATGCGGGAGCTCAAGCGGCTGCAGCGCTCGAGCGAGCAGCACCCAGGTGATCTGCCGGCCTGGTCCGCCGCACTCTGCGCCTAGGATATAATAATATATTATCATTAATACATTTTCCTTAATCATATAAAGTGTGACGTAAACTGCGACCTACGGCTGCTGCCGGAACCACGCTCTGGTGCTCAGCCCAATGGTTGCTTCGACGGTGCTGCAAGCCGTGCGTGAGCCTGCGAGCACATAAGTAAGCAAGTCGCCAGGCTGCGAAATTGACAAACGTCTCCATCAAGCTTACCGTCTGCCACAGGCCATGCCATATCGCGCACGTACCTGGAGACACTCGCGGACCTTCCCTGGAATGCCTTTGCCGCCCGGCCGGCGGCATTCGCCGCTGCTCAGGCTGCGGCGCCCCAGGCGGCAGCGGCAACCCGCGCGGAAGCCCAGCCCAGCCAGCCGGAGCCGGCAGCAGAGAGCGACGCGCAGCAGCCGGATGCAGACGGCGCCGTCGGAGGGACCGGTCCGAGCGACGGCGCCGAGGCGGTTTCTGCGGCCGCCCCTGAACACAAAGGTGCGGCAGCCGCCGCCCTGCCATCGCGATGCTGCGAACTGCCGGGTCGTCAGGGACTTGTCTGCATTCACGGTGATCATTGCCCGGGGTTGCAAAGCCATTGATCTATGGGCGGCTGTGAGAACACTGTCCGAGTTGCATGCTGCAGAGCTGCGCCTGGCAGAGGCGCGCGCCTTGCTGGACAGATGGACCACATTCGTTACCTGACTTCATGTGGCACAACATTGTTCGGCATGCCGCTATCTGCCGCAACCTGCAGAGCTGTCTCTGGCGGAGGCGCGCGCATTGCTGGACGAGCACCACCATGGGCTGGACAAGGTGAAGACGCGCATCGTGCAGTACCTGGCGGTGCGGCGGCTGCGGGGACCCGAGGCGCGCGCCCCCATCCTCGCCTTCGTGGGCCCCCCCGGCGTCGGCAAGACCAGCCTCGCGCGCTCCGTCGCCGGTGCGCCCACAATTGGGACAAAACACCGGACCGACACTCAGCCTTGGCGGCCGAGCATCTTGGTTGCCTCAAACCTGCCTGCGCTGTTTCGAAGTTCTGCTGCACTTCCTTTTCAGTTGAGCCAGGAGCCTCAGATGTTCTATTGCGACGCCATCTGATCCCACCTGATTGCTGCGTCTGTGCATCGCCACTGGTTGATGAAACACTGCAAGATTCGGCGGTGCTGCAGCGGCGCTCAAGCCGCCCTTCCAGCAATCCAGATTGGGTCATGGCGGTTGTGCGCACAATCAATCACGCGATTGTTTTGGCGGTGCTGCAGCGGCGCTGGGGCGGCCGCTGATGCGCATCAGCCTGGGCGGCGTGCGCGACGAGGCGGAAGTGCGCGGCCACCGCCGCACCTACATCGGCGCCATGCCCGGCCGCGTCATTCAGGTAAAGTTCTTTACCTGAACTTTCAGTTGCGTGTGCATGTGTGCTCTTGCAATCCTGGCGTCAGCTGCATGACCACCGCCGCACCTACATCGGCGCCATGCCCGGCCGCGGGGCCCTGGTGCGCTGCATGAACCATGGTCACTCTGTGGCAGCACTTTGCTGGGCACAATCAGTGAGCACAAGCTGTGGGCACGAGGTGTGCTTTTCCATGGCGCCAGACAAGGCGCAGCCAATACTTGTTTGTGGCGTGCGGGCTGGGGCTGCGGAGCTTGACCGGTGGGTGTGTGAGTTGGGCAGGCGGTGAAGCGCGCAGGCGTACGGGACGGGCTGCTGCTGCTGGACGAGGTGGACAAGATGGGCCGCGATGCCCGCGGCGACCCCGCCGCAGCCCTCCTGGAGGCGCGCCAAGCTTCCTTGCATGCCTTTGTTTGGTTACTGCCGCGAAATCAGCATGATGCAGCGCCAGCGGCACCCCCGCCGCGCTCTCCTGGAGGTTTGTTGGTGTTTCGGATGTGCACCCTCTTTTGCAATGCCATGTTGACGTCTTGTTGCCCATCCTTAGACACGTGTTGCCTCCCACTGCTGTAGCCAAGAGCTGGCATGAAGAGCGGAAGATCTAATCAATGTACAGACAGCGTCCGAAGTCATGGCTCGAGCCTTCCTCTCCTTGTGTGACAGGTGCTGGACCCAGAGCAGAACGCCGCATTTGTGGACACCTACCTGGGCGTGCCCTTCGACCTGTCTAAGGTGCGGGCGCCTCCTACACGCATATTGGTAAATGCCTTCGCTGTGCCTGAGGCTGGTTCAGGACGCCCCATGTGGTGTTTCTAGCGAAGGGCAACTGACGGAGCGTCAAGGAGCCCATTCGCTGTCCAGGAGCGCACGCTGTGTGTCCTCCTCAGAGAGCAATAGTGGGGAAGGAAAGGCCATGCACAATGACATTCAGCTGCTGTTCTGACCTCAAGTCCAAGTCGCCATGCCACGATCCATCAACCCAGATATTTCGCAGCTACTCGTGTTACCGAGCGCCATGCAAGAGCTGTGCAGCAGTCGTTCACGCAAGATGAAGATCTAGCAAGCTGTTGTTGTATCGGGTGGTGCTGCTGGCGACAGGCAACCAGCTCAGCGCCATCTCGGTGCCGCTGCTGGGACCGTGCAGAAAAACGAATGATGTACCCCCATGGATGTGTGTCATGTCGTGTCAGGTGGTGTTCCTGGTGACGGGCAACCAGCTGACCGCCATCCCGCCCTTGCTATTGCACCGTACTATAATCACTATAATTTGGTTCGACAGAATGTATTGATGGACAATTTCATTTCGGTTCAGGTGGTGTTCCTGGCGACGGGCAATCAGCTGAGCGCCATTCCGGCGCCGCTGCTGGACCGGCTGGAAGTCATCCACCTGTCCGGCTACACCCTCGACGAGAAGGCACGTACAACATCTTGGCGAGGGTTGTGCTTGCGTTCTGCATGTCTCAAGGGCTGAAGCTGTGCGAGTTCGAGCATTGCCGCTGCACTGAGGCGTCTCTGACCTCAAGTTGCGGGTACGCGCAAAAAGCCTACAGGCAGCAGAGCCGCACAAACACAAGTCAGCTGCCCCTCGCTGTTCTCTCCTCCTGGAGCGACTCGCAAGCAGTCGTATCTGCGGAATAATGCAAATGAATCAAATACAAGATTGATGTGGCAAGCATGCCGGCTGCCGCAGGTGCACATCGCGGACAAGCACCTCATCCCCAGCCTGCTGGAGGAGCACGGGCTGACGCCGCAGCAGCTGCGCTTCCCGCCGTCTGCGCTGGAGACTGTGGCATGCAGCTACACGCGCGAGGCCGGCGTGCGATCGCTCTCCAGGCACGCCTTGTCAATTTCAGCTTTCTTCACAATGCCGGTCTGTGCCTGCAGCGAGCCTGTTGACGTCATCGTGGAACGCCATTCTCATGCTTGGTACGTACATGCTCCAGACCCGGGTTCGCTCTGATGCATGCGCGTGGCGAGCTCCCTTCTCGCGCAGGGCGCTCGCCTCAATCTGCCGCCACGTGGCCGTCAATGTGGTGGAGGCGGCGGACGGCGCTGCCGGCGGCGGCGCCGCGCCGCAGCCGCCGGCCGCCGAGGCGGGCCCCGCAGAAAACTACGAAATGCCGCAGCAGCACGCCTTACCCCGAGCGGAGGCCCGCGGCTTTGCTCATGCGGTGTCCCGAGGGCAGTGTTCAGCGGCCGGTCCGGCGCCGACCGCTGCAGGCAGCACTGGCGGCGGCCGCGGCGTGAGGATGCAGGTGGATACAGCGTCGCAGCTGCTAACCACGAGTGCGCACGGCAGCGCATTCGCTGGTGTCACCGAGCAGGTGAGCCGCTGCGATGCCTCTTGCAACGGACGTGTGCAATATCAAAAAAGTCGTGACGTATGTACTAACGTCAGGTGTGGTACCGATGATCGCCCTTTCAACATTTAGCAACAGCCACATGCTTGCAATGCACCTCCTGCCCTTCAGCCTTGAACACGGAACAGACATTGTTGAGACAGAATATGACATGTTTTCGTGCAGGTGGTAGTCGACGATGCGCTCATTGAGGAGGTGCTGGGGCCCCGCCACTTTGGCGAGAACGACGCGGCACAGCGCATCGCCGGCGCCGGCAGCGCCGCGGGCCTCGTCTGGACCGAGGCGGGCGGCCAGGTGACGGCTCAACGCTTGAAACAAAGCATGTGAAGCAATGGGCTGCTGTGGTGCACCGTCAACTGCATCCCCTCACAGCCTGTTTGACGCGCAGTAACTGCCCGAGAGCTGCTGTCCCTTTGCCATTGCCGTCCGCCCGAATGTGGTGTAACCTGATCCACAGGTGCAGTATGTGGAGTGCATTGCCACGGGGCGCGGCGCCGCCGGCCGGCCTGGCAGCCTCACCCTCACCGGCCAGGTGCTGCCTGCATCCTTGCCCAATGCTTTGCCCTGTCTGCGAGGTTCACCTCATACGCGGAGGGCGCCTGTGCCACCGTCAACCAACTTCGGCTCCTTTCCTGGCTGATGCTTGGAGGTGTGCCGACCCGTGTGCTTCACTGGACCTCCCATGCGGCGTCCTGTCAAAACCTTTCTGCTCAAGTCTCACTTGAGTTTCAAACCGCATGCACCTCTGCGCATTTGCCTGCAGATGGGGGAGGTGCTGGAGGAGTCGGCACGCATCGCGCTGTCCTGGATCCGCGCGCACGCGGGCCAGCTGCCGCTGCTGCCGGCCGACGCCTGCGGCGAGCCGCATCCATCAGAGGCGGCTCTTGGCGCCGGCGACGGGCCGGGGGCCGGCGCGGAGGTCATGCGCGCAGCGGGGGCGCCGTCGGCGCCGGGCGCCGCCGGCCCCACCTGCTGGGATGTGCATGTGCACCTGCCTGCTGGCGCCGTGCCCAAGGTAGCCTGCGCCAGATGTTGATCGAACCGAAACAGATCTTCGGCAGCAAGAAGCCGATGTCCTACTTGCAAAAATCGGTCGCCAATGGTGTGGCAGCCAGCTACAGCCAGAACGGCATTGTGTCAGCGCCAAGTGAAATGTCGCCCACCCTGTTTGATGAAAAGTACTCCGAGCTGCTCAGGTACTAAAGGTGTTCAAACCGCTGTAATACCCCGCTGTCACGCAGGGTGGCCCTCGGCGGGCGTGATGCTGGCAACGCCTCCCCATGATCCTCATGTCACCTCATGCCACCTCATGTCAACATCGATTTGATTACGCGCAGGACGGCCCCTCGGCGGGCGTGACTCTGGCGACGGCGCTTGCGAGCCTGTACACAGGGCGACCGGCGCGTGCCGACACCGCGATGACGGGGGAGCTCACGCTTCGCGGCCTGGTGCTTCCTGTGGGGGGCGTCAAGGACAAGCTGCTCGCTGCTCACCAAGCTGGTGCGTCTGAAATCATCTTCTTTCTGAAATTATCACTTCGCATCTTTATGGTGCTGACGGAAGGTTGTCTGGAAGTTGCCTCTGGGTGGCTGTTTGCCGCGCACCAGGCCGGTGGGCGCACAAACGGATCCCACTGCAGGCTCGCTGCGGGGCTTTTGCGGGGCCTGGCACCTGCTATCATTACCCGCGGCTTGTTCGCCAAAGGGTCCTGCCTGATGCCGCCCCACGGCGGCGCAGATAGTGCATTCGGCAAGGTGTCGACAAGGGAATGTCATGAGCTTCTGTGGGTGCGGCGGCCTAATGGCCCCGCCCCTCCAGGCGGCTGGCCGACTTCTCTCTGGCCACCCGCTCTACAGACCAGAAGCCACAGCGACAGCGCCCAACAAGGCGTGCAGGCGAAAGCGACAGCCTGTGCGTAAAGGCTGGCCCGACAACTCGCACCCCCATTCCAGCACTAGTCATACGTCAGAGTCACGCCAAACTTCCCAATCTGCCACAGGACCATTTTCAGCCCAACTCTGACAAGGAAACGGCTGCGAGTCTTGTATACAACAGTGGTAGCGATCCACTGTTTGCCAAATGTGCACAGGCATGACCCGGGTGATCATCCCGGCGCGCAATGTGCGGGACGTCAAGGCGGACCTGCCGGCGGCGGTGCGCGACGCCCTGGAGATCATTCCCGCAGAGCGCCTCGAGCAGGTAAGGATTTTAAATCGCCCAAGTTTCGGTGCTTGCGTTTCGTTCTGATTCTAGTGATAGGTGAACTGTGAACACCTACAGCTTGGCTCCTATATGCATCTGGAATAATGACACGTGAGCAGTGACAGTGCCCTCCCCTGGCGTCTGCATGCACATCGTTTCCATGTTGCCAGGGCTCTGATGATCGTCGTGTCATTGTGCAGGTGCTGGCAAATGCTTTCGACCCGCCGCTGGTGCTGCAGCCCTGGGCCAAGCTGTGATATGGATGGCATGGTGGCTGCTGTGCAGCACATGCAGAATTACCTGTGAACGCGCACAACAAGGTTGTACGCCTGGATGCGTTCGGCGCTGAGGATTGCATGCTGACAACTGCAAAAGCGCTCAAACACTGCAGCATTATCGATAGGATTCTAGGAAGTTGAGGTAGGGAACAGGTGTGCAGAACATGGGTGCTTCATTTGAAATGGTCGGGTTGTGTTGCCAAGTGACTTCCACAGGCTTTTCGAAACCGCAGCATTGTGCAGCCGCTTATATGATGCGCGGCTAGTTCAACGTGTAATACTCCCACAGCAATCACTCAACCAGTGCACGGACCAACTTGCACACAGCTGGCCTGCCGCAACAACTGAGCATCATGTCGTGCATTCGTCTCTGGCCCCTGGCCACGGCTCCACTGCCCACCGGGCGCCGCCTCATGCACTCGGCACCTCCCCATCCGCCTCACTTCCTGTAGCTGCCTGGCGCCAGGACCTTGCGGCCCTTGGTGCGGCGGTTTTTGAGCACGTGGCGGCCGCCGGGCGTGAGCCGCCGGGTGCGGAAGCCTGACGTCCGCGTGCGCGCCCTGCCGTAAATGGAACAAGCACTGAGCATACGCCGCAAGACAGCCAGGAGAGAGCTTGGGTATTCCATCAGCACTGCAGACCGCGCCGTTCAGACTGGCCTTGGCGGCTCTGAGAAAATCGAGGGGAGTGTGATGCGTCACTGGCAATCTTCACAAGCGTTGGCGCCCCAAACTCTGCTGTGCAGTCTAAAGAGATGGGGCAGATGTGGAACATGAGCCTACGTCTACAGGCTTTTGCATGCAGGTCATGCATGCTCCCATCTCACCTGCGCGTGCCGCCCTTTGTGTTACCGATGGAGTTGCCGCCCTTGGCAACAATGGTCGCGCCTCGCCGGCTGGGCGGCGCGATCGCCAGGCTGGGCCTGAGGCTGGTGCTGAGGCGCATGCCTGCACAGAGGCGCGCACGCATGGCCGGAAGCTCGTCTTGCTGTTGTCCAACGCAAGTCACGCACCACTGAGCCATTGCTGCGCTCAAGTCTGCTTGGGTGCCTCCGATCGCAGCATGCGCCACGACGGCCTGCATGACTTGAGTGCTTGCCGGTTTCCGTCAGCGATGTTCTTGCTGAGATCAGTCTGGACCGGTTGCAAGGCCAACGAGCGAAGACACCAGTCCTTGCTGGCTCCCAGCAAACCCACCTCCGAAGGACGAGCACAGGCTCTGCAGGCTGCATGCTGGCCGCAGGAACGAGGTCTGTAGGGCAGCTGGCCGGGCGGCGCTGCATCTGAGCGGCCGGGCCGCTGCTGTCGTCACCATCCGGCGGCAGCACAGCAACCCCAAAGTCACCATTCTGGCAGGTTGTCGCTGTCCCGCACGCTCACACCAGCCGCACAGGGGTTACCAAGCAACTGCAAACGTGCCAACTCTGTCTGTGCAGCGGTCCAGCGCAGCAGGGCGCGATAAGCGTCACGTGCGGCAGGGCAGCGGGAAATGGTTTGAGCTGTAATCCCCCGCAGAATTCACAAGCCGGCAAAACGGTTTCGGGCTGCTCAAACGCGCGTCGAAGAGGTTGCTGACCGCTGCGAGATGCTCCGCGTTATTGCCAGCTCCGCCCAGTGCACCGCGCTTGCAGGTGAGGCGCGCCAAGCGTGTTGCAGTTCACAAGCTCCGGAACGATAAGTGGACGCTGCTGGCGCTCAGATCGTCATGTTCTTGAGCCTCCAAGCATGCGAGAGCCCTATGTGTGATAGACAAGCCTCACTGCATCCGACCTGACCCTGGGTCATGGTTGCAGGCGTCGAAACTCGGGCGACTGCTGCAGCAGGCCGCCTGCAGGTCAACCGGCTCCTTTCTGCCACACATCCTCAGGTACGCGGTGCCGAATCTTACAGAAAGCAGGTAAGCAGACGCCCTACGTCCCGCGCCAACATGCGTGTTCGCTGCGCAGAGCACGCCCCTCTGCCGGCCGCCGTTCCATCGCTGCGGCCGCGCCGGCATCGCCACCAAGGGCATCGAGCACGAAGGGGTGGGTCTGTGATGAGCCAGGCACAGCCGCACATTCATGTATTGCATTCGATCATTCAAATACTCTTGCTGCAACCCTGGCTCTGTCGGCTCCCTGAGCCTACCCTGCGGCGCCGACCGCCGGCCGACTTGAGAACGGCGTGGCGCAGGACTTTGGTGCGCGGGACCCGTATGTTGGAGAGATCGCCACCTCCTTCGCAGACAGGCCGCTGGGCCACTCCGACACGGACCATTTGAGACGGTGAGGGGGTTTGATATCGCAATTTTGCTCAGTAGAGGCATGCTTTGCGCGCCAGCATATGCAGGTGCGCTGCGCAGCGGCGCAGCAGCACGCATCACCCAAGCACGGTACATCTGACACGTGGCAGCACACTGTTCACAGACTGCGTTCTGGTAGGGTTTCCTGCAGGGGATGCCATCAAACCTCCTGCATGCGGAAATGATTAGTCTCAATTTATCTTTGCCGCGCGCCCGCAGGCCGCCGCAGGGCATGGAGAACTTCGTGGGGCTGAAGGCGAAGCACTGCGCGCCGTGCGAGGGCGGCAACGTGCCCAAGCTGTCGGACGTGGACGTGGAGCGGCTGCGCAACCAGGCACAACCCTATTGGCAAAACTCGCTAACCATGCAGCTTCTTCTTTGTTATGTTGTGTGTTGGTGTCCGTGCAGCTTCGTTTTGAGCATGGTCATTTTCTTGGTGGCGCCCGACGGAGCCGCGCCACAGGTCAGTAGGCCTGTCCGAATGAATTTCTTCCGTCCTACCAGGTTGGCTGGAAGGTGGTCACCACCGCCGCGGGACAGCAGGCCATTCGGCACGAGTGGAAGGTGAGGCTAGGAACGCATGCGTGCAGCACAGCGCCTTCTGCCGGCATGGGACACTACAGAGTTGGATGTGCAGTCTGATTCTGACTGCCACTGTCAGAAGATGGCGCGGAGTGGAAGCTTACTAGAATGTGAGCTGTGGCGTGTGAGCCGCATATAGACGTTCTCATGCAAGTTCATCTTAGCTCACTTCAGAAGCAGCCATTAGCTGCTGCATATTGGAGCATATCGCTAATCAGCCTGAGTGAGGCTGGAACAGTGTGATATCTCTCTCTCTCTCTTGGAGGACGCTTCTGACGGCTCCTGCAGCACGTACATCTGCTTCCCTGATTTCATGCTCCCATCTGCCCTGGGAGCAGGTGCGGAACTTCAAGGCGGCGATCGAGATGTTCGGCCGCGTGGCAGACATCGCGGAGGCGGAGGGGCACCACCCCGACCTGCACCTGGTCGGCTACAACAGCGTGTCCATCGAGCTCACCACACATGCCGTCGGTAACGATTTCTCTGAGTGTTTGCCGGCCTGTTCTGGAGTTTTGCTTGTGAAGTCAAGTGCAGGAGCAACGACGGCGGGACCACTGGTAGCAATGGAGGGCAGGCAGTGACTGCCTGCAAAGTTTGTGCACGGTGTCGTGCCAGGCCCACAGCCAGAGAATTAGTCGGCTCTTGCAACCTGCAGTCTCGCCTTTTGTGGCCTGTCAATCTCCTTCAATGCAGATCAAAGCGGACACTGATACCCGCGCATTTTCACGACATGAAGGCGGACTGACGCTCAACGACTTCATCCTGGCCGACAAGATCAACGACCTGGAGCTCAGCGATCTGATGCCCAAGCGCAAGGCCAAGTTTTGGGCTTGAGGATGTCATGACCACATCAGGACTACAGACTGACAGTGCGTCGGTGTGATCACTTGGCAGCGCTAGGCAGCAGCAGCGGCGGCGGAAGCCGCCTTGCAGCGCCAGGATGTGGGCATTGATACGGGTGCCAAACATTTTGAATATGCTGCTGTCCTTCATAGTGGTGTTACTGATTTTGATGTGTTGGAATACGAGAGGCGTGCTAGGCAGATGATGCGCATGTGCAGTGAAGCATCTTGGTCTTCACATGGAGGAGCGTCAGTGGCTCGGCAATCCTGCATGGCTATTTCAACCCCGTTGCAAACCAGGACTGTGCATCTTGAAAGAACGTCCGAGCGCAGAAATTGGTGGCAGCTAGCCAGCGGTGCGGCTCGAACCCGCAGCCATACAAAGAGCGGAGGGCAAAACGCCGCCTGTGGCAGTATGGCACGCAACGACCAAGAAAAGAGAGGCACACGATGCAGCAGAAGCACTGCTCGATCTGGATGTCAACAGAAGAACGGTGCAGCAGCCACGCAAAGGGGGCCGCCGCAACAAAAAAACTGCAGGTTGCCGCGGGCTTCCGGATCCCAGTCATACCGCTCCGCACTGTCACGCAGCAAAGCTGTCCAGCTCTCCAGAGCCGCCAGACACGATAGAGGTCAGGCCGGACGATCCGCAAGCCGAGTTTGTGTCAGCCGCAGAGGTGACGCCAGCGGCGATGGCGGCGGCACTGGACAGGTGCAGGTCGGTCATGACCTGCATAGACAAAGAGGCGCCCTGTAGGTACGCAGTGGCTGGAAATAGCAGACAGGCTGTGCTGTGCTGTGTACCTATCAAAAGACCAGACGAGGGTTGAGAGACACTGACCTGGCTGATGGTGCTGTCGGAAGTGTGCTGCCACGCCGTAGTGTCCAGCAGATTGGACAGCGCCGGGTTGCGCTTCACCGCCGCCGCCATCTGCATGGGAAAGTCCGCCTTTCCATTAAGTAAGCAGCACGACGAGGGGCATTTGCGCAGCTGCTGCCGACTCCAGCACAGCCACTTCAGTCATGCACAGCCCGCGCATGGACATCGAGCAGGTTATCTGCTGCGTAACGCCGCCACCGCTGCTCGGCATCCAGCTGACCTGGTCGGTGCCGGTCCTGTAGGCGACGACGGGGTCTCGCGCCCGGTGCACGATCGTGCTGCCCCTGCTCGCACTCTCCTTTTGCACGACGCCATTGAGTCCTGCAGCAAGGAGGCATGTTGTGCTCATGATGCGGATTGGCCGCGCATTGCCGTAAGGTGGTCAGACAGCAGCTGCACATGTGATGGCGCGGTGGGCGGCGCATACAGGGCCCACATCACCTGCTGATGCACGGCAAATCACAAACGGGAATGTGCGTGCAAGACGTATGGCGAGATGAGGCCGTTTTTGCGGAGCGCACCAAAGAAGAGCTCGCCGGGGCCGCGGGACTGCAGTAGGATGTTGCCAGCGCCCAGATCCGTCGGCCGCGGCATGTCGCCCAACATGTTGGTTATCGACCCCAGCGACATGGCACCTGCAATGTTCGCAGGTATCATAGGCTCAGGCTGGTCAGCTCGACATGCGTTCTGAAGCCAGCGAGGCGATCGAACTTCCTCTTGATGGTCGCATGTGCAAGCCGGAGTTCGAGATTCGAGTTCCAATGCAGCGCTGAAGCGCCCGCCTCTCTCGTCCCCCACTCTGCACACCTACAATACAATTTTCAGGTGTACGCACCTACAACTTCGCCGTCAAAGGAGAAGTCGTCGCCGCCGTTGCTGCCGGCGCCCGAGTACGCCTCCGACAGGGTTTGCGGCAGCGCCGTCACGAGCACGGTGTCGATGTGGCCGGTGACCAGCAGCAGGATGACAGATTGCTCGGCGCCGCTGCACCGCAGCTCCGCGCCAGCCTCGAATGCCACCTCCTGCGTGCACAGGATGGAGCGTGGCCATCCAGACTAAAAGCTGCCATGCTTATTGCAACGTTCTGAAATGTGGAAGCGACGAGTTGCGACACAACCTGCGGACTCTGATCGCATCATCTGCAGACATGCATGCATGGCGGCATCATGCTCGCGGCAGGACCAAAGTTGCAGCTGACGGCCAGACTCCTGCAAGCTGGCTGAAGACAGGTTCTGTACCTGAAAGATGGACAGCAGCTCCGTCATCATCTGGCTGTGGTCGTGGTGGCTGATAGCGCTTGTCACCTCCGCTTCGGTGACCGTCACCGCCTGATGAAGGATAAAGAAAGCACCCTGTGTTGTTGACTTGTCGACCATCCCGATGGCAACAGTTTTCTGCCGCATCGTTGCATCTTTGCAGCATCTTTGCCACTCAGACGCATGAAGCGACTGCATGCGCACGCGCTATTCCATCTCTGCTATGCTCAGTCCAGCACACCTGGCTGGGTGTCGGCTGCTGCGGCGCCGGCTGCATGGCCGACCTGATCCAGGGGTGCTGCAGCAGCACATCTAGTGACGGTCGGGCCCCAGGGTCCTTGGTCAGTATCTGCAGGAAGAGAGAACGCTGGATGTATTGTCTGGAGATTCACAACGGGCGCTTTGCTGTCTGAATCTGATATTCAGCTGCGGCCACAATGCATCACAATGTAACGGCGGCCACGATAGGGCATCATCGCCAGAGTGCCATTATAAGTGGATGTTGACCTGCACATATGGGATTGTGGGGTGACCCCTATTGAGCCCTGGTGGTGCCACAGGGTCGCTAAGGCGCACCAGCGCGATGAAGTCTGCAAGCGGCGCGCTGCATGCTGCGTCAAGCGGCATCGCCAGCGCCTGGCTGCAGATGGAGTCGAACACCTCGGCGGTGGTCTTCCCCGTGAACGGCAGCCGGCCGAAGGTCCACTGGTAGATGCACACCCCCAGCGACCAAATGTCCACCTTTGCAAAAGCGGCCATGCGGGGTGTATCTGGGGTTGCAATGTTCTGCAGCGGTATCAGGGATGGGGAGGAGGCTGCATGGAGCAAATGTGAGGCTGCGTGCCCTCCTGATTCAATGGAACATGAGCGTGCAGACGTATCACCTATGAGATCACCTCTCATCCGAAAGCGGTGCGTGCAGCAGAAACGCAGCAGCAAAGAAGAACAGGAATTGCAAGAAGTACCTTGCTGGTGAGCTTGCCCGGCTGCAGGGACTCTGGCGCACGGAACGCTGGCGTGCCGCCGACCTGCACCCACGACGCCCAAGCACTTTTCGTCAAGGGCGTTTTGACAGTGGTGGCGACATGATTTGTGTGGCGCATCAGACGCGCCAAGCTCCACCGTCTATGCATTGTGATTCAACTGCAGAACCAGAAGCTGCAGCGGTTTCCCTATGGATACCTTGTCAAGCACTGCCGGCAGCACACATGCCTGTCCACACATGGTATTTCTGTGGCGCATGTCCGGCAGCGAAGGTGAGAAAACTGGTGCTCCTACAAACACACCACAAGCTCAGTATGAAACGCACCTGGCTATCCCAGGCGCCGAGGGTCTCCAGGTATGTTAAGGAGCCGAAGTCGACGAGCTTGGAAACATGTTTAGCGCTTTAGCCAAATGGATATATATTGTTGACAGAACGCGCCTGGCCGTCCCAGGCGCCGAGGGTTTCTAGGTATTCCAAAGAGGAGCCGAAGTCGACGAGCTTGATGCGGCCGTCGCCGCCGCGCAGCAGGTTGGCCGGTTTGAGGTCGCCATGCACCACGTTGTTGGTGTGCAGGTACGCCAGGCCCTGCGGCATTGCACATAATATTGACGCTCGAACGTTGACACAGCAGGCGGGTTTGGGTCGCCGTGCACACATTGTTGGTGTACAGGTACGCCAGGCCCTGCGGCAGAAGGGGTGGGCACAGCGCGGCGTCAGGTAAGCACTTGGACGGAAGATTTGGTGCCGTTCCAAGCGAACAGCTGTGCACCACTTGTTTTCACTTTGCTCCAGGCACTCTGCTCAAGGCACTCTGCTCAGGGCATACTCTGCAGGCTGGAAGCCAGCCTGGCAGCACCGCCGCAGCGCACCAGCTAGCCAGTCGCGAAGGGGCAGCGCCAGCGAGGACGCGAACGGTCATGTTGAGACTGACAGAAGGTGCGGCGCAAGCATGGAAGCCACGGCATGAGTCCTACCTGGCAGATCTCGTGCACGTAGCGCAGAGTGGTGGCCTCGGGGAGGCGCGCCCAGCGGCGGGTGGGCATCGGCCCCGCCGGCGGCTGCTCCAGGGATCCGCCCGCTACGTGCTCCATCACCAGCAGCAGGCTGTTGCTGCTCGGGTCGTCTATGACCTGTTGGGCGAAGAGTCCCGGCCTGAGGAGAACGAGGCATGGGCTGGGTGCACACGCACGACATGCGTGACGATGGATGATTGAGGAGATGCGCCGCCGGTGGCAGCGGGTGAGCCGTCTCGGCGCTTCAGTGCCTGAACACACGCTCGCGCACTTTGCTGCGCCTTTGCTGAAAGATGTCGTTGAATGCCGGTTTCGTGTCAGGGAAAAGGTACGACATGCGTGTAGCTAAGCGCACCTCCACCAGCTTCACGATGTTGGGGTGGTCCGGCGTCTTCAGCACCGTGGAAGCATACAATGTATGATGTTTAGCAAAGCCCTTGGGAGGAATCCGAAAGGCGCGCCTCCACCAGCTTGACGATGTTGGGGTGGTCCAGCTTCTTCAGCACCGCGATCTCGCGCACGACGTCGCTCGGGGCGCCGCTGCCGCCGGTGGACATAGCGCTCGACAGCCGCGTCATCGGCGCTAGCGAGGTCGCCGTGCTGGCGGACCGCCGCTTCAGTATCTGCACAGTCCCAGGATTCGAAGTCAGCAGTGTGCAGCGGGCTTGCAGATCTGCGTGTCCAGGCGTGCAGCTTGTGCAGGAGAGACATGGCCATGTCGGAAACTCTGAGTGAACAGGAGGATGTTTGTTTGTATGATGACTGCGATCGCGTGGTTTTCAGATGGACACCCATACCTCCGCGCGGGCGGCCTGACTCGGTGCCGACGCCATGGGGTGAGAGAAGGCCAGCAGCGCCGAGTCTGCCGTCTTTGGCCTCATCGGCCAGCTCGTGAAAGCCTCACATCCGCCTGCCTCGGCTGCGTCTGCCTGGCCGCCGATGCCGGACGCTGCCGGCTGCCTGCCGACAGCGTCGGCAACCACCACCGCGAGACAGCTTCCGCCGCTGCCGCTGTCGCTGCCGCCGCCGCCGCCGTCGTGAGCGGTCCGCTGCGTGCCCTCCGCACCGCAGCCGTCCGCCAGCAGCGGCATGTTGAAGGCGTCACTGCTATTCAGGCGCGGCGGTCGGCTGGGTATGACCCTGGGCATTGGCATGGAGCGGCAGGTCTGCATGAAGGGGGAATGAATGTGGTTGCCTCTGTGCTGTGTCCGCGGCGGCGGCGGTAACGACGGCGCATCTGTGCTCGTGGCAGCGGGCTTGGCGGCAGGAGCGTCGCCAGGGACCTCCACCGGAAGGGGAAGGGGTTCGCTGTCCTGGCGGCAGGCGGCAAAGTCCTCCGCCAGCGCCGACGCCCGCTGGGACAGCCTGCTGCCGCTGCTGCGGGCGCCGCTGCCGCGGGCTTCGCTGTCAAGGAACGGTGTTGCCAGCGGCTTGCCGCCTGAGGCTGAAGACGCGGGCATCCACCCGCCTTCAGACGAGGTCGGCTGAGAGGAGCTGTCGTCGGTAAAGGCCGCCTGCATGTCGGCGGCTGCAAACGGCGACACCGCTGGGCCGACCACCCAAGCCGAGACGTTCACCGTGACTGTAGGCAGCCGCTGGCTGGCTGGCTTGCTGCCGCTGCATACCGCCACGCCATCGACCGCTGACAGCGCGTCTGCCGTCAAAGGCACACAGTCAGCTGCAGGCGGCAACAGCTGCGTGGCACTCGGCGCGGCGGCGCATGTGAGTGAACTTTGTTCCACCTGCGCATCTGCCGCGCTATTGCCAGTCGGCAGCCGGGCGGGCACCGCCCGCGCCTGCTGTGCCGCGTGCTGATCGCCTGCGGGCTGCGCCGCCGCATTGCCAGCGCCGTCCTGCTGCGCGAACGGCGACTGCACCGGGCACCGCCGCTGGCCGTTGACGCACGGCGCCGACATGGTTTTGATGCTGCTAAACCCTAGAGTGCTCTGGCCGCCCGAGGGTTCGCCGGAAGCGCGCAGCACCGCCAGGAGCTCGCCGAGCTTGGGGCACGCGGCTATCGAACGCGCTCCGACGGTCGCCGTGTCTGCGGCGGGGCCGGAGATCGCGCCGTGCGAGTGCGACCGCCGCCGCAGCTGCGTCTCGTCGCCCTGAGGAGCCACCCCACTCACGGGCGTCGGACCCAAAGACGAACGCCTCGTGCTGTGATACAGGGCGCTGTGCGATTGGGACCGCTTTCGACCGGACCGCTTTGCCGGCGCATTGCCACCGGCGGCGATGCACAGCCACGCGGAAGCTGGAAGGCGCATGTCTGGGCTGATGCCCTGCAACCAAGGCTCAGCGCCGCCAGCAACCTCTGCAGTCTGATGTGCTGCGGCCGGCTCCGCTGCTGGTCCCACCCCAGGCGCGGCTGCTTGCAGCTGCTGCGGCGTTGGCGGCGCAATCTCGAAGCCGCCACTGCTGAAGGGCTTCCAGCTTCCAGCGGAAGCTGCTGTCCAGGAGCTGTGCGGCGCGCTGGCGGCAGTCGCCAAAGGCGCCTTCTGGCCGCTGGCCATGCATGCGGCGGCCAACGCTGCCACCGCAGATGGCGATGCTCGCCTTCTGGTGCCTGGCTGCTTCAGGCGCAGGCCTGCTGGTGCTGAGGCGGCGCTGGCGAGGGCGCCTATGCTGGTGGCTGACTTGCTGCGCAGTGTCGGTCTGCTGACGCCGCCGCCGCGGCTGGCACCAGGTCCGAAGGCGGGACCGGGCCCAGCCGCCGCTGCGGCTGCAGCCTGCTGCGCCGCGAGCAGCGCCGGCGGAAAGGTCCGCGCCGGCATCGGTGACCGGCGCATCAGCCTCGATGGCCGCCTGCGCTGCGGCTGCAGCTGACGCCGCGGCGGCGGAATCTGCTGCGGCGTCTGCTGCGTCTGCGCCTGCAGTAGGCTGCTGATCATGGCGTCGACACCTGTCGCCGAGCCGCAGCTGAGGGCGGCTGTCGAGCGAGCCGACTGCGGCAGGGAAACAGTGCGCTTCATGTGGCTGCTGCCGGCAGCGTGGCCGGCCTCGCAGCTGATTTTGCTGCTGGTCGGTGCGCTGCCGGATGCGCTGGAGCACTGCTGGTGCGTCAGCGGCGCCGAATTGGTGCGCATCGGCTGCATCAGGTGTGTGCGGGCGATGTTGACGGCCGCCGACTTCATCGCCGTCGACATGCTGCTGGAGCGCCTTGACGACTTTGACATGCGACTGCACCACAGAGAAGCCAGATTCAGTTGCACCGCAGACACGGTCTCTCGCACATTTCAGATATCGCGCAGGGCGATGGGCAGCGATGTTGCCAACCGAGTTGGTAAGACTGCTGCAGCTGCTAAAAGGAGCAGCATGTGTAGCAGGCAGCAGCATCAAGCAGCTGCCAACTGGGCAGCAGGGTGAAACCCAGTCGCATGTGAGCATGTGAGCGTGAATCTCATTGAACAGCATGTGAAGCTATGGTGACAGGAATCTGAATCACCTGACGGACGTGCGCAGGTGCTTCTTGCTGATGAACTTGATGGCGTACAGGCCCATGTCCTGCAGATTCAGCACCAGCCGCACGGTTCCAAAGGACCCCTCCCCCAGCCGCTTCACCAGCAGGTACTGCTTGTTGACGACGGGCATGCCGCTCGCAGTGCGCTGGATCGTGAGCCCCGTGGTGGTGCGCGGCTCCTGCGCCAGCACCAAAGATGAGGTGACAAAGTCTTCAGACCGACACATGTTGCGGTCTTCAGCTGTGTTCAGCAAGTGAGGCTGCAAATGAACGAAGGATCCAGATGGAAATTCGCGCGCCTGGCAAGAGATCACAGGCCGTTGATTGGCGATGCTCATGTGTATCTGTGCAAGCAGCGTGGGAGTCAGATTATGCAGTGTGTGTCTGTGTTGATCAACGTGAAAATCGCACCTCCCGGGAGCTGGCGGTCTCCGAGTCGCTGCTGGCTGTGCCTTTGGTAGTGTTGGCATCGTCACTCTGTGCATAGTTGCAGCTGCCGATACCGCGCAGGCTGCCGCTGCGCGCCATGCTGCCTGTCTTCTCCCGCAATGTGCATCTGCACGGTACCAGGCCACCTCATACTGTCTGATGTTCAGCTTACAGCATTATCATCAGGCTTCAGGCTTGACGAAGTCTCAGATTGCTGGCAGACCATGGTGCTGGCATGCAGCGCCATGTCCGCAGATGAGATCTTCCCAGCATCATGGAACGGAGAACTTCAGATTCCAGCCTCCGGAATCAAAATTGCTCGATGCAAAGAGCTTCAGTGCGTTGAGGTTGCGATGCAGGAGTCACAAGCGCTTGCACGGTGGTGCCATCCGCGCACCGAGATGTGGCAGCGGCCAGCAGTAGGCGCAGCCGGTTTGCCTCCGGCACCTCGCATTCTGGCGGCGTGCCTCTCTCGAGTTCCAAGCTGCGATCCAAACGGAACGATCGACACCATTGCGGCCGGCGCACCAGACTGTCAAAACGCGGACTGTGTACGACGGCCATCGCAGTGAGGTTGCGAATGCATCGACGGCCGGTGCGTGACGACTGACAGGCCTGATGCTCTTCTTGAGGCAATTGGAACCTCATGCATAAGCCGTGCCACAACACGACGTTTCAGGGCGTGCACAATGGATCAGTCTGCGGACACACTGGCAAATCTGTGCCCACCTCGTGCGGGCTGTGAGCAGCACTCGCCGCACTGACAGCCGCCCAGTACGCCTTGGGCCATTGGCATGATCGTCTGATGAGGTATCCAAGCCGGTCGAAGCGCTGGTGTGAGCGCCGTCAAGCGTCTGCACACCATCCTCCGAAAGCGTCGCCGGGGGCTTCGCTTTGGATTCTCCAGACCGCTTTCTGCCTCGAAACCGTTTCAAAAAATCCGCGGACCTGCATAAAGGATCGTCTTTTACCTCTCGGCGTGAGAGCGCAGCTGCAAGCCACAATTGCAAGCACTTTTTGCCACGTTCTGACAGACAAGGTGCGCGAGCAGCTTGTCAGCATCCTGCACGGGCAGGATATCGTAGCCGCCTCACCCGCATAGGAACATTTCAGGTCTGTGCAAATCTGAGTGCTTGGTGGCGCAACAGATGCACGCGTTCTGCTGCAACCGATCGCTGAATTATACCTCCGAAAAGGGTGGGCACGAGGTAAGCAGCCGGCCGCACGTTACTCATCGGAAATAATGAGGCGCACAGTGATGATCAAGGTTGCACAGCAACGATAAACCTCTGTGCCGACAAATGCAGCAGCCCGTTGACGTCAGCAGGGTATTTAGGGTTTGGGCAGTAGGACGCTGTGGAAACAGCTGATGTCGAAATCAGCAAAAAGCTAAGATGCAGCGAGTATGTTCATTTTCACGACAGCAGCAGGTCTCGAGACACCTGTGGAATGAACCGCAGTCTTTGACACAAAGGTTAGACCCGACTCTACTGAACGAAATTTCGGTCGAAACGGAAGCTTGAGCAGGGACTGCCGATTGTCAGCGCAACTCATGTTTTCAGGCAAGTCTTCCCTGAGAGCTGCAGAACCGAAGCAGGCTGCGCCAGTAAACAAGGCCCTCCAGACCTACCTGTCGAAATACACAACCGATGGCGACGCCAAAAAGAAGAAGAAGAATAAGCGGCCAAAGCCGGCCGCAGCGGGCGTGCGCATCCTCGATGAAGACCTGTCTGGCTTCGCCGCTGCTCCACTGCTGGAAGAGGATGAGGACGACGACTGTGAGGCTCTTGACACCACTTGGCACAGCATCCGCATGCATCGGCCGCCACAAGCTACTTGGATGGCACTAACAAGCTTGCGACACCTACCATGCATCGCTCCACACCAGTCGCTGACCGCCAGTATGCCTGCCGCAGTGGCGCCAGTGATCGCCAATGAGGAGGAAGCCGAGAATGTCAAGCGCCAGCTGGAAATGGTGGGATAAGCGTGCAATCATTCCTCGTTGCCACTGTGTTGACTGCTGAGCCCACTTTTGGGTCCAACATGAGCAACATCGATCACGGAACAGGCCTGATCTTACATTATTGACCCAGGCGCAACGCGGCTTCTTTGAGCGGGAAGACGGCAGCGGCTGGGTGGCAGCAGAGCCCGACAGAGGGCGCAGCAGGCAGCAGCGGCATGACTCGGACGATGATGCCTCGCCGCCGCGGCAGGCGCAGCGGCATGACTCCGATGACGACGCCTCACCATTGCGGCGGGTGCAGCGGCACGACTCAGATGACGACGCCTCACCGCCGCGGCGGGACCAGCGGCATGACTGTGACGACGATGCATCGCCGCCGCGTCGGGGCTATGCCGCAGCAGCGGGCCGGCACGGATCTGACGCCAGCGATGCATCGCCGCCGCGGCGGCGAGCTGCCGCGCATTCAGACGATGATGCATCGCCGCTGCGGCGGGGTGAAAAGCGCAGCGCCTCAGCAGACCTCAGCCCGCCCCGCAGGTGTGTTGGCACAGTGACACACCGTGATATCTTTTATGCAGCCTTCAAGGTCACCTGCCAGACTTCGTGCAAAGTGCCCAGCGTCCAGTGCAGGTCCAACCGCAGTCAGCTGCAGATTACTCCTCGTCACACAGCCGGCATTCTCGAGGTTCTGTTGGCGCCGGATGACGCAGGACGAAGGCGGAGAAGCGCATGCTGGACGGCACAGCAGCGGGCATGGTGACGGGGAAGCAGCTGCAGGAGGAGCTGGCGCGGAAGCAGGAGGCGGACCGCAAGCGGCTCGCTTCCCTGGATTCCTCGGTCACTGGGCGGTACGCCAAGACGGTGAGCTGCAGAAATGTCAATCTCTAGTGCCGAGATAGATACAACAAAGGAGCAGCCAAGACGGTGAGCAGAACTTGATCTGGGCAGAATGAGTCGACGGGCTCGTTGAGCAGCTGTCGGCGACGGCTGCTGTGAGCCCTGCGGTTGCGGCACGCATGCGGGAAGCACACAGACAGCATTGCGAGATGTCAGAGGAATTTCAGGCATGTCGCAGTGTTTGAAGCATACTTTAACCACTTGCGGAACCTGAATATCCGCGAGCTGAGACTACGATCTCCCTCTTGCACCGCAACAAGAGCGGCAAGGAGGTATTGGAGGCGGAGCTGGAAGCGACGATAGACGCGGAGAAGAAGGCGAATGATTCTATAACTCAACAGACCTCGCGAATTGACGCGCTCAAATTTCTCTCTCGAAGGTGCACCGTGACAAGAGCGGCAAGGAGGTGTCGGAGGAGGAGCTGAGGGCGGCAAAGGACGCGGAGAGGAAGGCCAAAGAGTGGGTCGCGCCCGAGTGGGCGGGCGGCGTCAAGCAGCAGCGGGACGCGGAGGCGCGCCGCGCGGAGGAGGCCGCTCAGGCCGCGCTGCCGTTCGCCCGCAGCAGGTGCATAGGGATACATCAAGTCTCAGTCCTTCAGAAACACATTTGTGTTGTGTCCCCGTTGAGACGAACGCAGCAGGCGGCGCAGGGCGCGCCGCCAAGCAGGCGGCGCAGGGTGCTCCGCCCGTTGCCCGCAGCAGGTGCGTGACTTGCAAGTTTTTTCAAGTCCTCAAAGCTGTGACTTTGTTGTATAATGTTGAAACGGACGAGCGCAAAGCGGAGGCGCGGCACGTGGAGCAGGCCGCTCCGCGCTGCCCTTTGCCCGCAGTAGGTGTGTACAGTTCAGGCAGCTTTCTACTGAAAAAGTCCAACGACCGGGCTGCTCAGGTTCCGCCTTGCCCTTTGCCGCCAGCAGGTAGGCATTCTGTTTCCTGCATCCGCATCTGTCCGCATCGATTGCCCTGGGATAGGGCAGTCGCTTTAGCTAGGTGAGCTAGGTGGGGCCTGGTTCACATGCGCCCGCTTCGCGCACGAATGCCAAGCATCCGAAGGAGCGATGCACGACAGAGGGCAGCGCTGCCACCTGTCGGCAGCTCCATCCATTCAGATGATCTCACATGTCCACGTACTTCAAAGTGAGCTGAAGAGCGAACCACTTTGTCTGACATTGAAATTTACAAAATTAACAAATCCACGGCAACACATCGCCGAAGCGGAGTGCAAGGATTGACCAATGCCGGAGCTGGATGCGAACTCCAGCTTCGAGGAGCTCGTGTGGTGGGGGTGCGCTCAAATATGCAGCCTTGCAGACTGTTGCGTTATTGCAGGACTTGCAGGCAGACTGTGGTGCTCACTGAAGGCGGGACTGGATCCAGGGCAGAACTGGATGTGGACTCTAGCCTGCAGGAACGCATGCAGCGGGGTGACGATGCCGTGCCAATAATACCAATTGAACTGTAGTTCATCATGATTGCAGGGCGGAGCTGGACGCGGACTCGAGCTTCAAGGAGCGCGTGCGGTGGGGCGACCCCATGGCGCACCTCGCGCGCAAAAAGCTGGCGGAGACCGGGCCGCCGCCGCCCATGCTGTCGGCTGCCCAGCAGAAGAAGAGCGGTGCGCAGCGCAGATCGATGCTACTGCTGTGTCTCAACTGTTGCTGCTAGTCCGCATGCACGTTTGGTGACGTGAAGAAGCAGCTCAGTGACCACACTGCTTGCCACGGCTTTCACAACATGTTCTGTGGCAGTGCGCACCCTTTACTGCTCGGCGCGGCACTGCGCCGCTCTTGAACGCATTGAGACAACTGCAGATACACCGGCAGTGCCGCCATCTGAGCACGCTGCTGGCGCAGCCCGCAGGCTTCGTGGCTGGCGCACAGCTGGCTGAAGCGCAACTTTGCCGATTCTTCTCTCTGGCATTGCTCAGCAACTTCGACGCGGCTGCCGTTTCAGCACGCCGCCCTTTTTCTATCCGCAGGCTTCGTGGTGCCGCAGCAGGTGCCGGCGCACAGCTGGCTGAAGCGCAACCTGGGGGCGCCGCCCAATCGCTACGGCATCAAGCCTGGGCGCCACTGGGACGGCGTCGACCGCTCCAACGGCTTCGAGCGGGAGCTGTTCAAGAGCCAGAACGCCGCGAAGGCGCTGCAGGCGGAGGCGCGCGCGTGGGGTGCGTGCTGCTGCACCCGCTCTCCTCCTGCTGTTTGTCTATGTGTGGCACTGGGCAGTGCTGTTCTAGGTCACGATGCGCCGGTACACCTGTCATCCAGTCCAGTGGGCGTTGCATGTGAGCTATCAAAGTGAGATGTTGAGATGCTCTGAAGTCATCGTAGTTGCTGCTCTGACATGCCGCCCTTGCGTACTGTGCAGGGCAGTCAGACATGTAGGAGTCATGCGGTTGCGCTTGCCAACACCGGCTGACGCCGCATGATGCCAGCGCCCTCAGGAGCTCTGCGTCAGCGTTGGAAGGCTGTGGACACCTGGCAGTTGCAAACGACATGTGCTGCTTCGAAGCTGCAAGCTCGTGTAGCTAATGTGTTGCCGCCTGTTTACTCTCCTGTTGCATAATGGCAGAGGCCCAGTCAAATTCGCACGCCTCCAGTACTTTGCAAGACGCTGGTGGTCTTCTTCGACGTTCCTCGACGCCTGGCAGAAGTCCGTTGCGAGAGTACCTCCGTTTGCCCTTACGACCGACCACCGGTGCGACCTGGCACTAGCCAACCGTCGGACTCTGTCTGCACGGGCGTCGCTCAGCGACACCAGGGGTGGGGTCGACTCCGGTGCGTCCAGGTCGACTGCCGGAAAAGCAGCGGGGCGATCTGGGGGGTCCGGTGCCCGACAGCATGGGTTCAGGCGGTCAGATGGAGGCTAGGCCGCGATCCACCGTCTTCCCAGGCAAGTCTAGCTCCGCAGTCGGGGCACGTTTCCGCAGCTTTTCGAGCGATCTGTAAGCCACCCGGGGTCGTAAGGCCATGGCCTCTTGCTCAAGAAGGGGTCCGCTCTTACATTTGTGCCAGAAAATCTTGCAGATTCGATTCGTACCGCTCGGCTGCGTCGTCCCTCTGCCGGTTGCATGTGCCAAACATCCCAACCCACAGCTGAGCTCGTGGGTTTGAACCTGCTTGCTCGAGCCGGCGTGCCGCAGGTCAATACACTACATTGACAACTGTCCTAGGCATTCAAGTGCACAGCCTCAAATTTGCCCCTGCTTCATCCCTTACGAGCTGTTCAGCATACAGGTGTCGGGCGGCCGACGGCCGCCGCTGCAGTTGCACACTCAAGCAATAGTCCAGCTTCACACCAGGTCTTTTAAGTGAAGCCAAGCTGGTGCTGAAGGGTCTCCATTGCTGTCTCACAGACTTTCGGCGAGGTGACGTCGCCCTCAAATACGTCAAGCGGTGCGCATGCCGCCATGCTGCAATGGGCGCTCGACTGTTCTTTTGGCAATTGACCCTTCTCATGCGAAAGTGGTGACATCTGCTGACGCATTTCCGTTCGGCTTGCAGGGGGTACCATGTGCTGGTCACACACTTCCTCACGCTGCTGCTGGTGCCGGTGGCAATCACATCCGCGGTGCGCGCACTCTGCGTTTGTTTCTATCTGGGAAGCCCTATATTGGATGCTAGCTGATCATCAAGCCTGCTGCTGCTGACAACAGGGCGCTCTTGGTCCGTCAGACGGCTCAAGTGCTCGAGGCAGCTCGGAGTATCGCTGCATTTTGGCTGGCTGACTGCTGACGCCTGTCACCGCGCCCCGCAGCTGGAGCTCCTCAACATGGGCAAGACCGGCGAGCTGAAAAGCATCTGGCAGTCGGCGTCGAATACCAATGTGCAGTTCAATCTGGTGAGTCGGGGTCATCAGCCATGGCAATACGCATTCGCGTGTGAATTTCCGCCAGCCAGATTCCGCTGTGTGCTTCAGCAGGCCTTACGGACAACGAACTGAGCATGCCGTTGTGAAACATGCTTTGATCCCCATACAAAACCATATGTTGCCACCGCACGCAGGTCACCTTCTGCCTGTGCAGCCTGCTGCTGACCTGCCTGGCGCTTACATACATCCTGACGCGTGCCAAGCCGGTCTACCTACGGGACTTCCATGTCTTCAGGCCGCCGGCCGAGTGAGTGGCTGCCTGTTCCGTGCAAACCGCCCGGCACTGGAGGCGTGCCTTGACCGACATCACCATGGCCGGCATGCGCCGTTAGTGGACGAAGTGCTGCCTGCTCAAGCATGTCTCGGGGAGAGGCGTTCTGATCGCTGTGCGCCCCTTGCCGCTGCAGGCTCAAGGTCACACGGGAGCGCTTCAAGTCGCTCAGCAAAGCGTCAGGGGTGCGCGCAAACACTCTCCACTCGTGGCGGTTCTCTGCACGCCCTGCTGCCACCTACGGGCTTGGGCACTGCGTCTGCAGTCTTCTGTGCAGCCTCAGCAGCAAACTGACGCTCCGAAATGTCGTCTTGCGCTACAACCTGATGTAAGTTTCTGGAACGTGCAGGTCTTCAGCGAGCGGGCCATGGACTTCCAGGAGCGCATCATGGACAAGTCCGGCCTGGGCGACGAGACATACCTGCCGCCAGGTGAGGTTTAGGGTTTCGGCTGGTGTTAGGTGCAGAGTTTGGGGAATGAGATGTGCCGGCCGCCAGGTGAGGCTTCAGAGATCAGAACGACACCTGCCGCCAGGTGAGGCGGATGGCGGCGTTGTAGGTGCGGAAGGCACGTGGGCCAGAGGCACTTCTCACAGCAAAGGGCGCTGTGCTTGGAGTCAGAACGATGCAGCCATGATCAAGTCGCGATGAAGCCATGCACGAAACTGTTAGCCAGGCAGTCAGCAGAGCGGCATGCGGCGTCCGGGGACACACTTGGTCCAAGGCTTGAGCTTTGCGCGCGGTGGCAGTCAGCGACATATCATTTGCGCCGCCGACTGCAGCCGTGCGGATGTGGCTGCTTACCATCCAACATGCGATTGGCGCAGGGGGAACTGGAGATCGTCAAATTTCACAAGTCGTCCCGTGCACGCCATGGTAGTCAGCAACATTCACGAGTGTGCCGCCAATTGTAGGCGTGCGGGTTTGGCCGCCAAACATCAACATGCGCACTGCGAGGGAGGAGGCGGAGATGGTCATCTTCGAGAGCGTCGCGGAGGCACTGAAGAAGTGCAAGCTGCGCGCCTCCCAGGTGAGCTGCGCCAGCCGGGATGCCGCTGCGGCTCTTGCAACTGAGGTGCATTGTGAGCCACGGACTGCTGCACTTGTGCACGCGGCGCTGTTCAGAATATGAGGGACACACAAAACCTCAACAATACTCTTGTACAGAGTCATCGCACGTTCTTATTATGGGTGCTGATGCTGATGCGGGTGCTGATGCCAAGCCGGGGTTGTCCCCGCAATTCGACATCCTGGTGGTGAATCGCTCGCTCCTTCCAATCCGACGCCCTCACATTTCCAGCATGGGCGGCGGTGCGATCCGGGATTTCTCCTGCCCCCGCAGATCGACATCCTGGTGGTAAATTGCTCGCTGTTCAACCCGACGCCCAGCCTGAGCGCGATGATCGTGAACCACTTCAAGATGCGCTCCAACACCATCACCTACAACCTGGGCGGCATGGGCTGCTCCGCCGGCGTCATTGCCGTCGGCCTCGCCCGCGAGCTGCTGCAGGTGTGCGGGCAACTGTGAAGATGATTCATGGTTTGAGCTTAGATCTTGCCCTATGGACATGGGCTGCTCCGCCGGCATCATCGCCGTCGGCATCGCCCGCGCGCTGCTGCAGTTGCGCGCTAGAATAAACAAGAGAAAGGGTCCGAATATCAGAGTCAACACAGGCTTTCACACTCCAACCTGGACGGCATGGGCTGCTCCGCCAGCGACGTCGCCGTCGGCCTCGCACGCGACAGCTGCTGCAGGCATGGCGCAGGAGTTGGAAGATCTTGATCTAGAGCACAATTACAACTGAAGTTCTCCAGATCGCAAAGCAAATCATCGATAATGAGACAAGAGTCTAGGCTCCACTCTTGTCGCTGTTGGTGGTAGAGGCCAACAGATGCCTTTCAAGATAGGTATTTATATTATCTATATCTATATGCATTACTTGAAGGTTCTGTGCTGCCGCAGGAGTACCCCAACTCCACGGCGCTGGTGGTGAGCACAGAGAACATCACGCAGAACTGGTACTTTGGCGAGGAGCGCTCCATGCTCATCCCCAACTGCCTGTTCCGCATCGGCGGCGCCGCTATGGTGCTCTCCAACAAGTGCGCCTCTTGCTGACGAATGTAGCACAATGCATTGACATGTACTGGTGCACTGTGTCGCCTGATCGTTGCTCTGCCAGCCTGAGAGTCTTACCACCAATCAGATGAATGTCCAAAGTGGCAGACCTGCCGGCAGTAGCTGCATAGCTGGACTGCCAGCGGAACTACATATGTGGCGCGCACCGGGCACAACCATCAGCAGTCAGTCTGCGGAGCATATCGCTTGCTGTTGGTACGTTCATAATTATATCTACAATGTCTCGCGCGCAGACGGCGGGATCGGTGGACAGCAAAGTACGAGCTGCTGCACACGGTGCGCACACACATGGGCGCTTCCGACGCCAACTTCGGCTGCGTGGTCCAGCGCGAGGACGACGAAGGCAAGGTGTGTGTGCTGTAACATCTGAAAAAGGAGATTCAATATCCATCGAGTTCGTTGGAGTTGAGCTGATAGTGGAGTCGAGTTCGTCGAGCTGCCTGCATGCCAGCTGGCGCAATCATGGCATCGCGCATCCCACCGGGCCGGCGCACATTGACAGAGCTGAACTTCCGAGCTTGCTTTCCGAGAAGCCTCACCTGAAAACTCTCATGTGACGCCGCCAGGTGGGCGTGCACCTGTCGCGGGACCTGATGGCCATTGCGGGCGGCAGCCTCAAGGCCAACATCACGACGCTTGGGCCCATGGTGCTGCCCCTCAGCGAGCAGGTGGGGTTCCCTTCTGGCGGCTTTCGATTGTGAAGGGTCAGTGCGACACGCTGGCATGTCAACAGCACTGTGATTCTGCCAGAGTGGCAGCGTGTTGCAATTCGCTGTCCTGATGCAGTGTCATGCTTCTCGTTGCATTAGCTGGTTGTCCCTGGCGTGTTGATGGCTTTCTGGATGTCTGACATGCCCTGTTGCTGTGTGGCGCAGCTGCTCTTCTTCGTGAACCTCATCTGCAGGAAGGTGCGCTGCGATTGGGGAACACACCAGCTTTGTTTGTTGATGCTGCCTTCTTTTCTGGGTGCCGCATTGCCATGAGTTCTAGCAGCAGTACTGAGTTGCAGCGTCACAGAAATGCGCTGTGCACGCCGCAGGCGCTGCGGATGAAGCATGTGAGGCCGTACATCCCCGACTTCAAGCTCGCGTTTGAGCACTTCTGCATACACACTGGTGCGGTGACACCCCATTCAGTGGTCATCTCCCGCCACAATGCATTGATGAAACCTGATGCCATGCCGCCGCCAAGCCGGATATCCAGCGGCGACAACTCATAGACAAACAGCCCAGAGAAGCTGTGCTGTTGCGGACGCATGTACATTGCCAAGTTGACGACACCTCCACGCTTCCTGACATCCGGCGCTGACGCTCCCGTGGTGCTGTGTAACGATCTTAGGCGGTGCCGGCGTGATTGCGGAGATCGAGAAGCAGCTGCTGCTGTCGCCGGAGCATGTGCAGCCGTCCAAGGACGCGCTCTTCCGCTGGGGCAACGTCTCCTCCTCATCCATCTGGTGCGTGTCTTTAGTCTGGAAGTCACATTGGAAGTATCCCCTCTCATTCCTGCGGGTGTCAAGGATTGCGCTGTTCCGCTGCGGCAACGTCTCCTCCTCCCTCTAGTGCACTCCTGTCTGCTTTCTGTCAAGACTTTCGGGACGCAGAGTCATACGCAGAGTCATACAACAATTTTGAATGCCAAGTCAAATTTGTCTCCTGGAAACTGTTCTGCTGGGGCAACGTCTCCTCCTTCTCCATCTGGTGCGCTCCTGCCTGGCGTCTTTCAAGAGCCACTCATGATGCGAAGTCATCCAAGCATTTGGATGATGCAGATGTCAGGGCTTTCCCTTGATGTAGAAACTGCCACTGCTCGGGCAACGTCTCCTCCTCCTATATCTGGTGCGATTCTGTCGGCTTCTGTCGAGAGGTCCAGGCGCGTCAGTACTCGCTGGCATGCTTGCGTCCTGCCCGCTCACGCGGTCCGAAGGCCAGGGGGTGCAGGCGGCGGCCGCGCGGGTCCTTGATGCTAATAGCATGCTGCTGACACTCGATTCCTCACCGATCCTGTACGCCTGTGGCTGCAGGTATGTGCTGTCCAACATCGAGAGCAAGAAGACGGTGCACCGCGGCGACCGCGTGTGGCAGATCGCCTTCGGCTCCGGCTTCAAGTGCAACAGCGCCGTGTGGCGCGCCCTGCGCACCATTCACGATGAGCACCCCGCCTGGGATGAGACCATGCCCGACGCCTGAAGCGGCGCGGTTGTTTGCAGCATCGCAGCGGCGGCGGCCGGCAATAAAGAGCGGCCTGCCACCCCGCCTGGGAGGACTCCACGCCCGAGGCCTGAAGCACAGCTTGCCCCCGAGTCGCCTGCCCGGCGGCGGCCGGAGGAAAGACAGCGACCTGACGCAATTCTGCCTGAGTCCCCTGCCTGTCAGCAGCCGGTGGAAGGAGCGGCGCCAGACCGCCTCCCCGGGGAGCACTCGCCAGCTGGGGCCTGAAGCAGCGGCGGCGGCCTGAAGCAGTTAGGTCTGGCATCCTGGCCGTGGCCATTGAAGTGCCACCGCCGCGCCGCCCGCGCTCAGTGATTCTCTGCCGTACCATTGCGTCCTTGACATCAGCAGCGCGCGGCATTATAAAACCGAACCAGTTAAAGCGGTCTCTATTTCCAGATTATGGAGCGGACATGTAGGCAGATCGGGAGCGGAGAGCGGGAGGGCGGTCGCGCCGAGTGATTGCACCTACGTGAACCCAGCAGGTCATGACTTACTGCAGTGTGGACAGCACTACGTGTCGGCCTTGGACATTGCGAGGGTAGAACGGATGCAGAGTTTGGTTGGTTCTGGCGCACTGCAAGCCCTTAGAGACGATGGCACACTTTACGATTTTCAATTTTGCGGCCAGCAGCTTCCAGTCTGCCCTACTCGTTTCGGTATTCATGACTCATCCGCAGTTCGCTCAAGCATGCGGAGCCAGCCAGTCTTCTGCACAATCAGTAAGCAGAAGCAATGCGATCTGCTTGCCGATGCGTCCAGCATAGTCTCTTTTGCGTGCTTGCACTCAGGCCATATGAGGTCGCCACTTTACCTACTGCTGATCTCCATCGTTCTCGCAGCGCGTCTTTGCTCTGCTGTGTCATTAACGAGCCTCTCACGCATATTTAGCCAAGACAAGCAGCTGCCCCATCTCACAGACGCGGGCTACGTGGACATTCAAGGCAATGCCAGCATTTACGCGGCGTATTATGAGTGCCGGGACTGTTCCCAGCTGACAGAGGACACCCCAGTGGTGCTATGGCTGCAGGTGATTCACGTGATGTATGTGGCACTGCACGAAATTGGATGGTGCATCCTGCAGAACAGTTGCATCATGTGCAGCTGGGCGCATGGCACTAGAGCGGCAAAGCTGCTGCGGCAAGGCTGTGTCAGATCAATGAAGTTCCGAATCTGCAGGGCGGTCCCGGCTGCGCCAGCCTCTTTGGCAACGTCTTCGAGCTGGGACCGCACGTGCTAGACGAGCAAGGCGTCCTGAGGCGCAACCCTTACAGCTGGAACGCGCGGGCGGGCCTGCTTTTCATCGACCAGCCCGTCGGCACCGGCTTCTCGCACCCAGGCAAGGCTGGATTCCTTCCTGCTCATTCGAAAACTGTTCACGTAGACGCTGTTCCAGCCGACGAATGTTCCTGTCCAGGTGGCAAGTTGGCAAACCCTGCTCTGCAGGAAATGCACGCTGGCATCGCCCTCCAGAGCTGGGCTCATGGGCGGTGGCTGCAGGGACAGGCTTTTGTTCCTGGTGTCCAGGAAAGCACGGCATCCCGACGGACGAGATGGAGATTGCGGAGGACCTGTACGAGGGGCTGCAAGGGTTTTTCCGGAAGCGCCCTGAGCTGCGGCGGCGGCCACTCTTCATCACCGGCGAGTCGTACGCCGGCAAATATGTGCCCTCGATAGGTCGGTTGCGCATCCTGCTCCTGGAGCACTGCCCTGCCATGCCTGCTGACGGAGGCACCGTCACGGCCATTGCGAGTCTGGCTGGTGGAGACTGCCTGGGCTGCAGACCCGCCCTCTGGCATGGAGCGGCCGCATGGTTCAACCATATGAGTTGCAGCATCTCTGGTGGATGATGCCTCAAGTTGATCACCGCTTTTGATGCATGCTACGATTCCCTCATTCCCTCATTGAACGCAGGCCACTTCATCCTGCAGATGGAGGAGCGCGGTGGCGGATCGCGACGGGAAGCGCCGCCGCTGCAGCACAGCCGGCGCACGTCGGGGCGGCCGCTGCAGCCGCCTGTATTCCAGCTCGCGGTAAAACTATTGAGGCTGTGCGACGCGCTATTACCAGAAAGTTCAAAAAAAGTGGCCATCGGCGATGGCCTCACGGATCCGCTCACACAGGTGAGACGGCTCGAAAACGCTGCCGACTCATGTGCCAGCGGAAGCGCTGCTCCAATTGGTACGAATGCGTATGTGCAGCCAGCGGGCACTCGGAGGGCGTTCAGGTGCAGCAACGCATGGAAGTGAGGCCATGCCCCCAGCGGCATCTTCAAGTCCTCTGGTGGAGTATCTAGTAAGCAGAAAGGGTGATGGACAGTCAAGCGCATCGCAGGTGCGCACGCACGCCGACGCAGCCTACTACATGGGTGTCATCGCCAGGTCGACGTCTGGGTTTCTCTCCAGTGAAATCTACGAAACCGAACAACTGTGGTGTTCTCGCAGGTGCACACGCACGCCGATGGGCGTCATCGACGGGTCGACCTCTGGGTTCTCTTTAGTGAAACGTGCAAAAGCCGACAGTAGTGGTGTTATCGCAGGTGCGCACGCACGCCGACACAGCCTACTTCATGGGCGTCATCGACGGGCGGCAGCGGGCGCGCGCACAGCAGCGGGAGCGCAAGGTCGCGCGCCTCATTCGGCAGGTGGGCGTTTATGATTGATCAAAAGTTCAGGTCAAAATGTGGTTTCAGAGATGTTGGCGCACGAGGCGCGGGAGGCGCTGCTGCAGTACATCCAGGCCTGCTCCGGGGTGGCTTCACTCTATGACGTGCGGCGCTGGCGGGAGTACGACGCAGCGGACAACGTCGGCAAATTCGTCAATCGGCCAGACGTCAAGGTGCGGCCATTGCTTGTTCCTCAAGGGTGCAAGCAAAAGGCTTTTAGGGCTTGGAAAACAGTTCCTGCCGGAGTTCCAGACGCAGCAGACAATGTCGGCAAGTTTGTCAGGCGGCCAGGCGTCAAGGTGCAGCCGGCATCCCAAGGTACAGAGATTAGAGCTATGGATCATTTGAAGAGGCGTTGGCGGGAGTACGGTGCAGCGGACAACGTTGGCAAGTTCGTCAGTCGACCAGACATCAAGGTGCGGCTGGCATCCTGAAGTGTAAGGGTTGTTGATTGAAGAAGAAACTCAGAAGGCACTGCAGGAGTACAGCGCCGCAGACAACGTCGGCAAGTTCGTCAGCCACCCTGACGTCAAGGTGCGACTGGATCCCAACAGATTGCTCTTGAAGAGATTTGGTGGGAGTGCATCGCAGCGGGCAACGTCGGCAAATTCGTCAACCGCCCTGGTGTCAAGGTGGGGCTGGTTCTTCAAGACCATCAAGTGTTTTATCGGTACCTAGAGGGTTTCCAGGGGAAACCTTGCTGGCACAGACAGTGTCGGCAAATTCATCAACTATCAATCGGCCAGACGTCAAGGTGCGGCTCGCCAGGTGTGTGGCTCATCTCGTTCAAAGTGCCGATCAGCACCGACGCCCTTGCGAGCGCCATAGGTTTGTCGAATCTTGCCTTGGCACCATGTTTTACTGTTTCTGCCTGCAGGCGGCGCTGCGCGCGGACCCAGATGTCACCTTTGTGAGCTGCAGCCCGGAGGTGGGAGACGCCCTGGGGCCTGATGTCATGAAGAGCGTGAAGCGCCTCGTTCCCGACATCCTCGCAAGGGTGCCAATTCTGCTGTATCAGGGGTGCGCGCACTACTTTCATTGTTACAATTGTCCTTCGTGATTATCTGGGCTGCTGCTGCGCCCCTGCCCATGCCCATCCCTGCTATGCGTGGCGGAAGCGTGGCAGTGTTGATGTCCGCAGACGCCGGGCTTGCTTGCCAACCGTTCCGCCCTGGCAGCTTTCTGCTGCTGCATGTCGTGCGGTGACGATGCGGCCTTTCTAGTTGGCGGCACCAGTTGCCATATCTCACTGCACCTGCAACCCGACCATTGCCTCATGCCAGCGCCACAATCTGCATCCCTTTAGCAGCCAATCTGCATCCCTTTACCAGCAGAATCGCTCATGACGCTTTCCGCGCATCGCAGGCAGTTTGATCTGCAGGACGGCGTGGCAACCAGCCAGGCGTGGATTTCCACGCTGCGCTGGCCCGGCAGGAAGGCGTTTGACAGCGCCAGGCGCCACATCTGGCGCCTGCCCGTCCGGGTCAGCATGTTGCGATTTCACTGCCAATCCCGCATAGCAACAGTAGGATCTTGTGATTATATCGGCTCGGTGCATCCAGCTGGTAGGACGCCAAGACTCTGCTGTGACGTCCACAGACGGGCACTCTATCTTGGGTGCCGCCCAGCTCGTGGCGATGCGCGCTGACATACAGGCTCTGCGACGCCCAGTGGCGGAACATCATGTGGCAGAACCTCACGTGGGTCTCACTGCTCTAGGTGGCTCCCGCAGGAGAGCGAAGGCTCAGGAAAGGCAGATGCAACGCGTATCGCCGGCTACATAAAGGGCACAGGCCCGCTCACACAGGCACGCACTCCCTGTCTCGTGCTATCTGGATGTGGTGGATGTCAGATTGATGCCTTGTGTAGGCACCACGGGGCTGTGATGCCATGCCTCCATCATCGTGAGGTCCCTGCACGGCGTCTGAGAGTGTGATCGCATTGACAGGTCATCATTAAAGACGCTGGGCACATGCTGCCGCGAGATCAGGGCGAAGCAGCACAAAAGATGCTTCAAACCTGGATAAAGTCTGTCATTGACGGCACCCATTCCAGCGATCAGCAAGCCCTCTGGAATTGAATCGTCACGCGCAGTACAAGTCCTGTACCCCATGTGAAGTGGATGTACCTAGATGTATGTGTTTCTGGATCGTGGCTGCCTCCCTCATGATTTCATTTTGCGAAACAACCAGTCACGTCTGCACACTGGCGCTCGCAGACAACCGCAACCCCCGCGCATGTGGAATGCCTTGAGGCTCACATATCTCTTGTCCTGCAATGTTATCACAGCCGTCATCAAGATACAGTTGTTGTTCGTGACACGTCAACCTCACAGAATCGATGATGCTTATATCCATTCCACATATAGACCGCGCACCAGGAGTCAGGATGCCCAGTCCACCAAATGATCCAGACCGCGGGGTCATTAAATAAGCATCGCTCATACTGTCGAAACCCCTGCAGGAGAGCAGCCGCACAGGTGATGCCTCCGGTTTCGAACATCGTCAGGTACGAAGAATCCGTCCGTCATGCCTCTCAGGCAACATGCACATGCACAGCTTACCTGCTCATTCGCTACTCAACCTCCATGGCGCAGTCACGTGCAGAGTGGAGTGGCAATTGCCAGCAGCGCCTGGCTATGCGTTACCAACCTCCGCTGGTGTCCCCGCATTTCCTGCGGCAGCAGCGACACAACGAGCGTCAGACTGCAAGCGCGAACAGGTTGCTGCAAAAATAACTGGCAGTGGTACCCGCTAGCACCGAAAGTTCATGTCACTTTGTGTATTTCTGTGGTTCGTGATGGTGAAATGGGACGCAACAGCGAGCACACCTTGCGGGCTGTACCCTACACGCACGGGACGGCCAAACAGCCGCACCGTGCCCTGGAACAGCTCATAGGCGTACTTTGCGCTCTCCTGCACTCGCGATTTAACTCATCAGCACTGGAGGCACGGTGGCAGCAACTGTTGTTGCGGCAGCAGCGTTGACAACTATTCATGCCCATGACAGAGAGCACACCGGTCGTGGTCGTGCGCAAAGTGTACCATCAGCTTGCGTTGTAACTCTGCAGCCTTGACAACTGTGCATGCACACGACAGAATGCGCACCAGCGATGCATATTGCGCAAATCCATAGCCGCGGTGCTGTGCGCCATCCGGTTCGAGGGTCGGCAGCGTGACGCGCGCCACGGGTCCCGCCTGCGCCGTGGAGCACAGGTGATTCGTTGCACAAAGGCACTCTGACAAGCTGCCATAACGCCGGCGCATACGAGCGCCGCCACGGCGCCGCGCCGGGCATGCGGCACATGACGGCGTCAAAGCAATGCGGCTCTGCACGCCCGCAGGCTCGCTGTATGGAATCGAATGATATATCCAGGGGGTAATGGCAAGACATGCACCTGCATGCTGAGCTCCAGCAGAAGCTGTTTGGTGACGCGCTGGTCGAGACCGCCGAAAAAGACCGTGTCTGTGGGCTGCTGCTTCGTCTCACCCTTCCCGCGCGCAGCCATTGCACACGGACGTTAGGGCAGGATGCGTTGAGGTTCAACAAGAGGCCGGCCAGGCTTCAGCGAGCCGCTCAGGTTGTAAGTGCAGGGTGATCTGGATTGCAAGATCGGATGAGGGACGGGCGGCGAGCTGGTGGCTGAAAATGACGCCTGCTGCAGTATTGCAAGTCTCGACGTCGAGCAGTCTCGATGATCTGAACATGGCTCCGCCGATGCGCCGGTTAATTACCCCTGGGCAAACACTTGGCGACCCTCCAGCTGATCAAGCGCTAGGGTTTAGGACACGAGGAACCACTGGAGCAAGTTTGGCAGGCACGCAACTTGCCTACTCTTGAACAGTCTACCCTCTGGACAGACACCAGCAGGCATAATGGCGGGCCCCGTGGACCGCGAGGAGTGTGTGTACATGGCCAAGCTGGCCGAGCAGGCCGAGCGATATGACGAAATGGTGGAGGAGATGAAGAAGGTTGCTCAGATGGTCCACGACCAGGAGCTCAGCGTGGAGGAGCGCAACCTGCTCAGCGTGGCCTACAAGAACGTGATTGGGGCGCGGCGTGCATCCTGGCGGATCATCTCCTCCATCGAGCAGAAGGAGGAGTCGAAGGGCAACGATGAGCACGTCAAGCGCATCAAGAAATACCGCGAAGTGGTGAGTGGCGCTGACCTGCAGCAGGGGTCTAGCATACAGCTGGTTGCCTGCACCTGAGGCTGATTGGTTTGCCCGAGCACTTGCTGGGCAAGCCGTTTCTGTGTTCCCACTTGAACTTTTGGCACAGTTGTTGCCCCTGACTAGACAAGCAGTGGAGGACTGAGAGCGTCTGCCAGATTGGCCACCACACAGCTGATCTTTCAGCTGCAGATACAACCGTGGCGTGCACACGGTCAGATGGTCTGCTGGGCAGACTGGGCGGCAACCAGCTTCACAGGCCTGTGCTCAAAGTTGCGATCTCAGGGTCTGGGGCAGTCTGGCGCCCGGCGCCGGCCGCAGCCGTCACAGATGCAGCCTAATTTCCCTGCTGCCTCGCTTCAGGCCGGCGGGGGCGGCTAGGCGGCTGTCTGGCCGGAGTTTTGCCCCGGCCCGCGATATCACTTTGTTTCCCGCTGACCGGGGCCACGCCACGGCGCTTGGCGGGCACGGCCCTGGCACCAGGCCGCGTCTGCAGCACCCCGTGTGTCTCACGTAGGATCTGAGGCCATTTCGGAGGCGGATCGGGGCGGGCCGGTGCTCCAGAGGTGTCGCAAGTGGCAGCCAGAGCAGCGGTACACTCGCCGGCCCTCGCGCCGCGAGCGCACAGCCTGCACAGCAACCGGCGGCTGAGACATCTGCGCTGTTGCGAAATGCAGGTGGAGAAGGAGCTGAGTGACATCTGCAGCAGCATCCTGTCGCTGCTGGACGACCACCTGATCCCCACTGCCTCGTCTGGCGAGTCCAAGGTCTTCTACCTGAAGGTGGGCTCCTGCTCGCCTTACAGCGTTCCGGTGTAGCAGTTGAAAGGGGTTGCGATTCGGGGATGTGCAGCAGGGCTGCACTCGGCTGCACGGCGGTACTGCGGCGTGGACGCATTACTGAAAGGCGCCGCTCCTCTGGGCCCCTGCAGATGAAGGGCGACTACCACCGCTACCTGGCCGAGTTCAAGACCAGCTCCGACCGCAAGGACGCCGCAGAGCACACCCTGCTGGCGTACAAGGCGGCTCAGGTGCGCACCGCAGCTCCGCAATTTGAGTGATGATGCAAAACGCCTGCATGTGGCTTCAGTTTAAGATGTCTGCGGTCTGCCTGCAACACTTGTGACGTCATGGCCTTTAGCAGATACACAAGTATAACCACATACCACTTGGCATCTGCTCACCGACATTTTTGCACGTCAAAACAGGACATTGCGCTGGTGGACCTGGCGCCAACGCACCCGATCCGCCTGGGCCTGGCGCTGAACTTCTCGGTATTCTACTACGAGATCCTCAATTCGCCCGAGAGGGCCTGCCACCTGGCGAAGCAGGTGGGCACCGGCGCGACCCGTTTGAGTTGTTCCGTGTGTCAGCATGCCATTCTCTGAGATGCGGCCCGCAATCCGCCGGGGGCAGCACGATGTGCTTACAAGACCCTCAGCAAAAGAAGGGATGAGGCTCTTCCAGGCGGCTGTCTGGCCGCTGCACTGCTGTGGCCCTGCCGCCGTTCTGTGTGTGTGGGTGCACGTTGGTTGCCACTGGAGGCCAGCCATGTCCCAGGCAGACACTCCCGTAAAGTCCTGAAAGTCTGTGAATGCTTCCAGTCGCAGCCGTCATGCCTGTCACTGGTGCATGGGCACTTCACCGAAGATCAGGGCAGAGTCAGGATCGGGGCTGACCAATCAGGATCGGGGCTGACTAGCACAACAATGCGCTTCAGAATCGAATCAAGCCTCAAGCGGGACCGCTTCGTCAGCAGCTGTGTTCAACCGAGTGTCCAACCATGTGCAGGCGTTTGACGAGGCAATCGCCGAGCTGGACACGCTGGGCGAGGAGTCGTACAAGGACAGCACCCTCATCATGCAGCTGCTGCGCGACAATTTGACGCTCTGGACCTCAGACATGCATGTGCGCACCCCTGCCTCTCATCTCACTCTGGCAGCACATCCTGCTCTGCAAGTTGCACGGATGCTGGCGGACTGCAGTGGCCTTCAGTTGCAGCAATTGAAGCACAAACCTTCAGGCCGCGGCTGCCTACACGAGCATGTATCGCAGAAGCCACTCCGGCATTGCCACGGCCTGGGACATGGCTGCAGCGGCGTTTCGAGTTGAGCTGGGATTGCACGGCGGTCTGCAGATACACGCAACAGGCTGCGCTAGCAAGAGCCCAATCAAATTGCAGCCAGGGATTGAACTATGTTCTGGAATGTTCCAATCTGATTGGATACGCAGGATCTGGTGTTTTGCTGCATGAAAAGTTTTCGCCCTCATGCCTTGCCAGCATCGTTCCCTGACGCTTTCAATCTGCACTGTGGCGCAGGACCAGGACGCCGACCAACGCGATGCCGGCGGCGACGCAAAGGTGGAGGACGCTGCCTCGCAGGAGGTCTGAACTGCTGACAAAACGGATGTTGACATTTAGAGGAGGGAAGCGGGAGGTGCACAATAGTCTCCAGTCCGACCATGGCCGCAGTGCAGACGGCGTCGCAGGCACTGGGCGGCGGCCCTCCCACATGAGGCCGGATTTCTCTCCCCAGTGACTTGCCGGCACACCTGCAAATTTGGCGGGCCCAAACAGAGCCTTCAGCCCCACTTGGGCGCAACTTGCGCCAGCCTCCGGGTGGGTTGCAGCACGGGCAGCGCATGCCTGCTGCTGTCCTTATCTCTACCCATGCACAAAAAGAGTACTTGGTGGATTCGTTTGGCTCCGTTGAGAGCGGCCGACCTTGTCTCGATGCTTTGTGGTTAAGAGTTTGTCGTCGGCTTCTTTTCCACCTGGCACTGCAATCATCTCTTTTGTACGCTCAGATGTGCGTGTCTACGGCCAGAACATCCTTCTCTCCTCTCTCCTCTCCTCTGCCATCTGCATGGAGAGGTGGCACTTACCTGCAGTATGTCTTTTGAGACGACTCCTGCTGTCTTCAGCTTGAGCCGCTGCTGCAAATGTTCGAGCTGGCTTGCTTTCCCACTTGTGGCCAGGCCCTAAAATTTACATCCAATCACTGAAGAGCAAAACGGTGAGGCCTCTGAATCGCAGTGTCAAGCGTGGATGAAGTTACAGCGCGCTTCACTTCATTCCAATGCCAGGCGTTTGCTGCGGCAGGGAACGGCAGCCAGCTCCCGGAGTTGTGCCCATGCCACAATACGGCAGTCCGCCTTGATCAAGCAGCCCCAGGCTTGACTTTCAGGTCTGGCCGCCGATCGCGTCCGGGTTGGGCTTGCCAAAGTTGTTGCACCACCGCTGCGATGGGATCGGCCGCGTTGGGGGCACTGGGCGTTGCTGCGGCGCAGACACGCAAAGAGCTTCAGCCGGCCTTGTTAGATCGCCTGCTTGGGAGCAACATACTTGCTTGCATGGGGCTCTGATCCAGCATTGAGCAACGCTAGGGTCACCTCAAGCTCCGCAGACTTGAAGAACACGGGGACCGCAATGGCGAAAATGCCCCTGCAGCAAAGAGCATATTGCCGTGGACTCAGGCAGAATGGCACGAGCAACAGGCAGTACGAAGGGCCTGTTCATGTCTGCACTGTTCTAGAGTATGCATACGGCACTGTGTGTAAAAGTGCGGGTGGGTGCACATGCAAGCAAAACTCACAGGAACGCGACGGCAGTGTTGCGCCTCCAGTGCTTGGGGTCAGCCCACCACCCGCCTGCCGGCGACCAAACGCCTGCGCACGCACAGCAAGCTCAACGATGAACATGCGCTCTGCGGCGCCACATGCGGCAGTACAGCTGTGCACAGCGCTTGTCTGGCACAGCAGCCGCACGGATGTCAATATCACCTTTAGGGTATGAGAAATGACCGCCGTCTCCGCCCATGGCTGCTGTCAAATGCGCTGGTGCTGCCGTGGGCTGCGGGTGCGCAGTTGCTAAGAGAGACTGCTATCGGCACCAGCCGGCGCCTGTGCCCTTACTGCCCACTGATCTGACTGCTGCAATGCTTTATATAGCAGATGAAGCCGCAGTCGCTGCGCTTGGCCCTCGATGACTGACGCACTGCTCCCCTCGATGCTGGTGCTGACGAGTGGTGTTTGGGGTCAAGACCACGAGCCAGGCACTGCTCTACACAAGGTGTTCAACCAGCTGCAGGTTGTGGCCTGAGGCTTGGGCAGACGAGAAATAGCCACAGTGCGGTGCTGGAAAGTTTGCAAGTCTTGCAACCTCATAACCCTTTTCCTGGACCTTGCGCAAAACTCCAGGCAACACACACTCATACAGTCACAACGCGGTTTCCACTCTAGGCGCTACGAGTGTAGGTGCGACAAAGTAGGCACCGCCACAGCACAGCTGCGTTGTTGGTGGCGCAGGGCTCCTGCGTTGCTGTTGGCGACATCAGCACAGCCTGCTGGGAGCGGCAGCTGCGGCCTGGAGTGCACCCTCAGGCATTCAGCAAACCTTGCTTCGGCCTCTTTAATCTGCAGAGGGCCCACCATGGCAGCTGCGCAGCTGCCTCGCCGCATAATCAAGGTGAGGCTAGAGTACACATCCAAGGCACTCATCCACTCGCGCGCATGCTTTGTTTCGATTCGCAGGGATACAGCACTACGCTTCACATGCATGCATGCATGCTGCGTCGCCCTGTGTTCATATTCGGTGGCTGTCCAAGGGATAGCCGTACAGGCATTGGAGTTGTGCAAGCTGTCATCATGCAAACTGCACGTGGAGGCCTTCCTTGCAGTCACTTGCGCAGCTGTGGAACCGCCTGCTACCAGCGGTCCTGCCATTCGATTGCAGCGCCAAGGCACACAGTGCGCCGGACAACAGCAGGTCGCACAATCCCAACCAATTGTTGCTGTGGTGTACTGTAGGAGACTCAGCGGCTCGTGTCAGAACCAGGTGCGCCCATCTGTGAAGGGCGTGATCGACCCGCAGTCTCTGAAGACAGCACACCAGCCATGCAGACACGCTGCGGCAGGCATGCGCGCTTCTGACCCTTCTGTCTTGGCCCTGCAGCACCCGGCATCAGCGCGGAGCCGAATGAGGAGAACCTGCGTTACTTCAAGGTTATGATTATGGGGCCGAAGGAGTCGCCATATGAAGGTGCGGCATGGTGACGGAAAGCGGACGGAAAACAGCGACGGCAGTTGAACAGTCACTGAGCCACTTCGCAGAGCTGCAGTAGTCTAGAACATGCACGACAGTCAAGAAGTCGTGCATTGAAGAAATCCGATTTCCCACTACAGGCGGTGTCTTCAGATTGGAGCTCTTCCTGCCTGAGGACTATCCTATGGCCTCGCCCAAGGTGTGCCCTCACTTGAATCTGCATGCACCTTCAGCCTCACCTGACCTCGTGCATGGGAGTGTGTGCATGTGCTTTGTGCCTTTCCGAGCGAGCTGAGTGTTTCGTTGGGGCTGCTGCGTCACACAGGCATCGTGCTATGCAGTGTGTGTTCAGCAGTGTGCTGAAGCGGTTCGGTTCGCTCACCTGCAGGTCCGCTTCTTGACCAAGATCTACCACCCCAACATAGACAAACTGGGGCGCATCTGCCTCGACATCCTGAAGGACAAGTGGAGCCCCGCTCTACAAATCCGCACAGTGCTCCTCAGGTGCGAGCTGGTTGTGACGTACAACATGGGCACTCTTCTTGCGAGAAACTAATGCCAAGCAATGCAACAGATGTTTCGCAAAGTCACGGGACAGCTTCTGTTGCCTGGTGCATTCTGGAGTGCCTGGTGCTTTCAATGAGAAATCAAGCTCGAGCAAGTGCGGGCGAAGGGGCTGACGTGTGTGCCATTTGCATGAGCCGTGCAGCATCCAGGCGCTGCTCAGCGCGCCCAACCCCGACGACCCGCTCGCCGAGAACGTCGCGAAACACTGGAAGGAGAACGAGAAGGACGCCATTGCCACAGGTGGGCACACGCAGCAGCGGCACACCCTCCTCACACTGTTGTGATTGTGACGCTCAACGCTCAGGGTGCCAAGCGACAATCGGTCACCTTCTCTTCCAGCATCGCATTTTGTAACGCACGCGATTTGCAAAAGTGATCAGTCGTGTGGCTCAAGGTTGCGCCAGTCGCCAGACGAACCTTCTTTCTGATGTAGTAACACATGTGCACTCTGCAGCCAAGGAGTGGACGAGGCAATGGGCACAGGGCTGACGGCAGTGGCGCTGCCAGAAAAATACACGGCGGCACGGCTGCGTGTTGCTCTCGCAGCTGCGCTGCCTGCACTGCCGGGTCTGCGCATGTTCAACAGTCGGTCACGTGTGGTCTCAGCATCTAGGTTTCAGGCTCAGGGAACGATGTGCTTTCGATTCGGCAGAGGGCTCTTGCGTGTTGGCACCGGGCGCGGCTGGCCCATGGTAGCCTAGAACAGGCAGCTGAGCTGTTTTGCGCGTGCCATGTATCGTGAATGAACGCTATGCCGGGACGGTTCGCCTGGGTGCAGCCACCTCCATGGGAACTGTCACACCACCAGAGTCCGGTGCACTACAGAATAACAGGCAATGCATGCAAGGCCATGAGCTGGTGTCGTTGTGTACATCCTTTTGGGCGTGCGAAAACACGTGCAGGTGCACCCGAAGGTGGAGGATATTTCTTTACAGAGAATGCCAGGGCACGTCGCTGCGCATGAATTTCCTCTGATCTGCAGTGAGGTTGGCCCCGCTAAGCATGTATAACTCGTTACTTGTGTTTGCATTGCGCTGACAGCCGGCCAGAGCGCAAGCCTGCATCACAATGCATGCGGGGGCGGCTGTGACATTGCCGATGCTGTCCTGCGCGCTGCGGCCCAAAGCTTGTTCCACTTGCCTGGCTCTAGTGCATGCCGCCCAGCGGGCGACCAAGCAATGCTGCAACATGCTTCGGGCTGCAGATTTTCAAGGCGCAGATCAGCAACTGCACCACACCCTCCCCAGTGCTCAGCCCGGCACTGCACCAGGTAGGTATTATGCAGCGTGCATGCGGCTTGCTAGGGTTGCAGCGGCGCAAGCGGCCCTCCTACTGGCGTGCCAGCTAGATACTTTAGCCACTAGCCCGACAGACTGCCCCGGCGTCACCGCATTCCGTCCGGCGGCTGCGGAGGGCCGCCGCCGGCGTCGGGCGGGGGGCCGCCAGGCGGCAGGCCGCCAGGCGGCGGGCCGCCAAAGCTGGACGAGCGGCTGTGTGTGTGACCATGGCCGCCCGGGTGCTGCTGCATGTGGTGGCCCTGGTCGCAGCAGGCAGCAGACGCTTTACTCAAAGTTGAGAGCGAGAGCTTTGCACAACCTGCTTCATGCCAGAACGTCACGCAGAAGCAGTGTGTGCTCTCGACAGAACAGACAGATTTACACACAGGCTGACAGGCTGACATCAAGATGCATGCTGTATGATTAGAGCCTGCTCACAGCTTGTCACAGCAGGCACTGCTGCGCACCGGGGGCGGGCCCATCTGCTGGCTGGGGCGGCCCATCATGCCGGGGGGCGGCATGCTGCCCGAGTGCATGCCGCCGGGGTGCGGTCCCGGGAACGGCGCCGGCCCGCCCTGGTACATCTGCGGCCGCATGCCTGCATGTATGTCGAGCACAGCACCGTCATCATCTAGTCTTCAACGTGTCGTGCAATGCATCATCAATTCACAGCTGCAGCCCAGCTGTAGGTTGGTGGCAGCACGGCTTCGACCAAGCATGCTGGAAACGTGAAATATGTCACCAGCAGCGCATGCCGTGCCAGAATTGGACAATCAACTTGTGACAAGTGCTAGGCGCGCCTGCTGGGGGCGGGCCGCCGGGGGAGCCGGGCGGTCCGCCGGGGTAGGCCACCACATGGCCGAACGCCGGCATGACGTTGACGAACTGCGGCCGCGGCCCCCCCGGGTACATCATGTACTGCCCGGGCGAACCTGCGCGCAGCAAGACCACGTCAGTTTTGACGGTGAACAGCACAAACAAACGGGATATGGCCCCCAATGTGACTGTCGACTTCTGACTGGTGAGTGCAGAGGGCAATATGCCGATCAGATGGTGCAAACACAGGCAGGCACACGGCTCGAATGTTGCCGTCTTCTGTGTTTCAATTTGACGAGAGGGGTATAAAGGCGCACCAGGCATCATGACGGGCGGGCCGTACATCGGCTGACCTGGCGGCATATACATGCCCTGCGGCATCTGCACCGGCGCGCCGCCTTGCATCGACATCGGCATCGGCCCCATGCCTGCGCGGTACTCGTCGAGAAACCGTCAAGATGAATCTCATGCCTGCTGCAGCTTTGACGAGCATTCGTCCTGCTCTGTCAGGCAGATGCCCATCGTCGCAACAGCAGAGCGCCAGCCACACGAAGCAGCATGTGACAGCGTCACTCCGAGCCTCACTTGCAGTGTGGCCTAGCATCGCACATAATGCAGCTCCAATGCACACAGCATTCGCATTCGCAACCAGCAGACTTCAAGCGACCCCTTCAAGGCAGCCACCGAAAATCTGGCAACACAAAATGCTACCGGGGCCGGGCGCGCAGGGGCCGCTGGTGCGCTCCATGTGGGGCGGTGAGCGTCTAGCAAACCGCGCAAACCCCACAAAAGATCAATAAAAGTCAAAACCCTACCGGGGCCGGGCGGGCGGGGGCCGCTGCTGGTGCGCTCCATGTGGGGCGGGCCGCCCATGCCGCCGGGGTGGTCGCCGCCGGGGGAGAAGGGGCCGACCATGCCGAGGTGGTGCCCCGGCGGACCCATCGGCAGCCCGCCACCTCCGCTGCCCATGCGCTGGTGCATCCCGCCCGGCAGCATGCCGCCCGGCGGCAGTGCCAACCCCGAGCCTGCGGCAGAGCAGACCGATTTCTCAGGTGAGGTTGAAACTTGAAATTATGCTGCTCTTATGCTGGTGCAGCCCGCCCAGCAGCATGCCGCCCAGCGGCAGCCAGCCCAGGACCTACACACAGTGTAGTTGATCGAATTAGCACGGAGCTAGTGTTGCGCCCATGCGCTGGTGCAGCCCGCCCGGCAGCATGCCGCCCGGCGGCAGCACCAGCCCCGAGCCTGCGGCGCTCATGTGCAACATATCACCGCATGTGTAAGGCCAGGTGAATCTCACTCACAGGAGCGGGGGACAAACCACTGCAGCAAGCTGGGATGCAACCGAGTGAAGACGTTGTGGCAAGGCTTCAAGTCTGCGTTGGGAGCAGCACTACGCAAACCTGCTGCAACTGGACATGTTCTTGAAACATCGGATCCTAAATAAGAACAAAAGCCTGAGACTCCGCACTGGAGCCGGAGCGGGAGTGGCCACCGCGCGGCGGCTGCACGCTCTGCCTGCTGAGGGAATTGCCGCCACCGCTGCCGTGCGGCGGGCGGCCGCCGCCCGGCAGGCCGCTGGGGTGCACGCCGTTGCGCGGCCGCAAGCCCGGCGACGCCGCCGGCACGCTCGCGCTGTTAAGGCTGCCACCGCCGCCGCCGCTGGGGCCTGCAAAGTCCCGCCAACACTCTTAGGAAACTCTCGAGCGCTAATGGAGCGCTGATTGTGGCCTCCTGCCAGCGAGGTGTTTGCCTCTCGGCTTGCTGTCCTGCTGTGTTAGATCCATCTGAGTCAAAGGTCCATATGTGTCAAACATCCAAGGACACCTGGGTTGCCAATCTGAAGCAGTGCGATTTAAACCGGTCGGACAAGGCCAAGAAAACCCTGTTAATAACCCACCTGGCCTGAACTCCTTTGCGCCGGGATTGAAGGAGAAGCTCTTCGCAAAGGGGTTGAGCTTCGAGGCGGCGGACATCGCAGAGCCCGGCGTCGACGGCTGGCCGCCCGACTCCGCTACCGCGGCGCCCTTGGCGGCGGAATCTGCGCCTGCCGCTTCCGCCTTGCCGCCGGCGCCGGCCGATTTGCCATTTGTGGGCGGCGTGCCGCTCGCGACGGAGCCTGCAGCGGACGCCGGCGGCGACGGCGCAGCGGCGGCGTCCGACAGTGGCGTCGCGTGCTCCGAAGGCGACAGCGCGGACTCGGAGGCCGAGGCGGAGGAGGGCCCCTTGCCGCCGTCGCTGCTGAAGGTGCGCAGCCGCTCCCGCAGCTCGTCTCGCCTGCAGAGTCCGTTGAGGGATAAGATCTTGGATGTGGTAGACATTGTTGGCTGTAGGTGCGCAGCCGCTCCCACAGCTCATCCCGGCTGCAGAGTTCAGGGATGAGGGGGCTCCAGCTCGACATTGGTGTTGTACAAACAGGCGTGGCACACTGTTGTTTATTGGCTCAACACCCTGAAGAGGATGACCGGCCACCTCCAAGTGCAGACTTGAGAAACCCTTCAAGCCTTCTCGTCTTCAAGCGGGACAGCCCTCTTCTCTGCATTGAGCTGCAGAGAAAAGGAATGTAGACAGGACGCTGTTTGTGATATGTCCCTCGGCCCTTGGCAGGGCCCACAGGAAGGCAAACATAGGACAGGAAAGCCGCGCAATAAGGCGGGGGCGATGTAGTTTCGATTGGCCTTGTCAAGAGGCCTGCAGGGCCTTCACTCATACGATTGGACATGCGAATGACGAGGACCGCTGAAAAAGACGGACTCACGCTCAGCCTTGTGGACGGCTTCACGGGCCTTGCACTCCTCGAAGGCGGCGCAGGCGCGGTAGTCCAATGGAGAATACTATGCAGAAATCTAGGTTGATTTAGGAAACTGCTCGGATGAAGACGCACTCGCGCTTGGCCTTGTCGGCGGCCTCGCGGGCCTTGAACTCCTCAAAGGCGGCGCGGGCGCGGTGGTCCACGCGAGGCACCCCCGGGTTCAAGTTCAGCGCCTCCATCGCCGCCGCGTCGTGCACTAGCGGGCTGCTGCGCGCAGGCACAGGGGGGCAAACATGTCAGCCGGAAGAGGTCTGCTGCATGTGGTAGACATTGCATTGCATAAACCGGGCTCCGTTGCAGTCTACAGAAGCTGCATATTGCTGGTGCTGTGCAGCCTCCTTCCTTGCTTGCAAGGGTCGGCAGTATAGCGATGACTTTTATGCTCAATCGTGGAGCTCCGCTGGCGGCATCTACAGCAGGGGAGGCAGGGCGGCACCTGGACTTTGGGCTTGAGAGCAGCCCGTGGGGATGCCACACCAGGGGGCATGATGCGAGGATCATGACAGATTGAATGGTGATGTGAAACAGTGAAGTGAAGACAAGTGAACAAGCACCTGGACAGGGGGCTGCGGGCGCCCTTGGGGGTGCCGTAGGGGCTGGTGGCCACGCTGTCCTTCTTCCGCACCGGCGCCCCCATCTGCATCGCCACCTGAACATTGTAAAGCCGCGCTGTCAGCCACGCCATATTGTCACTTGCAACTTGCCTCGAGTCTTGCTACTTGCTTGAGGAACTGCTCCTGCAAGGTGGAGCGCGGTGCCCAAGACTTCGAGACAGTGCCCAGGCACATGCCGGCATCACGAACAGCAAAATCTGCATGCAGCAGGTGCTCGTGCAGTGCTGCCAAGTGCGCGGTGTCTTCACAAACATGTGACCCTGCACTGCCGCAGCACCTTGTTGTACTCGCGCCGCGTGTCGACGGGGCTGGAGGGCATGTCGATGGCGGGGCTGCGGCCGGGGATGGGCCGCGGGCCGCTGGACGATGCCACCCCGCCCGACGAGCTCCTGCAGCGACAACATATGTCAGTTTTCAAAACTCTAGAGGCAGACATGTCGATGCCATGCAGCACCAACCATTCAGCACCCATGCAGAAGAGCGACAAATACAAGGAGTGCTGGTGCGGCTGTTATGTGCACTTATGTGCACGTGGCACCACAAACTGTGGCAGCAGATACGTCATCAATTTTGACCAAGGCCTGGGGTATATCTCAAGCTCACCTGCCGGAGATGGCTGCGAGGCTGCTGCCGGCATTGCGCCAGGCGCCAGTGACCGGGGAGCCGTTGGATATCGGGATCGGCCGTGCGACGCCCTGGCTGGCTGGCTGCCGCAGCACCGAGGAGTACCTGTCCTCCTCGTCCATCTGCGCCGTAAGAATTGAAACATGCATGAAGCTGCAGCCAATGCACCGCCCACCATTCCGCACACAACGCATCGGCAGGCGAGGGTGACATGAGACTCGTGTGGCAGGAGAAGGTGATTCGGCTTGGAAGTCCCGTGCAGCATGGGCATCACCGCGTCTTGTCAACTGCAAGACACTGCTGCATGCTGAGGTTGTCGATGCGCAGCAAAATCGCCATGCACGCCTGACGTGTTTCACGGCGTTCAGTACATACATACAATCGTTTCTGGTCATGAAGATGTTGCAGTGGTGCCAGAGGCGCGCTGAGCCGCACCCCTGAGTCGTTGACCTCCATGCCGCGCTCCTCGGCGATGTGCGCGTTGGCGGCGGCGGCGCCGCCCGAGCGCGCGTCGCTCATGATCTCCGCTGCGAGCCGGGCAGCCTCCGCCTCGCTGATGCGCGACTTGCCCTTGTCCAGCTTCGTCGTGTACAGGTCCTCCTGTTGAAACAGTGACAGCGGGGTCAGCGGATCGGGCGGCATCTGTAGAGGGGTGTCAGGCCACAGCACCCCCGGTTGAAGGAGGAAGCATTGAACATTGAGGGCGCAGGCCGCGGCCGCACGAGCTGCGATGCCACTGCTGCAAGCAGTGCTGAGCACATCAGCTGCATATACATGCATGCGAGCACCATAATCCGCCGCCACAGTGGCCCGCTGCCTCTGCCCCAATGGTGCGCAGCAGGCAGTGCCGCGGCCGTCAGGTTTGATTCTTCCAGCAGCGAAGAATTGCCGCCCACCTGGAAGGTGGTTTGGACGCCGAACTTGCCGCGATTAACGGCGAACTGGTCCCACGCGCCGCCCGAGCCGCCCACGTGCGGACCCTCCAGACCTTCCAGCGGCGCGTCGTCCGCCGAGGGCTGCCACCGTTTCAGCTCGCGGCCCACCATCCTGCAAGCACGCCAGCTTTCTGCTTCACAACGCAGGGGAGAGCAGTGGCGCGGCGTCACATCCAGACGTCTCCTTCACAATAAAGGGTAGAGCAGTGGCGCGGCGTCACATTCGTCCTCGATCGGTTCCCATCTTCAGAACATTGAGCCAGAAGGAAGGGCGCCGTCCAGCACCGGCATGCGTCCTTCAAGGGCCAGAGTCAATCAGGGGGCATGCTGCAGCGGTTGCTGCGATGCCCTTTTAGCTTTGCAGCAGCTCGACGATGATGCGATGCAGCTGCAAGCTGTGCAAGTGGAGCCAGGACGGCCCAGATGGTACTGATGACTACGTAGTGTCGGAGGTCTCACCCGCCTCGCCCACGCGAGATGGATGCGTCCGTGCCGAAACCGGCCAGCTCGTCGCTTGCGGCCAGCCCGCCAAGGTCCTCGGCGCCCAGACGCACGTCGCTGGCGGTGAGCTGGGCTACGTCTGCGAGAGGCAGGAGCAGCGTCCGGTTCCAGCCGGCTGGCAGGTCCGGCTCCGCAGGCTGCGGATCCGCCGGCTTGCCCTCCACCAGGCGCGCCATCTTCAGGCTGAAGCCTGCCAGCGGCCCGTCCAGCTGTGCGCCGTGGAAGACGCCCTCGTACACGGCGCCATCCCTGACCTGCACGTGCAACGCCTGCTTCGTCAGCACGCCGGCACATACGCTGCTGATCACTGTCTGAGGAGCACCTGCCTATGAGGCTGGCGGCCCGCGATGCGACACGCCAGCCGCACCTCCCCGGCAAGACACGAACAGCACGCACGCCGCGAAGCTAGTCATCACATCGAGCGAAGCTTGCTGCGACCTTGAACTGCATGCGTTGAACGCCGCAGACATAGTGCAACAATTTGCAGAGCTGATCAGACACCCCTCACACACCGCCGAGGTAGATTGGCAGCCTCGATCCTTGGCTGAGATCAGGTGTCGAAAGGCAAGCCGAAACACGGGTGGCACGGAAGGCACGCTGTCTGCGAGCCTTCCAAGCGAGTACGCGGATTCGCATGTAGCATAATATCAGCCGTGGCATCAAGATTGAGGCTCGTGCACCACCTCGAGGTGCCAATCCTCCTCCTCACTGCTTCGAATCAACAGCACCAGCCCCAGCCCCTGATCTTGTGCAAACGTGCTCAGAAAGTTGGATGAGACTGGCAGGCTGCAGCACCTGTGCCCGCACTGTGTAGCCCTGCAGCGCCTGCAGGGTCCAACGCTGCCTCTCAGTTGCTGTGGTGTCTTTCAGCAGCCCGTTGCCGTCCCTCTTCTGCGCACTGCGCGGTCCCCGCGCCGCGGCGGGGGCCATGCTGGCGAGGCACTCCCCTAGCTCGTTCACAGAGTCACCAGCATCACTTGCGAATGCTCGAATCGGGTGGCACAAGATTCCGAAACCAGCAGCCGGTGCTACCCGCAATGGTTGCAGTCACAGGGTGTCTGATGACAGATGGTGCCAAAGGGTGCGGTGCTGCAAAGATGTGCCAGCTGCTCCGCAACTCGTGGCTCGAGGCCGATTGGGGGAGAAGAATGAGGCGAACCGCCCCCAAAAGACAAAAGACCTTGGACAGCCCAATTGCACAAGGTCAACGTCCTGAGTGCAGCAGGCCGCACATCCTGATAGTCGAGGTCGTCCAGCTAGTTCGTTGCAAGCATCGTATTCAGGTCAAGTGAGGCTCGGGCGACCAGAAAGACGGCTTGCCAGGGGTGGAAGACGAGCATCTCCAGTCGAAGACTTCTTGTTCTGACGACAGGAATCGCCAGCATTAGACGTTTCTCTCTCCAGTGTAGCGTCATGCACTGCGGTCTGCTGTGGTCGCACGCACCGGTGAGTGGCCCTTGCAACCTTGCACAATTCTGTGCAGGAGCTCGCCGTCGAATGAACCAAATGCGCCGAATGCGACGAGTGCGCCAAGTGCTCAGTCCACGAATGTCCAGTTCTGATGAGCAGTTGATGTCACCAGCAGCAGAACGGGGCCTTTTCGGGATCAACATGCAGCGACGTCGCCTTTCGAGCAGGCGCGTCCTCGTGCACGGCAATGCAGGCCTCGAAATGCGGCAGGAAGCGCAGGAATGGCATAAATGTTGCATGCTTTCTGGACGAGCAGCACTGAAATGAATCCACATGAATTCATACAGACGGGAGGCAGCTTGCCGCCGCGCTGGGCCATTGTGTGCTGCTCTACGATGCGGCCAGCGGCCACCTGGTGCAGACGCTCAGCGGCCATGAGGTGCGACCGCGCTGGCATGCACCACACAAGTCTTTACCATCAGCAATAGCATACATTGCTTTCGCAAGTTAGCGTCAGCGATTGCAACCCAATACACGGTGCACTGCTCGTATAAGGTGTTTCACAACGTCACCGACTCGTGCCGCAGGCGCCGGTGCTCACAGTCTCCTGGTCGGCCGACGGACGGCACGTCGCGTGCGGCGCCGCCGACGGCGTCGTCATCGTGTGGTCCGCCGCCGATGGCGAAATATTGGTCAGCTACGCGCACGACGGCGGCGTCGCGGCCGTCGCGTTTAGCCCTACAGGGCCGCAGCTGGCCAGCATCGCGGCCGGCGAACTGGCGCTGTGGTCGCCCGACTCCCACATGGTCTTCAAGGACGCGGTAAGTGTTTCTTAGCCGCTGTGCGCGCACCCGGATGCCTGTGCTCGGCGAGACAAAAGCAACTGATGAGCCCGGACAGCGTGTGCATGGATTTCTGTGTGTCCACCGCCCAAGGCCGCCAATGCCACACTTGTACGGCATTTTGGTGTGTCCAAAGCATGCAGTTGCAGTATGGACTGACCTGGCGAGAACATTTGATTCCGATCCCTGTAGGTGGCGACGGTGGTGATGTCCTTGGCCTGGTCGTCCGACGGCAGCATGCTGGCGCTCGGCCAGGCAGACGGTTGCGTCGCCGTGCGCGACGCCACCGGCGTACCGCTCAGCGTTCTTGACGGCGTGCCGGGCGTGCCCGTGACCTCCCTGTCATGGTCGCCGTGCAGGCGAGTTCGCACTGCGCATTCTTGCGCAGTCTTGCTGAGCCTGCTCGTTACACGTGCCCACAAGCACGAGCCAGCCCCCTCACATGACGTTGCGGACTGCTGACATTGACCCTGACGATCCACCTCCCACGTATCGACAGCGCTTTCATGACCACATCACAATGAGGCGCATCAACTCCAGCTGAGACGTCGTGCACACTGTAACCTCCAAAGTTTCGATGCAGTGAGGGCAAATCGCCAAAGAGCATCGCGCTGTGCGGCGGCGACGGCAGCCTGGGCTTCCTGCGCACCTCCGGCGGCGGCTGCAAGCGCTCCCGCCTGGGCTTTGCGCCCCGCAGCATCTGCTACTCTGGCAGAGGTGTCCTATTGTCTCGGCAGTCAACCGTGAAGCTTTCATGTAGGGATTCTGTCCTCTGCTCGAGGACAACATAAAGCTGTGTAGATGCTGGCAGATGCAGAGGAGGTCTCCTGCAGATAAAGCACTGAACTCGGATTAGCTCCATGCAGGAGACACTCTACTGATCTGCAGCGGCAGCGGCCAGGTGCTGCTGCATTCCCGGGACGGCCTGCCGCTGGGAGTGGTGGCATCCAACCCAACCGGCTTTGCCTGCGCGGTGAGCACCGCCTGCAGCCTTGACCCCAGGGCACACATCTGCTGCCTGAAGCAGCTGTCAGCCATCGTCGCCGGACAGCTGGTTGGGCTCAGTATCGTTTGGAACACACAGGGTTTGGCGGGTCTCGCACATAATTGCAAGTTTGCTGAGGAAGCTTCTCATAGGTCCGCAACAGGTGTTCAATGCAGACGGCACAAACGTTGCCGTGGCCTGCGAGGATGGCTCTGTGGCTGTGCACCGCCTGCACTTTGCGGCCGTGCAGTGCGTCTTCCAGGACCGCTTTGCGCAGAGGTGCGGCGATGGCCGTCTTGGAATTCCACATGGACGGCTGCGGCGTTCTACATCTGATGTCTGTCACGCTTGTGTGGCACATCATGTTGTCGTTCAATCCGACGACTGGACTGTTGAACTGAGGGGCCGGACCCAAGGGAACCAGCAGCATTCCTGTTGCGACTTTCCAGGGAATCGCCGACGGACGTCGTGGTGCAGCATCTTGAGACAGGGGAGCGGGTGCGGCTGCGCTGCCGCAACCACGTGCTCCACCTGGCCCTCCACGACAGGTGCGGTCGCAGCAGCGCAGCGCAGCGCAGGGCAGGTTGCAGCTTTGAACACCTTAGCTGAACCTTCTGGAGTCGGTGGGCGCACAAGATCGATCAACTTGCGCATGTGCTGCGACAGGTCGCCTGATGAAACATGAGAAATCGCTGGATGTGGAGAGCGATCACCTGCAGCTGGGGCCTCACACAATGTGTTCAGATCACAGGCGTCTGGCGGTGGTGCTGCCGGAGCGTGTAGCCCTCTATGAGCTGCCACACGGCGCGGCAGACGCGGAGATGCGGTACCGGCTGGCGGGGTCGGTGCCGTGCGGCGCGGCCTGCGGCGGCCTGCTGCTGATGGACGATCACCTGATCACATGTCAGGCATGCCTTCCCTTTTGGCTGACATGTTGAGTGAATCCTGCCGCTGCCGATAGGGCTTGATCTGATATGTAGTTGCGTATATACAGGAAAGCAATGCTGGTGCAGCGGCTTCTAACACAGAGGCGCAGATCCACGGTCACTGCGTATTTGAAACGTTTCCAGTCGACGCAACGGCCAACGCAACGATCAAGGCCGACACTCGGCTGTGCGCATTGCGCAGGATGCCACGGTGTCGATGCACGGCTTCGACGGCGCCACCGTGCGGGAGTGGCGGCTGAGCCGCCCTGTCCAGCTGCTGGCGCCTCTGAGCGGCGCGGACCGACAGGACGCTTTCCTGGTCGGCCTGCAGGGCGGCGAGGTCCTGAAAATGGACGTGAACAATGAGTCGACGACGCCGCTGCTCTGCCACGCGTCAACAATAGAGTGCGCATTCGATGAAGGGAACCTTGCCATGGTTTGCGCACCCCTGCTGCAGCAGTCAGCTGTCACCTGCAGGCTGCATGTCACCTGCATGCCAGCAGCCAGCTGGCTTGCACAGCTGCAGATTGCTGAGGTTCCTGCTGAGTCGATAGCAGTACACACACTTAGGATTCGCAATTGATGACGCGCTGCACTGAAAAATTCCTTTCTTTTCCGGCGGCAGGCACATGGAGGTTAATCTGGCTGGCACAAGCCTTGCAGTGCTTGACGCCTTGGGCAACATGACAGTGTACGATCTGCAATCTGGGCGGGGCGTTTTTGAGGCGCATGATGTGACCAGCCTGGCCTTCAATGGCAGTCATGCCGAGGTGCGCTCAAAGGCCGCGCATTTGAGACAACCTGCTCGACATATTCGAAGTGCTTAATACGCACATCCTGCTTGTCTTTCAGCGGCGTTGAACCCAGTGTATTTGCAGTGAGCAGCACACTGACGCACCGCCGGATGTGCGCAGGTGTTGTGCTGGGCTGGAGACGCTCAGCTGTGCGTCCGCACCGCTGACTTCCCAGTGCATCGCATCAAATTTCGGGTGTGCTGAGAACTGAGTCTTGCAGAGTCCACGTGATGCTCCTGCTGCTGCTGTGGATCTCGTCTGACACAACATCTGCTGGCAATACACATCTCGAATGTTTGCGGGTGTGGACATTCTGTGACACATGTTGGCGCCACTGCAGGAGGGCGCGGTGGTGCGGTTCCAGGGCTGCAGGGTGGGCTGCCTGGTCGGCGGCATCGTGCGCACGCTGGAAATCCCGCTGTCCGCCGGCATGCAGTCGTACTTGGCCGCAGGCAGCCTGCAGGAGGCGCTTGAGGCAAGCATTTACAACCTACTGCACTGCGCCGATGCAAATCGAGCTGCAATCCGCCTGTAGCTTCTCTGTGGAGTATCCACTGCTTGCAAGCTTCTAAAGAGCACGAAACGATGCCATTGCCACTGAGGCTGCTGAGAGAACTTGGAGCATCACGCAATTCTGCACTCTCAAGTGACGCAGCATGCCTGAGGGTTCTAATTGCCTATGACCTACAGATTGCGGAGCTGGGCGTCACAGAGAGCGACTGGCAGGCGCTGGGCGGCGCGGCGGCGGCGGCGCTGCAGCTGCCGGTCGCGCGGGCGGCTTTTGATAAATTGAATGATGAGCCCGCACTGGCGCTGCTGGCACGCGTCGAGACGCAGTGGCGTGACGGCGGCTCGCACGACCTCTGCACCGCAGAGGTGTTGGCATATCAGGTGAGCCTTCATACGTCCTTCGATAGCGATAACACCAACGCGCACAGAAATTCCTGCGCCTTACACGCAAAACTCGCGCTGGCGCTGATTGCGCGAGTCGAGGCGTAGTGGCGTGACAGCGGCTCCCACGACCTGTGCACCGCGGAGGTGCTCGCATATCAGGTGGGCCTGTGCAGACAGCCTTTGTATCGGGAGTATAGTGTGGGACATGAGGTGCACGAGCTCTGCTGGCGAGCCATGGCTCGCCTCCACTTCCAAGCTGTCCTGTGTAGCAAGCACTGTAATATTGTGCGCCAAGCCCGACATCCTCTAGCTCAGACAAAGTCAGCGATGGAAGCCCTTCGCAGTCGTCAGCAGTCAACAATCACAATGATACTCCCTGATGTGCATGTACTCTGTTACATGTGCAGGGCAAGATGCAGGAGGCGGCGGCCATGTACGCCCGCGCCGCCGCGCACGATCGCGCGGTGTCCATGTTCCGCGGCCTGCGCATGTTCGCCGAGGCGGACGCGTTTGAGAAGAAGTACGCAAAGGATGCGGCGCGACAGGAGGACGGCCGCCTGCTGGCCGACCTCAGCGCCCACATGCAGGTGCAGCTGTGGCAGCAATACATCTCAGAGGTTTGACTGTCATTGTTTTGTCGATACCAAGATGCGGGGTCCGACTTGTCGGCGCTGCTTGGCGAAGAATTTTCCCCTCGTCATGTGGCCCAGGTGCCGACGGGAACGCTGGTTTGGTTTGAATTTGTCTGGTCATACCGTCGGCGCACCTTGCCTGGACAGCAGACAAACGAAACGCGACGCACGACTCTGCTTCACCTTGGCTGCAGGCTGGCGACCACGGGCAGGTGGTGGCCATCATGGAGGCGCAGGGCTGGTGGGAACGGCTGGCCGCCTTCGCGCAGGGCCTGGACCCTGATTCTGGCGGCGCCGCCGGTCTCCGGGCGGCCGCTTCAGCGTTCATCAAAGCAGAGCGGCATGAGTGCGCGGAAGCATGCCTGCGCCGCCTCGGAGACAAGCAGGTGCCGTTTTGCTGCTTGTTTGCTGCTTGTTTGCTGCTTGTTTTGCTGCTTGTTTGCTGCTTATTTTGCTGCAAAGGTTGATGGCATCTGTTGAATCATATAGTGCAGTCGCATCTGCATGGTGCTGTGCCGCAACGCAGATTTGCAGCCATCAATGCAGTTCGGAAGGCATAAAAGGCATCAGTGGCCTAGGCAGGGGCGACTGACAAACAATGAGCCGAACTGCATCCTGAGATATACCATTTGAGGATGCTGACAATTGCAGAGCACGTGGATGGCAGGCGCGCGCCCGATTGGACCTGCTGCAACATCTGCATGATGTATATCATAATGCACCACAGGCACTGGTACAGACGCTGACAACCGCGGAGCGGTTCGACGAGGCGCTTGCAGCGGCGCGGGGGCAGCCGGAGCTGGTGCAGCTCGTCAGCCTGCCGCACGCGCGGTGGCTGGAGCGGCGCGGCAGCGTCGACGACGCCCGCCAGGCCTTCAGGTGGGGATTCTCGAAGGAATTCCTTTTATTGGAAGATGGATTGCAACATGAGTGGCCCTCAACGGTGCTGCTGCCTGGGTTTGGCCCTGATTCCATAAACTTGGGACGTCAAGCCAAGGAGCTGGGCGATGCAGGTGGCCAGGCAGTGCATGTTACTGAGTGGCATTTATCTCTTCGAACCGTGCTTCCCATTTGAACAGCCACAAAAGACTGTGTGCTGCAGGGATGCGCGGCAGCCGGAGGCGGGCGAGGCGAAGCTGCATGCCTCGAAACGGACCCTTCAAAACTCGAAGTGACAACACATACCTGAATGTCTCCCCACTACATGCTGCAGGGATGCGCGGCAGCCGGAGGCGGGTGAGGTGATGCTGCTGGCTCGCGTCGAGGCGGCGCTGCGGCGACGCCGCTTTGCACTGGCGGCCAGCCTGCACCAGGATCTGGCCATGGACGCGCTGGCAGAGGTATGGCATTCTTGCCAGGTCTCCGGAATGGAGTGCTGCAATGGCATTGCAGGTTGACAGGCAGCAGAAAGTGCAGCGGCGTGAATGATTTGTAGTTTTCAGCGAGGGCAGCTGAACGATGAAGAGTCAGCAGGCTTCCCTTGAGCATGCAGGGTAAGGGGAACTCCGCACAGCCTTCTGAAAACTCCCCGCACAGCCCTCTGCTCTGCCCCGCCTTATGATTATTTGTATATCCTTCAGGCAGCGTTGCCGGCGGGCTCGCCGCATTCTCAGCAGGGCGGCCAGCCATGGCACGGCTTCTGGATGGGCCGCTTTGCGGCGCACTACAGGGCAGCGGAGGATTTCACTGCCTTCGCGCTCATAGTGCATGCGGCGGAGGGCAGTGGCCCATCAGACGTGTTCCCGCACACGCTGTTTGGCGCCGCACGCTTCCTGCTGCTGCGCCTGCTGCAGGTGTGTGTTCTGTGATGCATCGCATGTCAAGTGACCCGCCCAATTGAGAGACGTATACTGCAAGGCACTCGAGCGTGGACTGGTATTGGTGCATGTCCAAATGCGAATTTGATTGCATCGGACAATGTTACACCCATCTGCGCACACTGACAATGTTGATCGCCAGCTACTACCCACCAGATTCGCCCCTCACAACGTTACCTCACAAACCACAAACAAATATCAAACCTAGTAGGCGGAGCATGGCGGAGGCATTGCGGGCCGGCATCGCGTGGCCGGTGGTGGTGCGGACGGCGGCGGAGGCGGTTCAGCTTCGGAGGTGCAGATTCTGAGGCAGCGACAGTTTCTGCCGCAGACGGAGCATTCAGGTGAGGCGCCGCGGGCGGGCATCGTGTGGCCACTGGTGGTGCGGACGGCGGCGGAGGCGGCGCAGCGGCTGGGCGCCTCCCGCCTGGCGCGCTTCGCCTGGACGAAGCTGCGCAGTATGGGCTTCCCACCAGAGTGGCGGGTGCGCAGCAGCGACATAAACAAGCTTTTAAATATCTGTTGACCCTGGCGGCATTGACTCACATGGTCAGTGGCTGTGGGAAGCTCGCTTTGTCACTGGCATGCAGCCGAGTGACATCCGGTGCTGTCTGGGAGCTCTGCGCCGGGATGGGCGTCAATCGTGTGTCGCTACTGAGGTCCAGCGAGTAGCATGATCCGAAAAGGGATCTGTGCCGGCGCAGTCCGACGTGGACCTGGCGACGCTGAAGGCGAAGGGGCTGCCGATGACGGACGCCGAGGAGCTGCTTCCTGTGTGCTTCCGCTGCGGCGCCACCAACAACCTCGCCGGCTTTGCGGTGGGTCAACGGTTTAGCACTTACATGCCACTCTGATGCAGCCTTATCCTGGAACGGACACGTGGGCTATCCACGAAGGCAGCCTACTGTCAGCCCACGTTTGACTGTCCGCACTGGGCAACGCCTGTGGGCCGGCGGCGGCGCGCACATCAACGTTCACGGCAGCAGCAGGAATATCTAGACACGGCAGCAGCAGGAAATATCCACCGTGCACAGTGCTGAGCCCACGAGCCCCGCAAGGGCATATGTATCACCAGCTCTCTACTGTTATGTTGATGTTGGTGCAGGGTGACGCGTGCGCCAGCTGCCACACCGCGTTCCTGCGGTCGTTCGTGACCTACGACCACCTGCCGGCGGTGCTGTTCGAGCTCGCGCCTGGCATCGGCCACGACGAGGCTGTGCGGCTGCTGGCAGAGCCGCCTCCTGCCTTTCAGGCGCGTCCCAAATGTGACCAGACCCTGCCTTCCATCTTGCTGTGTATCGAGGCGTCGGCCATGGCGAGGCGCTGCGCCTGTTGGCAGCGCCGCCGCCTCTCCCTGAGGTGCATCCTTAGATGCCTGGCCATGCACTGAGTGTGCGTTGAAGTGCGTGCAGGTCACCTGCTGTCGGTGTACGGGGCTGTGATAGGACCACAGTGGACGCCCGCAAAGTCAGCTGCTCACCACGTGCCCATGAACCGGCAGATGTTCTGATTGAAGCCAGATGCTACAAATGCAATGTCGATGTGCAGGCGGCTGGCGCTCCCTTTGGCAGGGATCTGCACGAGCAACAGGGTCACATCATCGCAGACAGGTGGGTGTCAAAAGCGCTTGAAAACGCAAGGCAGCGTCCACTAGGCATGGAAATTGTAGTTGGACTGGCCACGGGCTGAATTGTGCTGAACACACATCACTCGGCGGCCAGCTGTATGCAACCTGCAATGATGGTCACCCCGCCGAAATGCGTCTGTTCGAAGTTCTTTTTCGTGATGAACGCAGGGACACGCTGCGGCGGTTGCGGCGGGAAGGTGGCGGTCCGCTGCTGGCTGCATGACGACATCCCGCCAGAGTATTTCCACCAGCAATAGCAATCTGAAAAACCCTACCAAAATGCGGGAAGCTAAGGCTGCACTATGGTCGATCGCAGGGACACACTGCGGCGGCTGCGCCGCGAGGAGGTGGCCATCCGCCGCTGGCCGCACGACGACATCCCGCCAGAGTACTTCCACCTGGTGGACGCCTCCCTGCCGCTCGTCTTTGGGGCCTGCGGCCACGCCTTCGAGCAGGACGAGCTGGACCTGGTGAGATGTGCTGTTACTTTCCGAAGATTTTCGATCACGCATAGCCAATTCTATTCGAATTGAGTACTTCCACCTTGTGGACGCCTCCTGCCGCTGCTGTTCGGGCCCTGCGGCCACGCCTTCGAGCAGGACGAGCTGGATCTGGTGAGCCAGCATGCGGAAACAGCCAATTCTCATCGTAGAGATGGTACTGCAAGACTCGCATTGGCATAATGACGTGCACATGTGCTCTCTGCGCTGCGCAACAGTGCTGGCGATGCCGCGCGCGGTAGCTGGAATCTTCTGGACATGTACATGCATGTCTTTAGAAGATGGCTGCTGCACCAGCGAGAGCCAATGCCACCCATGAGTGTCGTGTTCTGAATGCAGTGGCAGAAGACCTTCAATTACCTGCCGTTCTGCTGCCCGCCGGAGGACGAGGCCCTGCGCAGCAGCGGTGCGTCGAAAGCATGTTTGCCATTATCGCCCATCATGTTTGTCAAGCGGCAAGTTGTCACTGTCCCTTTGAGTGTCGTGCGTTTGGCACTTGCAAACGCGAGCTAATCTGATATAAGTTTAGCGCGTGTTTGTCGCAGGAGACTCTGGCAGCGGCAAGGCCGCTTCTGCTGGCTGGCCTGCCGCTTCGACCGTGCCGCATGCCCGGATGCTCAAATACTCCGCGACGATGCAGCGCAGCAACATCGACTTCCAGGCCCGCGATATTATAGAAATCCAATAGAGTCAGCGTTATTCGTGTAAACCAGAGGTTGCCTTTCATTGTGAAGGGCTATCTGCAGTCTGCCGTTCGACTCCGATTTGTCTTCGCCCCTTACAGAACGCGCCTTCCCGTCCTTCCTGCCACCAGTCTCGTCGGGTCTCGCGGTTTCCGTGGGTTTCCAACAATTGCAGCCCTGCTTCTTGATGTCCATTGCGTCACCAGAGAGGCGCAGCAGCTTCCACAACGGCGACAGCGAGGCTCAGCGTGTCTTTTGAGTGACATCCGAAAGTTCATCAGGTGCTTGGCCTGGTTTCTGAGGCGACTGTGTGGTCTCTCTGCGACTTGGATTCGTCAGCAGTCGTTTAGATTTGATTGGCATGCCGTTCCATGGCGTTACGAGTGCGTGCATGACATGTGGACAATCGCATCGATCCAAAGTTGTGGGTGCATATTGCATGGTCACATGGTCGAGCCACGGCATTGATGGGCCCTGCACGATGCTTACTGATCCAGTTGAAGGGCCTGAGATTGATGAGTATCTTCCGCAACCTCATTCCTGCACTTGGTATGTTGCGGATACCACCACTTGGCCTGACCAGCTGTGTCACGACTGCTGCAGGTACTGCGAGGACTGAGCCGCGAAGCCATCACCGGTGCTATACGCCTCCAATCGCAGTGCGCACCGCCCGCCGCTGCCCGGCGCAAACATCTACCTTCACGCCAGCAGCGAGCGCCGCGCGACACGTAAAACCGACCCTGCCGCCGTGGCAGCGCCTGAGTGCCGGTCCGGCAGCACACCTGACTCACAACCGCCGCCATGGACTACCTCATGGGCATCCGCGGCAAGGACTTCGTGATGGTGGTGGCGGACACGACGGCGGTGCAGCAGATCATCACCATCAAGCACGACGAGGACAAGATCGTGCCGGTAGACTCTGACGCCGACGCCAACAGCCAGAAGCTCATTGCCATGTCCGGCGAGCCCGGCGACCGCGTGCAGGTGGGTGGTTCTTAGGTTTTCCTCACATTCTGGTACTTCTGATGGAAGCTCTTCTGGACAGCAAGCACCTCCTCGTCAGCTCCACGTGCAGTATCAGAGCCTTCAAGATGGGAGTCACACCAGCAGCGCAACCTCACGGGTGCGCATGCCGAGTTGTGTTGCTGCGATTTCTTACTTTGGCATGGCGTATGAACACGCGTCTGTCCCTGCAGTTCTCGGAGTTCGTCATTGCGAACGTGCGGCTGTACGCGCTGCGCAACGAACGCCGGCTCAGCACGCACGCGGTCGCGCACTTCACGCGGCGAGAGCTGGCCACTGCGCTGCGCAGGGTGCGCTCCTGCCCCTCCCTTTCGCTGTGTGACGCACCACGCCGCACAAGGCACCTGTAAGGCGCCTGCTGTCGCGCTGTGCTGTGGAGAGTGGCTATGTTCAGCCGGGCTTACGGCTCCAGAACGAAGGCGTTGGTTAGTCCAGCAGCTTGCAACGTTCAGGCCAGATGTTGTTCACGACACTCTCTATGCTTTGCAACACATGGTCGCTGACATCCTCCATCACGCGCGCCGTAGAATCCATACCAGACGAACCTGTTGATAGCGGGCTATGACGAGGATGCGGGCGCCTCCCTGTACTGGCTGGACTACCTGGCCACCATGCACAAGATGAACATCGCCGGCACCGGCTACGGTGCGCCTTCTGATCCTCCGCGTTTGCCATTCTAGAATTGGTACCATCCGTCGGCTAGACTGACCTGGCCACCATGCACAAGATGAATTTGCCGGCACTGGCTACGGTGCATTTTTCAAACATATTGACCAATCTCACTGTCATCCAGCCCACACTCCAGCCCACAGTCTGTGGTTGGTGTTGGTGTTTTGAGTGTGTGCTGGGGGTGTGGGTGCACATTCAGAGCTGTCGATCGCCATGTCGCACGGCTGCACATTACACCGCTGTACCGAGCACTTGTACCGAGCACTTGAGGTCATCTGCTGACATCAACTGTTCATTGTGCATGACGCCAGCGACTCTGCCTCTTGCAGGCTCGTACTTCGTGCTGTCGATGTGTGACCGGCTGTGGCACCCCGACATGAGCGAGGCGGAGGCCCTGGAGCTCATGGAGAAGGTGCGCCTTTGTATGCCCTCGAACAAAATATTTCACACGATAACCTTCGTCTGTCATATGTTCATCTGGCTAGTGACAGGCGCGCAAATTACCATGTGCTGGGAGCCTTTCTGTCTTGTGCTGTCCTTGGAACATGCCAGTACACTTTGGGATTCAGCGCATGGTCAATCAGACATCGACACTGGCGTCTGCCGCCACACGCAGGGCATCGCGGAGGTGAAGGAGCGGCTGGTGATCGCGCCGCCCAGCTACGTCATCAAGGTCGTCGACAAGAACGGCGTGCGGGAGGTCAAGCGAATGTAGCTGCCCGGCCGGCGCCCCCTCTTGAAGCATTTTACCAGGCCACACATGTTGCAGCGCAGCCCAGCACAATCAGGAACCTGCCAACAGCGGCGCCTCAACGAACTCAAACAGCTGTGTGACAGTCTATGTCCAGCGGTTGATTCTGCGCCGTGAGGCACGTTCGGCAACATATAGGTACAGAGATGGGATTTGCAACGAAAGTGAATGCCGATGCGGCGTGAACGGGCATCTCGAGACCCAACACTGCCTCCCACACGCTCACCGCTCACCCAGCAATCCCCCCCAGGCATTCTTGCAACACGAGTGCTGCGTGTCCACTGATATCCTCCACACTCACATCTGGCGGGAGCCACATCCGTGGTCTGAGTGCTGTCGGCAGTGGCTGGAAGCCGCCAACTCAGCATCACGCACTCGATACAAGTGGTCTGCTCTGGGACCTTCTGCTCTCATTCACAGCTTGCGCGCCTCATCTCAGGCCGGAGGTCCAAGATGCGTTGACCAGACACTGTCACCCGCTGAGCAGCGAGGTTCACGCCCGCTGCTGCACCCGCCGAAGGAGCCCCGGCCGGCGCGAGCCCAGCACAGGTTCTCGCCACACAAAACGGCAGCGTGATCAGCGGAGCGCCTCCTCAGCAGCGCCACATCCACATCGTATCCAAGGTGAGTGGCTCGAGGCTTTCAGGGAGACGGCCGCATCGAAGGCCAGCCGTCCGCCGCTGAGTTGACCCGCAAAGTCGAGGGGATCGTGTCCCAGGGCGAAGCTGCACAACTGTTCAGTCGCTGAGGCCTGAGGCGGCTCGACACGTGGGCTTCCCTATGCATGCCAGGCTTGATTCTGGCACATCTGCGGCTGCTGGCAGGGATCGCTGCACGCAGCACACGAGCCGCCGGCGATCACTCCGCTTTTCCGAATGAGCAGCCATCAGAAGTTTTCTATAGAATGCCACCTCCGCCGATCTGATGCAGCTCGCAAGCACACGAGCTTGGCGCTTGTCGATCGAGGGAATCGCATGATTGATGATTGATGAGCCTTGCCCTAAGTCGTGGGGGTCAGTAAGTGGTTTGCTGGTGGGATTGATGCCTATGGGGGGCGGTGTCATAAACTTGCAGCATCAGCTGCCATTGCCTGATGAGCGACAGGCAGCCAGCCGCTCTACCATGCAGGAGGCGTCAGCGTGGTGACCTTGCCCGGATCAAAAGTTGTCAAATCGTGGTACGACTGCTGCCTGCTGATGATTTGCCAGCACTAGGGATCAAATCGCGCATAGCACAATCGCATGTGCTGCATGGGCAGCGCTAGATGCATGCCTAATTGCTGTTGAGCAGCCCGATGGCGGAATAATCGGCGGGATTTCTTCGTTGATCTGTTGGATCTGACATTTCGAACCTTCGCTTCTTGACCCCAGGAGGCTCACGAGCTGACGCATGGGCACCGCAGCAGTCGCCTTTCCATCAGTGGAGCAGCACGGACACCGGCACGTCGCGTTTGGCGGCGCCCCTCGCTTCGCTGCCAGCATCGGCCACCCTGCTTCGCCTTTCGCCCAGTCGGGGCCCTCGATCGGCAGCCCGATCGGCAGCCCGATCGGCAGCAGCCCGCGTCCAGGCTCCATGACTGCCAGCGGTTTCCTGATGGGCGGCGTACGACGTCCCCCAGCGAACGACATGAAAAGGTCAATGCCCGCCCTGCACTATGTTTGAACAACAGAACTTCAGCCTGCGTGCCGCGCGCCTAGATATGTCGCCACTATGGAAGCGATGCAGGCCTCGATGATGTCTCAACTACGTGCTGTTCTGCATCATTGGTCCATCTTTCTGGGCATTCTCTGATACACTCGTGCGCGTGTCGCAGTCTTGCAGCGGCATTGTACGCCTGCCGTGATGGCACCGGCGAAATCCGGGAGATCCTCACATCAGCTACATTCAGCCCCCGCCTGCCAGGTGCGTCCTGCTCGGCTACTGACACTCACATGCTTGCAAAATTGTACGTCGACAATCTGTGATCCTGGGGGTAAGGTCTACTTCCTCGAACAGTCCAAACCCACGCGCATATTGGACCCATGATGGTAGCACTTCCTGTGAATCATCACTTGGCGGTCAATATGTTCGATATTCGCTGTCCGATGCAGGCCTGACCAAGATGGTGGCGAAACTGAGCCGGGAGAACGCGTGCCGCAAGGGGCTGGAGGTGTATGATGCGCTGCCCGCCATCGGCCTCATGGCCGACACCGCCATCACCAACGCCGCCATATCCGCCTGCGACAAAGGTCAGGCTGAAGACTGCATGGTTGGACGACTGAAAGAAGAGCGTGTTTCCACTCTGCATGTAGAGGGCAAGGCTGAGGAAGAAACGCAATTTTCACTGAATGTCCTCTGTGTGTCACGGCGAAGCAGAACGCAATCATGCAAAGTATCATGTGCCTGCACTGCAAGGTTGGCTGCACATCCTGCCGCTGCCGCCATGCCAGGCGGATGCATTGAGTGTCGCATTCTTTCTTGATACTCTGTTGCTTCCCCATACCAACATGTATTATTGCTCACCAGACGGCCGCCTTTTTTGACGCTCCGTCTCGCCGCAACATCATGACATCACTCTTTACCGCACACCACAGGCGGCCAGTGGCAGCGGGCAATGGAGGTCTTCGGATCCATGGAGGCGTCGGGGCTGCGCCGAGACGCCATCACCTACTCCTCCACCATCTCCGCCCTCGCAAAGGGCAAGCAGTGGAGCCTCGCCCTCCAGGCGTGTGCCCCTCACCTGGCGCAGCCCTCATGCTCTAAATCAACCCACGTATGCATATCTTCGGGGAGCGTGGATGCAAACATGGTGACGTGCAGTATTCTGTATTCCAAGTCCTGAATTGTTGCGCAGGACCCTCGTGTGAGTACCTCTCCCATGTCGCCGCGCAGGTGTTCGGGCACATGCAGGCGCGGGGCGTGGACGCGGACGTGGTCACGTGCTGCAGCCTGATCAGCGCCCTGGAGCGCGGCGGCCAGTGGCACCTCGCCCAGCAGCTGTTCCTCGACATGTGCCGCGCCGCCGCCGCCGCCGGCAGCCCCCACGTGCGCCTAATCTGTTCGTTGCTTGGGTTTCTCATGAAATCCTCTAGTTCCCAGCTTTGTTTTGGCTGCGAGTGCCAGGTTCTGCGGATGGCCTCATCGGGAACTGTTGTCACGCGCTCTGCTCGTCGGCACCGTACCTACTTGGTGCGCTAAACAAGCCTGCGCAGGCAGCAAACAGTGGCTCGTCTCTGGCTCTACTGGTCGCCTGCTGCGCACTGGTTTGATGCTGTGCTCGTTTCATTCTGGAACAGGCTGCGCTGCTGCTGCAGCGCATGGAAGCTGCTCAGGCCGCCGAGGAGCAGGCCGAAAACGGCCTGCGCCGCAACTCCGGTGCGCCAGTCCCCTCTATCTTCTGGTCCTTCTGTGCAGGCTCTTCCTACTGTGCTGGCTTGTGACCCAGCCCCTCCTTTGCGACGGGCGAGCATGCACGGTCGATGCGGCCCTTGCCTCGGCTGCTGCCATCGTTGACATGGGTCGTCCAAACCCCCCTGTCTTCGCTGCCGGTGTGGTCAACACGGGTCGACATAGTCTTCAGTTCAAATCGTCTCAGTTTCGAGCCAGCCTCTGTGTGCTGTGATGCATGGCCAGCAGATGTCTGGTAAGAAACCTCTTCTGAAATGTAGTCACTCTTCCCTGAGCAGGCGAGTCGGGCAACCTGACGCCGCTGACGCCGCAGCACAGTGGCGAGGCCGTCACCAGCGCCCGAGGTATATAACATGCTCAAATATGCGCTGTTCATCTGCCGATTGTCCGGACCCACCCGTCCGTGTGGACCAGGTCCCCCAAGCGCACGTGATGACACGAACAGTTGCTAGCACCCTTAAAAGCGACCTGCAAGCAACTTCCGCAGGCGATGCAGGCGGTTTTCACAATCCTGCAGCTCAATTTTGCGTGCAGAGACCGATCTGAATGGTGTTGTGTCAAGTTCCTTTCACTCACTGCAGGCCTGCGCTCGTCGACCTCATCGTCCCCTGAAAACTCCCTGACGGACGGCGACGACATGTCGCGCTGGCTGGCGTCCCTCACCATGAGCGCCGGCTCTGCCATGGCGCCCATCGACGAGCGGGTAACCCCCTTTGGAATCAGTTAGGCCTACCGTGCACGTTCATTGATGGGCAACATCAGACTTTGATTTTGATTGGACGTTGGCTGGCGTCGCTCACCGTGAGCACCGGCACCGCCATGGCGCCCATTAACGAGCGCATGCGGGCCTGCAGTCTGCTGCACGCCACACAGACAACGAGCAGCATCCCCATATCATGCTGGCGGGCACAAGTCGATTGGCTGAACCGCTGATCCTTCGTTCCCATTGCAACGTGCCTGCTGCAATGCAAGCGACGCCCCCATGACCAAGGGCAGCGGTAGCACGTTCATGCTGGCGAACACGGCGATGAGCAGCGCCATTGCCCGCCTGACAACAACCCCAAAACCTACCTCATTTCCAAAATTCCCTGTTGCAGGCGACCGCATTCATGACGACGGGCAGCAGCTCGGCATGCAGGCTGGCGCACACATTCAGTGGCCTTAGATCCTAATTCAGACCTCGCTACCGCGCCGCAGGTGACGGCCTCCATGACATCGGGCAGCAGCTCGGCGTTCATGCTGGCGGACACGGCGATGAGCAGCGATCAAACCGCCGCGGCGGCGCACCTCATGACGCCCTCCAAGTCTGCCGGCAGCCTCAAGCGTGCGCCTTCGTTGGGCGGTCCCCACGGCAGCGGCAGCCCCGTCGGCAGTCGCGGCAGCCGCCTCGACCACATGGCCGCGCTGTGGCCGCCCGAGGCTGGTTCCTCTGATGGTGCGATGTGTTCTGGACATATTACCTTACATAGAGCATTGCAAGCGGCGCCAGCTGGGTCTCGCCACAGTCTTGACAGCCTGCATTCACCGCCCGCATCGAGCTGGCACTCAGCAGCAGGCGTCAACGTGCCTGATGCTGAAGCGCAGCTGGAAACAGGCTGTAAGGTGACTGTAAGGTGGTGGACTGTGTGAGCCCAAGCGTCTGCGAACATTTTGCCAAGCACGATGCGTTTCTTGCATCCTGCTGACTGCTCCACGAGGCTGACGGCGCACACCTGGGCGGGCTTAACCAGACTTCATAGACGCGGCCGGCCAGTATGGAAACATCAACCCTATCGAATGCATCCCGATCTGATGAACCCTTCATTTCGTGTGCATGCCGGCGTGCACCTGGGCGGGCTTCACGCCAAACTCGGTGTTTGGCGGCCCGCCTCTGAAACTGCATCGTTTTGGGAGCGGCTTCACTGATTGATTCATTGCACCGATTGCAGACTCGCCAGCGCGCACCTGGGCGGGCTTCACGCCCGACTCCGTGCTCGGCGGCCCGCCCAAGTCCGGCTTCTCCAAGCGCCTCCTGTGGCAATCGTCCGCCGCCGGCGACAGCCCGCTGTCCTGCGCCACGCCCGCTAACAGCCCCGCGTCCGGTTCTATGATGATGCCCCCTGGCGGCCATGCTACCAGCGGTGACGACAGCAGCTTCTGGTCTGTGGCGGACCAGCCGGTGCCGCCGCCGCCGGCGCAGCACCGCTTCGCCGCTACGCCATTCGAGCTGGGCGCCTCCCCTCAGGTTTGCCATTCGTGTCTTGTGGCATTCTGAGAAACAAAGAGCACCTGAATATTTGTTGTCAGCACTGAATCAAGTACATGCTCGGCGACATGTGTACACCGAAGCATCAGCATATCATTTTTGCCATAAGCCCTCCACATAAGTCCACATCCCCGGGAACCTGGCATGTCGGTCAAACCTCACATTAATCGTGTGCAGGCAACGCCGCCAAACCCGTTTGCGTCACAGCATCCGCCCTTTAGCGGCGGCTACAGCGCCCCACAGTTCCAGCCGGCGGTGACGGCCGTGCCGCAGCCCAGCCTGCTGCCCAGCCGCTCCACTGACTCCCTACAGGCGTGCACACCTTGCAAATCGGAAGCCGCAGTATACACGCTGCATGTCTTGATGATTCCCTGCATGCATGGCAGACAGATTCATCGCGCATGTGCCTTCCTGACGCCGGCGCTGATCAGGCAATTATGGCATGCGCTCTGGGAGCAGCTGTGCATCAGACGCTGTACATTGTTACGTCGTAGCAGAAGCACAGAGCAAAGAGAGCTGAAAAGGGTGCCTTCTATCATCTCGTGTGTTTCAAAGCTGTCCACAGGAGCTCACTGTCGGAATTTCTTACTTTCGTCTCGACAGGAGGCTGCGCCGCCGGCGGGGCTGACCATCCGGCTGCGGCGTACGCTGCGAGTGGCGCCCAACCGCGTGTGCTGCAATGCACTCCTGGCCGCCTACGCCCGTGCCCGCCACCCCCAGTGGGCCAGGGTGTGTGCTGCAGTGGCAGCAGTCGCTGATGCGCTCGTGGCAATGTATGTGCAGCGTGCATTGTCCATCATCGCCTGTTCATGGGCAGCACCAGCTGGAAGCAGCAGTTCTGCATCAGTTCGTGAGCATCATCCTGATTTCACTACACTGCATCGAGCATATGTGGGTCTGTGCACAAGTCATCGTTACAGCTGCAACTGGACGCAATGTGCGAGGCGGACAGAAGCAGCGTCTGGTCATGAACATGTATATAACAATTCAAAGCAGAATGTTGACCCTTAACCCCTTCACACTGCAGGCACTGGTGCTGCTGGGCTCGATGTGGGAGGCGGGCGGCGAGCGTTGATACTCGACACCGTGTCCTACAACGCCGATTCCACCTGCACAAATGCATGCAGTACAACAAGTTTCTTGAACATCAGAGTCTCCTGCACATGTGCAGGCGCTGGTGCTGCTGGGCGCCATGTGGGAGGCGGGAGGCGAGCTGGCGCCCGACACGGTGTCCTACAACGCCGCCCTCAAGGCCTGCGGCTCCGCCGGCCAGATCGCCACCGCCCTGCAGGTTCGGCTTTCCGCAGCTGATCATATTCGCTTCACAACTGCCAAGGCGCCTGCCATACACCACCGCTCCAGGCCTGCGCTTGCACTGGCCGGATCGCACCCGTCATGCAGACGGTCCTACAACCTTCTCTGATGCACATGGGAACTCGAGGCTGTCTGTGGATCATCATTGATGCATTGGGTCTTTTGCACTGGGACCGAGCGGTTAGCTGTGCTCTGGACCAGTCTGGTCTAGTTCCATGACTTATACGACCCCATTGCCTTGTAACCCCGAATCAGTTTGTAGGTTCGTCAACGACCAGCTGACCATGCCAGGCGTGCAGCTGCAGCAATGCCACCTCCAGCTGACCGCTCAACAGCCACGTGTGCAATTGTTATAGCCGAACACCGACCGTCAATACCCTGCAGGTGTACCAGGCGATGGTGCAGCGTGGGGTGCGGCCCAGCATCGCCACCTTCGGCACCATCATCACCGCCGCCAGCGATGCCGGCGACCTCGACGCCGTCCAGATCGTGCGCCCCTTGCTGGAGTCTCCCTTTTGGATTCTGCTGGCTCAGAACTTGCGCAATTTTGGCTGCATACACATGGCCAGCGTCTGCACCTGTGCCGTGCTGCGGCATCGGGAAGCCAGTGCGACCAAACAAATGGGCTTGCATCACTCATTTTGAGGGGAGGCAGTCGTGCAGGAAGATAGATATCTTGCAATTGCCGGAGTCACATGTTCGGAACGATGTCGACATCGTCTAGGTTTGCATTGCTGCAGGCGTGGGGCTGGCTGGAGGGCAGCGGCCTGGAGGCCAACTCCACCTGCATGAACGCCGTCGTGGGCGCCCTAGCTCGCGGCAACGCCTGGCGCCCGCCCCGCGGCTTTGCCGGCGGCAACGGCGGTCCCGGCAGTCCCACCAGCGGCTACGTTGCCGGCGGCGGCGCCTTTGCCGGTGGCGGTCTCATGGCGTCTCGCATGGGCGGCGCCGCGGTAGCGGCAGCGGCCAGTGGCGGCTCACAGCAGCACTCGTCGCTGGCGGCGGCCACAGCAATGATGTCCAACCACCTGCACGCCGGCCAGCACCACAAGGTGGGTTTGTGTTGCGTCTCGGACATGTTGATGACTATACACAGGTATCACCACATTCGATGAATGTACTCTACGGATGTACTCGTTCATGCGCTTTACTGAACCATCCAGCCTGGTTGTTGCAATCCGAAATATGGTGTCAGTGGCAGATGGCAGGGGACCTAGAGCTGCGCGCAGTGCCTGCTGAATGTTTGACCGCATGTGGAAGCAGAGCACAGTGGCAACAGCATCCGTCAATCGAATGCGCATGACATTGGCCCTGGCTGCGCACTGCAGGCGTGGGAGGTGTTGAGGAGGCGGGGCATCGCTGGCGCCGAATCTGGTGACTCTGGCGACATTCCCAAGCCTCAGTCTTTACTGCATCCAGCAGATATGCAACGCAAGTCTGTCAGATGTTCTGCAGGTGCGGGAGGTGTTCGAGGAGGTGGTGGGGCGCGGGCTGACGCCAAACCTGGCGATCTGGAACACGCTGCTGGCCAGCCTGGCCGCGCAGGGCGCCTGGCTTGATGCCCTCTCCGCGCTGCGCCAGGTGCGCAACTCGCCAGAAATTCCATAGTGGAATATGCTAGATCTACTGACACGAAGCTAGGAAAAGCACCGTCTTTCCTGTGGCATTGGAACGATGGTTCCCAGGATTAAGCACACTTTCCGCGCTGCGTTGGATTCCGCAGCAGATTGCCCCACCAAAGCAGGTTTGCGGTAAGTGCATTGTGTTGCGTGCAAAGGACGATCGATCTGTCCTACTGCATTATGCAGATGACTGGTGGCCGCAACGCTGCCAGCTATCGCTCCGTGCTGGAGGCCATTTCTCTCGCGGCAACTGGGCCGGGCGTGCCGAGCGCCGACGCCGCCGCGATGGCGGCGGAGGGGTTGGCGGTGTTCCGCGCTGCTCTGGCGGCGCCGGGCCCGGGCCTTGATGCTTCCGCCTTCCGCGCACTGGCGGGCGTCCTGGAGCGAGCGGGCGACTGGCAGCAGGCTGTCTCCATCTTCGAGGTCATGGCCGCCCGGGTGAGCAGCGTTTCTGAACGAAGCCTTTGCTTCCTCAGTGATCTAGAAGAATGGCAGCACTAGTCTGGCGCGGTCCAATTGCTGCCTTGTAGCCTCGAGAGTCTGGTGTTGCCGCAATTTGAACCTTGTTCAATTGTTGTACTAAGTGCGCCGCATGCACCCCGCTTCGGTATGAGCAATTCCTGGTGTATGTAAAGCAGCTAATGATGCTCTCCTCTGAACGGCCGCTGAGCACGAATCTCTTGACCTCAAGCCGATCTTAGGTTTGCTACGCCCGCAGAGCTTAGCAACCGTCACCTCTTCATTTCTGTGGCAGTGCGCGCTTTGCGTCGCCGCGTCGTTCCAACGAAAGCGACTGGTTCTGATTGGTATTCCTTTACGTCCTGCAGGGTTTCGCAACGGATGCCTTCGTCACCTCCGCGACACTGCGCGCCTGCGTGGCGGCAGGACAGACGGCGCGCGGCGCAGCGGTGTTGGCCGCCGCCTGCGGCGCCGTCGAGCCGGACGCCGCAAACGGACTGGTGGCGGCCGCGGCGGCCGGCGGCGCCTGCGACACCGCTGTGCAGGCCTTCAACACCATGCGTGCCTTCCAGGTGAGCTGATCATAGGAATAACGATACATTCAGTCCTCGTTGAAATTATGCCGGAACGGCAAGAGCAAAAACTGCCAGCGCCTACGACACCGCCGTGCAGGCCTTCCAACACCATGCGCGCTTTCCAGGTGAGCTGATCATGTGGCAACCACGAATTCTAGCCCTATTTTGACTTTGCTGGCAATGTATATGAATTTGCACGGAAGCTACTATGCCACAGTATGCGGGCGGTGCCTGCGACACCGCTGTGCAGGCCGTGACCCTGAATCCTGTCGGGTCGACATCAGGCAACAGAAAGTGTTTGTTGTCAGCAGGTAACTGCAATTTTCCCTGCAGGGCGGTTCCCATGCCTCCCTTTCCAACTCGCACGAGGTTGCAACCGAAATGTCACATCAGAAATTTCATGTAAATTCTCCAATACACCCTTCGTTCCCATCACAGGTGGAGGTGGATGCGCCCTCCGCGGCTGAATGCGCCCTCCGCGGCTGGATGCGCCCTCCACTACTTATTCTTCGCTATGCTGCGTGAAATGGAAGACTGACTCTGACGTTGATGTGATAGTTGCGGGTGGATGTGCCCACGGCGGCGGCACTGCGGCGCGCCGCAGCAGCTGGTCCTCCACAATGTTTCTCACAACATCTTGAACCCGGCATGTTTGTGCAACAGGTCGAGGTGGACGCGCCCACCGCGGCTGCGCTGCTGCGCGCGCTGCAAGACGCCGGCCATGCTGAGGCAGCGCGTGCTGTGGTGGACGCTCTGGCGTCGCCCATTGGCGGGCGTCCGCCGCCGCCGGCAGTGTGGCCGGTGCTCGTCGTCGCCTGCGAGGCCGCCGGCGACTGGCGCCGCGCCGTCGAGCTGGCCCTGGTGCACTCGTGATTCCGGTTGCATGTTCCTGCATCCAAACCCTGCACGTTTTGTGGGCCGCCGACGACTGGCCGCGCCGTGCCATGCCCTGGTGCGCCCACCCCCTGCTGAATCACCGCCTTGTGAACTCACCAGGGAAAGTCCTGCTTTGCAACAAAGAGTGAATACGCCCATCAGCTGCTGGCGCCACGTCTTGGAGGTTGCCCCTGTGTGCTCACAAGCTTCTCAGACACAGACAGCCTCGACGCCCCTCTCGAAAATCTGGCTGCACTGGTCCTGACTCTGGATGTAGACTCTCGTGCTGGTACGAGCCGAACATTGACGTCCACCCGCCCTGTCGGCCAGACTCGGAAGACGGAGAAAGGGCTTCCGTCTCTCGGACAGTCCTCAATGCACTGGTGGCACCTCGAAACGTTGACGTTGCATCTCACAAATGCAGTGCATGGAGGAGTGTGGCATTGCGCCGGACACGCACACGCTGAATGCGGTGGTGACGGCTCTGCGAGCCGGCGCGCAGCCCGACCTCATTCTGTCCTTCGTCCAGCACATGAAAAAGGTGGGCGGCTCTGTCGGCAGGCTGAGTTGCCACTGTAAGGACGAGCTGCCTGCAGCTCCTTTGACCAAAATCAACCAGGAGCCTCCTGCGCCTGCACCATCCTCCTGCCTTCGGACGCTCCATCGCATTAGGCGATGGATAGTTGTACACGATGGACCTCTTCTGTCCATGCAAACATCATCAACTATTGGCTCCACATGCAGGGCCACTCGGTGGTGCTGGATGCAGTACATTATGCATTGCGGTGGACGCCATTATCCAGAACTCGCACAGATGCTGAACGGCCGCTTGACACATGCAGGGGCGGTCGGCGGCGCCAGACGCGCTCACCTACCGCACTGCGGTGGATGCCATGATTGACGGCGACAACTTTGCAGCGGCGGCCGGCCTGTGCGGCGACGCTCACACCGCTGGCACCTTCCGCCACTACTCCATTCCGCCGCTAAAGTCAGAAGGTGGGATAATCTGTCCGCCAGAGTCAGCAGGCGGGACAATGAATGAGCCGTGTGGAAGTACTATATTTTTGATCTCCGCCGTGGCGGCTGGCCTGTGCGACGACGCGCGCGACATTGGCATTTTCTGCCACTACTCCCTACCGCCACAGCTCGACGCGAACGGTGCTGTGTCATTCAGAGGTATCGCGGTGAGGCAGTCATGATTTATGATTTACACGCACCTCTTGACTTGTGCTCCTTTCTCCGCAGGCGCGCTGACGGTGGACCTGCAGGGGTGCAGCCTGCAGCGGGCGTTGGTGATCGTGGTGGCGTGGCTGTCCCGCGCCGCTCCGCTGCCGCCCGACGATCTGCCGCCCGGTCGCATCATCATTGGTGCGCTTTGCAGTGTCCTTTGATTCCTCCGTGTGTCAAGAGCAAGACAGCAGCGCTGGAACAGTGTGGGAGTGCAGCTTTTTTGGCTGTTCCTGCCATCCTGCACCTGGCCAGGCATGGCAATTCATCACGTAATCCTAGATCCTCAGAGCTGCTATGCTCCATCAGCTCCTTCGTGACAGGCATGTGCCGACATGTGAGAAAGCACGTGCATTGCATTTCATGCTGCACTGCGCATGTCTACACATGTAGGTGGCAATGTAGACTGCCGCCTGAAGTGGCATCTCCTAGGCTTTCCTAAATGTGCAACGATGCCAATGTGGCGCAACAACACAGAGACCAAGACCCAACAGCGATGTTACCTTCGGTGTCGCTTCGCAGGCCGGCGCACTACGGGAGGAGTGCGAGCGGCCGGCAGATGCGCAAGCTTGATTATCTGTCCCTATCAAACTCCACTGCCAAACTGTCTTCCTGCTGCAGGCTGGAACGCGGCAGTGGGGAGTTCGGTGGCACCCAGGCGCTCCTGTCCGGCGCTGCCGGCAAGCCAGTAGTTGCAACTCTCCAACGATGACGACGGTATTGACAACCTTCACAAGTGCACCCTCTTTTGCAGGCTGGAATGCGGCGGAGGGGGTGCAGGCGGCGGTCGAAGCCTTCCTGTGCTGCGACGGGGGCGCGCTGCCTGCGGGCATGGCGGCCGTGCTGCCGCCGCGCCTGCCACCGCTGGCATTCCGCGTCGAGGCGGACGAGGGGGTGGGCCCTGTGCTGGCGCTGCCGGCGGTGGAGCTGTGCGCCTGGCTGCCGGCGTGGGCGGCTTTCTCGGCCGGCGGCGGCGCCGGCGGTCGCGGCACATCTGCACGTGAGTGTCCGTCCGTTCTCCGCCGTGCTGTCTTTGTCAAAAGGTGTGAATCATGGCTTCTTGTGCCAGCCCCAGGCTGATGTTCATAGGTCACCAAGCGGTGCGCAGCATCTGCAAAACAGGCAGCTGTCCTGCTGCGCACAGACTGACACCGAGGTTGTCACCATGATGCACATCTGCGGCATTCCAGCGCTTGCGCCTGCATCAAGGCAAGTTCAGATGGCAGCAACACAAAATCCAGGCTGAACGTTTCGTCTCGTGTGGCTGCAGTGGCAATTTCCGCGGCCAGCGTGCCGCAGCTGGGCGCTGCGTCGCAGCCGCAGTGATGTCAAGATTCAAGAAAGGAATCCAATGGCGATCCAGGTGTTTCTGCTTCCAATGCTCTTTGTGAACAACTGACAGGAGGTATTGGCATTTGCAGACGGTGAAAGGTATTGGCATTTGCAGACGGTGAAAGTGGTTTGTATTCAACGAGTTGCGCTTGCATGGTCGTGATGTGGGTTCACCTGGTTGCTGCAGGGTGGCCGTGGCTTTGCGCAGCCATCCGGCCACAACCTGCCCGTGCAACCACTTCTTGCCCATGCGACGACACCAAGCAATAATGCGACATCGCCCGTGAAACCACACCAGCAGTTGCGCTCGGAGGCGGTATATTGGATGGTGGGAAATTCCACCCCTCAGCACACGCTGAAATAAGCTCGTGCAGCTGCCCAAGCTGCAGGTGGCAACTGACGTTGTGATGGCAATACCGCAATCCACAAGGCCGCAATAACCAGGCAGTGGAGTGAAAAGCAGTTAGCTCGCCAGCACCTGCTGGCGGTGGTGAAATCTGGGGTTTCCTGGGGTGAGGGCAATATAGTATAAGTGTGGGCACACCTGCTGGCGGAGGAAGATTTGGAGAAGGTTCGATTCTTTAATTCGGTGCCGCTTAGCAGTACCGTGAAATGCCGCAGCTTGGGGAGAGAACCTTCATGGTGTGGTTCGGCAAGTGTGGACAGCTGGCACAGCCAAGCAAGGTGGCCAGGCACTTGCCTGGGGTTTCACCGCCCGACATGGTGGTGGCAGTTGTTGCTGTTGCCGCGTCATTTTGTTCGTCAAGACACATCGGTTTGATCGGATAGTGCAGCAAAGTTAGATGCCGGCTCGTGTGCCGGTTTCGTTGAGAAGACTTCCAATCAGCATGCAACGAAACACTCCTGGTGATTCGTGTGATCTTCGTTTAAGGGTTGGTTCTTGCACATTTGGCGTGGCATCTTTCGTGAGCATTACTGGGTCAGGGAAGTTTATTGCATGCATCGCATCGCTCTGCATAGGAAGATGAGTCTGTAACAGTACGTCAGGGTTTCATCACCGTGCCGACTTACCTATCCTCCCAGCCAAATTAGAGTTTCCTGCCGCTGCCATCCTGCCGCATTGTGTCTTACCGTGCCTTCTGTTCTGCACTCCTCGATTCTTGTCATACCTGACACGTCCCCTCCTCCTCACTCTCCTGCTGTCCCTCATCCAAGGTCGTGCTGCACCATAGGGGTGTGTCCCCTCCTACTTCAGGGCCCTCCCCCGTTTCTTTTTGCCGCCGCGCATGCGCGCCAGCACCCCCTTCTTGGCGTTTGCCACCGCCGCCTTCGCCACAGCAGCCGTCTCCTGCCGCATCGCCGCCTGCCGCTCGTCCACTGCCGCTTCCGCCGCCTGCGTCCGACCGTGGCGTGTTTAGTGGGCGACACTCTGGTGCAGCGTTCTACTGCAGCGTCATCTGCCCGGTGCAGGTTGACTTTATTTCGACACCTCGGTTGAACACTGTGGCGGCGGGAGCATGTTTGATACAAATTTGAAAGGGGCAGTGCTGCATTTTCTTTTGTAAACTCGCTTCGCACCTGGAAAGCGTGCGACCAGCCTTGGTGCGGAGCGGCCCTGCCGACTAGCACCCTCTGCCGCAGCGCCGCAGCTGATGCCGCTGGTCGATTCGCCGCCCGAGACGCTGGCTCTGGCCACTGCGCCTTCTACAGGCCACACACTTCCTCCATCTGTCATTGTTTGCGGTTCAGGGATGTGACATGTCAATCAGTCAGCTGTGCTACCGATCCTGTTGCCTGACATTGCAGCACTGCAGCCTGACTGATCCTCAGTGAGCTCACGGGTGGCCGACCGGCTTGCATTCTCCAGACGGCAATCGTGATACCTTCTCAGCAGAGGGCTTCCTGACCTGCTTGGGCGCCGCGGCGCACGCGCCCTCCGGGGACGGATCAGGTACCTGCATATAATGCAAAACTTTTGGCTGTGAGCAGAATCTGAAACAGCAACTGCACAAGACACACCAATGGTATTTGCGATACAATTCTTTTGCACCTCATTGTCACTATCCGACGCAGTCGCCAACACCCGCTTCCGTCGCCGCCGCGCCACGGCCGGACTGCTGCCCGCGCCGCCGCCGCCGCCGCTGCCGTCGCCGCTGTCAGGCCGGCGGCTTGCCCAGGCCGCGACGTCGCCGCCCGTGAGGAAGCTGCCGCCGCGCGGGAAGGCGGCTGGCACAGCGCGCTGCCTCGGACCCTCGGCCCACCTGCAGAGACATGACAAAAGGAGACGCATGAGCCTGAGCCTGCTGTCATGGGAAGGTTGGCATGCGGAAGCAGGGTGCCACGAAAAAGGACGAGGTTCTCGGCAGAAGACATGACCATTCATGCTGCAGCTCTGCAGTTTGCTTGCCGCATGTCGATCCTGCCAGAAACTTCACCCTCTCACCCCTAGGACCAGCAGGCTTCCTTCGGCAACATGCAATCCCGTTCCTTTCCGTTTCACGGCAGCCTTTACTTTCCTCTTGCTTGCCTGGCTCTGCTGGCGGTGGGACTGACAGGCTGCAGCGGCGGGGGACTGCCGCTGCAAACCTCCGGCTCCGCTGCGGACCGCCGCCAGCCGTCGGCGGCGGCGCCGCCGCCGCAGTCGTCGTGCACCGGGCTGACGCTGCGCCGCGGCAGCTGCTGCCGAGGGCCCGTCGGCTCGTACAGCGTCACTGTGTAGTGCGCCCTGCGCAGCAACAGCAGCAATCCAGTGGCCGTTGCTGCCAATCACGACGTCCTGGGCAGGCAACTGGGCAGCAGGCGGTCAGCCTGGCTGCAGGTCCGGCTGCTCAGACAGCTGTGGTGGCAGAAGTGCAACATGTGAATGCTGACTGCTGCAGACGATATGCAACAGTCCCAAAGTGATGAAGTTGCTGTTGACAAGACGCACTGCTGCTGCGCGTAGCCGTCCCAGCCTGCTTCGTCAAGACTGTCCTGCCGCCTGTGCGGCGCCGCCGCGTCGCTGATGCTGCTGCGCCGCCGCTTGCCTAATCGGCCGGCCCGCATCGGCGTCGGCTGCGACAGCGAGCTGCGCGCCTGGCTGGCCCAGTGGAACTCCGCCAGCGGCGCCTCATCCTCTCCGAAATCGTCGCCACTGTCGTCAGAAAAGTCCGCTGCCAGCCCGCCGCCTGGCAGCTCGCCATCCGAGTCGGTGGCACTCAGCACCACCACCGCACCTGCTTCTGCCGCATCTGCCATCCCACTGCCCAGGCCGAGTTCTGCAGGCTGCGGGCTGCGTGGCAGGCTGCCGCCGCTGCGGGCAGGGCTCCAGGGCTGGGACCCAGGACCGTCTGGCAGGCTGCACGGGACGGGCCTGTCGCCGGCACCGTTGCCGCCGCCGCTGCCACCGCATGCGACCGCAAAGGCGTAGCCGCCGGCGGCGGGCGGTGGCCGCCGCGCCCGCGTCAGCGGCAGCCAGCCCTTTTGGCTCCGCCGGGCGCCGGCAGACGGAACCTGGCTGTCGACGGAGCCCCACGCATCGGGCGGCGACGGCGGCACTGCCTCCTGCCAGCTGCCAAGGCAGTCACATGCGCTCGGTGCGGCGCTCGGGGCGGCGTCCGTCGGCGGCGCCGACAGCACGCCCTGCCGGCCCGGCAGCCCGCCGCAGCCGCCGCTGCCGGTCCGAGTGGCGTACGCCGGCAGGCTGGACGTCGCCAGCTGCGAGCCGCCGGCGCCGGCGCCCAGCTGGCTGCTGTTTCTGGCGAAATGCGGCGCGAAGAGCTGCGAGGCGCGCAGCCGCTGCCCCCGCGGCGGCGGGTCCCAGGACGAGAGGGGACCCTACGCTCCAAAGTCCAATTGAAACACTCCTATGCTTTGATAATAAAATGAAATTAGAATAGCTTGAGTTTATTGTATTAGTAGTAGCTAGAGGAAAAGAAAGCAAACGCGATTCCCGTAGTAGCGGCGAGCAAACTGGGAACAGCCTTTAGAAAAAAATGACCCGCCTTCCGGGCTGACGGCGGCGGCGACGACGAGGACTCTTCCAGCCCAGGGTGTTCGCGCTCATTGCCGCTGCTGCTGTCGCTGGCCCGCTGCTGCTGCGGCGCCGGCGCCGCCACCGGTGCAGCGGCGTGCCTTGGCGCAATGGCAGCAGCGGCGCCCCAGGCCGATCTGGCCGCCGCTGCCTTGGGCGGCGGCGCGTGCGGCCTCGCTGTCCGCGCTGCCGGCTCAAATCCGGCGCCGCCGTTGGCCGCGCCGTGTGCCGTGCCATTCGCTGGCGGCGCTCTGGGCTGCGCTGGCGCTGCCTGCGCGGGCCGGCCGTCCGTGAAGGCCGCCCACATGCTGCCCTGGCTGCGTGGCCGCGCGGCATCGCCGCTCAGCCCCTTCTCCAGTTGGTCCTTTGCGTGACTGCAAACAAGGAGGCGCATATGCTCAGACAGGGTGGCCAATATGATTCTGCCGCGAGGCTCAAAGATCCTGTGCCGAGTCGCCAACGTCGTGCACTTGATCTTGCAACACAGCCAATGGCTGCTTGGGTCAAAGCGGCTGACAGAGCCAGCCGGCGCCTGGCGTTTCAGTTTTGCACAGCGCACCTGCACCGCTGGAAGGCCTCGGCGGCGGTCGCCGAAGGATTCTTGTCCGGGTGCAGCGACATGGCCAGGCGCTTGTAGGCGGCGCGCGCCTGCTCCAGCGACGCATTGCGCGGCAGCAGCAGCACGTCTGTCGGCACGCCCGCATCCGCCGCCAGCACCTGCCGCGCCAGCTGCTCTGCAGATTCCTGCGACATAGCCGCCGCCTGCCGCTGCTGCACGACGCTATCGGCTGTGCAGCCGCTGGAATGAGGCCGCGGATCTATCCACAAAGCGCCAGCGCCTCATGCTAGCGTGGGGGACGGCGCCTTTCCCGCTGCCGCAGGACCATCGAGCTGCCTTGAAGGACGAGCGGCGACACAGTCGTGAGTGTTTGACTGATTGTTTTGGAACGTCGCAGGCAAATTGGTGTCGAAGGTTGCTGGAGCACGCGACCAGTCGCACCTTTGTGCACAGCACGGTGCCTATTTTTCGATCCAACCTGGCAGTGCTGATCACACGCGACGCTGCTTGAGGCAAGCAAGACGATGCGGGCTGTGTTTCAAAGTTACTAGCAGAGGGCAGACGGTGCACGATGTGACGAGAGCCTCGTTCGCAAACGAGTGCTGCTGGGATGGCCAGACTGGCAACGGGGATTGATAGCCGCTCTTGCCGTCTCGGATGGCAGCAAAATATGGTCTCGCTGCAGTGCTACGGTGCAGAGCACGGAAAGCGCGAAGTGAGCAGACGACCTGGTGCAGGCTGCATGTTTGAAGTTCAAGATTTCTTAGCAAGGCAGGGCTTTGCCCAGGCTTGCAAGGCGCCTGTCGCATTCGCTCGTTTGCACAGCAGTTCAGTCATTGCTGTCGTGTGAAGCCCTCGGTCTCTCTCGTCAGCTCGGTGCCTGTCATTGCCAGCAGATGACTATACCATTCCAACATCCAGTCCCGTTAGCTCGACGCCTTGTTCATCCCGATGACGTAGCGTAGCGCAATGCAGCTCAGGCTTTACGCACCTGCCTGCGTGCTCGGCCTCATAGTGGCAGTGGGCGGACTGGTAAGCTCAGATGCATGGAGCAGTGCTGTCTGGCGCCTCTGCAGCGGTACATGAACACTATCATTTATACATGGCTGTGCACAGGAGACGGTGCTGCGGACGCTCTTCTGGACTGTAGCAACAGTCTGCGCAATTGTGCTCCTGCTGCGCCTGTTGTTCTGGAAGTTCTTGCCAAAGCGCACACGGGTGCGGCTCATCGCTCCTGCGCTGCCCATGCTCGTACAGGTCTCAGTTCTCTAAAATGTGTGTTTGTCCTGTCATCTGCACATCTTCTACGATATCCCCAGCAAGGCTCGTGACAAGTGCAGAGGAGCGCCGCGTTCTTTCATCCATATGCAAATGCCGGCGGCGGCGGCGAGCGTGTCCTGTGGTGAGCGCTGCCGCATGTGACCTTTGATGCTGGTAGCCAAGGGCCGACTGACACCAGCCTCGACATGTTGCCCATTGAAGTTGCTGTCTGAGCCCAGATGCTGGTGAATGCAAGGCTGTTTCCGCCGTGTGCAGGTGCGCGGTGGCGGCAATGCAGGAGGCATGGCCGATGCGGCAGGTAAGTCGCTGCACTTGTCAGGAAGATGTCACTTGCTGAACGATGTTCTGGATGCGTGAGCACCATACGTTCAGGCTCCTGTGTCCCATACTGAGCCGCCGTCTGCTCAGGTTGTGATCTACTCTGGCGATGGCCTGACAGCAGACCAGCTGGCAGACAACGCGTTCCAGGCGTTCAGCATCAGGCTGAAGCACGACTTCAAGGTGGGCCGGGCTCAAAAACACAGCATGCTTGGAGCATCGCAGGCGCCTGGGCCAGATATCCTTTATAAGTCTAGACACAAGTGAGAAAGAAACAGTCTCCATTCGAATGCTTCAGCGCGAGCACTGCACACCTCCCATCCTCGTGCAATCTGCCAATCGTGCACAGGTGGTGGGCCTGAAGCGGCGAGCGCTGCTGGAGGCGGCCAACTACCCCAGCTGGACACTGGTGCGGCAAGCGGTGGGCTCCGTGCGCGTCGCCTTCGAGGCGCTGCGGCAATTCGTGCCAGAGGTGCGTGCTCTAGGGTTAGGATTCAGCCCATGACGTGCTGCCGCCAGCGCAATCGGCGTGTGCACCAGAACACACGACAAGGCGGTGGGGCACGCCGGCTGGATGCTGCTGGGCACTGCTGGATGCTTCTGAATGAAAGGCTGGCTACAGCAATCTAGCGACTGTCATGGTCGGCCTCAGCAATCTGACACTCCCTGTGCTCCCACAGACGTTCGTGGACACCACGGGGTGGGCGTTCACGTACCCGCTGGCAAAGCTGGCCGGCGCACGCGTGGCGGCGTACACGCACTACCCCACCGTCTCGGCCGACATGCTGCAGCGGGTCCAGGTGAACTCACAACTGCTCATGAAAGGCGCATGATTCATTGCATGATGCTTGCCAGATGCACCGCAACGAAACCTGGTTGAGCAGTATGGCGAGGCACACGCGGCTTGCGCCCAATATGGCCATTGCCCAACATTGCCCGGTTCATGCCTCTGCGGTTCACCCACACGTCCAAAAGTTCTGCTTTACAAATTCGCACGTTCTAGTCTGCCTGCAGTCGGGCGCGGCGAAGTACGATAACAGCGCTGCCATCGCGGGCACCAGCTTGCGCTCCCACACAAGATTTTCAGAAATGATTACATCCGCGCTTCTTTCTCTCCTGCAGTCGAGCGCGGCAATGTGCATGAGCAGGGCCGCCATTGCGGGCAGCAGCCTGCGTTCTCAACTTGAGTTTCCGAAATTTCATCAAATTGCGCTTCCTCGCTCACCTGCAGTCGGGGTGCGGCGTCGTACAACAACAGCGCCGCCATCGTGGGCAGCAGCCTGCATTGTACAAAACAAGATCAAGGTTTGCACTTGTTGGCTCACCTGCAGTCGGGCGCGGCGTCGTACAACAACAGCGCCGCCATTGCGGGCAGCAGCCTGCGCTCGGGTGCCAAGCTGGTGTACTACTACATGTTTGCCGCCGCCTACGGCGCCTCCGGCGGCTGCGCAGACGTGAGTGCAACTGTGGCAAAAACAACAACAGACCTTTCGAATAGGTTTTCAAGCCAAATTTGCCGGTGCCAAGCTGGTGTACTACTGCCTGTTTGCTGGCGCCTTCGGCGGCTGAGCAAACATGAGTGGCAGCCTTCGCCAACAGCAGACTCTGTGATCAGGGGCAGGCAGCCGGTGGGATCGGGTCCACAACGACTGCTCGACTGCGCTACCACTGAGATGGCAACCGCCCTCTGCTGTCCTGCATGACTGCCTGTGCATGCTTGCCTCCACCACCCACAATTGCTGCCGATTCTTCAGGTAGCAGAGCAGGTACTTGGCGGAAAATGATGTCTTTGCAATCTGCACTCGCAGGCGTCCATGGCCAACGGCAGCTGGACGGCGGAGCACGTGCGGCAGCTGTTTCTGGCGTGGGCGCCGCCGCTAACACAACCTACAAACCATCCAAAACCACCTGTGCAGGCGTCCATGGCCAACAGCAGCTGGACGGCGGAGCATGTGCGGCAGCTGTTTCTGGCGTGGGCGCCGCCTGTGCGGGTGTACCCGCCCTGCGACACGGCCGACCTCGCAGCGCTGCCGCTCGAGCGCAAGCTCAAGCGCCTCTACCTCGTCTCCCTGGCCCAGGCGATTGTTGGCCAATGAGCCATCCATCTCTTGAGCTGCTCTGCTGAAATCAGACCTTGGGGCGCCGCCGCGCAAGCGCAAGCGCAAGCTTGAGCTTAGAAGTGCACATCCACCAGTAGGTGTGTTTAGACTTGCATGACGCCGGTGCCGTATGGCGAAGCACCACATGAAAAGAAATCGTTTGCAAGGGCAAACAGAAGCCTCACTAACACGCCGCTCGAAACTGTGGCAGGCTTCTCATCGCTGAACTGGTTACTGTCGCAGTTTCGGCCGGAGAAGGACCACAGTCTACAGCTGAGCTCCTTTGCGCGGGCGCGGCGGCGGGCACTCGCCTTTTCCTCCACCAGCACCACCAGTGCGCCCTCTTTTGCTCTCCGGATCGGAAGGACCCGGTCTGCACACTGTGCATTGGAAACGCCTTCTCCTCCACCAGCACCACCAGTGAGGCATTCTGCTGTGACCGAAGGCCGGGAGATACAATGTGCACCTGTCATTAGTGCGCCACTGCGAGCCATGCCGGCAAAGACATTGCCAGCTGGCGGCACCGCAGGTGCACGGACTCTGGTGTGTACTTCTTATCACATACTGAAGCATAGCTATTCTGCATTCATCACAGTCAATGCACGTAAGGGTGGCATGCTGCCCTGCAGGCGAGGCGGTGCTGTCGGCGTGGCTGAAGCTCGTAGACCGCTGCCGCCACGTGGGCAATCCAGATTGTACGCTTCTGTCCGCTTAAACTCTCAACCTGTTGCTGAACAATCCAAGTGTCGCCCCGCAGGCGAGGCGGTGCTGTCGGCGCGGCTGAAGCTGATAGGCAGCTGCCGCAATGCGGGCGACGCCGCGCGGGTGGACGCATTGCGGCGGCTGGCGGCGGAGCTGCAGATCCAAGACCATGTGGACTTTTACATCAATGCCCCATGGGACGAGGTGCGCCGCACAGTGTTGGGCGCTGACACCTGACTCACTGACAATCTGACTCACTGACACAGTCAGACTGTGTCAGTTGACACACTGACACAGACCCTCAAATGTCAGCGCCGTGTCAGTTAGCCGGAGTTAGCCGGAAGGCCGCGGCTTTAGGGTTAGTGGCAGCTCAGTAACTGTTTGAAGAATGGAATCTTTTAGTAAACAAGAGCACGGTCGTGCTCGCCAGGAGCAGCGCTGTCGATTGCACCACTTTTGAGCCGCATGCGAGCTTGTTTCTCCTGGTTTCTAAGGCATGCTGCTATAGTCCTATTGGTCCCACGTGATGTGTCAGCTCTGTGTCAATCAGGTCAGTAGGTCAGCGCTGACACTGACACACCTCCCCCGTGTGTCAGGCCCAACACTGGCGCCGCACTGCTGCGGTCACACACAGCTGTAAACTACCCTCCTGCCCTTAACGGTAGATTCCTCTTTGTGGACTGCAGCAGACCACTTGCAGCCAGCAGTCAAGAGTCTTGAGTTTGTCGTCCCATAACTGGATCTGCAAAAGGAGCCAAACACTTTTGAATTAGATACGAGCGCTTTTCACCGATCAGGCATACTTACCTGTCCGGCCGTTCGACCCGATCAAGAAGGGGTCGGCGGTACGATTGACTGCTCGCCTTGCACTCAGCTTGCGGTCGTCGTATGATCGTAGCAAGTCTGCGCTTCGACGGAATAATTT